>Ga0257122_1002525_pt1 | contig 11402 bp, 11 predicted proteins | sample SI106_120metaG_FD_190146 | JGI IMG/M metagenome (GOLD analysis project Ga0257122, IMG submission 190146) | Marine microbial communities from Saanich Inlet, British Columbia, Canada - SI106_120 | ecosystem: Environmental > Aquatic > Marine > Inlet | place: Canada: British Columbia | collected... | reverse complement strand
AAGTTCCAACGCGTCGGCAACGGCCTGCAATTGCTGACCGGCCCCAATACGCATCAGATCGGCACCAATCAAGGCCACACGACGGTGGTTCAAAAGCGCAGCACGCGTGGCGATCTTGGCGATGGTCGTGGTTTTGCCAACGCCTGGCGGGCCCACCAATGAAGCGATACGCGTTACACCGCTCATGGACTGCTGCGAGGCAAGTTCAAGTGGTTCAATACAACGAATCTCACCACTGATCGCCTGGCTCAATGCAACGCGAGCCTCTTTAGGGTTCCCTTCATTTTCTGCGGCGATCCGTTCTGCCAAAGGCATCGCGGTTCCGTGGGAAACCCCTGCATTGACCAACAGGTCGAGGATTTCAACCTGCAACGACACGCTACCCGCCTTTTCCTTGCCTTGATTGCCATTATCAGCCGAGCGCAAAGAGGCCATTTCCGCACGCATAGCGCGCAGTTCGTTTTGCATTGGTGCCAGCAATTTTGCGACGGAGCCGATGTCGGTTGACGAACTTTTCTTCGAGGCCTTGGCTGCACGCCGTTTCGTCACACTTTCGATTTGTCGACGAATTTGGTCTGCGTTATTTTTCGCTTGGGTGGAACCTAGAGCGCCTCGGCTGGGCTGGGCGCTACGTTGATACGCTGACGTTGCCACTGCCGGGCTTGCAGCCGGCTTCGCCTTCTTCTTGGCGGCCTTCTTGGAATCGGCCTTCGCACTTTTCACGCTCTTGGCCTTCTTATTGGCCAAGGATTTGCTGTTGCTCGCTGGCAATTCCACGCTTGGTTCCGTCGCAGTAACTTCCATTTCTTTGAAAATCGAACCTGATTTGATCGTGCGGGTACTGAGAATTGTCGCGTGACTTCCCATTTCCGCTTTGACCTTCTTCAGGCAGTCCTGGAGAGTTCGGCCTCTATATCTTCGAATCCTCAACATCCCTTACTCCGCACCGCCGACGACCCCGAGGGTATGGATCGGCGTATTGGGTTCAATTTCGCGATAGCTATAGACGGACAATCCAGGCACGTGCCGGGCGGAAAAGCCTGCCACGTGCGGACGAATATCCGGCGCGACAACCAGCACGGGCAGTGCTGGTGATTCCGCCATTTTACCGGACGACTTCTCGAGGGCGCTCAGCACTCGGGGAATCGCCTGGGTATCAAAACTTGCAGACTCAGCACCGCCAGCACGAAGCGCCTCACGAAGGTCCTGCTCCAAACCGGGTTCCAGAATAAGCGCGTGTACTTTGCCGTCCGGGCCCAAGACTCTCGACGTTAGCTGCTTGGCCATACGCTGTCGGACGATTTCCGTTAGTGCATCGGGGTCTTTAACCTGGGCGGCGCTATCTGCAAGCGTCTCCAAGATGGTCCTGAAGTCTCTAATAGAGATACCTTCACGCAAAAGGTTGCGCAGAACCTTGATAACTTCGCCGAGAGGCATCAGGTTGGGGATCAGTTCGTCGACGACGTTCGGGTTGCCCTTGGCAAAGATATCCAACAGCTCTTGCGCCTCACGTCGGCCCAACAAGTCGTGGGCACTTTTGCGCAACAATTCACTGATATGCGTAGCCACCACGGTCGCCACATCCACCACTGTATAGCCGAGGACTTCTGCACGACTGCGGTCGCCACCACGCACCCATTTTGCAGGCAGACCGAAAGCGGGCTCGACAACCGGCTCGCCTTCTATCTCAGCGCCAACGGTTCCGGGATCCATCGCCAAGAATTGGCCGACGAATACATCTCCACGGCCCACTTCGCTACCGGAAAGTAAGAGCCGGTACTCAGAAGGACGCAGGTTTAGATTATCTCGCACATGAATTGGCGGAACGATCAGACCGAGGTCAGTGGCGAATTGGCGACGAATACCACCGATTCGACCCAACAAGTTTCCGTCCTTCGCACCATCGACCAGGGTCACCAACTCATAGCCTATTTCGAGCTCTAGCAAATCGATGGGAAGCAGTTGCTTCATGGTCTCAGCTTCGGTCTCAGCTGCATCGACAGGCGCGCCGGCTTCCGTTGCCGGGTCTTTGCTTTCTTCCTCGATCTCAGGAGCGAATGCCGCCAAGCCACCAACGGCCGCGGCCAAACCAACGAAGATCAGCGATGGCATGCCAGGGAGCATACCGATGACAAATAGGAATCCAGCTGCGATTCCCGCGGGGCGCCGGTAGCGTGCTAGCTGCGTAACGAGAACCGAGCCAAGGTCGGTATGGTCAGCGGAACGCGTAACAACGATACCAGCAGCAGTCGAAATCAATAGTGCAGGTATCTGTGAAACCAAGCCGTCGCCAACCGTAAGAATGGTGAACGTTTCCGCGGCTTCGCCTGCGCTCATATCGTGTTGGAGCATACCTACGGCGAAACCCGCCACGATGTTGATAACCGTAATAACGAGACCAGCAACCGCGTCACCACGTACGAATTTACTCGCACCATCCATGGCGCCATTGAAGGAAGCTTCGTCTTGAATCTGCGTTCGGCGGCTTCTCGCTTCGTCCTCGGTGATAAGTCCAGAGTTCAAGTCGGCATCGATTGCCATTTGCTTACCGGGCATCGCGTCCAAGGTAAAACGGGCGGCAACTTCCGCGATACGACCGGAACCCTTGGTGATAACGACGAAGTTGATGACAACGAGGATCAGGAAGAGAATGACACCTACCACGTAGTTGCCACCAACCACGAACTGACCGAAGGATTTGATGACGTTGCCCGCAGCTTCAGGGCCGTCTGCCCCTTTGGAAAGGATCAGGCGCGTAGAAGCGATATTCAGAGAAAGACGCAAGAGAGTCGCCACCAGAATCAGCGATGGAAATACCGAAAACTCAAGTGGGTTCTTTAAATAGATAGCGACCAAGAAGGTCACAAGGCCCAGACAGATGGAGATCGAAAGCGTGAAGTCCATCAAGAATGTGGGCAACGGAATGAGCATGACGGCAATAATGCCGAGCAACGCGATGGCCACGACGATATCGTAGTTACTTCCGCTTTCGGGCTTTATTGCTTGTCCAACAGCCATTTAGGAACGCCTTCCAGTTTCGAATGCCGTATGGGCTCTACGTCCGCCCAGGGTGCGATAAACAAACGCCAACACTTCCGCCACTGCGGTATAGAATTGCGGAGACACTTCTCCACCCACTTCCACGTCGGCGTAAATCGCGCGCGTCAGAGGCGGGTTGTGGATTACGGGGATGCCGCTTTTTCGAGCGATCTCTCGGATTCTTGCTGCGACCTGGTCTTTGCCTTTGGCGAGAACCTTCGGCGCACCCATCGACGCAATGTCATAGCTCAAGGCAATCGAATAGTGCGTCGGATTGACGAGAATGACGTCGGCCTTGGGGATATCCGCCATCATTCTTTGTTGCGCCATCTCACGCTGTTTCTGGCGACGCTTGCCCTTTATCTGTGGGTCACCTTCTTGTTCGCGGTGCTCTTGTTTGACCTCTTGCTTCGTCATCTTGATCTGCTCTTCATGACGACGAACGGCCAAGACATAGTCGATGGCCGCAAAGATACCGAGCAAGACGATTACTCGAAGTACCAATTGAACGATAATCCAGGCCAGGTCGAACATCACGTCGATCAACTGGTGATGTCCCAGAGTGCTGATATGATCGATTTCCCGCAGGAAGAGCTGAATCGTAAAGCCGGCGATGACCGCAACTTTGCCGATCGACATCAACACGGTGGCTATCGACTGCTTCGAAAAGAAAAGCGTCTTGAGCTTGGGAAATGGATTCAGCTTGGAGAACTTCGGTGTAAGCGGCTTCATGGTGAAAAGCCCCTTGGTCTGCGAGAAACCGGAAATCAGCGCAGCCGCCAAACCTGCGAGTGCTACGGGGAAATACACCCAAGCGGCGGATTCGAGAGAAACGTAGGCCCATTTATCCGCGGACGTATCGACGAGTTTGTCGAGGCCACCCCAAATTGACCGGCTTGCATCGGCTAAACGGCGCGTTGCGTGGCTCGCCGTTACACTCAACGCTCCCAGTGCGGCCAACGTTACTGCCACGGAAGTAATATCCTTACTCGTGGGCAGCTGGCCCTCGGTGCGGGCTTTGTGGCGACGTTTCGGAGTCGCCTTTTCTGTTCTTTGGTCTTTATCCGACATGCTATGCCCCCACCACGGCCTGGAGCAACTGAGGGATGCTCTGGACACGCTGGACGAATAAAGAGAAACCAGGCCATACGGTATGCGCGAGCATCCACATGCCCACCAAAATGGCCATTGCGAAACCCATGATGAGGAGGTTCAGTTGAGGGGCGGCCCGAGCTAGCAGACCGATGCTCGCGTTCGTGAGCAAAAGCGCGACCACAACGGGTGCTGCCATGCGAACGCCAGTCGTCATAACCGAACTTAGCAAGGGAAATGCAGTGGCAGCGTAGGCTGCTCGAGGCAATACCGCGCCTGGAGGTGCGGTGTTCAGGCTTTGCGCGAGGGCGCCAAGGATCATGTGGTGGCCGTCCAAAGCCAGAATGATGAACAGGCCCAACATCCGCATGATATTGGCGATGACGGTTGATGATTCGTTCGTCATCGGGTCAGCCACACGACTGAAAGAGAAACCCATTTGCAGACCAGCGACACCGCCAGCAATTTCGGCGGCAACAAGGGTCAACCTAACTACTAGACCGATGGCCAACCCAAGAGCGAATTCTCCGGTACCCGCCAGAGCGAGTTCGATTACGCCCTGGGTTTCTACCGGCCCGGACAAGGTGGTGAGCAGAATGGAAACCACTGCGGCCAACCCGATGCGCACGCGCCCGGGAATCATCGCGCCGCCCAACATCGGTATCAGCATAAATGCTGCACCGACCCTGATCAGAATCAGGGTGAAGGAGGCAACGAAGGGCAGTAGCATCTCAAACGACAAATTAGCCCCCTATCCCTGAGATACTGGTGATCATCGTAATGGTGAAACCCGTTAGCTTCTCGACGATCCAAGGGCCAAAGATCAACATCGCAACACCCATGCCCACCAATTTGGGCAGGAAGTTTAAGGACGCTTCCTGAATTTGCGTTGCTGCCTGAAAAATCGCCACGGCCACACCGACGACAACGCCAACACCGAGAATGGGCATCGCCACGGACATACCGAGGAGAAAGGTTCGCTGAGCCAGGTCCAATACGTATTCGGGAGTCATACAGCTACGCTCCTTACTAGCGATTGGATGACGAGATGCCAGCCGTCCACCAAGACGAAGAGCATCACCTTCAGCGGCAACGAGATCATCGCGGGTGGCAACATGACCATACCCATCGACATCAATGCCGACGCCATAACGAAGTCGAGCAGAACGAAAGGAATGAAGATCAAAAAGCCCATATGAAAGGCTGCGGTCAATTCAGAGATAACGAATGCCGGAACAACGACATAAATGGGCACGCCGTCGCGAGTTGCGGGCGGCTCCGTGTTGGTCATATTCAAGAAGAGTTCAAGGTCCTTGATGCGGGTCTTGTCCAACATGAATGCGCGCATCGGCTTCAATGCGGCGGTGAGCGCCTCTTTTTCGCCGATGGTGCCAGCGAGATAAGGCTCGAGACCGTTCTTGTTGACCTCACGCGCGACGGGCGCCATCACGAAGAACGTAAGAAAAAGCGCCAACCCAACCATGACTTGATTGGGGGGCATGCCTTGAACACCGAGTGACTGACGTACGAACGAGAGCACGATGACGATGCGGGTAAACGCGGTCATCAACATAACGATGGCGGGTGCCAACGAAAGGATGGTGATCATCGCCAAGATCTTCAGGGCGGAACTCACCTGCCCTGGCCCCTCGGTACCCCCGATAGAGATATCGATGCCTGGCAATGCGGAAGCCACGCTAGGTACGAGGATCAGCGCCGAGGCCGAAATCGCAGCGAAGGCAACGCCCAGGTGGCGAATATGTGACCGGCGAAGACTCAAAGGGCCAACTCCCGACCAAGACCGACATTCTTTTGAGAGGTGCTTCGGGCCTTGCGCGCGCGCAGAAATTCATCCGCCCAGCTTTCGGCCGAATTGCTGGTAGCCATGTCCGCTTCGCCGCGTAAATCCGCAACGGGGCGTTGGGCCGGAGATGCTGGCGCTTGAGCCGCAGCCTGAAGTTTTTCGCGGGCCTGCTGCATCTTGTCGTTTTGCGCCTGCTGTTCTTTGAGCTTGCTGGCCAAACGACCTACGAAGCTCTCCTTCTTCTCGTCGTCAATTATGGGAGCCGCAGTTTGAGGACGCATCTGAGGTGCAGCTGCCTGCTCGAGTTCAGCGACGTTCATCAGTGGCTTCACACGCTGCTGCTTGGCTTCGTTCGCTACTGCCGGCGTCCCCTGCTCGATGCATCGCAGAAGCTGTACGTCTTTATCCGTGCAACCGAGCAGCAGGGTTTCGTGTTCTACTTTGACGACAACCAAGCGGTGCTTGGTGGAAAGCGCGCGTGAGCCCACGATATCGATTACGGGCAACCCTTTGGGGCCTTGGCGCTTACGCTTGCGGACAAACCAGATACCCGCGATTCCGCCGACGATGATTAGGCCCAGCATCCAAGGGGGAAGCGAGGTCATAGAAACTTGGGTTGTACCGCCACCTGCCAGGGTCTTCTGGTCGGCGGCGGGCTTTTCGGCGGTCGCTTTGGCGGATTTGGCCAAAGGACGACTCAATATTGCGGCAACGTTAGGCTTCGCTGCGGGCTTCGCTATCAGAGGCTTGGGTGCTACAGGCGTGGCTTTCGCGGGAAGCGCTTCCTTCGCAACTGCCGGCGCAACCTCTTTGACCAGGACGGCCGGTGCAGGTTTTGCCGCCACGGGAGCTGGACCGAACGAAACCGTCAGCGCCTTACCTTCTTGAGCGATCTTCAATCGGCCGAGCATCTTTTCAGCGGCCGAAGCGAAGCGAATCTTCAACTCGGTACGATTGACATAGGCCGTGACGCGAATCTGTGAGATTTCGGGGTGGCCCGTGGGTCGGATGGTCTTATCGTCGATATCTCCGGGAGACAGGACAAATACCAGAGAATCGGCACGAACCTTCATCGACCGCCGGGAAGTCCGGATGCCTTCAAGGCGAATCGTATTATCGACAAAACTCAATCCACCCGCGCTTGCGGTGGTTGAGCTGATTAGGACGATGATAGCTGCCAGTGAACGCATATAGTTCCTCCGGCCCTTGGTATTGCAACCCGAGTGCCAAGAATGCGTTCTTTCAACTATCTAGAATGATTGGATGACGAGATCAGAGAGAGAAGTGTCAGAAAAGAAGCGTCAAAGGACCAATGGTGGGAGTCAGATGGTTGACGCTAAAGAAGCCGCTAAACTTACAACGCCCATTCGAAATCAAACTGAAGAAAAATCCTCCAAAAAAGAGTCCCCAAACCCATTAGTGAATTGCGAGAGGGTCACGCGCTGCTTGGTCCTCACGCCGTTTGCGTAGTTTGAGAATACCTGCGGCCCATTCTTCGTCCAAAAGCTGCTCAGGGGCTTCCTCGGAAGCTTCCTCAGAAACTATTGGCGCGCCGGCCGAAGCCACCTGCTGATGGCGCCCTTCTATCTCCCGGGTCAGACGGTCGACCATATTCTGGGTCGCAGCCTGATTCGAACTCCCAGGTGGCGGCGCCTCGAACGATCGTGTCGGTGTATAGGCGGGCCTGGTCGGCGACTGCCAGTCGGCCATGGCAGCCTCGGCGTCGAGTCGGTCGCCCTCAGCGAAGAAGTCCAACTCTAGATTCCTGTTCAGTTTTTCCTTCTCCACAGTGCGGAGCAAGGACACGCCCTTTTCTCCGCAGCCGAGCAGCAAGACCTCTTCCGCGACTTCCACCATGAAAATTTTATGTTTGGAATCCAGTACCTGTGCGCCCACGAGGTCGATCGGGGCCGCATCTGGCAGGCCAACAGATCGGCGCCGTTTCCACCACAGCAGAGCGCCGCCGATGAAGAGTGCTAGCCCTCCAAAGAACATCGCGTATTCCTTTGAAGTTTCCCGGTCTTGCCCGTCGTTGGCTGGTATCACACGAGGCTGAGCGGGAGACGCTTTCGCCTTCGAGCGAACCTTCCACGGCTGTTGCCCCTTGTCCGGCTTCATCGCGTAGGGCGCTGAAGCGACGACAGCGAGTGGCTTCTCGGATGGTGCGGCGACCTCCGGGATACTATCGAGGTCGATCTTCTGTTTGCCCAGCGTGGTTGTCCCCTTCGCTGCAACCGTGGGTGCAGGCGCTCCTGGTTGGCGAATCTTCACCGTCAATTTGTCGGCATCAACGCGAATGGCAACCCGAGCTATGACTTTTTCTGCCTTTTCTCGTAGACTTAGCTCAAGTTCCGTACGATTGCTGCGAATCCGAATCCGCGCACTTTCAATAAGGTGATGCTTTGGCGTTTCCAGCACCTCGCCTTTTAGCTTGGACTTCTGCCAGACGATAATGAGCTTATTGCCCTTCGCCCAAATCGTCCGTTTTTCCGAAAGTCCTTTGTGGGGCAGGACGATAGCGCCCTCCTTCAGCTCCAACTGACCCGCCGATCCATCAGTGGGCCAAAGGCCGAGTACAAGCCCGGCCAATGCACCGGCGGATATGATCCCCCATCGCCTCGACCGTCTGACTGATAAATTTCCGGCACGACCCATCAGAAACCCCCTTCGCCGGTGATCTGCTTGGCGCGCTCACCGGCCGCCTGAATCTCGGTGATCCGAACGCCGTAGCGCTCGCCCACCATCACGGCCTCACCCTTCGCCACAAGCCGGTCATTTACATAAATATCCAGGGCTTCTCCGGATGGTTTGGCGAGTTCCAGGACCGCGCCAGGGCCGAGCTTCAACACTTCAGCCACCGTCATTTTTCGACGTCCAAGCTCTACGGATACCTGCAGGGGAACATCCATCAGAAGATCGATTCCTGTCCCCATTTCTGCTCCGAGATTGACGTTCTGCTCGCTCATGGCTCACTCCTTGACGGCCTCGATGATCTCGAGACTTAGATTTCCTCGACTGAGAAGGGGTTTTCCCGTGTGGGTTTTGCGGCCTTGGATGATCAGGGGAAGCGGATCTTCCGCTGTCGAATCCAAGGTCAAAACACTCCCCACTTTCAGGGCTAGAAACTCCTTCATCGTCATATCGCAGCGGCCCAATACGGACGTCACCTGCAGGGGGACTTTCAAGATCTCTGGAAAGAGAATCGCTTCTTCCGGCTCGGTATATTCGGTTTCAACAACGCGTTTCGGCAGACGAAAGCCCGCCGCCGAAGTCGACAAACTCGCCGCGAGATAGGTCGCATGCTCGCCGAGCGTGAGCCGAACCATGATCAACACGACAGCGGAATCGCGATTGCTTTTAGGTGGTTCTGAATCAACATCTAATGGAGTAGGACAGATCCCGCCAAGCGTAGATTTCAGCAATCCTGCAAAATCGTTGGCCAGCCGATGCACAACGCGCCTTTCGGCGAACGTCGGTGGGGCTTCGGGAATGAGGTTTTCGGGCTCCTCGTCGTCGTCGCCCGAATTCAACTCACCGCCAAATGTGCAGAGTAAGAATCCGGCACCGATCGCCGCGTCTACCGCCACCAAGCCGCCCTCTTCTCCATCGACCGACAGCCCGTAGCTATATCGCGGGTCGCCCAACAGATCCGGCAGCCTCGAGGGCGGTACTACTTCGACGGGATCCGCCTTCGCCTGACACGATACCCGGAGGCTCTTCGCGCATAACTGCTCGACTTTCGTAGCTAATCTGTCGGCAACGGACTGGAGCTCGGGCAACAACGCGTAGGCACGATGGTCCCGCGCCACCAAATCGATGGTGCGGACCTCCGCTGCGGATTCCTCCGCTGCCGTCGGCTGCAAAAGCGCGTCCATTTCGGACTGGGTTAAGATAGGTTCCATCGTGTCACTCACTGCAATACGAATTCTTTGATGTATACCTCTTCCACCGACCCTGAACCGAAGACCTCATTCGCGATCTTCTTCAGGGCCTCCTTGATTTTCACCTTCGCCTGGGTCGAGAGCACCTCCGAAGATTTCAAGCCGCTGAGATAGACGATCATTCGGTCGCGTACCTTGATGGTCAGGGTCGTCTCCTTCTCATTCAGAGGCGCCCCCATTTCCATAACGACCCCCATCTTCAGATAGCGGGTTCCACCGGGCTCATTGAGATTGACGACGAGGTTGGCCATCGGCACGGTTGGGCCGAGTCCAGCCCCTCGGTGCCTGGATTTTCTCGGCTTTCCACCGCCCTCTTCGCCCCCGCCGGAGAGTAGAATGAACGCTCCCGCGGCCACGCCTAAAAGCACAACGCCAATGATAACAAAGAGTAAGGTCTTGCTCTTCTTTGCTCCCGGGACTTCTTCTTCATTTGTGGCATCGTCAGCCATCGTATCCTCCGTCTACTCGACGTCTACTTGGTCTTCGCGCCGTCTATGGGTAATCGTCTTATGACCATCACCCGGCCTGGTCGCTCTTCACCAATAATAGTCGCATATACTTATGGTCCCGTTGAGAAACTACCGACGCCGCAACGCCTGCTTTGTTCGCGGCAAGTCGACGAACTAAGAGTGCCGACCGCCAAGCCGCCAGGTCCCACTTCGAAAACACCCGACTTGACACGCCATTTTCGGCAACTGGAGCCTCTACGCGCTGTAGGACGTGGCCGTTGCGCACAAAACGCTGAACCCGCGCCATCAGCTTTTTTGATAGAGGCCTCAATTTTGCGGTCCCCTCGGCAAATAGCAGCCCCATGTGGATCTTGAATTCCAAAGATTCCTTACGCCGCACAACTTCGATGGGCACCGTCCCGCCTAGGAGTTCTTTGACTCGCGCATCCATAGGACGTAGGCCCTTAGTACCTTTTACCGTATCGGTATGCATAACCCGCAATTTCTCGACCAGTGCTTTGGAAAGACCGACGATTACCTTCATTCGCTCGAGCTCTGCTTCGGAGGAACCAACGTTCTTCCGATTGCTACTTTTGACGACATCGAAGGCGGGATGATATCGGCTTTCCACCATTGTTTTCTTAGTAATTCCGCTGTATCCGCTGCCGGATTCCAAATTCGCCATGGCCCCCATAAAGAAGCCAAAGGTCACTTTCAATTTCTTTGCGTCCATGGATGACATGGAGATCAAGAGCACGAAGAACGTGATCAGCAGCATCAGAAGGTCGGAAAATGTCACCAACCATTGTAGCGATGCCTTTGCCGGGGGCTCATCGTATTTCTTCTTTTTCGCCATGATTCCAATCCCCTAGTGGGGTGACTCCATTTTCCTTGAAAGCGATTTCGAAGGGATTATCAGCTCTACCAGCCTGGCGTTCTTTACGCCCGTGCGAACACCCATGCCATCGGCGCGAACCGCGTCTGCCGGCATGCCGCCCCCCTCGATGAAATAGCGTGCGACCCTTACCGCCCTGCTAGCGGAAAGTTCAATATTTGAAGGGTATTTCGCCGGTCGCG
>Ga0257122_1002523_pt1 | contig 11414 bp, 8 predicted proteins | sample SI106_120metaG_FD_190146 | JGI IMG/M metagenome (GOLD analysis project Ga0257122, IMG submission 190146) | Marine microbial communities from Saanich Inlet, British Columbia, Canada - SI106_120 | ecosystem: Environmental > Aquatic > Marine > Inlet | place: Canada: British Columbia | collected... | reverse complement strand
ACAAACGGCATTAGCCCGGTGGACGGCGGCGGACGGCACGAGATGGTCGCGGCCGACGTTGATGTTGAGTGCGGTGGCATCCCGATAAAACCTGGCGACTACATTTTCGGCGACGTAGATGGCATCGTTGTAATCCCGTCCGACATCCTCGAAACCACCATCAAAGGCGCGTTCGAAAAGACGGAAGGCGAGAACAATACGCGCCGTGAGCTACTGGAGGGCAAGTCCCTCTCAGACGTCTACGACAAGTACGGGATTCTGTAGGGAGAACGGTTCGTTCGAGTGAATGGACCGGGAACCTACTCGATAGTCGCCCGCAGGGAGTCCGCCACCTCGCCCGGGTCGTCGATATCCGAGAACCGCACCGTCTGCCGAGCTCCCACTCCACTCGCCACGACAACGCTTCCGCGCCCGGTAAGCGATTCAAAGAACCCACGACTCTCCGAGATCGACACGATGCGTGATACAGGGATCTCTGTCGTGTGCAGCCAGAGGAATTCGTAAATTCGAACCACCCGACGGTTGGTCACGTAAAAGGCGGTGCGTTGATTAATCCAGTATCGGTAAGCGCCACCAAAGAAGAAGAACATCCCCACCAGTAGCGCTCCAAAGGGATACACATACGGAGAAAACGTAAACTCGTTCAGGTACCAGGACGCCAGCAAGAACGGCATCGCGATCGCAAGTCGTGCATACGCCGGCTTCATCGTAGGACTTCTGACCACCGCCACGGATTCGCCGTCAATCAATCGGGGTGAAGGCTGGACCACGACTAGCGTCATATACAGCCCGGTAAGCCCAAGCACGGCCGCCACCGCCACAAGTACGCCACCGGTCCATACCGGTGCGTCTCCGTCCACCAGCGTCAACAATCCGGCGATCAGGAACGGAAGCGCCACCACGAATGTGGATAATGCCCGGATCACGCGCTCCGTGCCCGAGATCGGCTTCATCGCCACAACCTGGCTAGCCATTACTTGCCCCTCGCTAACTGCACAGTCGCCCCAAACAACGTCACGAGGATGCCGATAACCGACAACACCGCCGGGTCCGTGAGGTTGTTGATCGGCAGATCCACGCCTTCACCCGGCGCGGGATTCACGAAAAATCCGCGCTGCGATTCCGGCTCTTCGACCGGCGGTGTTACCTTCAAATCGGAGGTGTCCTCGACCTCGGTTTGACTGGAAACCTCGTCGACGGGAATTACCGAGTGATCCGGGTTAGCCTCATCGGATTCCGGAACCCCCAGACTGCTATCTACGGGCCCTGTTGGCTGCACCACCGAGCCATCGGTCTGTCCGAGCGCCGGGTTCGTGAAGCCAAGGAATCCCTGCTGGGAATCGACCCTGATCTCCACCCCGCCGTTATCAGAATCTGAGGTTCCAACCGGTGTGTCGGTGGCAGAATCGGTGGAAGTTGGAGCGGAACTATCTCCAGTCACATCAACAAGCTCAGACCCCGTCCCCGGCGAACCTTCGTCCAGCGGCAGAATGAGGATCTCGTTTGATGCTGTGGCCCCGGGAGCCGCCTCTAACGACTCCTCAAACACATGCCAGAGACCACGTGTCGAGTAGTCGTACTCCCAGTCGCGGGCTGAACCGTCCAGCGAGTCCAGGACGAAGAACGCCCGCTCTCCGTAACTCCAGGTTTCGATGCCCAGGTATTCGGTCCCGTTCTCCTGACCGGACGGAGCGACGTAGCCCAGAGGCGTACTGTCGACCTGTACTTTGGCCTCAAAGCCCGGGTAGTAGCGCACTGCAACGTCGTTCGGATTGAAGATCTCGGCGTCCATCCAGAGATTCTGGACACTGCCTGCTGAGAAGTCAGAGCTAAGATCCATCGCCGGCTCACCCGTGGTGGAGACGATCTGAAGTGGAGCGAGGCCGTCCTGTCCCGTGCCAATCAAGCCACCCGGCTCAAACACGGTCTCGTTGCCCTTGGCTTTGAGCCACAACTCTCCCCCCGTTCGGTCGACAGTCTTGTCGTCAATACTTGCTTCACGTGACGAGAAAAGACCAACAGAGATGCTGACACTGTTGGAGCCAGGCTGGAGCACATCGGGTTGAATCCGACGCTCAAGCATGAGCCCGGACTGAACCGAAACCGGCTCAGTCGTCTGGCCAAGGAAAAAACTGTCGGCTCCGAATGCGTACTTGTTCAAGTCTTCCCACTGGTAAGAGGACTTTGGTGAGGCCGTCGACTCGTCAGGGTCGAACGCTGACTGAATGCCCAGCTCGTACGGAACCGGCTCCGACGACTCGAAGCTCCACAGGGATCCGGCGTCGGTCGTGCCAACGTCCCACACGTACTCGTTGGATTGCGAATCCCGTATCAGCAGATCGTGCGAGTACTCGACCGCTATCGGATTGCTGGCTGCGTCTAATCCACTGCTCGTCACTACGATGGCGAACGATGCGACGACGGCGGCTGCTAGCAACAGCAAACCGGTCGTGCGCGAACGCGCCTGAGTGACCACTCTTCCTGTACTCATAGCTCCGCAATGCTAGAGAGGACGGCTGAGCGGCACATCGTCGTAGAGCGCTAATCGTGCGGGGTGCTATCCCCCACGAACAAATTTGCGAGTAGCTGCCTGTGGTTTGCGGCTCGGCGGGGCACGTTGCATGATTGCGCCGTCATGAAAATTACAAACGTCACTCCCTACATCCTCCACACCGGCTGGCGCAAAAACTGGATCTTCGTCAAGGTCGAGACCGACGCAGGAATCACCGGCTGGGGCGAGTCTTACACGCAGTACGACCGCGATGTGGCCATCACCTCACACATTGAGGAGTTGGCCCGATATCTGGAGGGACGCGACCCCTTCCAGATCAAGCACTTCACCACGCACCTCGCGTACGACGACTACGCACAACGCCGGGGCGCCATGGAGTTGTGGAGCGCAGTGAGCGGCATCGAGATCGCCTGTTGGGACATCGTTGGAAAGGCGACCGGACAGCCGATCTACAACCTGTTGGGTGGTCCGGTACGCGACAAGATTCGTGTCTACGCAAACGGCTGGTCGTTTGGCGCAGAGGACCCGGACGACTACGCACGCGCCGCCGAGAAGGTGCTGGAGATGGGCTTCACGGCGATGAAGCTGGAGCCGACTCCCGGCCCCTGGCGAACACTCATACCGAGAGACCACATTCGGCATGCCGAGAAGGTGGTCAAGAAGATGCGGGAGACCGTCGGCCCGGACGTCGATATCCTGCTGGACGTCCACCGCCGATTCGCCCCCATGCACGCCATCGAGATGGCGAACCGCCTCGCACCGTACGAACCGTTCTGGTTCGAAGAACCCTGTCCTGCCGAGAACCTGGACACCATGGCCGAGATCCGTAGCAAGATTTCGCTGCCAGTTGTTACCGGAGAGGCGATCTACAACAAGACCGGCTTCCGGCCGGTGTTGGAGAAGCGCGCCGCCGACATCCTCAACCCGGACGTGTGCAATGTGGGCGGCATCCTGGAGCTGAAAGAGATAGCGGCGATGGCCGAACCGAACTACGTCGCGATGTCGCCTCACAACTACAACTCCACCGTCCTCGGCCTTGCCGCCACCGTGCAGGCCTCGGCCACGATGCCAAACTTCCTCATTACCGAATACTTCGTGCCGTACGAAGACCTCGGCATGAAAGTCTCAAAGCCACTAATCCAGTCAGGCGGCTACATCCAGCTCCCAGAAGCCCCCGGCCTCGGAGTAGAAATAGACGAAGCAGCCTTCGAACAGTTCGCCTACAAACGCTTCCCAACGAGGCAGCTACGTACGTGGCGAGACGAGGGGCCGTAAGAAGACCGATTGTGTGCGAAGGCGATGCGCCCACGGTGAACTGCAGTCCCATCGTAAAGATGAGTGTCTATCCACCGGTATTCGTGAACCACATCTCCGCGACTCCTTCGGCCGGTTTAGAGCGTGGTGATTCCTGGAAAGTCTGGTCGAAATAAATGCCTTCTTCGGGCCGCGCAAACTGGTCAAACCAGTCCACAACTCCGATGAACACGCCGTCTACCCAGTCTTCACGGGCGATAAGTTGGAACAAGGCCTCGTAATAAATCGCCTGTTCCTGGAAATCTGGAACAAATGTCGCCAGTTCGTTGACGTCCTCAGAGGTAGTCTGACCATCCGCGCTGTGTGCGCCCAGTAGATAGTAGAAATCGGCGTCGCTACCAGCGAACTGATCTCTGGCATTGGTCATCATCCACTCAGCGGATTCGATGACCTCCGTGATACTCGGGTCGTTTGGCATCCCGAGCTGTTTCGGAAAGTAGGTTGAACTTATTCCGGTTATCACCGCATCCACTGAATCGACGAAGGTCAGAAGATCAGGCCTGAAAAAGGATACGGACAGCGCAACCTGACCCGTATAGACACCTCGGATGGCATCGATCAAATCGAGCCAGCGTTCCGCGTATTCAGGATAAATCTCCGGCTTAAAGGTGTCACTTGCCCAGACGAACGGCGAGAACATGTCCACGCCAAACTTCTCGGCACGGGCAGCTCGCTCCACCGCCCATGGTTCCCATTGATTGAACCATTCATCCCAGTACGCAGCCGTGTCGCGAGACTCATTCCACAACGCCATGTCGTCAGAAGTGATCGAAAAGTCCGGGGCATCTTGCTCACTTTGTAGGACTTTTAATCCCCGATCATGGGCCGCGTCGATGAACGCAGCGTAAAAGTCGTCGTCGGTCATTGATAGCCCCGGATGTTTGGCGCCCCAGACTGGAGTGGGGTTGATCTGCGTAAGGAAGATCGCCGGTGTGACCGCTACCCAGTTCGCTCCAATCCGTGGAGCGATGGCAAGCGCGTGATCAAGAGCCTGATCACGGCATTCACCAATTTCCGGGTTGATATCAAACCCAGGACCACCGTTGTCTCCGAATAGATCAGGAAAGAAGGCTCCCCGGACAGCGAATCGGTTTGGGTCGACCGGATCAATTCGAACATCGATCTCAAAGGATTCGTCAGTCTTTGTCTGGCCTGTTCCTAAAACTCCGAATCTATAGACCCCGGGAAACGCCGGGATGAACGTGGCATCGGGACCGAGCTGCTGTTCTAATTCGACAAGATTACGGCTGGTGAAATGCAGCGAGTCCTGTTCGGCGAATACCTGTACCCATTCATATTCAACTCCACTGACCGCTGTATCGAAATATGAAGCCCCTTTCAGAGTTATGAGATCTCCGACACGGCCATTGATCACATAACGATCATTGACCGGCGCTGAGAATATCGGGGGTGTCGCACAGATGATCGGGTTCGGTTCGGATAGGGGATCCCCAACTGGAGTCTCTTCATGAAGGCCTCCAGTAAGAGAAGATGCTGTGGGTACTGCTTCTGTTGTCGCACTGGGTGAAGGAATTGGAGTCGGGTCAAGTTCAGGTGACTGCGCTTCCTCAACAATGGGACTTCCAGATGTTGCTGCACCGTTCGGCGAATCACTGGTCGAATCTCCGCTGCATGCCACCCAAAAAAGCGCGGCCGCTCCGATGATCCAAAATCCGGCCCGCATGTACCGCTCCTAGTGATGATTACTATGACCTGAGAGGTTCCGAATTGCCCGGGAACCGAGGCTAACGAGCCACAGTGGATTTCGGAACACACCCAACGGTGAATTGGATGATCTACCGATGTCCCCCGGGGGTGTTAGACCATCTCCGCATGGGACGCTACGCACTCGATCCCACGTAAACGGTGATCCCCTCAATGAAGTGCAGGTCCGGACGGTTGAACACGTACTCGTTGTCATCCGGATCGATCAACCGCTTTAGCGCGGACCGGTCTGCGCCTGAGAGATACGCCTCTCGGCCTTCGTCTTCGGCCCATCGAGTTAATCCACCCAGTAGGAACGTTTGCTGCTCCTCGGTGAACGGCTGCACGAACTCGTGGACGAAGGTCTTCGCAGACACATTCGGCAGGCCCGAATCCCGAAGAAGTTGAGTCCACCCGTAGGAGTAGGGGACAGCGTCCTCTGCAAAATGCACGTGACTGGCGAACCAGCTCTCCATCGCATCTGCCAGCCGTTCATTCAGCCCTGTTCCTGTTAATTCCATCGTGGTCGGCATAAACCGCGCCGCCACGCCGCCCTCCCGGATAGCCAATCGACCGCCCGGCGCAACCACACGCGCCAGTTCCGTCACACCCGTTAACGGGTCCGCAAGGTGATGTACGGCCCGACTACTCCACACGAGGTCAAACGTATCGGCCTCGAACGGCAGATCCTGGATGGGAGCCTCGTGGAATTGGATGCGCTTGCCGACCGGATCCTCGGCGAATCGGTTCCGATTGAACTCAAGCAAATGTTCACTGGTGTCGGCGGCGTCGACGCGGCCATCTGACCCTACCGACTCCGCTAGCAGGTGCGAAACCCCGGCCGTGCCACATCCAGCGTCAAGGATTCGGCTTCCCGACCCCGGCGTAAGCCACTCGACTATCTGGCGGTGCGTTGATTCGTAAAAGCGATCGGACCTGCCGAGTCGTTCTTCGGAGCCGGGACCGAAAGTTGTCGGTTCTGGTGTCTCGTGCTGGTGCCCGTGGTGGCCGCCGTGTTGGTGCGTAATGTTTCGTGTCCTTGTTCTGAGAAGCGAGGGATCGGTTGAAGGGAGTTACGGGAAGGATCATAGAAGAGACTTCTCCCTCACCCTAGCCCTCTCCCGCTCGGAGAGGGGAGGCGTTTCTGTCATCCGCATCGCCGTGGAGGGATCTCCGCCGACCGTGTTTCTGGCGTTGTGACCTCGACAGCGCAACCTTGGACCTCCCTCACTGTACGACCGGGGACGCGTTGATGAGTTACGGACCTTTCGAGAGCCTCAGGGTGGGTTCTGGTGGAGGATGGATACGGCAAGGTTGTAGGGGCGTATGGCAATACGCCCTCGGTTTCCATCATTAACGCAGTAGCCGTGTCCTGAGGTTCTCGAAGGACCGGGGCGCGTCGCTATGCCAACCTTGGACCTCCCTCACCCCAGCCCTCTTCCACCGGGAGAGGGGGACGCGTTGATGAGTTACGGACCCTTCGAGAGCCTCAGGGTGGGTTCTGGTGGAGGATGGATACGCCCCTACAACGCGGTGACTGTCCAATGCCATATGTCATCCTGAGCCGAGGCGAAGGATTTCGCGTGGAGTAGGGCGCAAACAGATCAATCGTGTGAACGATCTCCGGCATCGAGGTTCGTCATCGCACACTCCCGCAAAGAGACACCGGCACGTGACACCCCAATTGCATCCAATCAAAGCCGACAACCAGTAGACAAATCCCGCCACTGTCGGGCTGATGACTGTCGGGGGACGGCTACAATCGGTTTGTGACTACACAGATCGACATATTTGCCGACTTGAGCGGCCGACAAAAAGAAGCCGTTCAGCACCGTGAAGGTCCGCTCTTGATCGTAGCGGGCCCCGGATCCGGCAAAACTCGGGTCATGGCGCATCGCATCGCCTACCTGACATCCGTCGAAGGCGTCGCCCCGTGGCGGGTACTCGCCGTCACTTTCACCAACAAAGCAGCGCGTGAGCTTAGAGAGCGCGCCGAAGGACTGGTTGGCGGAGCGAACAGCGGGCTACAGGTCCGAACCTTCCACTCATTCTGCGCATTCGTGCTCAGACAGGACGGAGGCCAGGTCGGCCTTGATCCCGCATTCTCCATCTACGACGGCGACGACCAGCAGCGCCTCGTCCGGACCATCCTCGAAGAACTTGAGCTGGACCCCAAGCAGTTCGCCCCGCGGGCCATCCTGTCCGGCATTTCGGATGCCAAGAACAAGATGCTGGACGACTCCCGTCTCGCTAAGCTTTCCAAGAGCTACTTTGAGGAAGTCGTCGCCCGCGTATACGCCCGCTACACGGAGCTACTCGCCACGGCCAACGCCGTCGACTTCGATGACCTGTTGCTTCGTACCCACACCCTGTTTGAGGACCACCCGGACGCGCTCGAAAAATACCAGGATCGTTATCGGCACGTACTTGTCGACGAGTTCCAGGATACGAACGCTATTCAGTTCTCGCTGGCCCGACTTTTAGCCGCCAAGCACAACAACATCTGTGTTGTGGGCGACCCGGACCAGTCGATCTACTCCTGGCGACACGCCGACATCCGCAACCTGACCGACTTCCAGACCGTCTATCCGGGCGCCACGACGGTCACTCTGGACCAGAGTTACCGATCAACCCAGACCATCCTTAACGCGGCGTCCGGCGTAATCGCCAACAACGATGACCGTCTGAAGAAGAACCTGTGGACGGAGAACGACAAGGGCAGTCCTGTCACCGTCGGCGAGGCGTATGACGAGGACGAGGAAGCACGGGTGGTGCTTCAAGAGATAAGCCGGCTGGTCGATGAAGAGGACTTCAACCGGCAGGAGATTGCGGTGATGTACCGCACCAACGCACAGTCACGTGCGATGGAGGCGGCCTGTAATCGGCATGGGGTCACTTACCAACTGGTAGGCGGAACCAAGTTCTACGAACGCAAAGAGATTCGTGACTCGGTCGCTTATTTGCGGCTGACCGTAAATCCGTCCGACGACGCAGCACTGGAGCGCATTGTTAACGTGCCGGCGCGCGGCATCAGCCCACGCAGCGTCGACGCCATTCGCACCGTCGCACGTAACCGCGGCACCTCCATGCTGAACGTCATCCTCCAGGTGGACGATGAAGAGCTTGGACTTTTCGAAGCGATCAACCCGCGGGCCGTGAAGTCGGTCAGGGGATTCGCCGACTTGATGGAGCGCCTGATCGAACAGAGCATCATCCTGTCTGCCGTGGAGCTGCTGGACCTCACATTGGAACGCAGCGGCTACAAGCGACTCGTGCAGGAAGACAAGGAGCGCGGCGAAGAGCGCTGGGACAACATCCTTGAACTGCGTGGCTCGGCCTCAAATTTTGAAGGACCGGAACCGCGTGAACGATTGATCGAGTTTCTGGAAAATGTGGCGTTGGTCTCCGATATTGATTCACTGGAAGAGGGCGAAGATGCCATCACCCTCATCACGCTCCACCAGGCCAAGGGACTTGAGTACGACGCCGTCTTCATGATCGGCCTCGAAGAAGGACTCCTCCCACATTCACGATCTCTGGAAAGTAGCGCCGATCTCGAAGAAGAACGACGCCTCTGCTACGTAGGCATGACCCGCGCACGTAAACGGCTCTACATGTTCCACGCATTTCAGCGCGGCTTCCGCGGGTCACGTGGCGCAATGATGCCATCGCGATTCCTGGACGAGATCCCGCTCGCCTGCGTGGAAACCGTCTCGATTCGCCGCAACTCCAACAACGTCCGCAAGGTCGCCCCGGCGGGTTCAACCTCTCGCGCCTACGACCCAACCGCGGTCAAGCGCCGTGCAGCTACTTCGGCGCAGGTGCGTGCAGCGCAACGGGGTGACTACCGCGTTGCCGATCGGGTTACGCACGAAACTTTTGGGGACGGCATCGTGATCGAGGCGGTTGAGACCGGCGGCGATACAGAAGTCACCGTCGCGTTCGGCAACGGGAACGGCCTCAAGAAGCTAATGGCAGAGTTCAGCGGCCTCAAGAAGGTCACGCCTACGGACTCCACAAAGGCCAAACGCGAGGATCCGGAACTAGGCGATGCGTTCCTTGACGCACCTTAGACGCTCTCCTAAACTCCGCCACACTTGAATCGAACGTAGCGCGCCCTCGCGAACACAGAGGGTAGATGGAGTCAATCGCGTGCCCGACGAGTCCGTCATTACCGATGAGATGCGCTCGCATCTCGACGTAGAATCCGATCCCATTACGTATGATGTCGAAAAGGGCGCCGTAGTTAAATTCGCCCAGGCGATCGGAGACACTAACCCGCTGTTTCAGGACGAGCCGGCCGCACGAAACGGCCCTTACGGTGGGATTGTCGCCCCGCCTACCTTCCTTCGCTCTCTCATAGCCGGTGAACCCAAGGAAGAATTTCCAAGACCCTTCCCGAACAACCTGGATGGCGGGAGCGAGTATGAGTTCTTCGAGCCGATCAGGGCCGGTGACCGGATCACGGTGACGAAGGCGATCGTCGATCTCAGTGAACGGCAGGGTCGTCTGGGTACCATGCTCTTCACGACCGCCGAAACTCGATATGTGAACCAGCTCGGCCAGCTCGCCGCCACCCAGCGCACCACCGGCATTAGTTACGCAACTCCGGCAGAAGAGGAATAGCAGTGGCACAGCTTTACTACGAAGACGTGAACGTTGGAGACGAGGTAACACCTCTCCCTAAAAATGCCAGTTCACAGCAGTTGGTCAAGTACGCCGGGGCATCTGGCGACTACTACCAGATCCATTACGACGACGGATTCGCCCGGAATAACGGGCTCCCGGGGATCATCATCCATGGCGCGCTCAAAAACGCGTTCCTCGGCCAGCTCGTGACCGACTGGATGGGACCAGAAGGCCAACTCAAGAAGCTGTCGGTTTCATACCGCCAGATGGACCTGCCGAACGACGACCTTGTCTGCAAAGGAAATGTCACAGACAAGCGTGTAGAGGACGGCGTCGGAATCGTCGAGTGCGAGATCGCACTGCACAACGGCGAGGGCAAAGCCACAACGCCGGGTAAGGCTATCGTGGCGCTGCCTATGCGAGGAAGCTAGTCAAAACTGTGGCTCCCGACCGGAGCACAGCATCGTAAATCAGAACAGTCCGAAACCAGTGATCGCTGGGATGACCGGACTCCGAGTAACCCCCGAAAAACCAAGAGGAGAACAGTCTTGATCCCAGATGACGAACGCGTATTAGAAGGCAAAGTCGCACTGGTCACCGGCGCCGGGCGTGGTATCGGTAAGGCCGTCGCAGAATCGCTCGCCAGCTACGGTGCGTCGGTGGTAGTGAACGACCTCGGCGTCAATGTAGACGGCACCACACCGAGCGATGGCCCGGCAGGTGAAGTCGCTGCCGGTATCAGGGCCGCAGGCGGGCAGGCGTCCGCAAATACGGACTCCGTTACGGAAATGGCCGGCGGAGAACGAATGGTCCAGCAGGCGGTAGACGAGTTCGGCAGTATCGACATCGTCGTCACTCCCGCCGGAATCCTCCGAGACCGAATGATCTTCAACATGACCGAGGCCGAGTGGGACGCCGTCATCGATGTCCACCTCAAAGGCACCTTCACGGTCGTGAAACACGCCGGAATCCTGTTCCGGCAGCAGCGATCTGGTCGAGTAATCACCTTCTCGTCTGGTTCTGGACTGACGGGAAGTCCCGGCCAGGCTAATTACGGCGCGGCAAAGGCCGGTATCGCCGGGTTCACCAAGGTTGTCGCACGAGACCTGGGTCGCTACGGCGCGACTGCAAACGCAATCTCACCGGCCGCCCAGACCCGCATGATCGCCACTATCCCGGACGCACGACCGGATCGAGGATCTCTGAATCTGGGAATGGAAAACCACCTGGCACGAGGAGCCGGAGCGGCCGAGGA
>Ga0257122_1002522_pt1 | contig 11414 bp, 8 predicted proteins | sample SI106_120metaG_FD_190146 | JGI IMG/M metagenome (GOLD analysis project Ga0257122, IMG submission 190146) | Marine microbial communities from Saanich Inlet, British Columbia, Canada - SI106_120 | ecosystem: Environmental > Aquatic > Marine > Inlet | place: Canada: British Columbia | collected... | reverse complement strand
GGGAGTGCCCACCGGTAGGGTGTCCGCTCCCGGGCGCGTAGCTCAGCTGGCTAGAGCACCTCCCTTACAAGGAGGGGGTCGGGGGTTCAAGTCCCTCCGCGCCCACCAGGAAACACACAGTTCAACTGCGTAAACCAGTGGGAGCCTCTAGCAGTCGGTCTCGCTAGATATGAGTTCCATCCACAAACCATCCACGCGGCGTTCTACGCCAGATACACAGGAGTGGTTGAGTCCAGTGGATGTTTCAGCTGGTTTGTGAAACCCTCTTCGAACAGAGGCAATAGAGCTATGGGGGGTCGGTAGATGAATGACGAAGAGTCAGAAATCCTTTGGGAAGGCGAGCGAACGACGCTGACCAGCAAGGCTTCGAAGGGCAAGCTGGTTCGAGCGCGATACAGAATCTCAAAAGACTTCCTCTACTTCGATGCGGGCCTTCTCTCTACAAAGGCCGAGCAGATTCCTACCTGGTCGATCCGTGACATCGATATGAAGCAGTCGATAAAGCAAAAAGCCATGGGTGTCGGAGACGTCCACGTGCACTGTCAGCACGACGACTACACGGGTCGAGCGGACATGGTGATAGAAGGCGTAAAAGAGCCACGAGAGGTTCGAGATTTGGTCAATCGTCTCGCTGCGACAGCGCGTGACTCCTATCTCCGTAAGCACCAGCAGTCATTCACGGAGTTCAGCGGCAATGTTGCTCCTGCGATGGCATCAACTCCCGCTCCAGAAAGCGTGGATCCGATCGCGAAACTCAAGGAGTTCAAGGAGCTGCTCGACGCCGGCATCCTTACCGAGGAAGAATTTGCCGCAGAGAAGGCGAAGTTGCTGGGGTAACAGCCACCGCCACCACCGGGGGCGGTCTGGCGGGGCGTTCTAACTCTGCTGTGAAGTACTTCTAGTGCCTGCCGTCAGGTCGCGGAGCGCTGGGGCTGCGAATCAGACGAGGGTGGTTTCCAGACGGGACAGGAGGCTTCGGTGGTTCTGCGTCTGGCGGTTCATCTGGTTCTTCGGGCGGTAGCTCGTACCTGTACTCCGTTGGGGTGAGCCGGTCTTCGTCGGCCCTCCATCCCCACCATGTCCTCATCCGGCCCCCTGAGGTCTTGATCTCACCGTTTGGGGTTCGTTGCCAGGTGATCTTGTCAACGACCACTAAGAGAGTGTTCTTGGCGTCGCGGGCGATCTGGACTTCGTTGGCTGTCAGGTTGACCGAGGAGAGGGTGCTAATGGATCCCTTGACTTCGACACAGAGAATCTCACCGTTCTTTGTGGCTTGAAGGTCGTAGGACTTGACTGCACCTACGTCCTCGACGTTGTAGAGGTGGGGCTCGCCTTCTAGGTATTCGGTTGCTTTATCGACGGCGTGCTGTTCGGTGGCGAGCTTGACGGCCGTGTCGGATTGACGGCCCTGGCCGCCGGTGACCGGTCTTGGATGTGGTGGGTCGTTGGTGCCTTGGTTGTCCCATTGGGTGCCGACCAGGAGCTCGATGGCGGCACGTGGAAGTTTGGCGAGGTACGCCTGAGCGGTTCGGATTGGTTGAACTTCCGAGAACACCCATGGGTAATAGATCGGTGCCTCATGGCGGTGTTCGAGGTCATCGCGGATCTGACGCAACGCCTGTTCGTTGCGTCGAATCTGCGGTAGCCCCACGGGATGGCCTAGATAGCGAGGGCCATCAAGTGGCACGAGCCACGCCGGACGCGGTCCTGAAGGCTCGTGTCGCCCTTTTCGACCATGGGGAATCCACACGATCGTTGAATCTTCGAGCGGGCCAGCAACCGTTGAATACCCGACGATCGCTGGTTCAGCGTCTTCCGGTTTGTGCCAGTGGAAGACGGTGTCTCCTGGCCGAACTTCGCGAACCAACGAGAAACCCCATGTCTCTCGCCCACCCAAGGCGCGCTGCGGGGTATGAAGGTTGGCTCCGAGGTCAGGTCGGTCGGTGATCTCCAACCAGCACCGCTCGGTCAAATCGCCAGCCCACCACCTGTGGATCTCCATGAGCACAAGAGTTGCAGAAGATCGAGTTCATTGTCCGACAGCAGGTTGGTCGAGGCGCCTAGCGAGGTCCTGGTCTTCGTTCGGCAAGATGTGCCCGTAGCGGTCGAAGGCGGTGGCTACTGAGGCAATCCCAGCCCGTGCGGTGACCTGTTTGATGGTCGCTCCCTGGTGAATCCACCAAGAGATCGCACTGTGGCGCAGGTCATGGATTCGCACATGACCAAGCCCGGCGGCTTCGACAGCCGGGGTGAAGTGTCGGCTACGGAAGTTCGACACGTTAAGCAGGCCGCCTCCAGTACTGGTGAACACCGGCGTGTCACCGACCGCTCCGACGGCTTGGATACGTGCCGCCAAGCTGGGAGACAGGGTCAACGATCGGATACCGGCCGCTGTCTTGGGGTCCCCGTAGGTCGGCGGTGTCGTGTCCTTTAACAGCTGGCGTTTTACGTCAATGGTGTGGTGGGCGGGCTGGTAGTCGCCGCCTTGCAGTCCGGCAAGCTCACCAATCCGTAGCCCTGTTTCAGCTGAGAACCGGATCAACAGCTCGAAGTATGGGGTGATTGTCTTAGCAAGCAGGTTGACCTCGTCTGGGACCAGGAACCGCATCTCAATGTGACCAACGGGCGGCAACGTGACCTTGTCGCACGGAGACCGGGTGAGCCGTTCGTAGCTGACCGCGGTGCGTAACACCGAAGACAGGGTCTCGTAAATCTTCTTGACTGTCGCAGGCGCATAGCCGTCTGCCGTGAGACTGTTCACCCACCGTTGCACCGCTGCCCGATCAATCCTGGTCAACGGCATGTGGCCGAACACCGGCAGCACATGGTTGACCATCCGGGATTGCCGGTCACTGGCAGTGCGTGTCCTTACCGGTGCGGCCAACTCCCACGCCTCATCAACCCAGTCAGCCAACGTGACCTGACCGGCCTTCGGGTCAACCCAATCGCCACGATCCAATTCGTATTCGACGTCACGTCGGAACCGGTCAGCATGAGCCTTCTTCGCGAACGTCTCTGAACGTTCGCGACCGTTTCTGTCACGGAAACGAACCTGGTAGCTACCTGATTCAAGCTTGCGTATCGACGCCACAACAGCCTCCCTTCCACCCGAAAACTAGAGATGACCTGTGACACTCAATGGGGGAGCGCCATGGTTGGACAACCACTCGGACACCTGTCCGACCAGGCCACCGACCAGGCCATACAGCGGCCCGTAGACGGCCCCACAGGGCCCTCACGGCAACCGGGGGATGTACCACCACCCACCACCACATATAGATGTCCAGAGCTGTCAGAGGACGCGTGGACACCGGCTGTTAGCCAGCTTGCTCAACCTGCTCAGGTACCTGGTGTTGAGCAGGTTGAGCAGGTAGCGAAGACCAATGTTGGTCGGCCCGTCGAGTGCTGGTGACGCCCAGCTGCTTGCGGGCCCGACGGTATGTCCCATGTGAGATACCGGCTTCGGCTGCGTCTTGTTGGAGTTGTGTGGACCGGACCTCGCGGCCGGTGAGTTGTTCTTCGAGCCACTCAACAGCTTCGGTAACAGCCGACGGTGTTGAAGCGGGTTGGGCGACCAGATCGTCGGCGACCAGGTCACATGGCCCTTCCCAGGTGACTACTGGTGCACCGTTCCTGTCAGACACCCGATACCGCATGGCATGAGCGTTTTGGGCGAGGTTGTTCTTGACCGCAGCGAGCACCATTGCGTCTTCGTCGGGATGCGGTCCGGCATGCCAGACCGCTCGGGCCAACCCGGTAAAGGCCATGCTTCCCATGCCGCGATGCATGGCGCTGGATTGTTGACCCTTGTTGAGGTGCCGGACCGCTAGAACCGCTGTCCCGGACTCGGATGCCGTCTTCACCAGTGGAATCAACGCACGCCGAACGTCTTGATCCCGATGACTGTCAACTTTGGTTCCCAGGAACGTCGTGAGGGTGTCCAGGATCACCAACTTGACGTCGTGCTCGACAATCCGATCAGCAAGCCAGTCGGCGCTGTCGGGAAGACGCGGCAGGACGCTTTGCCAGTCCCACAGGTGGACACGTTCACAGTCGGCGCCTGCGGCGTCGAGGCGCGGACGGACCGTGTCTTCGATGCCGTCCTCCGCGTTGAGGATCACTACCCCGGCCGGGTCAACCCCTTCGCCGGTAGGCATCGGGCGACCGGAAGTCAACCGGGCAGCGAGATCGATGGCGATTGACGACTTGCCGCACCCCGGGTCGCCTTCCAGCAAGACCAGCTTCCCGACCGGTAGCCACGACGTCCACAGCCACGACACCGCGACAGGTCGTATGTCTGATGCTCGAACCAGCTGAGGGATTGGAGCCGTCATCGGTCCAACTCTCGAGTCGAGTAACTGACCACGGCATGGCTGTTGGCCTCGATGAAGCCGATGAGGTCGGCCCGCCGGAACCTCAACTTGCCGCCAAGCTTGACGTACGGGATCCGGTTCTCGGACCGCAACCGGCGTAGATGGCGCACTGTTGTGCCCAACATGTGGGCCGCGCCTTCGATGTCAAGCAGGGTGTCGCCACCCTGCTCCAGTTCGGCCTGATCGGCCGTCCATTTCGCCTTCACTATGTCTCCTCGTTTGTTACTCCTCCCCCTGGTTGCGCTGCCGGAGACATGTCATGTGTGGCGCTTAACGGTCTGAGCAATTATCGGTACCGGAGGATGGGCGGGACGGTACGGCCGACCAGCTTCCGATACAAGAGGGAAAACACGGGTATTTAGTGGTCATAACACGGGTATTTAGTGGTCATATTGGACCCAGCTACGGGAAAATGGTGGCCGGGTAGTGGAGGGTCGACCGGCTTGTCCGGCGTGTCTCTCAGCACAAGACTGTCTGATCGCCCAGAATGGTGAGCCGAACATCGTCAACGGCGAGGAGCTACCAGTTTGTTCTGGCGAGTCATTGCGGTAATCGGCGGTCTGACGTTCCTCGTCAACGGCTGTCAGATTCTCGGGGACGACCAATGCAAGTCGGTAGACCTCGGCGGGACTGCCCGCGCTATGCAGTTCACCTGCTACCGGTACCCAAGTCAGGGCGACATGTCCCAGGGGGAAGCCGGAGGCCTCGGCATCGTGATCGGGCTCGGCTTGATCGGTCTGGCCATCGGGCCTGCCGTAGTCCGAGCCGCAACATCGAGCGGCAGTAGCTATCGACCACCTAGCTCTGGTGGAAGCCGACCGTCGGGCCCCGGGCCGTCGTCGGTTCGTGACCACGCCATGCGGCTCCTACGGGCGGCTGCCTGGGTACTGAAGTCAGTGGCCCGGATAGGCGGGAAAGGATCACCGGAATGGAATCGGGCCCGTGACGCCCTGGTCGCTCTCGGTGACGGATTACTAACCCCGTCCCAAGCTGAAAGCCTTCTTGACTCGGCGAGCAGTTCCAACCTCGTGGTCGACATGTTCGCTCGAGACGACCGCCTGGTCCTGCTCAAAATCGCGATCGATGTCGCCTTCGCCGATGGGCGAGTCAGCCCAGCCGAAAAGACCGCTCTGGAAGGCCTGGCTGTTCGCCTCGGCTTCGACAAGCAACGCGTTCAGATCCTCATCAATCTCCTTAAGGGTCAGGCCGGTGACCGCACCGACGACCTGCAGCCCGCCTATCGGACACTTGGAGTCAAACCGGGGGCACCGGTCGGTGAAATACGTGCCGCCTACAAGAAGCTCATGCGTCAACACCACCCCGACCTGGCCGCTCCGGAGGATCGGGCAGAAGCAACCCGCAATACGGCGAAAATCAACGCCGCCTACGACCTAGTCATGGGCCAACTGGACTCGACCCAGCCGGGCCCAACAGCTCCACCGCGCAGGCAACAGACTGCACCTAAACCGTCTCCGCCAAAAGCAAAACCAAAGCCGTCCCCACCACGGCCAAGCCCACCACCCAAGCCACCGCCAGAGGCCAAGTCGCCTCCGAAGGCGAAGCCACCCCCACCGCCGAAACCGGAAAAGCCGCCGCTTTGTGGTGTTTGCGAGCATCGAGCCTTGACTGTCGACCCGAACCATTGCTGGAACTGCGGGACGAAGTTCCCGGCAACGAAATAGACGCTCATGTGTAGGCAGATCCCACCGTGCGCAAGGATTAGTTGATGGCCGACCGCACCTGCCCCAAGTGCAGCGCCCCGGTTCTTCGCGACAACCAGCGGTTCTGCGAGAAATGCGGTCATCGCCTCGACTCTCCTGAACCAACCACGGCCCCAACCGGGCCTCCAAAGACCCAGGGCACGGACCCTCCTAAGAAGCCGCCACGGCAACCGACCGCCCATGAATCAGCAGCGGACAAACCGACGGCCGATAAACCAGCCGACCCTGATGCCCCAATCTCGATCAGGCGACCGTTTGAACCATTAGCCGAAACCGATCCGACCGAGGTTGGTCGATACCAGCTACTGGTCCGCCTAGGTGCCGGAGGTTTTGGCACCGTCTACCTCGGCCAAGACGAAGAGGGCGGCCTGGCCGCCATCAAGATCGTCCACCCAGGCTTGGCTGCTGACCCGACATTCCGCGACCGGTTTCGACGCGAAGTCGAGCTCGGCATGCGGGTCCGCAGCCAGTTCACGACACGCCTCCTCGCCGCCGATGTAGACGCCCCCCAACCCTGGATGGCCACCGAGTTTGTTGACGGCCCCTCCCTCTCCGAGGCCGCCTCCAAGAAGCCTCTCGATCAAAACGCGGTACTGGCCATCGCGGCGGGAACCATCCAGGCACTCATCGACATCCACGCAGCAGGAGTCATTCACCGCGACCTGAAACCCAGCAACATTCTCCTCACCGAAGCCGGACCCAAGATTGTTGACTTCGGTATCGCTAGGGCAGGCGACCAGACGGCAGTAACCGCAACCGGAGCAGTACTGGGATCACCAGCGTTCCTTTCGCCCGAACAAGTCACCCAAGGCGAATCCACCGAAGCCAGCGACGTGTTCTCGTGGGCCTGCAGCGTCTGTTTCGCCGTATCCGGTCGATCACCATTCGGTGAAGGGGCACCAGCAGCACTGCTTTACCGCGTCGTCCAACAAGACCCAGAAATCCCGAAATTGGACGCACCACTAGGCGACGTCATTGCCGCATCACTTGCCAAAGAGCCCGGTGATCGCCCCAAACCGGCACACATCGCGACCACGCTCGGCATCCCGTCAGGCACCGATGCCGCCGCCCGACGAGTCGTCCAACAGAACTGGCAACTACCAGGGGGTTTCTTCGACCCGGTACGACCCATTGGCGTCAAACGACGAAAGGCCGACTCCAAATCACTGGAGAAAGGTCAGCTGATCAAGGCGGGTATTGCAGTTGCTGTCGTAGCGGCGATCATCGTCGGGACTGTTCTTAGTGGCGGATCTGATAGCAGCGACCCGGTCACCTCTACTCCAGCAACCACAGGCTCTCCACCTCAGGAACCGCTAGGAACCGGAGCTGAGGACCCTGAGAGTTCGTTGCCTGAAGGCATGGTCGGCTCCATCGCCGACGCGCAGAACGCGGTGATCCGCATCGAAGTGTCCGGCTCCTTCCAGTTCCCTTCTGACGACAAACCAATGGACAGCGGATTCAGCGGTTCCGGATTCATCATCGACCCATCAGGGTTGGCGGTTACTAACAACCATGTCGTCGCCGGAGCATCAGCCATTCGAGTTTTCATCGGTGAAGAAGAGGTCTCCCATCAGGCACAAATCGTGGCCCGATCGGAATGTTCAGATGTTGCCCTCGTCGACATTGCTGGGAGTGGCTATGACTACCTGGCGTGGCATTCCGGTGACGTCCAAACCGGAGAACCCATCTATGCCGCCGGGTTCCCACTTGGCGATCCCGAGTTCACCCTTACTAGGGGCATCATCAGCAAAGACCAAGCGTCAACGGGTCTAGACACGTCATGGGCGTCGCTCAAACACGCGATCGAACACGACGCCAACATCAACCCGGGTAGCTCCGGCGGGCCGCTACTTACCGATGACTCGCGGGTTATTGGAGTGAACTACAAGACGCATCGGGAGACGGATGCGGCCTACGCACAGAGCTTCGCGGTTTCTGTCATGGAAGTCCTCCCAATACTTGACGACCTCAAAGAAGGTCAAGACATCCACAGCATCGGTATTAGCGGCGAGGCGTTCGTAAGCCGGTGGGAGGAACTACATGGCATCTGGGTTGTCAGCGTCCACGCCGGTACACCGGCCGACCTAGTGGGCCTCCGGCCAGGAGATGTCATTACCCACGTCGAAAACGTCGAAGTCGGAGCCGACGAAACCATGGGCCGCTTCTGCGACATCCTCCGATCCCACGGACCCGACGACGTCCTGAAGATCAAGGTCTACCGGACTGCCACCGGAGAAACGTTGGAGGGACGACTCAACTCAACGCCGCTCAAATCAGGCGGGTCCTCAGACGCATTTCCAGATCTCAGCCCAGACAGTGACGGCTACTCAGAGTATGTAGAGATCACCGACGACACCGAAACGATCTACGTCGAAGTGCCTGCCGAATGGGATCAAGTCGATGGAGGACTCGCCGAAATCGGCCCCAACGTCGTAGCTAGCCCTGACCTGTCCGGTGTCTTTACCGGTTGGTTAAATGACAGCAGTCGCACCTGGGAAGTTCCCGGCGTCATGGTCGGGGTTTCCGTCGACTTCATCAATGATCTGGATAAGGAGGAGGCCGTTGACTTCTTCTTCGACTCGCCCCTCACAGAGTCCTGCACAGACCAGAGCTATGAGGAGTACGACGACAGCTGGTATGTCGGCGTATTTGCAATGGCGACCGGCTGCGGTCCGTACGACGCCGGAGTAGTCGTGGTTGCGGCCAGCCCCGTCGAAGACAGGTCCGCGTACACCGTCTACGTCATTCTCCAGATGATCAGCGATGCCGACTTTGAAGCAGGCGACCACGTCCTAAACACGTTCTACGCCGATTCGGCGTTCGGCGCTCCGGAACCACCACCAACAACTTCTCAAGATTCAGGCACACAGACCACAACCACACAGACCACAACCACACAGGCTCCGACGACGCAGGCTCCGACGACGCAGGCTCCGACGACGCAGGCTCCGACGACGCAGGCTCCGACGACGCAGGCTCCGACGACAACAGTGGTCATCACCCACCCCAGCCCCCTCAGTCAACCCTCCGTCAGCAGCCCGTATCTCAGTGGCGGCTCCTACGTGGTTCAAGTCAGTTGGAACCCACCAACTCAAAGCGGCAGTTCCGGAGTCAAAAAATACGAGATCACCAACGAGGATCTGATCTGGGAAGTTTCCGGCACCAAGCTCTCCGTCGAAGTCGGATCACTTGCTAGTGGTAGCCAAAACTTCAAGGTCCGCGCCGTCAACTATGAGAACAGGCGCGGCAATTGGTCACCACAATCCCAATACGTATGGGTCCCCACCACAACAACCACAACAACGACGACGACCACTACAACCCCACCCGTCGGCGCGCCACAAAACCTGACGGCGACGATGACCAGCAGTTATTCCCCAAGTGTTCGTCTTTCCTGGGACGAGCCGCCGAATAGTTCGAATAGTTCCTGCGGGTCGTCGTACTCGTACTACTGCCCGAGGTACCGGATTGAGAAGTCAACAGACGGATCGAACTGGCAGCTGGTTGACGACGACTATGGCCCCACCTACATGACGTTCAGCAGTTACTCGCAAAGCTGGGGGACTACCTACTTCTACCGAGTAGCGGCAGTGGACGACTCCGGCACCGGATCCTGGGCGCAAACCTGGATCACACCGTCAACGACTCCCGATGAACCCGACTGGGTGGAGGCATGTCGGATCGGAGCGAGTAGTGACCAGTACGAGATCAACTGGGGCGGCAACTACGGAAACCCGATCGGAGACGGTGGTAGCTCGATCACTGGCTACCTCGTTCGATGGGGAAGCGGATCAAGCAGCGGTCAGGCAATCGTCGGCTCGTCTCCATACGTTGTGACGAACCCCGGCTACACCGTCTACGTCTATTCGATCAACGCCAACGGTCAATCAAGCCTTTATGAGTATGAATCAATCTCGTCGTACGGGACGCCTACCTGCGAAGGCACTACGACCACAACCACGACGACCACAACCACGACGACTCAGCCGCCAGTCACCACCACGACGACTCAGCCGCCAGTCACCACCACGACGACTCAGCCGCCAGTCACCACCACTACGACCACCACTCAGCCACCGGCGACTACTACGACTCCACCAGCCGTTCCGACGCTCGCTGCACCAAGTTTCAATATTGGTTCCGGCGGTTACGTCGTGTTCTCGGTTCCATCGAAGCCATCGAACTACAGCAACCCTGAATACAACGCGATCCTCGGGCTAGGAATCTTCGAGACGTCTGCTTCGCCTTCCAACACGTGTCCACCAGGTTCCCACAATGGATGCTCTATGGATCCCTGTCACGGATCCGGTGGGTACCAGGTGTGTATCAACGGAGGCAGCTGGGAGTATGACCTTGCCTCGTGGGGGTCAACTGTCGATGTTGCAAAAAGCAAGTTCACAACTGGCACAACGTATTTCACGAGGTGGATGATCAGAGACGGCGGCGACGGAGTTGACCAATGGTCGTCCGCTACGCAGATGACTCTTCCGGAGCCAGATAACACGGCACCTACCTTGACTGCGAAGTGGCCCTACCCAGGTTGCGGCAACGATGGTGGAGCTGGTGGCTGCTACCCATCGAACGGTGGAACTTCAAGAAAGCTATTGCAATGCAGCAGCGTGCTTGAGTTGACGTTCAGTGAACCTGTGTTGTCTGCAGCGCCTGGAGAATGGACGTGGGACCCAGGACTCAATCCTGCCTATGGTTTGATCCAGATTTACAATGTCAGTGTGAGTGGTTCTTACGCGCAGTGGAATGATGCTGGCGGTGATTCGATCACAGTGTCAGGACTTGGAACCAATACTCTGCACTTAGTTGTGGACGGTGGTATGTGCGTATCTTCTAATCCAAGTGATTTTGGGGCGCGGGTTGCACCCAATGCTTTACAAGACGCTGCTGGTAATACGTTTGCAGGCATAACTGGCTACGGCGAGTGGGACTGGACAATCGTTAATCCACCAAGCAACCCATCCGGCCAATACAGCTATCCACCCGGATATTCATCTCCATGAAATCTCTATTTGGCGCCGGTAGGGGAGGAGTTGCCGGCAGCAGAGCCTGATTGGGCCATCCACAAACCATCCACGCGCCATCGGCAAACAGGGGTCATTGGCGGTCAGAGCCGGGTAGCCGAAATAGGGTTTGAACAGTCCAAACGCGAAAACCTGCAGGTCAGAGAATCGCGGCGATCGGGCTTACAAGGAGGGGGTCGGGGGTTCAAGTCCCTCCGCGCCCACCAGAGGCCTGGCCCGGCCGTCAGGCCAGATGGACATGCCGCAGCTATGACATGCTCTGCCCATGCCCGCAGTCAGACTGGCGT
>Ga0257122_1002519_pt1 | contig 11429 bp, 10 predicted proteins | sample SI106_120metaG_FD_190146 | JGI IMG/M metagenome (GOLD analysis project Ga0257122, IMG submission 190146) | Marine microbial communities from Saanich Inlet, British Columbia, Canada - SI106_120 | ecosystem: Environmental > Aquatic > Marine > Inlet | place: Canada: British Columbia | collected... | reverse complement strand
ACGGTTGCTGCAACCATTTTAGATACCATGAAATCTCTTCAATCACAGGTTCTCGGGATTAAGGATACTGTTGAAAAAAACCAGACGGATATTGGTACCATGTTTTCACTTAAGTTTGTTGATTTCAAACGTGACTATATGGAAGATATGAAACTCATTTTATCAAGCAATGCAAGTGAAAAGGTCGCACCAATCATCAAACAATATAATGAAACATTGTTAGATAAAACAAAAATTATGATAAATGAGATTATTCCAAAAAATCAAGACGTATTATGTAAGAATATTGAGAACACATTTGATAATTTGCAACAAAGTATCAATAAAGACACAAATATGCTGTTAAAAACCTCATTAACAAAAGATGTTCTCAATGATTTCACACAATCTCTTGATGAAAAGTTTTCTAATACAATTATTAACTCTCAAAGTATGTTTAATTCCATGATTACATCAACCGAGCATCGTATAGATGGAAAATTAACAGAATTGAAAGACATTTCTGTAACAAATAATAATACACAAGACTCATTGTGTACAAATGTAAACGATTTATTAAAGAAAATGGAGAACTCATCTTCTAAGGGAAAATTATCAGAAAATATACTCTTTAATGTACTTCATTCTATCGCTCCTACTGCACAAATTGAAAATGTTGGCAATGTAAAAGAAACTGGCGACATTATTATGAAACGTAGAGATAAACCTGTTATTCTTTTTGAGAACAAAAACTACGATAAAAATGTAGTACAAGACGAAGTTCGTAAATTTCTACGTGATATAGAATATCAAAACTGCTCTGGTATTATGTTAGCACAACATTACGGCATTGCAAATAAAAATAACTTTGAAATTGAAATACATAACAACAATATTCTTGTCTATTTACATAAAGTTGAATATGATGCAGATAAAATCAAAGCTGCTATTGGTATTATCGATTATTTTAAAGAAGCTTTGGGCGATGTTGAAACCGGGAATGGAGAACTTATTAACATTAATAAAGAAACTCTTGACGAAATTAATAAAGAATATCAAAACTTTATCAATAATAAATTGATACATATAAAAACCATAAAAGACTTTCAACAAAAACTGATTGCTCAAGTTGAGGACATTAAAATTCCTGTATTAGACCATTTTTTATCAAAACTATATGCATCTTCTGCATCTAAAGAGAACATTTGTGATTTCTGTGGATATGTTGCTAAAAATGTACGTGCTTTAACTGCTCATCATCGCGGTTGTGCACAAAAAAAACAACGCGATATTGAACGAACGGAACGGGCAACCAATGGAAACACGAATACTGAAATGCAATATAATCCTAATAATATTTAAAAAAAAATAGGGCGTCCCCTATAGATTGTTTTTTATGCGTTGCATAATGATTTCATGCTATGGATAAACCATGAGCATTATAATCACGAGTAGTACAATCCACAACAAATCGTGTGCATCATTAAATCTAACAATATTATCCAATGACGAAGAATAACCTAAAATTTAATTAAAAATTTCAAATTAAACTTGGTCAAAGATATTCAGGTCAAACTGGGCAAAGGGAGTGATCAGTTCCACAGAGTGTTTATCGGCTTACTACCGGCTAAGGTCTTAAGCTTTTAACATGAATAACAGAGTCCTATTGGGATTCAATTACACAGATATAATGCGATTTGATACACGCATTATTATCTGTGTCTAACTTTACAAATATAATTTTTAACCACTATTGAGCCAAGTTAGAAGCTCTCTATTTATTTACAGGGATTTATTTTTTCAATTTTTTACATTTTACCATACTTTGCCATGCACTGGAGAACATATTTTTAAATTTCGTGTGTACAAGCTAACTGTATTCCAGTGCATTAACCAATGGAAACACGAATACGAATACTGAAATGCAATATAATCCTAATAATATTTAAAAAAAAATAGGGCGTCCCCTATAGATTGTTTTTTATGCGGTTGCATAATGATTTCATGCTATGGATAAACCATGAGCATTAATGCTATGGATAAACCATGAGCATTATTTTATAAAAATCACGAGTAGTACAATCCACAACAAATCGTGTGCATCATTAAATCAACAATATTATCCGCTTTTAACATGTAGCTTACTACCGGATAAGGTCTTAAGCTGTTAACAGGTAGCTTACTACCGGCTAAGGTATTAGCTCATCATGTAAATAACGGAGTCATATTGGGATTCAATTACACAGATACAATTAATTTTAATTCTGTTTTATTATCTGTGTCTAACTTTACATAACCACTATTGAGCCAAGTTAGAAGCTCTCTATTTATTTACAGGGATTTATTTTTTCAATTTTTTACATTTTACCATACTTTGCCATGCACTGGAGAACATATTTTTAAATTTCGTGTGTACAAGCTAACTGTTCTCCAGTGCATGGCAAAGTATGGTAAAATGTAAAAAATTGAATTACTTTAATGCCAGATAATAATATTATCAAAACACAAACTACAATAGTCAAAATATAATGAATAGCCGAGGTGCAAAAAAAAGGTGTGAGCTTTGCAACTGTGCATCTCATACGATGCAAAGATGTAATAGCAACATGAATGGAAGACGAGCCTTCCTTGACAAAGGGTGGAACTGTATGATGTGGGCAAAATGTCCTGATTTTGGGTTGTTACGTGCAAATGAGTTGCGATATGTTGCGTATCATTTTGTACAATACGAGAAATCGGTGAGATTTATGCCCCAAAAAACAACTCAACACTATAACCAAAAATTTAGATTGCGTCCTATCCCATTATCGCTTTCAAAAAAACAGATGGTTCATGCTTTGGTTCAGCGATGGAACGGATTTCAGTCAGTACGTGATTTGTCAAAAAATACACCAAACGTAGATGGCGACGACTGTCCTATTTGTTTGGAAGATGTTGCATCGTATAAGTGGTGTTACGTAACTGCATCATGGACAGAAGAGTGCGTTACAACGGAGTGTAAACATCGGTTTTGTACAACATGTTGGAATCATCATACAAAAAATAATAATCACGTATATTGTCCAATGTGCAGACACCTAATTGTTGTATAAAAACAAACTCATAAAAAAGGTGGAAAACCATCTTTTTTATCAAAACTATATACATCTTATGCTGCTGCATCTAAAGAGAACATTTGTGATTTCTGTGGATATGTTGCTAAAAATGTACGTGCTTTAACTGCTCATCACCGTAGTTGTGCACAGAAAAAACAACGTGATATTGAACGTACTGAACAGGCAACAAACTCATTAACTAATGGAAATACTAATAATGAGATACAATATAATCCTAACTTGTAATTTATACCAGCGAACATTTAAAGACTAATAAATATAATATTATCATATAAATATCATTTTTTATGATAAACTGCGGATTAATTGGTGTTGGTAAATTTGGAAAAAATATTTTGAAAAATTTGAAAAGACATAAGGCGATAAAAGATATCTATTTATGCGATACAAATATTTCTACCAATACAATATTTGAATCTTTGCCAATTACACCCGATTATAAATCTATATTTAATAATGCGCATGAACGCACCGTGATCGATACTAATATATGTTATAAATATTCAGAGCAGTATAAAGAATGTAACCAAAACTTACTATATTGGACTAATGGATATAGATGGAAATTGGTTAATAACGAAATCAAACTGGTGTCTTAATATTTATAATTTTTAGGATATAAAAAATGTGTTTTATATCTTAATAATAGAATGAAAATCCCTATTTTTGTAATTAATATGAAAAAAGATAAACTCCGTAAACAATTAATGATTAACCAATTTATTAAATTTAATATTCAAAACTATATATTTATTGATGCGGTCGTTGGACAAGATTATCATAAAACCGGATTGAATGTTACAATTCTGCAAGACTGGTTAGACCCCATATTTAACCGACCCATAAATTATGGCGAAATCGGTTGTATGTTATCTCATTATAAAATTTGGTTCAAAATTGTAGAAGATAGCCTTAATTCTGCTATTATTTTAGAAGATGATAATATATTTGATGACGATTTTTTAATGAAACTTTACTATATTCTTGAAATAGATTTTAATTTGTACGATCTATTTTATCTTTCCAGGTATAAACAAGATTTGAATATTATTGAATCACATATTACCAATTATATCGTAATACCGTCGTATAGTTATAATGCTAATGCATATATTATTACTCATAGAGGTGCGAATAAACTATTAAACACGCCTATTCTGCAAAATTTAATACCAGTTGACGAACTTTTACCAATAATGTATGACTATAATTATCCATATAAACAATACCAGAATATATTTGTAAATTGTGATAAACTTATTGCACTTGCATTGGTTAACGATATAACTGACCAAATTAAAAGAGAACTCATTCCATCTAATATAACCAATAGCATTATATATAATGAAAATTAATAGTATAATATACTTGCTTCGTTTTTATAAAATATCTTATTATGTTGGTTATCATAATAGTCGTTTAAAATTTCTTTTATATAGGTTGGCCCATTTGCATGTATAATACATGGTTCTGTATTTGTGCATATATTTGTTAACCGGTTGCTTGTTTTGTTATATTTAACTTCAGTATAAGAATTATTTAAGGTTTGAAATATTTGACACGTTGAATCCAATATTGGGAGTACAGACGAATTACTGTTTTGTAGTTCTAAGTATAATTTTGTATAATATTCTTGATCATCTTCGTCATTTTTTATATTTTTTAAAATGTTCTTTAATGTAGATGCTTTACATACGAATCCTCCTGAATTTAAATAATTATAATCATATTCTGTTTTTGGAAATTTACATTCAAGATTCTTATCTGGCCAACACACTTTTTCACTAGAAAATATTATCATATTTTCTAACGACACTGCATGCTCATCTAATATTCTGTTTATCTTTTGTTGTATTTCAATTATACCCGTTTCAAATAATACATCATAGCTATCTGTGAATATTATGATCTTTTCGAGTGATTGTTTCGATTGAGTGTTCAAATATTCTCTTAATAAATTAACTTTTTGACCACCGCCCGTACCTGCACCCATATCTCCCCCCTCCCATTTATTACCCATCCCCAGTGTTTTTACGTTTATATTATGTTTATAGCACGTATCTATAAATCGCTTATATCCAATATTATCTATATTTGTAGATACGCATACAACTTCATAATATACAGATTGCATTGTATATAACTGCATTTTGTATTTAACTCATTTTGTATAAATATCTAAAAATAAGACTAATACGTACCTTACCCCTGACATTATTGGATTGACAAAATGTCTGTGAATATTTGTATGTATTATCATATCTCCCTGATTTATATGGTCATACCGTATGCCATCCACGAATTCTATATAACAGCCTGAAAATGCCGATTTATCGCTTAATAATATACTAGCAGTAATGCAACAATTATCTTCATGTGCTGCTAATGCCCGTTGGTTGTCTACATCATATTTAACTATAAACATGTCAAGTATATTAAATGTCGTATTACTAATACTATACGTCGCATTAATATGCTTACCTATTTCAGCCATTACAGACATTAGCATAAATTTGAATAAACAAGGTATTGATTTTACTTCTATATCTGTTGTTGGATACGAAGAATGTCTATCTGTTAACCAACCTTTACTCTTTGTATATTCTTCTGTTTCTGCAATAAACCATTCGCATATATCAGGTGTAAACATGCCTGGTACTAACATTCTTTGTAAAAAACGGCGTTCGTCTATATTTATTTTCATGTCAGCCTTTTGACTTTTACCAATGCATTCAAGTTGTGTTTCTTGATTTTCTTGATTTTCTTGATTTTCTATTAAAAATACTGATATATTTCGTGTTGACATTACATCAACCATTGTTTTATATAATTTATTATTTAATTCCATTAACGGGCATTTGTTATTATTCGCATAATGGTTTAATAATTCTGGTGTTATACATATATCTTCTGGTAACTTTATATTGACTATATTATCATTTTTAAGAGTTATTGCTAATAACGCCTCTTTTTCATTTTGTATAGATTTGTTTAAATTTTCAAACTGATTTAATATATCTATGTTATTATTCTGGAATAGTTGTCCTTTTATCGTAGTGTTATTAAATACTATTGAAAGTAATGGCGGTTTAGTTTTCCATATATTTAATACAAGCACCAATCTGTCATTCGCAGGAATAGCCTCCTTAAAAAAACTATTTCCATGAAGATATTTACCACCATTAAATACAAATAGATTATTTTTTCTGGGAAAGCTATATACAAGTTTTTTTTTTGTATCATCTAAGCCATCAATTACAGTTGTTGGTATATTACTATCACTATCTGTCAAGTATAATAATCCTGTTTGTAGTGCTTTTCTATAATTTAGATTTTTATTTATCTGCCTGTCATATTCGTCGCAGTCATAATGTAGATTGATGTTAGGATGGATATTTTGTTTTACCCAAAATTCTGTATAATAATCTTCTGTTTCATCCATATTGTTTGTCAGGTTTAAAATATATATTGATAATTCGGTAATTACTTTTGTAATTATATCATCATCCTGTTTACCCTCATTTAGTTTCATGATGTAAGTAGACTGTAACATACTTATACTTTTTAACAGAACTATGAAATCATCCATTATATTGGGGTTTTGTTTGACGCATACATTATTGTTATATATTTGCATATAAAAATATATAAAGTATTATTAATACATTTTTATATGCATTATGAACAATATTAATGATTTCTTAGTTAATGATATTAGCAAATTTAAAAATTATGTCGTGATATGCGAAGATTTTTATAACAATCCATTTTCTGTATTTAAAAACTCACTTGAAACTGGATATGATTCTGATTGGCCATATGGTGCAAGAACAGTAGCATTTAATAATCAACATATTGTACCTAATATAGTTAAACACCTACCGCATTCTGCGGATACATCGGTTCAGTTTACGGCGCGAGGTTGTTCAGGTAGTTTTCTTAAACTACCTAAAAACCGATATGGTATTTGGAATCATATTGACACAAACGGAACCGATTCTACTATGTGGGCTGCAGTTGTTTATATGCATCCGTTCCCAATACTTGAATCTGGAACTAATTTGAATTCTTATAAAAATACCTCTTACAAACATATAGATTCTTACACAGACGAAGAAAAAGATTTACACACCAGAGACAATAACAGATGGTTTAATAATATATATAGTAGTAATGTTTTTAATAAATTAATTATATATAGTGGAAATATTTTTCACACACCAGCTAAACCGTTTGGTCACACATTGTTCAATTGTCGTACTGCAAATACATTTTTCTTGACAATGATATAAAAATATTATTTTATTTTATAGTAAATGTATAAATTTCCAATTAAAGACCAGGTACCCACTAATATTTCTTCAATATACTCATATCATATAAAAACTATCGGGTTTAATTCATTAATAACAAATTGGTTTCAACAAGTTTTGAAACAACACTCAATTGTCACCACTACATGTATTGACGATTTACATCTAATTGAACCTTTCATTATGCAGTATGCAATTAATTCATTAACACCAACCGTTTCAAAAACATATGATCTTTCTGATGATTATATATATAAAATTACTAGTATACATTTCGAGCATTATACAAATTTAAACCCTACATTTAAATTATTTCATAAAGACGAATCTAATATAACATGTAGAATATTAGTTCAACAAAATTCGGATGAATGCTTTATTATATTTGACGATAATATCAAATATAGGTTACAAGAAGGCGACCTTGTTATATACAGCAATAAAATTCATTATATGATTGAATATAGTACAAATATTTGCCCAGTATTTTTAGTATTTAATATTGATATTTATCATGAAAATAACGCTAACATGTATTGTGAATGGACGAGAGAGAACGATAACCGATATAAAGATTGTATATGATTATATTACAAATGCATGTTTTACTGTCTGTTTATTGTCGTCCCGACAAATTACGTATATTTACAGATGAATTCTATAAATATATTGACACATATAATCATGATCAAGTGTCTATTCAAGTATCTACTACTACATATTCTATTGAAAATCCAGTTTTTAAACTAACTGAAGCCTATATGTGTCAAATTAAAAATTTATTTAAAAAATATAACATTTTACTTCATGTATATTCGTTTGATTATGGACATATCATCAATACACTTAACCCCGAATCTAATAAATATGATATTACGATATTTTGTAATGCGTATATTCCAACGGCTGCAGCAATTAATACTATTATTGATTATTTTAATAAACCAATTAGTAAAGATACGTTCATATGTAAACATATTAATACTGAATACGATGTTGCAATAGGAAATGGTAGATATTATGTAACAAATCATGATATGAAAAATATTTCTTATTTTCTTGAGTATACATTTCAGTCTAACTATGAGGTTTTATTCAATTTTGATACCTGGATCTCTTTTTACATTAAACTACACAGTTATTCGCTGGTTTGTGCAGATTTTGAGTCTGTATTATTATACGAACAACCCGATATTAATAATTGTTATATTAATAATATTGTTCGCCAAATACATAACCTCGACCATATCGATTTCTCTCGTTATTTTCACAACATTGATTGTACAGATATGATTCATTTGAAAAATAACGTTTGTTATCAACAGCAACCTGTCAAAACTACTACATCATTTTTGCCTATATGCAACAGTGACGCCATTCGCAAATGCATTTCTATTGATAACTTTTACGAGAAGCCGTTAAATGTTTATAATATTGCAGTACAACAATCGTATTCTTTATCCGACAAATATAATATTTTCATTAGTAATATAATAGACAGTCCTCTCTCTGAGTATTTTAAGTTTGTCATATCTTCTATATTGAATATACAACCTGAAAATGTCAATATAACTGAACATTTTTTTGGATATAATATTTATAATTTCATTTCTAAACCTAGGACACCCCCTGGTTGGGTATGTATTATATTTTTAAATCCCAATGCATCAATAGATACAGGGGTATCTTTCTATACCAATAAGTTTAAATTTAACAAGTACTCTGAAGTTGATGAATTATCATTAGATAATTCTGACAATTTTATTACAGAAGATGTTGTTGGAAATATATTTAATCGTGTTGTGTTATTTAATTCAAACTTTATTCATTCACTTCCGTTTTTGAAAAATAATATTTTTCAATATATTGAATTTACTTAATCTAATTATGATATCTTCATAATTAGGTTATACATTCATAATCTATACGTTTATTTGTTTATATTTACATGTAACTAAATGAATTACATATCCACCCTACTATTATATATTTGTCATTTGATATTGGCATTTCAGCTTGATGTTGGAATGTCCAGCATGACGGAAAAAATACTATTTTTCCCGCTATAGGTTTTTCTTTATGTGTATCCCAAAAAAATGTGCTACCACCTTCGGTTACTGTATTTAAGTATATTATAAATGTTGCATATCTATAATTTCTATTGTCAATGTCTATTAAAAAGTCATTATGACTTTTAAAATAGTCTGATTTTTTTTCGTATTTTATAATATTAAATTCTGGCAGTATGAATGTTTCTCCAGTACAATGACATATATTTACTGTTTTTAAATATTGGTCAAAATGCCGGTTAACAATAAAGTATAATAAACTTTCCATATGAAACCAATCATCATTTTTTTTTGGTAATGAGAAACCGGTTACTTTCCTGTATTTATAATTTATATTCCCACCTGCTTCTCCAGGTTTATGTAATTCTTTGTTATCGTCAAACATGTGTATAATATGGTCACATACATATTTAGGAAGCACTGATTCTCGTGTATATAATAATTTGGATAGATATTCATTCATTTTATTACTTATATATTTATAGTTTTATATATTTTAATTATTATCTAACTTTTCGTTTTTTACATCGTCGTTATCACGCAATGTGCATGATATATAAGTTTAGTGTTGCAAATATTTAAATATACTAATTATATATTACTATATTATGTCTTTCTATAAATATCAGGACGTTACGTTTGATCAACTATTTGATACAAATAGTGACAGTGAAATTAATTCTAATAATTTTTATAATTTACCTGACTTCAACACCACTAATGACGAAACCGCAATCTATAAATCGGATGAATCAACCGATATCAAGTATTTCAATAATGGCGTAAGTATTATTAACGAACTTAAACCAATGGTTAATAATGTTAAAACTTCTACTTATGGTACACCAAACGAATCAATCCCAATCCCTATTTGGGCAAATGCAATTAAAGTTAAGGTTTATACTACCAAGGGAGCTACCGGAGACATTGGATCTACCGGGTCTGCCGGGTCTGCAGGAGGAAATGGTTCAAAAGGAGCAGTGGGATATTCAGGACAAAAGGGACAAACGGGACAAAAGGGACAAACTGGAGCATCGGGGACTCCCAAAGGAAACTGGCCGGGCGGAGCTGGCGGAGGCGGCGGAGACGGCGGAGTCGGCGGAGACGGCGGAGCTGGCGGAACTGGCGGATCTGGCGGAACTGGCGGAACTGGCGGAGACGGCGGAACCAGCGGAGCTGGCGGACCTGGCGGAGACGGAGCATTAATTGGTACAACTGATGTATACGTTTTCAGAGCCAATAATAACACAGATGAATTTAGTATTTATAGAACTTTGAGCTCGTCCGAATCTGCGGTTTCATTAACAAATACATCTACGGCTACTGAAATATTTAATATATCATCAACAAAGGGATTCAAAGGATTCAAGGGAGCAAAAGGAGCAACGGGAGGAAATGGGGTAACGGGAGGAAATGGGGTGATTGGAGATACTGGAGCAAAGGGAGCAAAGGGAGCAAAGGGATCAACGGGAGGAACGGGAGCAACACCCACCGCCGATTCAAACATGCACCCCCACGCGGGAGCAAAAGGAACAACTGGAGCAACTGGAGCAAAAGGAACAACTGGAGCAACTGGAGCAACTGGAGCAAAAGGAGCATCTGGCACAAAAGGAGCAAAAGGAGCATCTGGCACAAAAGGAGCAAAAGGAGCATCTGGAACAAAGGGAACAGTAAGTTATAAAGGCATACTTCCTTCGGCATTGACAGTAACAAATACAACCAGCACTAATTCTGGCGTTGAAATATACTTCTTTAAAATTGATGATTCTGTTAATTAATTTGATTTACACATTATAAACATGTCCTATATGAGAACATCTTACCACTCTACCTATGTAAAAAATTGATTTGCAATAACAATATAAAAAGACACTGTGTATATAGTATGTGTACATAGTGTAGATAATTGTAAATAAAATTTGCCCGATTAGCTCAGTCGGTAGAGCGCACGC
>Ga0257122_1002517_pt1 | contig 11437 bp, 9 predicted proteins | sample SI106_120metaG_FD_190146 | JGI IMG/M metagenome (GOLD analysis project Ga0257122, IMG submission 190146) | Marine microbial communities from Saanich Inlet, British Columbia, Canada - SI106_120 | ecosystem: Environmental > Aquatic > Marine > Inlet | place: Canada: British Columbia | collected... | reverse complement strand
GATCATTTCCAATACTCATAGAAGCATATGTAGAAGAAACCTTTACTCTATCAGTTCTCAATTCAAATTTATCAGTTTGAATTTCTCCCGATGAAGAAATAAAAGAAGTTCCATCTCCAACTTTGAAATTTCCTGTATCATACCAAAAATTGTTTGTATTAATAAAAATTCCATCATTTGTTGAAGAAACGTTTTGGCCAAATTTCATTGTCCCACCAGTACCAACATGCACTGCTCCTGTAAATGAACCAGTCTGTGCCGTAATAGAACCCTGTAGAAATACATTTTCACTAAATAAACCAAATCCAGGACTTGTTTCGCCATATAACAATCCACTTGATAGTCCACTCAAATCACCAAGCCTTGCTTTTAATTCTACATCATAAATTCCACTTCCACTTCTTTCTACAATATCAATATATGGTGTAGTTTGGTCATTTGGGTTGGCATTTAATCTAATATAACCAGTTCCAACTTTTCCAGTAGAAACTATTACTTGACTTCCACTATATGTTAGTGCAGAACTTGGTGTGCCCCCTAAAGACCCAGAATCACCGGATACTCCAGAACCATAACCTCTTTCAACATAAATCTGTCCACTATAATCTGTAGCACTGCTTGCATTATTTCGGGAAGCAGATTCTACTAAAATATATTCGGTGGCAAATCCAGATGTGCTGACCCTTTTAGCAGAAAGTATTTCACCTTCTACAAACCCCGTTACATTCACAACCGACATTGTAGTATCACTTGCTACATAAGAATTCTTAGGATGGTGTATTGAAGAAGTTAAGGTTGTAGCATTAGCAATGTATAATTGCCCACCAACCGCACTTACACTTTCTTTCTCAAATACGGCAGTTGCAAGTGTTCCACGAATTTTTGCATTTTCTACTTCAAGAAATCCTCCCGAAACGGCTGATAAAATAAAACCACTTCCAGCAACATTACTTGCATATCCACTTGATTTAACACTACCATCCTTATCAATAATCATATTACCGCCGGTTAATGTTGTTGAATCAAGAGTCCAACCTGCTATCGTCCCAGATTCAGCCTTTAATACACCTGCGTTAGTAACACTAAACGGAGCATCCCCAAATGTTGAATCTCCCATTTGGATTCCTGTACCAGGTATCAATGCAATATAATCAGCATCAGTTCCAGCACTAAATTTATCTGAAGCTAATGTCCAACCAGCAATTTTTCCACCAGTAAATAATACTTGTGAACCACTTACATCACCACTCGGTGTTACTTGAAAATTAGAAGATGATATAAAATACGTACCACCACTATCTCCATCTAAATAAAATGAAGTTCCTTGTTGCAATTTAGTACCACTTATATCAAATCCTGCAATTTTACCACCAGTAAAATTAACTTGTGAACCTGTTATATGTCCACTTGATTTTAATATTAAATTATCATTTGTAGAATTTATTTGTGTTGATGATAATTCAAATCCGCCGACAGTGCCACCCGTAAACAATACTTGTGAACCAGTTATATTACCACCAGCAGAAACTTTAAATCTACTTGATGATATAAATGATGCTGGATCTGATGTATTTGCTGAAGATGAGATTCTCCAATATGGTGAATATTCTAATGATGTATCTCCAATATCTGCTCCACCAATTTGTCCAGTAGAAGCTGTTATCTGTCCCTCAAAAACTGCTCCACTCGCAACCAATACTCCATCACTATCAACTGCAAAATTAGGTCCAAACTTAACAAAATAATTTGTAGTATTGCCTTGGTCTGCTGGTGTAAAATCAATATAATATTCATCTCTTTGAATATCAAAGGTTGCCGAACTATCAGTATCAGGGCCCTTGTCGGACATATATAATGCTGCCCCAGTAGCATCTAATGTAGCATTACTACCACTTAATTTACCATCTTTAATAACCCAATCACCAATATTACCTGCCTCTGCAGTAATAGTTCCTGTCATAGTAACATCACCACTTGACGATACGTGGAAATTAGATGAACTTATTTCTATATTTCCACCACTACCACTTATATATTGTGAATTTTCATTACCTACAAAGAATGCATCTGCTCTAATGTCAAGATCACTTGGATTAGTTCTATATCTCATATAACTTGTAGAACTACCAAATAATTCTAATCCAACACCATCATATTCATCTGTTATATCAGATAAAACAGAACCACTCCACATCATAAATCCAGGTCCACCTGTTCCCGCGGAAGCACTTGTAAATCCTAAATATCCTATTGAACGAATAAATCCAGAACCAACTCCTGCCATTTCAATACCACTACCAATGGCATTTCCAATATACATTGAACCACTTAAAACATTATCATCACCTAAAATATACGAATTTCCACCTTGAAATGTAGAAGCACTCACATGAGTTATAGTATCTGCAATATTATTATTTACATCATAAAACTCTGCTATAAATTCATAATCATCTGGACGTTCATTAGAAAGTGGTGGAACTGGTGCAACTATCCGAATCCAATCAGGACTAAATCCCGTATCTGAAACTGGCCGTATAGAAATATCTGAAATATACCAACTTCCTGCAGGTGCACCAAACTGTAAAATTCCAGTTCCATCTCGTAACGGTTTAAATACTTCTTCAACTATTCCAAAATCCAATGTCGATTCATCACTTGAGTCTACAGTTATAAGTCCAGGTTTATTTGCACCTACTGGAACCAGTTGATATCCAAATGAACCACCGTAATCATGATTACTTTCAAATGAAGATCCAGATAAAAATATACCAAGTTCTGCAATTGAAGTTGATCCTCCTGTTGTAAATTTTGATCCTTTTCTTCCAATTATTTTTGCCCTAAAAGTATATTCAACATCCTTATAAAAGGTTATTGGTAAAGAACCAGTACTTTCAAATCTTAATATTGAATTTATTGGAGCATTGGATCCCGAAAACTGTACTGAATCTAAATTATAGGGAGCAGTAGAAGTATGTGTTGCAATAGCATTACTACTACTTGCCCAATATGTATTAATTGTATTTTGATTTTCAAAATAACCAATTCTCCGTGAGCCCGCTGAACCAAATGTATCAAATAATAACTCTGGACTTTCTACTGGTGTGTCGGCTATAAGTTCAAAATCACCAAAGGCATCTTTATTTTTTGAATATAATTTTACTCTGTGAATATCCCCCGAAAAAGTTCTTAATTTAGATATTCTAATATCTGCAAATGAACGAAAATTAACTGTACTTACAGAGTGAGTAGGTGCCGGTTGAAACGACATTGTATACGCCGACTCTGCAAGTGGAACTACTACCTTATATCTTGCATCATCTACAGAAAATCTTGTATCATGTATAACAAACTCTTCCGTTGGAATTAAAATTGAATCATTCTTAACACTCTTAATGGATGTCTCAAATTTTTCTGGGAAGGAATGATATGATTCTGTTACAAATGATGATGCTGCCTTTGGACTGTTTACTGTAAAAGTTGCCCCAACGTGTTTTATATCAGCATTAGCACCATCTAAATTTATTGTAAATCTTTCTACTTCAGGAGATGACCGCTTAACGCGTCTCCCGCGACGACTGACCCCAGCATTTTTTCCCCCACCACCAAAAATTTTGGATTTGAATGATTTTTGTAATGTCTGTATTGCATCACCAGGAGATTCTGGTTTGGGATGTGTACCTTCTGTTCCTGGTAATGGATCTCCTGTTACCGTACCCACATTTTGTGTTATAGAACCGGTAGGATAAGTAGTTTCTACAAACCCCTTTACAATTTCACCAACCCACATTGATGGTTGTTTATAAAAGAAAATTGGTTGAGTATTTACTCCTGCACCACTTATATAAATTTTACTATACCAACGGACATTGTAAATATTTTGCCACTCATCCGGAACAGTAACTTTATCTGGATTTAATTCACCAACTGCATATAGAGTAGCATCACCAAATGATTCAGGATCATCATATACTTCAATGGAAACCCTACGAGATGTTCCTTCAAGGTAGTCACTAATTGCTTCTGTATAAATTACTTTACCAGAAGCGTCATTTATCAATTCAAATTTTAATTCTATACCTGGCTTTAATAATGGAGATCCACCAAAAATAAATGAACTACGTCCCTGTGTAATAATATCAGGAACTTCTACAATATTAAAATATTGTGAAATTGGCGCAGAATCTTCAATAAGAACATCTAAGTCTTTCAATCCTTGATATCTGTTATAACGTCTTTGTACTGCCAATTAATTTCTCCCGAATAGAATAGATTTATTCTTTAATAAATATCAAGAAATGAAAAATAATCTTTTGTTTATATATAATTTTTTATATTTTTTGATATTTATTGATATAACAAGGAGAATCTAATGAAAAAAGTAAATAACTATCGACCAGTTCAGATTCCCGTGGGTGCCTACGAACTCTTAAAAGAATATTGTGAAATGAGTGGTATGAAAATGGGGAAATTAATGGGAAAATTAATACACACTCATTTAATAATGCCAAAAGTTGGCAAAAGATTACCAGTGAGTAAGTAATAATGAATCGACGCAGAAAAAGAAAAATACTTAAATATTTATGTGGACCTTGGAGTTGGCCTTTACAATATAATTGGTGGATTAGTAAATTTATAACTGGAAAAGAAAAAAGTATTTGGGATTTAAATCAAATCTTTTGGGAAGAAACAAATAAGTGGTATGTTGATCATTTAAAAGGAAAATATTATTCGAAAGTGACAAGCATAACAAAAAACAAGATATAACTATTCTACCCAATCACGAAAAAAGAGGAAAATATAAATGGGAATTAGATCATATTATCCCAATCGCACGTGGTTGGCGAAAAAAAATATCCCCATATATTATCGGGGACATTTCTAATTTACAAATGTTGCCGTGGCGAGAAAATCTATTAAAATCTGATAAATTGCTCTCTAATTAAATTTAGAAGGTAATTTTAATTGACTAAAACCGTTTTCTTTACTAATTTCAAGTAGTGAATCTACTGTATCTCTCATGGATTCAATATGAGATACAATAAATGCGAATTGAAATTGTGATTTGAGATATTGAAATAAACTATATACAGAGTTAAGATTATCTGAATCCATATTACCGAATCCCTCATCAATAGCTAAGAAATTAGCACGTGGTAAATTACAAACATTAATCAATCCAACTCTCATTGCAAGAGAAGATATAAATCGTTCCATACCACTACTCAATTCAAGAGGCCATACATTGTCATCATCGTAAGCCAGATATGTATTGATATTCTTACCATCCATTTCTAATACGATACCAAAATCTACCATTTGTGCAAGAATATCATTGACTTCACCTTCAATGGTAGGAAGTGCCTTTTCTATAAGTTCGTATGGAATACCATCTCGTTTGACAGCGTCCATATAATATTTATAAGCTTCTTGTTCTGTTTCTAAATCTTGAACTCGTTTCATAGTTTCTAAGATAGTTTTCTTTTTAGTTATATTGATTTGAATTTCACCGTGAATGGTTTGTATCTTCTTATCTATCGTATCAACTTGATAATCTAAATCATCAATAGAATTTCTAAGACTTTCTATTTCTTCTTCTATCTGTTTATTATAACCTATATCATTCTTACTTTCGCGATACTTTTCAATCTTATCCGATTGAATTGCTATCTGAGAAAGAGTGTGTTTTTTTCTTTCAGTTAATAATACTTCTTCCGATTCTAATTTGTTTTGGTTGATTTCGACATTTTTTAATGCTTCTATTGACCTATCATAATCAACCTTATTATCATGAACATCACCAAGTTCTTCAATCTTCTTAATGATAGAATCTAAACAACTAACATATTGACCTGCCAATACTTTATCTTCATTTAGTTTCTCTTTAGTTTCTATAGCATCAAGTGTGAATGGATTACTCATACAATGATCGCAATCTGGGTCGTGAGTTAAATTACCAAGTTTATCAATCTTATCTAATTTATGTCTAACCTCAATTTTAAGTTTATCAATTTCAATCTGACTTTCTTTTCGTTCACCTTCTAACTCAGAAAGGTCATTGTATAATTGATTAATGTTTGATTCGGTATAAGTTTGTATTTTATTTTTTAACTCGGTAAGTTTAGTTTTATTTTCTTCCTTATTGGATTCAAGAGAACCTAATCTTGTATCTATGGAATCAAGTGCATCTTCAGATTCTAATTTATCATTTTCTAATTTTTTAATATTAGTAACTGACTCATCAACGGGTCGCAACTTCTTAGTTAATTTGAATGTCTGTGTTGTTAATTCTTTTTTTCTATCCGTAAGACTTTTCTTTTGACTTCTTAAATCTACTTGTATTTCTTTATACTGTGTATCACCCCTTTCTATGTCGGACAAATCAACATCATAATCTGTTTTATTAAAATCCCTAAGAATTGCTGAAACATCGGATATATTCTCATGAGCTGCCGTATAGAGTTGGTCAAAGACTCCCATTCCCATAAACTGAGCCAATAAGTCTTTTCTTTCTTTTTGTGTCTTGTCTATGAATACGGTAGAATTGTTTTGTAAAGAAAGTGCCGTTAATACAAAGTCATCATAAGAACCAATTACTCGTTTGATATTATTATTGGTGGTTCTTCTTTGGTCTCCATTTAATGAAATTTTATCGTTATTATCATCAATCATCCAAAACTCTACATTGACCTTTACGTGGCCATTCCGTAATTTCTTACCCTTTCTCTCAATAAAATAATCTGTTTCGTTTATCTCAAAATTAATCTTACAATTAAAACTATTTTTCTTATTGTTTAATACTCGTTCAGCTTTAAATGCTCTCGCTGATGTATCAAATAAACAAAATGAAAGAGAATCTAATAATGCAGATTTACCACTTGCATTCGGTGCAAACATTCCAATAATACCATTAAGTTTTGTAAAATCTACAATATTATCTTCACCATAACTAAACATATTTGACCACTCAAATCGTTTCAGTTTCCAAAATACATTACGAGATATTTCTTCTGCTGGTAAATTACTATTTAAGTCATCATTAAGCTCTTTAATTTTTATTAATGTCTTTTCATCAACAATATGATTTCTACCTAAATAATCTTCAATTAATTCATATTGATATTCTGGATTTGTAATATCACCAACATCCACTAATTGACCAGCACGGACTCTCTCTGTCAATCTGTCAGTACGATTAACCGCTATCTCCTTTATACCATATTTGGTCTGTATTACACTCAAGGCCTTCTTTAATTGAACGGAGTCGGTATTACATACCCTTACTCTTAACCTGGCCTTCCTTGGCATATCAGGACAATCGGGAAACTTACCATCATCGATGTCTATTGTGTAGTAACCATAGTCATTTGGAATTTGAATGTATTCAGATTTTCTCTTCGGAACATCCCATAATAAATAGCCATGGTCTAATCCTTCTCCGTGATTTTGTTGAACTAATGAACCACAATATGATATAGTTTCTTCTTTATTCAAATGTTGTCTCTTATGAATATCACCAAGTAACCCCATATCATAACCTTCAAATTGAGTAATCTTCACATCCGATGGTAATCTAAATCCTAAATCAGTTTCACATCTATCTACAGTTCCGTGAAACAATACAATCTTAGTATCACCCTCAACATCTTTAGCCTTAATATAATCTTTCTTATCATCCCACACATCCCATACGACAAAAGAAACATCTGCACACTTATATACACCAGTATCTTTCAAGTAATGTAAATTTGGATGTTTTAAATTATCTACTATCGGGGAAAGGCAATCCATTCGAGAACGATTGTTTAGATTACAATCGTGATTTCCTGCAATAATAATTGTAGGACAGATATCTGCTAAATTTTTGAATAGTCGAGATAATTGGTCAATTAACTCGGGAGACATTTCGGTTTTTGAGTGTGCTATATCACCACCGATATAAGCTACTGCGTTGTCTTTATTTTTTCGTACTTCCTCGTAAGTTCTTTCAAAAACTTCTTCGTATTCTTTATGTCTTTTAAGATTACGAATCTGTATATCTGAAATGTGGTGTATATGTTTTAACTTACGAAATGGAACTTTTACGATACTTTGTTCTATCAACTATTATCCTTGATGTATTTGTTTACTTTGTTTATTAAAGCATTAGGAATAATCAAATCCCAAGATGTTTCTTCTTGGAGATTACCATTCTCATAATAAATAGTACCTGGTTTTTCAATATTAAATTTTTCTTGCACTTTTTTCCTTAATGATTCACTATCAATATGAATCTTCCATTCTTCGTCATTAAATTTCCATATATTTTTTTGTTCTACCATTTAATCTCATCCTCATCAAATCCGAAAACTTCGTTTTATTAGTTTCTTTAAGAAGTTTAGTGACTTTTTCGAATCCTAAATCTGACGGATCCTTTTCTGTTAATTTAACAAAGTAGACATCAATATTGTGATTCATGAAGTTTTCTACCATCTTCATGGCATCCACTATTGCATCCGTGTCTAATGATATATATATAGTTTTTACTTTTTTCTCTATAATCTTTAATTTTAATTTTGGTAGAATGGTTTTACCAAATAATGGAATGGCGTTTCTTTTGATTGCAATCGCGTCAAATGGACCTTCACATAACACGATAGGTTCATCCCAATTAATGAATAAATCAAATCCTATTATGTCTTTTTGTGTAGGTGAGTTTCTATATTTCATATTACTCTCAAATATATCTCTACCTACAAAGAAATTTAATTGTGCACTTTCATCATATGATGGAATAATAATTCTGTTTGTATAAAGTCCTTGATCACAATATCCAATTCCATATTTCAAAATATCTTCATATGTCATCCCCCTTTTTTGTAAATACATCATTGCATTTTTATAAACAGGAGATGGGTGTTTATACGCTAAAGACAAAAATTCTTTTGGTAATTCTACTTGTTTGTTTTTCGTTTCACTATCATCCTTTTGTTTTCTGTATGGACTGGATCCTACGATAGTATGAAGTTCATTAAATTGTTCTTGGGTAGCATTTAATTTTTTGAATAACTGAAATAGATTATGACCGCCCGCATTAGAAATCCAACAGTGCCATTTACCAGTAACTATATTGATTTGTAATTTAGGCTTGTGATGAGATACAAATGGCGACCAATACATATATTCATTTGTTTTCTTGAGTTTTTGACCTTTAGAACCAATAGTTCTATCTATAAGATATACTAATTTATTTTGATCTATCATCTATTAATTTCATAAATTCTTCTAATTCTACAGTAACATAAGTTTTACTTCTATTTCTTTTGAATATCAAAACGGGTGGATAATCACCACTATTTTCTTCGGCCTGTTCTAACGATGACCAAATATTTAATTTTTCTTGATTTTTACACTCAAATGAATATGGAATTAATCTACGGGCAGCAGGTGATAGAACTATATCCTCTCCACTCATTCCCATAACTTGTGAACGAATATCATCTGGTTCTAATTCTTCTGAAAAGTGTTCTAATAGAACATCTCTTATTTTATTCTGGAGAGCTCGGCCCTTCGCCTTGGCACTACGAGGATTGAATGTCATTTTTTACTTATTACTCCTATTGTCATATAACACTTTTTTGGCCTTACCTGAGCTTGTTTTCATAACCTATAATAAGTATAACCATAATTGTTCAAAACTACTTAAATTTTTGCTTCCATTTTCTACTATATTCTTTCCGTGCCCAACTTTCTGCTTTTTCTTCAAATTCGTTGTCATCGTGAAAATCACCACCTTTATCTTCTGCATCTTGTCCTGCTTCAGTGTAATCCTTTTCGTATTTTCTCCATCCCATTTTTTTTCTATCTGTTGCGTGGTCTATTTCGTGTAATACTGTGATTATAAATTCCTTAACTGAAGGATAACTTTTTCTTAAATTGATTACATCTTTAATCCAATCGTAATCTGCTTTATTTTGACCTCTTACTTTACCAAATGTAACTTTGGAACGAAGTTTATACTGTTTAACTAAGTATTTTGCAGTATCATAATAATCAATTCTTTCTACAAGTAAATAACCAGTAGGACTAATTTCTAATAAATCTTTTAGTTTTATCATATTAATAAATATCTATTATTCATTTTTTACTACTACTAACAAGATTATCAGATACTTGGGCACTCAATAAAGTTTGAAGTGTAAAATATAAAGATGGATTTCTTTTTAATAACTCTTTAAATTCTCTTTGTTTCCAAACTAAACATTCACAAGGATGTTTTACTACACAAGTAGCTGTTGCCGCTTTCTCCGTAATAAATGACATCTCTCCAATAAATTGTCCATCTTTTAGTTGGGCTACATTTGTACCATCTACCATTACACTTACCGTTCCATTATATATCAATACTAAATCAGGAACAGGACGTGTTTGTCTTGTAATAAGTTCACCAATTTCAAATGATTTCCAAATGGCAGCCTTACTAATTTTTAAATATTCTACGGGTGTTAAATCTTTAAATAGGGTTTCGTATAACTCATTATTTTTATCATCCATATGAACAGGTCGTTTCTCATAAATGAGAACTGCTATATGATATACATTTACGAGTACAAAAACAATATTCCAATTTATTGCCAACCACATCGGCTCGACTGGAATGTAAAAATTGTAAAGTACTGAAAATAGACTGGCTAATATAGATAGGATTCTAAGGTATAAAATATCCTTTACTAAAAACGAAAAGGCTATTAACCCAAATGCTAGATGTCCTGATAAAGTTGCAATATCCATACATTAAAACACATCTTCTGCTAAGACATCATCTATTGCAGAGTTAATATCACCCACTTCAATATCTATTTCCCCATCCATGTCGGCTTTCCAAACTTCTTTTTTACTACCATCAAAGAATAATGCTATAGATGGGTAATTTCTAATTCTTAATTTCTTACAAATCTTTTTAACATCAGATGATTTAGCTTCTATTATAATAGCATCTTCGTGTCCTTTAACACCTTTAAATAAACCTTCATCTAAATCTTTCTCCTGCCACTCAGAAGTAAATTTTACAACCACAAAACCATTTCCAGCTTTATCTTTAAAATTCTTATCAGTAACCTGGGCAGTTATTGTAGATAAGAAAAATATTAATCCAATTAAATATCTCATAATAAACTCCTATTTATCTCTTTTAGATTTTTCAAGTGAACGGATTTCTTTGGATAGTTCCTTAACTAAATCTTCTAGCTCTTCAATCGTTTCGTATACTGTGTCCATATCTTCTTGAAGTGAACCTACTTGATCTTTGTATTGTTCGTAAGAACGAGGCCAGTTATAACCCTCTGGTCTTGATGGATATTCTGCAGCATATAAACTTTCTAAACTTGGTAGTTCTTTTGCCTCTTGTATCTCACCCTGTAGTGTATACCACATTCCTATCAAGGAAGCTAATCCCATA
>Ga0257122_1002512_pt1 | contig 11445 bp, 15 predicted proteins | sample SI106_120metaG_FD_190146 | JGI IMG/M metagenome (GOLD analysis project Ga0257122, IMG submission 190146) | Marine microbial communities from Saanich Inlet, British Columbia, Canada - SI106_120 | ecosystem: Environmental > Aquatic > Marine > Inlet | place: Canada: British Columbia | collected... | reverse complement strand
AGCGCTGAACCAACTATTGCTGCTTCAGCGTGCTTGTGTACTGCGTCAACATGCGCCCCTGAGGATATTCCAAAACCAACCGCAAGTGGAAGGTCCGTGACAGTTCTAATTTCAGCAATTCTTGAGCTTAAGTCTGGCATAGCCGATTGTTCACCAGTGAGACCAGTGCGAGCGAGAATGTAAAGAAAGCCAGAAGAAAGAGCCGCAAGCTGTGCAACTCGGTCAATCGGTGTCGTTGGAGCAATAAGCATAGTGAAAGAAAAATCGATTGACTTGCAGAAAGCGCTTATCGATTCTGCTTCGGTATCGTCTATATCAGGAATGATGATGCCATCGAAACCAGCTTCTGCAAGCCGTTCAATAAAAGAAGTTCCTCCACTTTTGCGAACTATTGAATCACTCACCATAGCGATGAGCCCAGCTTTAACTTCCTTCCGAATTCGAGAAACAATACCTATTGCAAGGGCAGGAGTTGCCCCTTTGCATAGCGCGCGGTGCATAGCGGCTGCTATGACAGGACCATCCGCAATTGGATCGCTAAATGGAAGTCCTATCTCGATGATATCTGCGCCGGCACTATCGAGAGCCATCAGAATGGACTGGGTCGCTTCCATGGAGGGATCACCAGCGACAATGAATGGCATGATTTTCTTCTTGCCATCTGTAAAGATAGTGTCAATCCTGCTCATTTGGTACCCTTTGGACCACCATTTGCAATGTATTTTCTTTGTACTGCCTCAGTTAGGTCAATAGAGGTGATATTCGCAAGGGTTGCCATCCAAGCTAATACATCAGCGAATTCTTCGCTGAGATTCTCCAAATCCGCATCGCCTCGTTCAAACTTGCCCAGTGCATGTGCGAGCTCGCCAAACTCTTCCGATAGCCAGAGGAACGTTTTGGAAATCCCGCGGGCTGAATCTGTCTCAAAATAGCGATTTCGGATGAAATCCTGAAATTCTCTAATAGTCATTTCGTTTTCCATAGATGGGCAGGATAGCAGGTGATGGGGATATTGGAATGGAGCCCTTTATTTCAACAAATACTTCCTACTAAAAAACTCTTCCATAAGCCCACCACCGAAGCGCGGATTCATTATACTGCGAAACGCTTAATAGCCCCAAGGTTGTTCCTCGGGCATTTCTTTACACTTATTCAAGTCTGAATAAGTACATCTCGAACGTTTCTTAGGAGAGACGATAAATGATTACTCAGTTCATCACTAAAACAGCTGCATGCTGCGTACTTCTTACTGCGATTGGATGTGGTTCAAATTGGCGAACCCACGAAGCACAACAATTAGTTCCACGACCTATGTTTGACGACAACGCACCCGAGTGGGTTCAAGGAGTTGTGCCACAATCAGACGGTCGTATCTACTTTGTAGGTCGAAGTGCTATTCCAGACACTCATAGAATAAACATTCAAACTACAGAAGGTCATCGAACACCAAACCAACGCGTTGGGTACACAGTGATGGATGAACGCGAAGCAGTGCAAAGCGCACGTAGTGATATTCACGACCAAATACGTCAGCGGCTAACCCCACGTAATATGGGCGCAACTTCAAATATCCTCGTCGGCAACGTCGACTCTGGCACATGCATTACTTGTGGCACACCTGTACCACTAGTACAAGCACCAAAAGTAATCGTTTGTAACGCTGACTGCAATCACGCATATTCGCACTGTGGTGGTGGAAACATCACAGTTGAAGCAACCGTGACTGGTTCAGGCAGCCACTGTGGCGATTGCCATGACGAAGTGGCAAGTTGCTCTGGTTGTGGATCACTTGTTCACAAAGTTACCCAATCAAACCGTACACCTGACCACATTTCAGGCGGTTTGTCACCACTTGCACGAGATTTGAACATTATTAATGTAAGTTTGAGTTCAGTAATGCCAGCGCTTGCAGCATATTTAACTGAAGAAGAAGTCTACTTTGAAAAGTGGCACGTACACGAAGGCCATGACGGTCTTGGTCGTCCATTCGCAAACGGACGAGATGAATGGCAATCATACAAGTGCTGGATGCTTTGTTCGATCCCTGCAGAAGAGTTCTATCAAGTCGCAACCGATTTCCGAACCAAGTACGAAGATATGTACACCACAGCTCTAGACCGAGCTGACGAAGATCGTAGTCGACGTATTGATGCAGAGGAAGCGGGTAGAGCCCTCACTGTCTCTCGCCAAGAAGAAGAAAGAGCTTGGAACCGTGAAGACGAAATCGTCACACGTGCGCATACAATCGAGCTCGACAAAGATCGCCACGACCTTCCAGGTCGCCGTTTCACCCTCGAAAATGAGTAACTTAAGGCATTTTTGCCATAGGAATTAATGATGAATAAGAGTGTACTACTAGTTGGAATTGCGGTTCTCGGAGCAGGTCTTTACGGCTGCGAAGGTTGGAACCATCACATGGCGGACCACTGGGAACAAGGAAAACCCGGTGCTGCTCAATGGAAAGTCAATAATGACCGCGATGCCCAAGATCATATTTTAGAATTAGACAGTGGCGTAACAACGTTACCGCTCGTTGATGCCAACTATGAAAAAACTTCATATAACGCCATCAGCCACTTGCTCGCAACGGCACATCCGCCAGCAGGACAACTCGAAGTATTCAATCCCGACCGTGCAGTCCTTTACTCCACGACCGTTAATCTAAATGATTACTCCAAGACCACTAACTTCGGTCGCCTGCAAGCTGAAGCGCTTTCAACTGCTCTTGTGCAGCATTGGCAAAATGATTTAATTAAGATGACGTTGCGCCAAAGCACCGCTCCAATTATTCCACAACAGGGTGAATTTTTGCTCTCTCGTGAAATTCGCGACTTGTCCGTTGACTTTAACGTCGGAGCTGTCCTTGTAAGCACTTACTCGGTCGCAATCGATAAGGTGTATATGAATGTCCAACTTATCAATGTTGATTTCAACACCGTAGTTGCAGCAGTGACATACGATATCCCGCTCGGACCAAGAACTCGTGCAATGCTCGAAAACGTTGAGATTGCCTCTAAGGATGGAGATCTCTTTCAATGAAGATTGCGCTCCTTACAGCAGTAGCACTCGCTAGTGTTTCACTTTTTGGGTGTCAGAAATCTTCACGCATGGGTAATGCTGCTGATTTGCCTGCGAAGTGGTCTACTGCCAACCCCAAGTCATGGCAAGTGCAGGGACTTCCGGAGTTGAGCAAAGACCAATTGACTGTGATGCAAAGACGCCTCTCAGAAGAACGCGAAGGGCAGTACTACAGTTTCTTTGGAACGTATAATCCGACTACTTTGCAATATATAAGTACGACCTCGGCTGGCTTGGATGAAGCCTTTTTGAATATGAAATACTCTTCAAAAGTCATCATTCGCGACCTGTCGCCTAACATGGAAGGCGTTTCATCAACCTACATCGAAAACGAAGCAAATTTTGCCGTAATCAAAGATATAGAGGATCGAATGCTTGAGGATGATTGGAGCCGAGCGCTTCTCACCGATAAGCCATCATCCCTATCAACTGTTCCAATCGTGCAAGACTAATTCACGCTAGACATCAATTCAAAAGTGCTCCTGCTGTAAAGCAGGGGCACTTTTTTTATCTCTTGAAAAGATTGCACTTACCATGCGTTGTCTCGTAAACCGCAACAACGCACCTGGAGGTCGTGCCGTGATAGCTTTCGCTTATATGGGTGGAACCCATTCAGAAACACCATTTTCGTGCAATTTACATAAACAACAGCATGAAATCGCAATTCTAGTCGGTGGCGATTTAAGGAATATCCAAGTGATCCGTGATTTTTGGAATGTAGCACTTGAAGTACTTGCGACAGTACCGCATACCATTTGGCTCAACCTTGCTGCAGTGTTAGAAGCAGACACGAAGTTAGCAGCTTGTATCGTTGCCGTACTTCGCAGAGCGCAGGAACATGGAACGCAGATGTATATCGTTGGCTCAGAGGCTGTTCAAGACATGCTCAAACTTTGCAAAGTTCCACCCCTCAAACAATTTACCACCACCTCTTAAATTAACCCGCGGTTAATAAGTCGCCTCGAAATGACCTTGCTACTTAGGGATAATTAATTCAAGCAGGGGAATCTTGTATACTTTAAGTATGTCAATACCAGTCACAACAACGTTTGATTTTGAAGGTCACACAATAGTGGAATACAAAGGGGTAGTAAGAGGCATCATTGTTCGTTCACCAACCATTGTGCAAGGATTTCTAGGCGGACTAAATAATATCGTCGGAGGCAAAATTGGCGCCTACACTGAAATGTGTGAACAGACGCGCCAAGATGCGTACCAACATCTTCTTGAACATGCAGAGGAACTCGGCGCAAATGCAATTATCGGTTTTAGATATGACTCATCCGACATTGGCGAATCATCGACTGAAGTACTGTGCTACGGGACTGCAGTCATTATTAAAAAGAATTAAGACAAAGTGACAGTCACGTCGAAAGTACTCTGCGGGCTTGATGCACATCAATAAACGGAAAGATCCCAAGCACCACAACTTGTAGTATTCCCGCGCCGACAAAAATCATTGGCAACGTAAACATTTCTGAAATCATGCCCGAAGATTTCAGTCCGATGACAGTCGACATATTCAGAATTGCCATGTACACAGTAAACTGCGTTGCAGCAACTTTTGGCCATGAGACAGTCATGTACATTGCAAACAGTGACGCCGAAATCATACTCCCCATCCACGTGTCTACCAAGATATACGTAATGACTACTGGTCTATTAGTCCAGTCAAACCAAAGAACCCCCGAATCGGGTGACGAGAGTCCGAAAGTTGCATAACTCAGCGCAAGCACTACGCAGCCAATGGAGGCAATCTTTTTGGGTCCAAATCTGTCTGCTAAAAAGCCGCCAGCGATTGCGCCTGCTAAACCAAGAAAGACTCCGTACCCACCGTTGATATCGGTGAACTCCGTGCGAGTCCATCCCAAATCCTGAATGAATAAAACATTCGTAATCGGTGATAGGATTCCGCCCGCTATAAAGATAGTCAAACCAATTGCGCCAGCAAGCAAGGTTGAACGCAAAGAAAATGCCCGCTTTAGAAACCCAAACAATTGCATAATACTATGCGCCATTTGTTGATCAAGAGAGAGTTGGCTACTGCCTTTGGTCCAAGGGAGTAGTTTTTCACCTGCACGTTCTCTAAGTAAAAGAGGAAATAGCATAATGCCGCCAAGCATGAATATTTGAATAGTGAATGCGATTCCAAGCCCATCTACGGAAACCATGCGACTTAAAAAAGCGCCGCCTAAAAACATTCCAATGTATTTAGAACCATACATAAAACCGTTTACTCTGCCCCGTTCCGATTCACGAAGCAAATCAACGGCGAGTGCATCAACAGAAACATCTTGCAGTGAATTAAAAATGTTATGCACAAATACAAGCCAACCGATTAGTGCAAGATGCGCAGTTGGCTCAGGCACCAATGCCATAACTAAAATACTCAAAGTCATGCCGAGTTGGGCAGCGAGAATCCACGGACGGCGACGACCCATAGATGGAATCCCAAATCTGTCTATGAGGGGCCCCCAAAGCCATTTAAAAGTCCACGGCAAAGTTGAAAGGGCAGTAACTGCTCCAATTGCTGCAACTGTTTCGCCCCGTTCTGCCAAGTACGATGCGAATGTAACGGTGACAAACCCGTAGGGAATACCTTGGGCAACATAGAGAATGCACAAGGTAAGCAGCCGAAGTAGGGGGCGGTCAGTTAAGTTCAAATTCAATCGACTTTCTAGCATTGGATGGACATGGTATCCTATGCGCATCTGGTCCATTGGCGCAGTTGGCTAGCGCGCTTGCATGACACGCAAGAGGTCACTGGTTCGAGCCCAGTATGGACCACTCATTTCGACGTGACTGTCACTAGAAATCCGCATGGTCGTTTTTTCCTCTGAGACTTTTATTAAAAATACTAATAAAAGTCTCAGAGGAGAATAAACCCCAAAAACAACGATTTTAAAATATTTCTATTTATTTTCTGTAATCCGCAATAGACAGCGCATGTCTTTGTAACCAACCATCTCTCTCTCCTAGATTGGCTCAACAAATTACGCGAGACATTTTAAAATCTCTTACCTGACACAGTTATCCTAAAAAAAGGCCGTCCACGACGGTCTTTTTTTAGGCTCGGTTTATATCTCCTTAGTTACAACTTCCCCAATTACCAACAATGATCAGCAAGTCGGTGACATCGACTACGCCGTTGCCATCAATATCAACGCTGCATCCCTCGCATGGTCCCCAGTTTCCAACTGCGGCAAGTAAATCAGTCACATCCACCATTCCATCTTCGTTTGCATCTCCTTCGCAAACAAAACAAGCATCAGAGAATATGTTTCCTCCACCATCGGTAAAATTTCCTGAAGTAGGATTCGGAAGGTTTTCACATATCGTGCTGTTGCTTATCATTGTATTTGGGGAATCATGAAAATTGATACCTCCGCCAGTGTTTCCAGCAGTGTTGTTCGTTACTTGAACACCTGAAATAGTAGGGCTACTAAAGCGAACATGTATTCCTCCACCTTCTTCAGCAGAACTGTTCCCTTCAAAAGAACAATCTTGAACGTCTGCATTGCTTTCATAGATGTGTCCATCATCCGCGACACAAGCAAGGCCGCCACCGCTACGCCCAGCATGATTTTGTTCAAAGGTACAGTTCGTTACTTTTGGATGTGCATCGTAGGCAGCACTCATTCCAGCGCCATCGCCATTTACTGTATTTCCAAAAAATGAACAGTCGGTGAACGTAGGGGAGCAGGGACCACCAGTTGAGCCGCCGCCGTAAATACACGCGCCGCCACCAGAACCAAGTGGGTTTGAAATTTGAACGTTTTCCACAAACGAACAATCTGTTACGACTGGGCTACTTGTTGAACGAATATAAATACCGCCGCCCACACTTAAGGTTGTGTTCATAGCAAATGTGCAGTTGGCTATGTTTGGATTACTTTCGTCTGTGCAAGTAATTCCTCCTCCCCAATTTGCTTCATTCCCTTCTAGTACAATATTGGTAATAGAAGCGTTTACATTATAAATGCAATAGATTCCACCGCCGTGACCTTCTGCTGTGTTATTTTTAATAGTTGAAGTCATAATGTATGGGTCACCGCTAGTGACAAATATTCCAGCACCACCCCATGCTTGGTTATCTTTGATAAGGCACATTTCAATGAAGGGTGATGCGTCCTCACAAAAAATACCACCGCCGCATTTCTGCTGCCCAAAAACTGGGTCTACCCAATAGGTACCTGAACCATTTTGAATTGTAAAAGAACTTAAAACGCTCCAAAAGGTCTCGCCTGAATTACAAGTCACAACTGATCCATTGTGGTTACTACCATCAATGATAGTAGTGTCGCGATTTTCGCCCTGCACTTGGATCCACTTCCCTAAGAAATCGATGTTTTCATAGTAGGTTCCTTCGCGAACAAAAATAACATCCATATCAATTGAGGCGTCTATGGCATCTTGTATTCTTTCAAAGTCCGCCTTGCCGTCATCGTCAACATACCAAGTCGTTGCAAAACAATTTGTTGAAACACATAGTAAAAACGATAGTATTGATGCTCTCTCCATATTGCAATTATGTCATATAAACCCATGCATTGCAAGAAGAATGCGATTTAATGCACTTATTACTGCGTAAATGACCATCTTTCATTATTTAGTAGTATTTTTTGAATTTTCTTGTTATAGCCGTGAAAATGCTTATACTTTAATTTGGTAATAAAAGTAAATAACAAGGAGAGAGAATTGACCTGCCCCCATTAGTTGTACCAGTTCGTATGTTAGTCAATTGACTCCAATCGTGTCAATCAGAGCTTTATGGAGCGAAGCGGAATACGGCTCTGATTGCGTAAATTTCGTTTCAGGGGCTGGAGGACGATATCCTAGCGACGAATGCGGCCGAATCGTGTTGTAGTCATTTCGCCATTGTTCGATAAGTACTTTTGCTTCGCGAAGCGTGTAAAAGATTTCTCCTTGCAATAATTCATCGCGAAGTTTGCCGTTAAAACTTTCGATATATCCCATGATACAAATAGCCCCACGGACTTCCGGGTTCAATGTACAGCGTGTTCACGCCGACTTTGCTTAGCCATCCCCGGACTGCTTTAGCAGTAAATTCAGCGCCGTTGTCCGATCTAATATGTTTTGGCACACCGCGAGTTGCCATCAGCCATGCAAGTCGTTCTAGCACATCTTCACTTCGCAAATGTCTTGCGACATCAATAGATAAACACTCCCTCGTATATTCATCAATAATGTTTAGCATCCGAAAACTTCTTCCGTCATGTGTCCGTGCATGTACAAAATCGTAACTCCAAACATGGTCTTTGTGCTCGCCGCGTAGTCGCACGCACGATCCATCGTTAAACCAAAGACGTCCTCGTTTAGGTTGTTTTTTAGGCACTTTCAGTCCTTGCTGCTTCCAGATTCGCTACACTCGTTTGTGGTTCACTCGCCATCCTTCATGGTGTAACATTGCTGTAATCCTTCGGTATCCGTACCGGCCATACATGCACGAAAGCTCAATGATTCGTTGCGTCATTGGGGTTTCGTCACTGCGCACATTCGGCAAATATCGTTGTGTTGCTCTTAGGTTGTTTGAGTACTTTGCACGCCCGCCGCTCGGAGATCTTGTAATGTGTTACCAATGCTTTGGTAGCTTCTCGTTTCCGGTGCGGGCTTACCCCCGAATAGAAGAGCCCCCGAATGAACCGCCCCCGAGTTAATGTCCTAGAGCATCGCTTTGTCGAGGCTCAAATCTGCAACGAGTTTTTTCAATCTAGCATTTTCTTTTTCAAGCTCTTTGAGCTTCCGGACTTGATAGGTTTTAAGTCCGCCATATTTTTATTCGGGGGTTCGCCAGCGATAGTACGTCTGGACTGTAACGCTAAGTTTCTTGGCGACTAGTTCTACCCGCATGCCTTCTGCGAGATATATCTCTGCTTCTCTGAGTTTGTTGATGATCTGCTCTGCTGAATGCCGTTTCCTTGCCATGTTTTCCTGCCTTCCAAATTTAGGTCCAATCTGCGATTTTATCGCATAAGGAGCCGACTAGTTTTTGGGGGGGCAGGTCAGAGCAAACTGATGCTCCGAATGAAATGTTTGTGGTAACATGATTCAAAAAAATAAGGAGAAGTAAAATTGGCTAATGCAACTAAACATAGGGGGTTATTCAAGCGTTTTTTAAATGGCAAATTCTTGTTAGGTGCAGCAACTGGACTCGCATTTAGTCTTGGAATAACTCCATTTCTAACTCAGAGTGCATACGCTTTTCCAACAACACCCGAATGGCATGGTGCATCGATTAACCCTACTGCTCAACTTGATAACTCTGCCCCAAGTTCATCATCTGAATTGGCAGATGTCGAAGCCGCATTCCCAAACCTCGTTCATGTTTCACTATTTGGAGATTACCCTGAAGACACTGAACCTACATGGCCTATATATTTGATTGATGACTCGGCATCGGTCTTGGGTCAATTTAATGCAAGCACTTTAGATGGCATTCCTTTTACAATTACAACCACTGAAGTCTTGGTTGAGTGGGATTCTATTCAACAAGCAGATCCGCTATTACCCGTTCAAGATATAGATATAGCAGAACAATGGATTGAAAATAACAATTTCGTAGCTACAGTGGTTCGTGCTACATTGACTTCAGCAATTTCTGAACTCAATGTCATTGGAATGGCAATGTCAACAAGTGATATTGTAAATGGGACTCAACATACGATTATTATCATCGAATCTCCTGAAACCCATGCATGGGGAGAGATGGAATTCAGCACTGAACTGGCTTTTCATAACACAGTAGAGGCTCCTATCGATGGACAAAGTATTCATATAGAAGAATGGATAAATGATGAATATTCTTACTCACTGTCCATTCCACTACCTTGCACAGAGATAGAGCAGGAATGTCTAGACGCTGCAGTCGCGTCGTACCAATTCCTTGTAGACCAAGCAAATGCAGATTGGCAAGAGAGAATTGACAATGCTACACAGGCATGGGAAATCGCTAAAGCTGCTTTTGAAACTGCGCGTGCAGCTCTGCTGGCAAGAAAAGCGATTGAAATTGCTTTGGCAATAGCAGCTTGTGCTGCTTTAGCGTTCATCCCCTTTGTTGGTGCTGCAGCAGTCGCATCGTGTATTGTAAGAGTACTTGTCAGGCTGGCAGCAATATATGCTGCAAATCGTTTAGCGTTACATCTTGCACTGGTTGTTGCAAAGGCTTTATATGAAGCAGCCTTAGATAACGCATGGCAGTTGTTAAGACTAGCTCTATCCCTAGCTGCACGAGTATTACAAGCTGCTTTAGAGGCTTGCTGCGCGAAAGTAGTGGAAACTTGATGTGTTGACACATTCTTACAACGACAACTTTTTGCAAACGTTCGCAACCTCAGCCGAGGAACTCTCCCATGGATAACTGGAATATTCAAATCGAATTACTAGAAAATGATGTACAGAATCTACAAGCCGAATTGCGTAAAGAAACACTCAGAGGAAATGTTCAACCGGGGGATAACCAGTTGACAAATACTCTTGACAAACTTAACAAAGGATTTGCCTTTCTGGATCATCTTGAAATACGTTTACTTGCCATCATTATCAGTTTCATAGTTGGAGGACTCGCTTTTTTTCAAATTGGTATAGGTATTCTCGGTCTACTGTGTGGAATCGCTAGTTTTGTTATCTGCATTGCAATCTACTTCTCATTAGAGAGATTGGCCACACGCGGTGCTACTGCAATTGGACTTAACAACTCTAACCATTCCGTTTCAGATAACACTAGTCAAAAAACGCTGTTGATCTCCACCGATATTAACTGGGAATCATTTGGCGTTGGCAAATATGTACTTAGATTTGAAGATGGTTGTTTGGTGTTTCAGGATGACAATACAAGCAGAAGCTGCACGGTCTCAATCATTGATCGAGTGAAAACAAACTACGGCATTTGCCTTGTACTCAAAGAAATAGAAAACGATACCAACAAGAACACGCCTTTGTTTATCCCTGACCGCCTGTTAAGGAACTTAGATAGTTCTGTACGAACTGCAATTCGATTTGCCTTTTGACTTAAAGATGTACCAAACTCTTCGCCAGCCCCTTCAGTTAACTCTACGTCAAAAACCCAAGACCCACCAACCAATTTGTGTACGAACACTGATCCAGAACTAGAATTTTTCAATGGTGCTCCAACTACTGCAGTATCACCGTCAATTGAAACAGCAGAGCCGTGCCCACTTCCCTGGTTATTAGTTCCGATAGGTTCTAGTGATTGGTATTGAGACCAAGAGACTGAGAGAGGTGGTCCTAGTATTTAGGACAGTATTCCAACAATCATAAAGAATTTAGTGCAACTAAGTTTATTCATGATATAAAAAGACAGCCCCCTTACCGTTAGGTAAGGGGGCT
>Ga0257122_1002510_pt1 | contig 11446 bp, 14 predicted proteins | sample SI106_120metaG_FD_190146 | JGI IMG/M metagenome (GOLD analysis project Ga0257122, IMG submission 190146) | Marine microbial communities from Saanich Inlet, British Columbia, Canada - SI106_120 | ecosystem: Environmental > Aquatic > Marine > Inlet | place: Canada: British Columbia | collected... | reverse complement strand
AAGTAATTATAGATAAGAAGAATATTTAACTTAACGGACTATAATAAAATAATTAAAAATAAAGAGAATCTTTAATTATTTACGAGTTATATTGTTACTAGTTATGTTGTTACCATTTAGTTTTTTTAACACTTATTTTTTGACCAGCGCTTTTTCTTCTAGCTTTATCGGGGTCATACGCTTCATCTTCATCATCTGAACCCATATTTTTAGAAATTTCCCAGAATTCTTTTGAACCTAGTTTAAAATCTTTATGGAATTCGGCTTTATACCAGAATATTTGGTCTTGTAATTTATTAGATTTTGCGTTGTTATTAATAACAAGGCATTCATAATTTTCAGTACATTGGTCCATTACTTGACAAAATGATTCAAATGTTGGAAACATACCGGCGTAATTTTCATAAATTCTTTTACGATTCGTGATATATGGTTCACGCAAAATAAATACATAATCAATATTTGTTCTTAAATTAGGAGGTATACCTAATGGATATTGCATAGTGATAATTAACATAATTTTCCAATGTCTGCCATTCATAAAAAGTAATCTCATTAACTTATCTTTTGACCAGGACGAATCGTATAAGCAATCATCTAAAATCATGAATGTTCTTGGGTCAATTGCTGAACGTTTATATGTAGTCATGTCTTTTTGCATTTGTTTTAATACTTGTTTTTGTCTTTTCATAACATTTTCAACGATTGCTGTATTATATTCATTATGAATGAATAATTTGGGTACATGCGATGAATAAAACCCATTGCCTTCTTCTGTTCCTGAAATAACGGTCCCTATAGGTATATCTTGCTGATAAAATAATAAATCTCTAACTAAGAAACTCTTACCTGTATCACGTCGTCCTATAAGGACAATTACGGGACCTTTATTTTCATTTGGTTTAAAACTAATTTGTTTCATATCAAATTTTTTTAGTTCTAGAGACATACTACATTTTTTGAAAATAAAAAATATAAAATTACGCGAAAATTAGTTTAAATAAATAAATAATATTCAATATAGACTATTAATGAATATAAATGAAAATATATTTGAACAATTGAAGGAACAATTTAATTTAGAAAGTGTTCAAAATTACAATCCATTATATTCAAAGATAAATGGATTAAGCAACTCTCTTGATATATTGAAAGAAAATGATGTAACTTCAAATGAACAAAACTTTGTACGGGTAAATAAAAAAATAAGTGAAAATGAATATGAAGTTACTATATTGGATAAAAATAGTGGTAAAGAACAAAATGAATATATATTTATCAAATTTTCACCATTGCTTAATCCTTTAGGATATTTGACGGGTAAATATAATCATGAAGATCCTAAATTATTTACATTACCAAATATAGGAAAGTCCCAATTAAGTCATGAAAAAATGAATGATTTAAATAATAATGCTTATTTGGATAGTTTTTATTGCTATTTAACAAGTAAATTAAAGAAAAGAGGGTTTGTTCATGGTTTAAATTTTTATGGTGAACTATTAGCAGTGAAAAACAACTACATTATAAATATAGCGGACGACTTGTCATATGTAGATAAGTCTTCTTTCTTTTCCAAATATTATAATAAATTATTTTCAGTCCAGTCAATGGATGGAATGGATTTTGCTTTTAATTTAAATCAGACTTCAAATAAATTCAAAGAAAAGTTATCAATTGGCGGTTCTTTTAAGAATATGAAATCAGAAGTATTAGACAATACAATATTTGAAAATATTTTTAGTGAAGAAATAAATAATGGAGAAAATAATGAACTAGAAGAAATAAATAGTTTAAAAAAAACCTCATTAAAAAGTATTGGATTAAGAAGTTCGTGTTCTGATAGTTCAGGTTCTACAAATTCTTCTAGAAGTTCAATAACAACAGAAGAAAATTCAGATAGTGAATGTAATAGCGATGATGATTTTGAAGATAATAGCGATGATGATTTTGAAGATAATAGTGATGAAGAAGGAAGTGACTATAATAGTGATGATAATACTTCAAGTCAAGATGAAGAAGAACAAACCATATTGGCAACAATTAATAAATTTCCAGTTCAATTAATTATAATGGAGAAGTGTAATGGAACATTGGATGAATATATAGAAGAACTTATGGAAATAGACCATACGAGTTCAAAATTTATTGATTTATGGAAATCAATATTGATGCAAGTAATTATGATGTTAATTACTTACCAAAACGTGTATAATTTTACTCATAATGATTTGCATACAAATAATATAATGTATGTGGAAACGAATGAAAAATACTTATATTATTGTTATAATGAGAAATACTATAAAGTTCCAACTTATGGCAAAATTTTTAAGATAATTGATTTTGGAAGAGCAATATATGATTATAATGGTGATAATTATTGCAGTGATTGTTTTAATAAAGGAGAAGATGCCGCAACGCAGTATAACTTTGGTGTTTATCATAATCCAAAAAAACCAATAATAACTCCAAATAAAAGTTTTGATTTATGTAGATTGGCTTGCAGTATATTTGATTTTTTTGTAGATTCAATGGATGAAGTCAGTGATATGAGAAAGACGAATAAGATAGCAAACTTAATTATTGGATGGTGTGAAGACGATAAGAAGAGAAATATATTATATAAATCAGATGGTGAAGAAAGATACCCTGATTTTAAACTATATAAGATGATTGCTAGAACTGTACATAATCATATACCAGAGGAACAGTTGGATAATAGTTTGTTTTCAAATTATAAATTGGATAAAATCCCAATTGGAAAACCAATTATGAACCTGAATGATTATTGATGAGTTAGTCATACGGAAATAATAACGTTAAATACCAAAATAACAAAATTGCATATAACAAAATTGTATATAACAAAATTATATACAATTATAAGAGAACTTATAAATGGTAGTAAAATAAGAGTAAATTATTAAATTGAAATTAAAAGTTAGGTTTATCAACAAATACATTGGTTGATGGTTTGGTGTCAACAATACCTTCAATTGTTTGAAGTTGGTCGTATAACATAAATCCAAAATAAGATGAAACAAATACAAGGAATGTATCTCTGATTAAATCCTTTAACGGTTTATTTTTTTTATCAACAAATTTTGCTTCCATATATTTAAATAACCCAAAGCAAATAGTAATCAAAACAACAATATATAAACTATTCTCCATAAAGTATAGTTAAATTAGTTACTAACACTTTTTACGCAATTATCCTAAAATTTCTATATCGTTCAATATAACATCAGGTTCAATACTCAGTTTTTTGGAAACATCGTGAACATCTATATTATTTAATGACATGTTGTTATCTGAATGAATTTGTATTTTTGGCAATGGTTCGTCGTAATCATCATCCGAATAATCTTCATAATCGTCGTCATCTTCACGATTCATACTATTCATTTGTTGCATTTCTTCTAAAGTATCAATATCCTTAGGTGCGCTAACTGATTGTTCAACATTATTAATATCTACATGTTTATCAAAATCATTAAATTGAATATTCGTTTTTTCTGTAGTTTCAACTGTTTGCGCAGGTTCACTTCCTCCCTTCAAATTATCTGAATGTTCTTGAACCATTTCTTCTTCCTGAGTGTTTACCTCTTTTTCAATGCGTTCTTCTTTTATTTCTTGAATAACGTCTTCCTCTGTGGTTTCGTCCATGTAATTGCGCAGAATATTTTCAATGGGAAGACTATCTCTGATAGCTGAGAGAACTGATTCTTGAATAATAATCTCAAATTCTCTCTTATATTTTTGTTTTTGGAGAGGAGTTACATTAATTTCAAACAAATAAACATTTGTATAAACCTTTCTCGCTGTTATAATATAACAATTATGAATAAATTCATCTAATTTGGGTATATTAATATCCACCTTTTTTTGTTTGGTTCCTACACGAATGCACGTAAGAACTTTAAGTTGAATTACATGAACACATGATATAAGGTCTTCTAAATAATTACACCCAGACCTAGTTACAATTCGTTCACATTCACTTTTTACTAAAGTATTATTCCACTTTGGTATTCTAGATATAAGATTTTGAAATGTCATCAAATATTTATCTAATTCGTCATTCGATTCGCATAGTTTGTATGATTCCTCAAAAATAGAGTTGAAACCTTCGGTGATAAGGGGTGTTAATAAGTTCACTAGTCTTGCACACCATTCGTTTTTAGATTCTTGCAGTGAAGCAACAGTAAAATCGTCCATTTAAATAATTGATATATTTTCTAAAGTGGTCTTCAAACGAAAATAATATAAATATAAAATATTCATAATTAGTAATTTTTCGTTTCTAAAATCACTTTTAATTTTATAAAAATAAAAAAGAATATTATTTATTAACTCTGGGTTGCTTTTATGATATTTAGTTTTAAATAAGTGAATAATGTCTATACTAGAAAATCCTTTTTCGTAAATTTTATTTGTAATAGAAATGATATTTGTATTAGAAATATTATTTGTGTTAGAAATATTATTTGTGTTAGAAATATTATTTGTGTCGGAAGTATTATTCTGGTTAATATATTTATGTAAAATATCATATTTGACATCTATATTATTATTGTTAGCAATATGATATTCGTATAAATTGTAACATTTATCATTAATGTATGGTTCATTTATGTAAAATTCACAAAATCTGGACAAAATAGGTTTTAATAGTTTAAATTTATTTTCCACAATAATAAAAAATCGTGTGCTATGGCAAAAAAGTTCTATACATCTTCGTAACGCTGATTGAGCGTCAATAGTTAGATTATCTGCGTTATATAATATGATACTTTTAAAGTGAATTTTATCAATATTATAAATATTTGTTTTTGCAAAAAACTTCAACTCTTCTCTAATAAACTTAATACCTTTGCCGTGAGCGCAATTGACATATAAAACTAGGTTTTTTATAAGTTTTTTATCATTATTGTATATGGTGTTAATAAAATTATGTAAAATGGTTTTTTTTCCACTACCTGAAGGTCCGTGAAAAATAATATTAGGAATTTTATTTATTTCATAGAAATAATTTAATTTATTGATAATATTTTCATGAATTTCGTGAATAATGTGCATAAACTATAATAGATTATAAATGTTATATTTAAATTCAAACAATATAAACATATACATAACTAAAAATTGAATAATAAAATTTATTAACATTGACATGAATAATTATAAAATGAGGTTACTCTATATTTTGTGTTTGATATATAATAAAATGTATAACAACAGAAACAATGAATTAAATAATGAACTAATTGTAAATAATGAACTAACTGTAAATAATGATGTAACAAAACTATATTTTGATTTGGAAAATAATGATTATATTTCGGAAAAGGCGAATAATACAGTAATAAAAATGAATATAACAAAACCTCACTATGAATATGTCAATATGTATGATTTGAGATTAATGTAATAATTAATGTAATAATTAATATAATAATTAATGTAATAATTAATGTAATAATTAATGTAATAATTAATGTAATAATTAATATAATATTTTTTATTATATTAATGTTGTGAAATAGATTAAATTAGTAAGTATCAAAAAATTAAATAGATGAATTCAATGAATGAGTATATGGATTAGCTTTAAAAGCATCAAGTAGGTCGGGTTGTAATCTTTCATACCCAACATTTGTGTTATCACACATAGGTTTGTCCATATGCCCCAATGCATCAACAGATGGTGTTAACTTAGATAATGATTGAGTAGGACCAAAATCTCTTTGATTGATAGTCATTGCTGGGTCACATGATGTGCTCATATTAATATGATTATTAAATATAGATGCGTTACCCATATTCGTTCTAGCAACGGCAACCTTTTCTTTTGTAGTATTGTTGATTTGATTATAATTAGATTCATAGTTTGTTTGTGCGTTAGAAGCAACACCGCCACCAGCAATACCACCATAAGGAGTAGTGGTAGTATCTCTCTGGTTATCATTTGCTTGATAATTGGCAACATTAAGTGAATTTTTATGTTGATATTGAACATTTGTAAATTGGAATTCATCCACAATGTTCATTTCCTTATGCGTAATTGGTAAGTCATTATAAGGATTTTTCATATAACTTTGTTTTGTAGAACCATTCATTTGTCCGTATACGTTAATATTCTCAACAACATCTTCTTTTTTGGAGGGTCTTAAAACATCTAATATAGGCGCGAAAAGAGCTCCTAAAGTATTTTTATAACCCATATTATTTCCATAATCTTTCTTGCAATCGCGGTTTGTTTTTGGAACTTTGAGCGCCTTGACTCCATAATCTGCTTCCGTTGGATCAACGCCAATAGTTCTATCTTTTACTTGATATGTATTTTGTGCAGGGTCGCATTTGTGTGGATCTTCGTAAACAGTTGGTGCTTTACCTTTGCGTGCTCCATCATGAACCGGGACACCTTCGTAAAATCCTACATCATTCCCCTGATGTAATGTTTTGCTTTGATGATGTGACCTAGCTGTTGGTTTTTTCTCAACGCCCGTTGTAGTAAACCATTTGTCTTGCGTATTCTCATAATATGTATCTGGTAAATGTTTTTCAACTTTACCAATCGATTTTGCTGTTAATGAGTTCTTTTGGTAATAGTTTGCAGGACCTTGATGATGGTCAAGAGAAAAAGTTGTTTTAGGGTTAGTTGCAACACGTAACTCATTCACATCTTTTGGTTTATAACTATCTCTGGAGTTGAGTGATGAGTTATATCCTTGCTCTCCGCTAGTGGTAAATCCTTTATTTAATCCGGGAGCAACTCTTTGCTCCTCCCATGGTTTAAAGTTGGCGTGTCTGTTACTTTGATTAACGCGGGATTGCATGAAATCATTCATGTTGGGAGCACCAGATGACCATTGAACATTATCTTCTGGTTTAAAAAGGGGTGCTTGTTCTGTTTTTTTGATTGTTTGAGAACCAGATCCCGTCGCATTGTCTAAAATCGTTTCATTATTATTAAAATCTGGCGCTGCTCCTCTAATTTTACTTCCAAAAAACGGAACTTGATTATTATGTTTAAAACTAGAAGAATCTATAGGTTCTCCAGTTAAAGAATAATTTGAATTACTAGAATAACTAGTATGATTTTTGTTATTATCTTGAGAATTATTTTCAAAATATTTGTCAGTTCGTTGGTTGGGGTTCTTATAATTATTTACACTTGTTCTAGTTAATTCTTTATTAGTAACTGTTGGATAATTCGAAGGAATATTATTAATTATTTTTGAATTATTTGAAAATTTTTCTTTTGTTTTATTATTTTTGTTATTGTTATTAGAAGTTGAAGTATATAATCCTCCCATGGCTAATATTGGTATTGCTAATTCCATTAATATAATATATTATTATATAAAAATTTGTCTAAATAAATATCAAATAAAAACTTAAAATTGAATAAAAATAGCGCTTGTAAATAATATTTATTATTATTAATTATGTTTCAAAAAGAGAATATTAGTTTGTATGTCCCATTGGATTATTTATTAAATCACAATAAAATCCCAAGTAAGACAACGATTATTAATTTGTTTATATCATTGAATATAGGAATTGTATCTGACATCTATTATAATTATGATATGTATCATAGACCAACCGGTATGTATATATATTTTGACCACTTTTATTCAAGCAATAATACAAGTTGGGTTATCAATGAAATGTATGGAAAATATGTAAAAATAGTATTTGATAATAGAAACACATATATGAAGTGCTATTTAAATAGGTATCATTATCGTATTCAAAACAAAATAACAAATAGTAGTATTTATAATGATTATTCCCTATTGCTGATGCGTGATAGAATTCAAGATAAATTAGCTAGCGTTGATTGTGAAGGTATATATCTTCGCCCTTTATTAAAAAGAAATTATCACATTACAAATCAATATACATATTATATAAATGAATTACTGGATATGTATAATAGTTTAATACAAAACTACTCATTTATGCAACTAGAAAATGATAAGAATTATGCGCATATTAATGATTATAAAATATATTTAATAAATAGCGAATTGAACAATTCTACAAATGGTATAAAAACATATAATGATAAGAAACAATTACAATACAAAATATATGAAATAGTAATGGATATGGAGAATAAGTTGGGTTGTTCATTTTCATAAAAATAATTAAAAAAATGAATAAAAAAAATAATTAAAAAAAATAATTAAAAAAAATAATTAAAAAAAATAATTAAAAAAAATAATGAATAAAAAGAATCATAACGATTTTTCTTATGAAATTTAAATTATTTTCGGTTGAATTGGTTCATTTTATAATAATCCTTTTCTAAAATTCTAGAATTTAAATTATTATTAAATTGAAAAGCGTTTACAATCTGGGGATTGTAATGTAAATATTGAAATGATTTATCATCATTTAATGTATTTCTAACTTCCCAAACTGGGTGTGTTGCTCTACTTTGGTCAACAACTGTTTTTTCTTCTTCGGAATATTCTACTTGTTCGCACTGTTTTAATTCATCATGTTTGTTAAGATTAATGCAGTCGCGGTTTAACGTTCTATTTAACCCTTTAAATTCATTATCAATATCAATAGAATTAGTCATATCATTTGCACCAAATTTTTCTAATCTGACATATGGGTCATTAATGTATTTATGGTTGTGCGCTGGTCCTGGAACATTCATAACATATTTACCTACACCCGTGCTTTCTTCTAAATATTTTTTATAACGGGTATCATCATAATTATATCTCGTAAACATATATATATTGAAAATATAATTATTTTAACATATTAATTCTTTGATTTTTTTCCATAACAAGTGGTTCTGGTAAAATAATAGTGGGTCTATCAAAAAAACTGATATGTTGAACATTAATTTTATCGGGATTTGTCATTTCTTTAGGGTTTTCTAAATTGGTAGAACCAATACCAAAAAGGTCAGATTCTACATTAATTGGATTACTGTGTAATTCTTCTCTTGGTAATTGTCCGGGTTTCAATCCGAAATCAGGTAAATAAGTATTATTTGATTTACCGTAAGATGAATGCTGATAAAGTTTATAATCAAATAGTCTAATGTCTTTCTCTTTTTCAACTTTATAGTTATTAATTGAGTTCTTATTATTTGTAGATGCCATAGTATAAATTATGTTAATATTTTATTTTACATGCATATTCTCAATAACATTTAAAAGAGACGAATATATGTTATCATTAATAGTATTTTCTTCATAATATTGTTTAAATAATTTGTGAAATAATTCTAAACAATCATATGAAAAAAGAACAACCATAGAAAAGGTAGGGTCATTAATATCAACCATTGCGCTATTATTGTTACCAGATGTATTGATTAGTTTAATCATATTGTCGTTGTTTTTAATAATGTTGTAAACTTGGTCTATTGTTTTAAATATAGTTTCACTTTCATATGTCTCAATGTTGAATATGTTTAAAAACACATTCTGATAGGTTTCTTCATTGTATTGAATATTTTCAATAAAATTATAATTTAATTCTGTCATTAATTAAATTATAAGTATTATTTTTAAATTATTTTGTATTAACTTTGTATTTAGTTTGTATTTTTGTGTATTTAATCTTGTTTTTTTAATTTTTGAATAAATGTTTTTAAAATTTTAATTATAAATTCTAAAAATCCAGCAGTTCCGCATCTAATAAAAAGTGCTAAAGCAAAACTACCTAAACCTAAAACATAAACAAAGAACCAATGAGGAGGACACTGGTCAAAATTAAAATAAGAAAATAAATCACAGTGTTGAGAATATGAAAAAAATCCAAAGAATATAGAGAGTATTAAAAAGATTGCGATTAGCATTGTATTTAAAACTTGAAGCATATTAATATATAATTCATAGAAAAATAAATTAATACTATTTAATTAATATTGTTAAATTATTTGTTATTTTTTTTTGTTAAATTATTTTTTATTTTTTTGTTAAATTATTTGTCACTGTTATTGTCTCTAATTAAATCTCTTGAAGGTAATCCTCCTCTAACCCATGAACTATCAGCTTCACTTTCAATTCTATTGCTGGGATTAGCAACACTTTGTTGGATAGAATCTAATAAAGGATAATTTTTGTAAGAAATATATGATAATTCACTTGAAGGATTTACAGTTTTTTTATTAATTTGACATTCACCAGTCTTTAATTCAAGTTCAATATCAGAATTACCCGTTCCTCTTCCTAAATAAGGAACTGTAATATATGATCTTTCTTGTAAGTTAAGATTTCCGCGATCATGTGTTAATTTTGAACCGATAGTTAACTCAGAACTTTCATCAATGTTGGAACCCCCGAAAGCAACTTGTTTTGTTCCTTTGTAAAATACATTAGGTTGGTTTAATGCGAATTGAATAGGAGCACTCATAGTGCTATCGTTAGAGAAATGATTTGTCAACATGTAATTACCGTGTTTAACACTTTGAATATCAACTTCATCTAAAGAACAATGGTCAACACCGATTCGTGACATTTCATTAAATTTGTAATCATTTATAGTAGCCATATATTATTGAAACAGATATTATTTTTATAGTAAAAAATAATATTAATTTTATAGTAAAAAATAATATTAATTTTATAATATTATTATTTGTAATTCACTTTGTCATATATTTTTGTTGTTCGTATTGCCGTTAGGTTTGTTGTTCTTATTATTAGGTATTATTAGTTATTCATTATTAGTTATTTATTAATAGTTATTTACTTATTTTAATAATTAATATGTCTAACATTTTTCTTAGCGCATGCAAAGTCATCTCCCTCTTTACAAGACGGCATATCTCCATAACAAAAATCAGCAAATCCCTTTTGGTCATTGGGAATTGTTGTTGCGGGATTTGAATAAAAGTTAATCATTGATTCTTCAAAATTATAATTGTCTCCTAAATCTTTGAATAATTTCTTGGTTAAATCTTCTTTGTTAAATGATTTATTATTATCCTTTATCATATCTTTTGTATTGTCATTAATTTTTTCTTCAACCTTTTTAACATACGATGGAGGAGCTGCCTTTCTAGTAGGATTATCTGTTATATCTGTTAATAATACATTTCCCATGGGGTTATTGCTTTTAACTGGATGATATAGATTAAACTTCTTCTTCTTTTGAACATTAGAACTACTTACATCGTCTACAAAAGTTTCCTTGTTTATTTTTTTTTGATAATTATAATATACGGAAATTAATGCTAAAGTGAATATTCCTGAAAATAAATAATTGATTCCCTTAAATAATAATCCTAAAACAGATATAATAATTACCAATCTCGAGACAGCGTTAAAATTATCTTCAATACTATTTTCTTTTTTTGGTAAAATATGTAATAATTTGTCTTGGTTATATAATTCTGGTATATCGTTAATCCAAAATGTCATATATATATTATTCTATTATTTTTTGTTTTTCTTCT
>Ga0257122_1002508_pt1 | contig 11450 bp, 7 predicted proteins | sample SI106_120metaG_FD_190146 | JGI IMG/M metagenome (GOLD analysis project Ga0257122, IMG submission 190146) | Marine microbial communities from Saanich Inlet, British Columbia, Canada - SI106_120 | ecosystem: Environmental > Aquatic > Marine > Inlet | place: Canada: British Columbia | collected... | reverse complement strand
TTAATTCTTTTCCTGAAATGTTGATTTGATCTCTATTTGGGTGTTCTTTTCTTACTTATTCCTTTCCCAGCTTGATTAGGACACCACAGCCCATACAACTTAGCCCACTTTCTGAAGGTTTTATAATTACACCCAACTAATAGACAAGATTGCCTCATACTTGGGGTTTGTTCAATTGCCCACTGGATCCTTCCTTTTAAAAGCGGTTTCCTCTCAAAATTTGACCTGGGTTGCAAATTTCCCTTTATTTCATCATTTTCGTCAGGAAGTGGGACATATATACCCATTTATCTTTTTCCTGTCTTTTTAATATGACCAGTTAGTCCTGGATGTGATAATTCTATGTAAGGCAACACCCCTTTATTGGTTTCTATTACAATTCCACCATATTTTTCAGTTTGCGCCATCATTATCCCAATTGATTCAATTGATGAGCTGAAATCATAATCATCAGGAAAGTCGAAGTGATCTTCATCAAACCTATCTCTCAACCATTTCAATCTGTCTTCATACAGATACGTGTATTGTCTGGCTTGCTTATATGCATCAATTATTTCTATCAGTAATTCTAATGGATTATTCATCATCTTCTATCTTTTTCCTGACTTCATCACTCAGCATGTTTTGTATTTTCGGTGTGAAAGCCTTTTCAAGGGACTCAGTAGCTATATCTAAACTTATTTCCCGTTCAAAATTTAGATTGTGGGATATTTGTTGCTGCAAATCTTTAAGTCGTTCCCAATAGTATATATGGTTTCTAGTTCTGTTTAATCTTCCTGTATTTTTGTTTACCACATCAATCAATAGTTGAAAATATTCATCTTGTAATTCATCTACCTTTGTATGGATCCTTTTTACCTGTTTTTCTTTATCATCCATTTTATACCCAATTTATTTCGTCTTTTACTCTATCATAAAATTTGTAATCAATAGGTAACATATATATGGATTTAACAATATTGTTTTCTATTAGTCTTGCTTGAATCTGTCTTTTATTAAAACCCTTATTTTCCATATCTCTTATATATTCTACCATCCCAACTTTTCTGATTCCATTTTGTGATATAAATTCGTCTTTAGTCATTTTTTAATCTCCTGATATTCATTTGTTATAATAATAAATATCTGGTATAAAAATAATATCCCTAATTAAATCAATTAAAAATAATTGAAAAATAAATTGAATTAATCTCAAACTATTGGCTATTTATACTGTGAAGACCAGCACTATTAAAGTTTTAATAAATAATCTTTTATAGTATCTAAATAAAATTCTTGATGTCTACGGACATCAAGACAAATCAACTTGTTGATTTGAATTATATTAAATGTGATGTTTTGAAAGCTGATCCATTATAGCATTTTTAATTGCTGTAAATCTTCAGGTCTTATTGAAAATGGAGATACTCCGATTTCTTCATCAATAGATAAAGAAAGCCAGTAGTATGAAACAAAGATATAAATATGAATATTATGATACAGTTCCAGATGAATTGAATTTGGTACCAGAACAATCAAGTGGTAAATACGATGATTGGAAAAAGATTTGCGATTCTTCCTGTGCATCATCAAGACACAACCCTAATCACCATTTCATATTAAATAGAAACAAACGTGAAAATGATAAAATACTGATAATTTGCAAAGTATCAGATTACTGGAACAAGGATAAAACTAAAATATGGGTGATTCGTGAGATCCATTCCAGTTCAAACCACAGATTAGTAGAATTTTCAGAATTATGGTTATGTTATGAATGTGAAGTGTGGTGTAAGGGTCGTAATAACATCAAACTGCCTTGGTCTATTTGGAATAATCTTGATAAAACAAATAGTATCAAACCTATGTTGAGTGAATTATCTATTTAGTACAAGAATAAAGACACTTTTCACACCTTTACCACACACATCCCACAAACAAAAAAGCCCCCGTGAGGAGGCTTCATTGTCGTTAGTGTAGCGTTCATACTACTTCAATAAAACCATCTTTCGGGTCTTAACAAACTGTTTTGCCCGAAGCTGGTACAGGTAAACACCAGCACCTACCTGTTCGCCATAATCATTGGTGGCATCCCAGGTAACGGAATGGTAACCAGCTGAGGTGTTCTGGTAATTGAAGGTTCTTACTCTTTGTCCCAACATATTGTAAATAGTCAAGGTTATATCACTTACCTGCGGTAAGTCAAAGCGCAGTGTGGTTGTTGGGTTAAAAGGGTTAGGGTAGTTTTCGTGGAGGGCAAATTCTGTTGGTATGCCTTCGCTTACTGTAGAGAGGTATTCATAGCGATTGACAAACAATACGCGGTTATCACCTGTTATTTTTACCGTATCAATGCCATCAGTCGCTTCCATACTAAACTGAACCGTTACTCTGGATAACATAGGAAAGGGTTCAAACACATTCTCTAAAAATTCCTGATAGGTGATGGGAATTGATGTACTGATTGTATCATATATTTCGTCTGGCTCCAAAACACCTATTTTCACATATAACAGATAATCAATGGTCTCACCATCTACATCTTTACTCTCTGACCATTTGAGTTCGTAGGTATCTGCCAGATTGGATTGAGAGATATCAATCGTGTCTAATGCCGTGCTTACCCAGTCAAAGGCATATGGCGCATCTTGTATCTGTTTTACACTAACAGTGAAGAAAGTAGAATCCAGTGCTAGAGCACCTTCATAAGCAGTTAATGTAACTGTGGAAGAACCAAAATAATCAGCATCAGGTGTTATGCTAAGGTTGTTTTTGCTCATGCTAAATTTAATCGCAGACGTATCGGCTTTAGCCCCCAGTGTAACACCAGACTGAATTGTGTACACAATGCTGATTGATGTATCTTCATTAAATGTTGTGTCTAGAAAAGATGGGGCATCATTCACCGATGTTACCGTTAATGTGAATGTAGTTGAGTCACTTGCTGTTCCATCAGAAGCAATGGCAGTAATCATACTTGAACCGTTCCAGTTAGCTTGAGGTATTAGCTCCAATGTATCATTTGACGAAGTAACTGTAATGGCAGACGTATCCGCAATGCCACTGTAGGTTAATGCATCACCATCGATGTCTGAAGCACTTAACTTAAGCGCCTTACCATCAGAGTCTTCAGAAGTGGTATCATTGGCAACAGCTGCAATGACCGGCGCATCATTTACGTTAATCACTGTAAAGTCGAATTTGGTTGTATCGGCAAGCGCATTATCTGAGACGATTACAGTAATTACAGAAGTCCCCGTGTAGTTAAGGGCAGGATTAAGCTTTAATGTATCAGTACTAATGGTTATAGCCACAGCACTGGTATCAGAAGTAGCGCTGTAGGTTAACGCATCACCATCAATGTCTGTAGCGCTTAGTTTAATCGTCTTTTCTGTCTCTTCATTAGTTGAATCATCTGCAACAGCTGTAATAACCGGCGCATCATTAACAGCAGTCACACTCAATGTAAAGGCAGTGGAATCTTTCAGTGTTCCTACAGAAGCATAAGCCGTAATAGTCGAAGTTCCATTCCAGTTAGATGAGGGTGTCAACTGTAGTGCCGTAGATGAAACAGATACGGTAATGGCACTCGTATCTGATTTTGCGGAGTAAGTAGGGGTCCCTGAAAAAGTGGAACTTAAGGTCACTGTAGTCGATGCATCTTCTTCAATTGTAGTGGTATTAATGGCTGCTACGTCATTTATAGATGCTACCGTAAATGTAAAAGAAGTGGAATCTTTTAAAGTACCATCTGAAGCATAAGCGGTAATGCTCGCAACACCATTCCAGTCAGCAGCGGGCGTAAGGGTCATTGTGGTGGATGAAATAGAAATAGTTACTTTATCAGTATTAGAGTTCCCAGTATATGTTAACGCATCCCCCTCAACATCCGTTGCGCTAAGCGTAACGCTTTTAGCTGTGTCTTCATTGGTAGTATCATCCGGTATAGTCGCAAGAACAGGAAAATCATTGACTGGTGTAACCGTTAAAATAAAAGATGATGAATCTTCAAATGTACCATCAGAAACGTATGCAGTAATATTTGCAATACCAGACCAATTCAATGCGGGTTCAACGCTAAGAAGTTCATCGGATACAGTTACAACCACAGATGATGTATCAGATACTACACTGTAAGATAAAACATCTCCACCTTTGTCCACTCCATTAAGTGAAATTTCAACAAGTGAATCTTCATTAATAGTAAAATTATTAATACTCGTTAATTCTGGTTCAAAATTATAATTATTTGGATTTTTCTCTGAAAGAATTAATAAAAATGGTTTAGAATTATCGACAGTAACGCTTATAGATGAACCTAGAATTAGATCATCAACCGTATCGTTATTTATATCAGTTATATACGGCTTAATTGCGACCATATTGGAAACTAATTTAATTTTTTCTAAAATACTTCCATTCCATACAAGTAAGCTATCATCATGACCTGTAAAAACTATTTCATCTTGCCCATCGTTATTGATATCTCCACTAGCAGATCCTAAAATTATTCTATCATCAGTACTGAATATCTCTTCAAACGTATAATCAATATCGTAAACAACCCATGCTTTCCCATCGTAATAACCGCCAAAATATAATTCTGGATATGTATCATTATTTAAATCAGCTACGGTCGACTTAAAGGTAAGGTCATCTCGAGATGCAAATTTTTTATAAGTTCCACTTCTGATTGTATAACTATCTGGTCCATTCACTTCAATAAATATAAGATTCAAATTATTCCACGCTATACAAGCGATTTCATTTTTTCCATCCTGATTAAAATCAATGATATTAACATCCATCGGGCTTCCACCACCCAAATTATTGTCTCTTATACCATCCTTGTCATCATCTCTTGGTGAAAATGCAAACTCTTCGATCAATGTTGCATTCCCTAAGTCACCTTGCAAAGATAGAATCATAAACCTGTCTTCTGAATATTGACTATATTTACCGTTCGTTGGACCATTATGAGCAATAATTATTTCTTGAACACCATCATTATCAACATCATTGACTATGAAATTCTCCACATAGCCGTAGCTTAGTTTATCGCTGTAGTCAGTATATAAATTAAATTTTTGTTTTAGAACATATTCATCATCATTAACACCATCCCATTCATAAATATATATTCCAGCTTTATCATCCTCATCATACCATCGTCCCCTAAAAAATATAATCTCTTGTAAACCATCACCATCTAAATCGCCCACTTTTACATCTCTGACATCAGAAGAATAAGGGCGTTGCCCATTATATTGGTCAGCATTCCAAACTTCGTTAAGCTTGGCATTTTTGTCGATCTCATATCCTTTTACTGATCCCCCATTATTGCCCCACAAGGCTACAAATATTTCTTTTTTACCATCCTGATCTATATCTGTACCTGCCATTGATGCTCTTACATTTCCTGTGTATGAATCATTTATGGATATTGTTTGTAAGTTAATCAGTTCTCCAAAACTAGGATACATTGCAGGAATGTCAAACTTATTTAAGATAGCAGTGTTATTACTTTGACTAGCAGCTGCCGCATTTCCGGCGGCATCATATATACTATCATAATTGGGATTAACCTTTAATACTTCACTACCATCCGGTATGCCGGAAAGTTCTATGCCTAATGTATATACATTACCGCTGGCAGAAATACTGGAAGGTGTGGCACTGGATAATGTGGCTGTACCGCCGCTTATAGAAAATGAAAAATCAGAAGTCTCTAATGAACCACTACCACCACTCGTATTGTACACCGCTACACTCATGGTAACAGCAATTGTGCTATTGTCAGAGGCTAAAGATACTGAGGAGATTGTAGGCACCGTAACATCATAGGTCCAATTAAACTGGGTGGCAGCCGTATTATTGTTTCCAGCGGCATCAGTGAATGTGCCTGCTGCTACATCAATGGTTACTGCTCCTTCTGCAGTGGGAGTAAATGTGGCGGTGTATACTGTGCTGGAGGACGGTGCAAAACTGCTCAAGGCACCATTGGTTACTGTTATATCAGCTACCGCAAAATTTGTAGTCACTTCATTGGACGTAAAGATAAGCGGCAAAGTAGCATCATTGGTGGTGGAGCCACTGGCAAGGGTTGTAGCAATCTTTCTGATCAGGTGATTTCCCCAATCTCCAACATAGACATTGCCGCTGCCGTCTACTGCTACGCCACTAGGATAATTAAATGATGCTGCCGTGCCTTCTCCATTTGCAGAGCCTAATGAACCGCTTCCGGCTAAAGTGGTCACTACACCCGCTGATGTTATCTTTCTGATCAGATGATTACCTGCATCTCCAACATACACATTACCGCTGCCGTCTACTGCTACGCCAGTAGGATGATAAAATGATGCTGCCGTGCCTGTTCCGTTTGTTGAGCCTTGAGAGCCACTGCCCGCTAACGTAGTTACTACACCCGCTGATGTTATCTTTCTGATCAGGTGATTAGTATAATCTGCAACATACACATTGCCGCTGACGTCTATTGCTACACCCCAAGGTTTATAAAATGATGCCGCCGTGCCTGTTCCGTTTGTTGAGCCTTGAGAGCCGCTACCCGCTAACGTGCTTACCACACCCGCTGATGTTATCTTTCTGATCAGGTGATTATATGTATCTCCAACATACACATTACCACTGCCGTCTACTGCTACGCCAGAAGGAATATTAAATGATGCTGCCGTGCCTGTTCCATCATCAGAGCCTGATGAGCCGCTACCCGCTAACGTTGTTACCACACCCCCTGATGTTATCTTTCTGATCAGGTGATTAGTATAATCTGCAACATACACATTGCCGCTGCCGTCTACTGCTACGCCAACAGGTTGATTAAATGATGCTGCCGTGCCTGTTCCATCTGCAGAGCCTTCAGAGCCGCTGCCCGCAAACGTCGTTACTACACCCGCTGATGTTATCTTTCTGATCAGATGATTATTATAATCTGCAACATACATATTCCCGCTGCCGTCTAATGCTACGTCAGTAGGAAGATAAAATGCTGCTGCCGTGCCTGTTCCATTTGCAGAACCTTGAGAGCCGCTACCCGCTAACGTCGTTACCTCTGGGGTGATTTCCAGAGTTGTGGCAATCGTCATGGTGGGGGCAGTTTCATCTTGGGCACTAATGCTTACAATTAAAGAAATCAGAATAGCTATTATTTTCATAATTTATTCCTTGGTTTAAAATTCAGTTGAAAATTACACAAAAATTACCCAACAATGGAGGTGTCTCTTTTATAAACAAAAAAGCCCCTTTCTAATGGCACTAAATTGCTATTAAATGATAGGGTTTATTCTCAATAAAAGTTGTTTTTGTATTAACTAATACAACTTCTATTCAACCTCATTTCACTTAATTCAACATAATTAGGGTTGATTTCATACCCCACAAACTTTCTTCCATATTTTAATGCCACTTTGCCAGTAGTGCCACTACCACAGAAAGGATCCAGTACTAAATCACCTTCTTTGGTCGTAGATAGTATTGGTTTTTCACATAATTCAGTCGGATAAACAGCTCCGTGTTCTATATCATCCAACCCTATGTCTTTTCCAATTCCAGTACTAACTTTTGAAGTCTCTATTATATCTGTATCAAAGAAGTCCTTTGGTACCTTACCATTGGGGTTCTGGAATACTGGGGTATTCACCTTAAAGTCTCCTTTGATGGAATGGTGTCGTGGGGCCCTTACGTCTGATAATATTTTATTCCCACTTACCTTATATGGGACTCTGATTGAATCCATATCAAAATAGTATCCTGATTTCACTTTTGTAAAAAAGAAGATGAATTCTGTGGATGTCGTGAATCTATTTTTAACGGCTTCTGGTTTATTGTTTGTCTTTCTCCAAACTATACAGTTTCTTTGAATCCAATGATTCTCCATCATTCTAATTGCTACTTTATGAGGAACTGACTGAAGGTGTCCATCTATATATTTATCACCAATGACTAAAAATAAACTTCCTGTATCAGATAATACCCTATAACATTCATCAAACACTTCCATCAGATTATCTAAATAATCATCTAAATCAGTTTCAAGACCAATCTGATTATCCACCCCATAGTTTCTTTGTCTAAAATAAGGTGGTGAAGTCATAATCATATCTACACTCTGATCATCTAATTCATCCATAGATGTACTGGATTTATTGTAGATGGTGAACAAATCTGAATAATGCGGGATCCCATTTCTAGATTGGGGTTTCTTTTTACTGATATTTTTGAATACCACTCTTCTCTTGGCTTCTACATAGGCTTGAGATATCGTAATCTTTCCATCGTCTATCAGTTTTATTGTTTCAGGCCACTCTTTATCAATATAAATCAACTTGTATAGATTACTTTTCTTCATCCCTACTTCTTCACTAATCAGTTCAGAAGTGTTGAGACTTTTTCCATTCGTGGAATAGGTTTCGTCTAAATCAGTTCTCTGTCCTTGATTATTTCCATAATATTCTCGAAGTGTCTTTATTTCATTCAGGATTTCACTGGCTTTTTTTACTCTCTGTTTATTGTAATGAATTAGATATAATGGTTCTTCTTCCTTCTTAATATTCTTCCTAATCACTTCCACTTTATCCAAACCCAGTGATTTCAATGCCTGAAACCTTCTGTTTCCACTTATAATTTGATTATTTTGGTTGATTACAAGTGGTTCTAGCAGTCCAACAGACTTGATTGACACTATTAGCTGATCTATTGATGAAGATGTATAAATAAGACTATTTAGGGGGTGGTGGGATAGTTTTGAGATATCAATTTGCACATACTATTTTATGTAATAATCAGAAATAATGCAAAGGTTCTCCTTTCTGGGGCTTTTTTGTTTATAAAAGAGACACGCACATTGTTGGGTAATTTTTGTAAATTTAACTGTATCGTAACACAAGGAGTTTATTATGAAGAAAGTCGCTATTCTTTTCGTTGTATTATTAACATCATCCTTCCTTTTTGCCCAGAAAACCTATGTCCCCGATGACAAATTTGAACAGGCATTGATTGACCTAGGCTACGACACGACTCTGGATGATTCAGTACTTACAGCAAACATCAGCGGTGTAACCGTCCTTGATGTGTCTCGTAAATCAATAAGCGACTTAACGGGGATAGAAGCTTTTACATCCTTAATCGACCTGTCCTGCGCTGTTAATCAATTAACAAGCCTGGATGTGAGTAACAATACAGCTTTAGAAGTATTGAACTTAGATGACAATCAATTGACCAGCCTGGATTTAAGTAAAAATACCGCCTTAACCTACTTGACCTGCTGGGATAATGAATTAACCAGCCTGGATGTGAGTAACAATACAGCTTTATACTGGTTGGCGCCCGTTGGGAATCAATTGACCAGCTTGGATGTAAGTAAGAATACAGCTCTAATTGAATTGAACGTTCACGGTAATCAGTTGACCGGTCTGGATGTGAGCGCAAATACAGTCTTATCCCACCTGAACTGCAATCACAATCAATTAACCAGCCTGGATGTGAGTAAAAATACCGCGTTGGATGAATTGCAAGTTCAAGATAATCAATTGACGAGCCTGGATGTGAGCAAGAATACTGTTTTAGAAACTCTGATGTGCGGTGGGAATCAATTGACCGCCCTGGATGTGAGTAACAATACCGCCTTAACCACTCTGGACTGTCGTGATAATAAATTAACCAGCTTGGATGTGAGTAACAATACAGCTTTAACATATCTGCACTGCGCTGGTAATCAATTGACTAGCCTGGATATAAGTAAAAATACGGATTTACTTGATCTTAATTGTGGTGGTAATCAGTTAACGAGTTTAGATGTAACTTCTAATATAGCCTTAACCCACCTTTCTTGTTGGGCAAATAAATTAACCACTTTAGATTTAAGCAAGAATATAGCTTTAACCCACTTACAAATTCAAAGTTGGGATAGTGAGCATAATCAATTGACGAGTTTGGATGTGAGTGCCAATACAGCCTTAACATTCTTAGCTTTAGGTCGAAATCAATTGACCAATTTGGATGTGACCAAGAATATAGAGCTTAAACACCTTTGGTGTAGTTATAATTCTTTAACAAGTTTAGATTTAAGTAAAAATACTGCATTAAATTTTTTGGACTGTAATGACAATCAATTATCCACTTTGGACCTGAGCACCAATTCATCCTTAAAATACATTGAATGCCAGAATAACCAATTAACCTATTTGAATATGAGAAATGGGGTCACCGATGGATTGACAACTTTTGATGCCACGGATAATTCCCTGACCTGCATAGAAACTTTAGACCCAGTCTATGCCACCACAAACTGGACTTCTGCAAATGGGAAAATTGATGCAGGCGTAACCTTTGGTTTTATCTGTGGAGGAACAGACCTTACCACGTGGCATGTAGCCACTACAGGTTCAGACGGTTCTGGCAGCGGTACTGAGACGAGTCCACTTGCATCCATCCAAACGGCTATTAATGCCACTACTGATGGTGATACAGTTTTAGTGGCGGCAGGGACTTATAATGAAAATATTGATATTGATAATAAGCAAATTGTGTTGGGTTCACATCTTCTCACTAATGGAGATAGGTCATACATTACTTCAACTATTATAAGTGGAGTAAATGATGACACCGTACTTGATTTGCGGAGCTCGTGTGAAGTAATTGGGTTTACAATCCAGGATGGGAAAGGCTTTAGAGATGCTGGAGAGACAGAAACTCGAGGAGGCGGATTGATATGTAAAAATGCTTCTTCTCCCAAAATTCGAGATATGATTTTTCAAAATAACAGCGCGACGACAGGCGGTGGTGCATTCAGGATTGAAGGGGGAAGTCATTTGACTGCAGAGAAAATATTAATCAGAAGTAATTATGCTCAAGGGTTTGGTGGAGCAATAAATGCTTGGGACGGTAGTATTACCGCGGATAATCTGCTGATTTATGCTAATGAATCTGATGGTTCTTTATTTGATTTTGGGGGCGGAGGTACGGCGACACTAAAAAATTCAACAATCGTTGACAATAAAACTAATTCAATCTTTAGTGTTGGTAATAATGATTTGACTATGACCAACTCAATTATAAGGCACAGCAATGATTTACTAAATATTTGGGGTGATGATGGCACAGCAATCATAACATATTCTAATATTGAAGGTGGCTATACTGGCACAGGCAACATTGATGCCGACCCAATGTTTTGCGATACACTCAGCTATAAATATTATGATACATCACCTGCTGTAGGAACTGGAGAAAATGGTGTCAACATGGGCGCAGGAGGCATAGGGTGTGATGTGCCACAATCCTTTGAATGGGTGAGTAGCGCTTTAGATACTATTAATATCACTAAAACAAATCTTACAGACACATATACCGCTCAATGGACAGAAAGTAAAGATGTCTATAATGACTCCATTAATTATTTGGTTTACGCTAAAGTAGGCGTTTATCCAGCAGAGGAAATATATGATACTACTGTT
>Ga0257122_1002503_pt1 | contig 11464 bp, 10 predicted proteins | sample SI106_120metaG_FD_190146 | JGI IMG/M metagenome (GOLD analysis project Ga0257122, IMG submission 190146) | Marine microbial communities from Saanich Inlet, British Columbia, Canada - SI106_120 | ecosystem: Environmental > Aquatic > Marine > Inlet | place: Canada: British Columbia | collected... | reverse complement strand
ATTTTCTTTTCATCCTGCGGTGTGGTTGATATCTCAAGTAGTTACGGGCTTGCTAGAATACCGCCGCTCCCGACCGACGGACCAACCCGGCCAAACCCAGTATCTGGAGACTTACCCGCTTATGCCAAAGGTTGCCTATTTCATTCCACCGGAAAGTCCGATGGCTACGATCTCCAGGGATTTCTTCCCGGCTGGATGGGACGTCACGATGATGGACGCATCTGTCTCATCCGAGCAGGATCAGATTGATCTTGTCTCAGACGCCGACGCAATGATCGTTTTCGGCGCGAAGCCGTCAGAGGCCGTATTACGAGCCGCCAAGAACGTACGTCTCTATCAGCTTGGCTCGGCCGGGTACGACGGCGTGGACATGCAGCTCACGGGGGAGCTTGGTATGCCCGTCGCGACGGCCAGCGGCACCAACGCCGAAGGTGTGGCGGAGCAGTTCATAGCCCTCACCCTGGCGTTGTACCGGCACCTAACCTGGGTCGATGAGTCCGTTCGTGAAGGCGGATGGATCCCGGAACGTGCCAGGGGCATGGAGACCTTTGAAATCCTTGGCAAAACCGTCGGCATCGTCGGAGCGGGTTACATCGGCTCCACCGTGATGAGGCTTTTGCAGGGGTTCAACTGCAACATCCTGTATCACGATGTCCTCGCCAAGCCGGAACTCGAAGAGAAGTACGGTGCCAAGCTCGTGTCTCTCGACGAGATCCTTTCCGAGTCGGACATCGTCACGATCCACGTGCCACTCCTGGATTCCACACGTCACTTCATCAGCACCCGTGAGCTGGCGTTGATGAAGGAGTCCGCAATCTTGATCAACACCAGCCGGGGCCCGACGGTCGACCAGGATGCGCTGCTTGAGACGCTCAAGGCCCGCAAGATCTGGGGAGCGGGTATCGATGTGTTCGAAGTCGAGCCCGCAGCGGCCGACAACCCGCTATTTGAACTGGACAACATCGTGGTTAGCGGACACGTGGCGGGTCCGACCCGTGAGAGCTTCCCGCGCAGGGCAGAGTTCGCTTTCGCCAACATCAAGCGTGTGCTTGAGGGCGATGAAGCCATCAACATCGTGACCGCCACGTAGCTACGGCGGTCTTGAACCTTTGACTGGCCGGTAGCAACATGGCGCACCAGTCAACCCAACCATCAAACGACGTCTGAGTCTGAAAAGGAATCCAGAAACATCATGGTTACCGGAGAAGAGAAGCGAAAAGTAGTGTTCCTGGGTCCGGAAGACGACCCGCTTACTTACGAGCGCGCCGAACTTGAAGGCATGGACGTCGAGATCGTCCAGATAAACCCGGACAGCGAAGGCGAAGCGATCGAGGCAGTCAAAGACGCCAGCGTCGTGCTCGCCCGTGGCTACGCCATGCAGGACCCGGTTCTGCGTGAAATGGAGCAGGGCGCGGGCGTGATCGTCTATTCCCACGGCTTCGACCACATGGACGTGGACTCTGCCACGGAAAACGGGATCATGGTGGCGAATGGTGCAGGCATGTGCGCGGAAGAGGTCTCAGACCAGGCGTGCGCGCTCATCTTGGATGTCGCACGCCAGATCACCTTCTCCGACCGCCACATGACGGACGGCAACTGGACCGATGCCGCAATGCTGGCCCGCCGAACCCCGATCGATGAGGCGACCCTTGGCATCGTCGGCTTTGGCAATATCGGCCGAGCCGTTAACCGGAAGATGTCCGGGTGGCGCATGCGCACGCTCGTATTCGATCCCTGGGTATCACCGTGGGTTGCTAAAGAGCACAACGTTGAACAGGTCCACAACCTGCAAGAGCTTCTCCGGCAGGTCGACTATGTGACGGTTCACGTCCCACACAACAAGCAGACCGACAAACTGTTTGGCGAGGCCGAGTTCGCCGCCATGAAGAACACAGCGTTCTTCATCAACACCTGCCGCGGCAAGGTCCAGGACGAAGCGGCGTTGATCAAGGCGCTTGAATCCGGCGGAATTGCCGGTGCAGGGCTGGATGTCTTCGCTACAGAGCCGACTCCTGCGGACAACCCGCTTCGCAAGATGGCCAACGTTGTCACGACCCCACACGCAGCGGGCGGTTCAACCCGCTCCGCAACTCTGGCCCGGATTCGGGCAGGTCAGAACGCAGCAAGCATGCTGCGGGGCGAGTGGTCGATGGCCGGCGTGAACCCCGGCGTACGAGACATCATCTCGCCACGCGCTGTTGCGCAGTTCGAGGGTTACAGCAGCTAACTAATACGTGACTTCGGGCTGCCCGTGACGCTCAGGCGGCGTCCGGGTGGCCTGTGGTTGCGACGCTGGCGTAGTACAGGCTCCAGAGACGGTCGGTCACGGCCTCAAATACGTTCCGCGCTATCAACGCGGTCGCCGTTAACCGGGTCTGGAGAACGCCTTCAAGCGTTGGTTCCGTAGTCGCCAGGTCCACATCCCGTTCAGCCAGCTTCAGCAGGTCGACGGTGTAGACGGGAACGTATCGGTCAGCGATTTCCTGGATGCGCGCACCTGCCTGCGCCTTTGAAGTGACGCCGCGCACTGCTTCCGCCCTGTTCCAGGTGGATTCGGCTGCCGAGACGATGCTTTCGAGGGTTTCCAACATGCTGGGTTCTTCTAGTTCGGGAGCTGCCGGCCAACACGTCCGCGACCGCGACCAATAGCCGCTGTAGGTTAATTTTCGAGTAATTCCCACCGTATCGATTCGGGCATGAGGACCGCATGAACGCGGAAAACACATCGCACTACATCAAGTGGCCCCAAGCGGTAGGCCTGGTGAATCGCTAATCGAGTAGATTTGACCACCTTGATGTTTCACCGAGCAGCCAGGATCTGGTAACCAATCGCCGTACCCGGCTATGCTCTCCCGCATGACACGCATCGCCGCATTTGGTATCCACCACGAGACGAACTCGTTTTCATCACGGAAAACGACCCATCAGGCCTTCCAGCGCTCTGGACTCCAACGTGAAGGAGTCCAGCGTGGTTCGCGTATAGATGAGATGCACAGAGGCGCGAAAACGGTCTTTTCCGGCTACTTCGAGGCGGCGGATCGACTCGGGTTTGACCTGGTTCCCATCCTGTTCGCGGCCACAGACCCCGGCGGAACGATCAGCGCCGAGGCATTTGACCGACTGACGGGCGACGCGCTGATGGTCTTACGTGACGAAGGGCCATGGGACGGCGTGCTGCTAAACCAGATGGGTGCGGCGGTATCTGAGCAATACCCGGACATGGATGGTGAGATCGCCCGGCGCACCCGGGAGATCGTTGGACCTGACGTACCCGTGGTGATGACGCTGGACTTGCACGCCAACGTGTCACAGCAGATGTCTGATGAGACGAACGCTCTGGTGATTTACCACACCAACCCCCATATGGACGCCCTTCCGAGGGCGAACGAGGCGTGCGACCTGCTGGTCCGAATGATCTCCGGTGAGATCAAACCGAAGCGTGCTCTCGAAATGCCGCCGATGGTGATCGGAATCATGCACCAAAACACGAACGTTTACCCGATGAAGGGCATCATCGACGATCTGCTTGATGTCCAAACGCGGCCGGGCGTTCTTCATGCCAGTGTCGGACAGGGCTATCCATGGTCCGACGTTCATGAGATGGGCTTTGCAACATACGTCTTGCACGAGTCGTCGCAGGATGAGGCAAGAACCCTCGCCCGTTGGATCGCACGGCGGGCATGGGATCGTCGGGCGGACTTCGCTGAAGACGTCGGTATGACACCTGAAGCGGCGGTCCGATATGCGTTAGAGGTTGATAAGGCGCCTGTGGTTCTGTTGGACGCAGGCGACAACATCGGTGCCGGTAGTTCCGGTGACTCGACCTTGATTCTTGAGCAGGCCATTGCACAGGGAGCCGACAGCTACGTCCAGACGCTCCGTGATCCGGAGGCGGTTGCGGCTTGCGATGCTGTCGGAGTCGGGGGTCATGTCGAAATACAGGTTGGCGGTAAGACGGACGATCTGCACGGACGCCCCGTCTCAATCACCGGCACCGTACGCGTGCTCTCGGATGGGGCCTTCGAGGACAACCGACCACTCCACGCTGGATGGACCTTCTTCGACCAGGGCCGTTGTGCCGTGGTTGATTGCGAAAGTGGGCAGGCCTTGCTTCTCGTGTCGACCAGCATCGGAAACGTCAGCATCGAGCAGTACTACTCGGTGGGTCTGCGGCCGGAAGAGTTCAAGATCGTAGTCGCCAAGGGAGTCATGTCACCTCGCCCGGCTTACGAACCGATTGCATCGGAGATGATCCTAGTAAACTCGCCCGGTGCCACCTCTGCGGATCTGACGACGTTCGACTATGCTCACCGAAGAACGCCCCTTTACCCGTTTGAGGATCAGGCGAAATACGAGTAGCCCGGGAATCGGCAACACCTGACATGACTTCCCAGAACCGCAAAGTCGCGGTCATCGAGGATGATTCGACGCTCAGGGAGGCGCTTCGGTACAACCTTGTGTCCGAGGGATACGAGGTCGAAACCGCCGAAGACGGCATCACGGGCCTTGAAATTGCACGTGACAACCAGCCAGATCTCGTCGTCCTTGACTTGATGCTGCCCGGCATGAGCGGACTGGACGTTTGTCGGTCATTGCGGCAGGGCGGTTCGGTTGTACCAATACTCATGCTCACAGCACGAGACACGGAGCTAGACCGCGTCGTCGGCCTGGAAGTAGGCGCAGACGACTACATCACAAAGCCGTTCAGCATGCGTGAGTTGCTGGCCCGTATCGCTTCCATGCTCCGCCGGATAGACATGGATCGGTCTGCGTCCATCGTAGAGACCGAACCCGAACTGCTGGAGTTTGACGGGTTAACTATTGATATCGGCAAACGCCAGGTGAAGGTGGACGGCGAGACGGTTGAACTACGTCATCGTGAGTTCGACTTACTGGCCTACCTGGCCGCCCGGCCGGGGCGCCCCTTCACCCGTGACGCTCTGCTATCTGACGTTTGGGGTTACGACTACCTCGGCGACTCGCGAACCGTTGATGTCCACATTCGGTGGCTGAGGATGAAGATCGAGAAAGAGCCATCAAACCCCACGAGGCTGGTCACCTCACGGGGAGTGGGCTACAGGTTCGAGCCGTAGTCATATGGTCGCATTAAATCTTAGAGTTCGGATCGCACTTGTCTCTGCAGGACTGACGGCAGCCGCCGCAATCCTCGTCGGGTTGACCGCCGGCGGTGCATCCGCCGATGCCGCACCGGTGATCATCGCCGTCCTGATCGTCTCATTGCTTGGTTTCGGCGCTTCTTGGGTCTTATCCGGACGATTGTCGGGGGGTGTATCGCGCCTTGCCTCGGCAGGAAGCCGCGCTGTTGAAGGTGACTACACAGTCCGGGCCAGCATCGGGGGGCCTTCAGAAGTCGCAGAGGCTTCAGAATCGTTAAACCACTTGATCGACCGGCTCAGGGCCGCTCTGGAAGCAGGCGGATCTGAACGTATTCGGCTCTCATCCATCCTGAACACGATGACGGACGGTGTACTCGTCGTGGACGACGAGGGGATCGTGGAGTTGGTCAATCCCGCAGCGCTGGAAATGCTGGACGCACCGCCGGAATTCCGGGCGGGTGACCGCATGGTGACCCTGAACCGGGACCATGAAGTTCTACGTGTAGTCAACGATTGCGTGAACGAACGAACGCCCGCACAGGGACAGGTAGAGCTACTCGGCTCAAGGCGTCTCCTAAATGTGGTGGCGGTACCGTTAACCGATGAAGCGCTGGTCGATGAACCTACACGCACCATGAACCGCGCGCTCGTGCTGTTAAATGACCTGACGGAACTCAGGCGCGTTGATGTGACACGCACGGAGTTCGTAGCGAACGCTTCACATGAGTTGCGGACGCCGCTGGCGGCGATACGTGCGTCTGCGGAAACTCTTCAGCTCGGAGCGCTGAACGACCCAGATGCAGCGAACGACTTCCTCGACCGCATAGGAGACAACGTAAAGCGGATGGAAGGGATGATCTCCGAGATGCTTGAGTTGTCCCGACTTGAGACCGGTCAAGAACCGATGCATCTCGCCCCGATCAGCCTCCCGGACGTGGTCAACGAAGAGATTGACCGTCTCCGTCCCGTGGCGGAACGAGCGGGAGTGGACCTTGGTTCTGATCTATCGGAGGACCTTCCGGCAATTACGGCTGATCGCACGATGATCGGTCAGGTAGTAAGTAACCTTGTCTCGAACGCACTTCACGCCTCAGATAGCGGGGACAGCATAATCGTCGTCGCGGGGCGCGGTCCGGACGAAATCAGCCTTTCGGTGACAGACACCGGCCGCGGCATCGAGGCCGAGTATGTTCCGCACGTGTTCGAGCGCTTCTACAAGGTCGACTCGTCAAGGACTGACGGCGGCACCGGAATCGGGCTGGCCATCGTGAAGCACATCGCACAGGCACACGGCGGAGATGTCAGCGTTGAGAGCGCCCCGGGACGTGGATCGAAGTTCACGGTTACGTTTCCGGTGTCATCCGGACGTGAAATAGATCCCAGCACACTGTCCGAAAGCTAAACAAGGGTTGAGACGTCTATTTTTACCCCATGTTTAACAATCGTTTAACAGACCTGCCGCACACCGATAAACCTCCACGTGGAAGCTAGGCCGAGATTCGCACAGATGGGTGAAACATCCACTCATCAAACCTCCATCTCGGAGACGGTACGGCTTGCCGACACGTTACGTGGCGCTTGCACTGGGGATCACCCTGATCGCCGGTATCGTCGCGCTCGGTTTGAACGAACCAGACACCAGTATCCTGGCGACCGATTCCCCTTTGACCGGCACCATCGAGATCGATGGCTCCAGCACCGTCTTCCCCATCTCACAGGCGGTCGCCGAAGAGTTCCGCAAGGTCCACCCAGCCGTACAGGTTGCTGTCGGTGTATCCGGAACCGGTGGCGGCTTTAAGCGTTTCGTGGTGGGCGAGACACACATCTCGAATGCCTCCCGGGCCATCAAGCCCAGCGAAATAGATAAAGCGGCGGAGAATGGTATCGAGTTCATCGAGATCGCTGTCGGGTTTGACGGCCTCTCGATAATCGCCAACCCCTCCAACGGTTTCCTGGAATGTGTAACCACTCAGGAACTCCGGGCCATCTGGGAACCCGGCAGTGACCTACACCGTTGGAGCGACGTGCGCCCGGAATTTCCGGATGGGAAGTTCCGACTCTACGGCCCGGATACAGATTCAGGTACCTTCGACTACTTCACCGAAGCGATCATGGAACACGAAGACGCCAGCCGGTCTGACTACACGGCGAGCGCCGACGATAATGTCCTGATACGGGGTGTTGGCGGCGACAAAAACGCCCTGGGCTACTTCGGGTTCGCTTTCTATTCCTCTGCACCACATCTGCTGAAATTGATCGCCGTAGATTCCGGGTCTGGATGTATTTACCCGTCCGCCGAGACGATCAACAATGGCACGTATTCTCCACTGGCCCGCCCGATGTTCATCTACGTGAACACGGCGGCTCTTGAGCGGGTTGAGGTCGTTGAGTTTGTGAACTTCTACCTGGACAATGCCACTCAGCTTGTCACGGAAGTTGGTTACGTTCCGCTGCCGGTAGAGCTCTACGATGAAGGCCGAACAGAATTAAACGGTGCTATTGGAGAGCCAACTTCATGAGGCGGCAACCATGGCATCACTGAACCGCCCCGGACAGCCAAAATCCGGCTTCCTTCAGTCTGTAGAGGCACGACGCAATGCACGGCGATGGGTACGTGCCGAGCAATCCGTAATCGTGATCCTTCTTGTTGCGGCCACGTTTGTGTCGGTGCTCACCACTATCGGCATCATAGTCACTCTGATCAAGGAGAGCTTCGGGTTCTTCCAGGATGTGTCGGTCTGGGAGTTCATCACAGGGACCAAATGGGCCCCGCTCTTTGAACCACAGTCGTTCGGCGTACTGCCCCTCATCGGCGGAACCCTGCTGGCCGCCGGAATCGCCGGAATCGTCGCGCTGACGCTCGGCCTTGGCGCTGCGATCTACCTGTCGGAGTACGCGCCGGACCGGGTGCGCCGCATCATCAAACCGATCCTGGAAGTCCTCGCAGGGATTCCCACCGTTGTTTACGGTTTCTTCGCACTCTCATTCGTAACTCCGTTACTCCAGTCGTTCCTCCCCATACCGGTAATCTTCAATGTCCTGAGTGCTGGGATTGTGATGGGGCTCATGATTATGCCGATGGTGTCCACCCTGAGTGAGGACGCCATGGTTGCGGTGCCCCGACCCCTTCGAGACGCCGCATACGCACTGGGAGCGACCCGGTTTGAGGTTGCGGTCAAGGTGGTCGTACCGGCGGCGCTTCCGGGCATCGTGGCCTCCTTCATCCTGGCCCTGTCCCGGGCAATCGGCGAAACCTTGATCGTGACCATCGCCGCCGGTGCCACGCCAAACCTGACGCTCAACCCTCTCGAGAGCATCCAGACGATGACGGCATACATCGTCCAGGTTTCACTTGGCGAGACGCCGCAGGGCACGTTGGTATTTAAAACCATCTTCGCCGTCGGCCTCGTGCTGTTCCTGATGACACTGGCTATGAACATCGCCGGACGCTGGATCGTCCGGCGATACACGGAGAGGTACTGATGGAACATCATCAGGCCCCGCTGGGGTCCGCCCGTGTGACGAGCCCGATAGCAGCTAGCGTCACACGGCCACGCTACTCAGGCCCCACACCTCCATCCGGATCAGCCGCGACGCGTTCGCCATGGCGCAGGTGGAGAGACAGGTTCTTCTTCCTGCTGTTCTTTGCGTCAGTCGCAATCGGGATTCTTGGCCTCGCGGCGCTGGTGATTGATGTGCTTACGGACGGGCTCGGGGCGCTCGACTTCAGCTTCATCAACAGCTACCCATCCCGTCATCCCGGGGAGTCCGGAATACGGGCTGCGCTCTTCGGCACCATCTGGATCACCCTGGGCACGGCTGCATTTGCGATTCCGATAGGTGTGGCGACGGCGATTTACCTGGAGGAGTTCGCTCCCGATCATTGGGCCACCCGGCTGGTCCAGCTCAACATAGCGAATCTGGCCGGAGTGCCTTCCATCATTTATGGAATCCTGGGGTTGGCGCTATTCGTCCAGGCCCTTTCGCTGGACCGTTCGGTACTCGCCGGTTCACTGACGATGACTTTGCTGATTTTGCCCATCGTCATCATCGTGTCTCAGGAAGCGATTAAGGCCGTCCCGAACGAGTTCCGAGACGCCGCGTTTGCGCTGGGTGCGAACCGCTGGCAGGTGGTCAAGATGGTGGTCCTGCCGCAGGCCATACCCGGGATCATGAGCGGGATTATCCTTGCGCTCTCACGGGCCGTTGGCGAAGCAGCGCCCATGCTGATGATCAGCTCCCTCGTGTTCCTCACATTCATCCCGACTTCACCCGGAGATCGGTTCACGGTCCTCCCGGTGCAGATCTTCAACTGGGTTTCTTTACCGCAACCCGGATTTCAGGCGGTCGCATCCGCCGGAATCATTGTCCTTCTAGCGGTCCTGCTATCGATGAACTCGGTCGCAATCTGGATTCGCAATCGCTACCAGAAGAGGTACTAAATGGCTGGACTGAACGAAGCGACTTCATATGCGCCGGGCACGAGCGCGGACGACCTCACGACTAATCTCGGCGAGCGTTACGTGCAGCAGTTCGACGAAGCCGAGGCCGCGCTTGAGACGCGCGGTTTAACCGTTCACTACGGCGAGACCCTGGCACTTTACGATGCCGACATGCAATTCCCGCGCAACAAGGTCACGGCCATCATTGGGCCGTCAGGTTGCGGCAAGAGCACTCTTTTACGTTCGCTCAACCGGATGAACGAGCTGATCCCAGGCGCACGTGTCGACGGAAGTGTGCTGTTCGATGGTCAGAACCTGTACGCGCCCGAGGTAGACCCTACAGAAGTCCGATTCCGTATCGGGATGGTGTTCCAGCGACCAAATCCCTTCCCGAAGTCGATCTACGAAAACGTTGTCTTCGGCGTAAGAATTAATGGGCTTAAACGTGACCTGGATGAGGTCGTGGAAAGTGCCCTGAGCCAGGCTGCACTGTGGGATGAAGTAAAAGATCGGCTCGACGACAACGCATTCAGTCTCTCCGGTGGGCAGCAACAGCGACTCTGCATCGCACGGGCACTGGCCGTGGAGCCAGAAATTCTCTTGATGGACGAACCGGCGTCTGCACTCGATCCGATTTCCACACTCTCGATTGAAGACCTGATCCGGGAGCTTCGTGAGCAGTACACAATCGTTATCGTGACGCACAACATGCAGCAAGCGGGTCGAGTGTCGGACTACACCGCGCAAATGTGGACCGATGAAAAACGACAAGGGACCTTGATCGAGTACGCAGAGACGCGTGAGCTGTTCAGCACACCGCACGACAGCCGCACCGAGGGTTACATTACGGGCCGCTTCGGTTAGAGCTACACTCTCGCCCGATACGCTGACCTGCAAACGCAGGGCGTGCGCCGTCATTTGAGGAGTTTGCGATGTCCGTGATCCGGAACTGGAAAGAAGTCATCCCCTACATCGGGCACGACTTCGCAATCATCTGGCCCATCTTCCGTAGTGTCGGTTGGCCGGACAGGACCCCGGACGATGCGCCCTTGCAGGGTATGGCCGGGTTTACGGTCCACCGCATGCAGGGGAACCAGGCCGGTGATTATCACGACCATGAGGATCAGGAACAGGTTTACTACTTCATCAAAGGCAGCGGTCAGATGAAGCTGGACGGCGAAATCATCGATGTGGAAGAGGGCGACTCAGTCCACATTCCGGCCAAAGTGATGCACCAGTTCATCAACAACTCGGATGACTGGTGTGAGCATGTGCTCGTTACTGGCGGGACGATCAACATGCCGTACAGCGGGACGACTCCATCGGCCTTCAAGCGAAATTGGAAAGACATCGTCCCCTATGTCCGTCACGATACGGCGATCATTTGGGGGCTGTTCATGGGCGCCGGGCGCGAGGGTGTTGATCCCCAAAGTGCTGTGATGCGAGGAATGGACGGATTCACCGTCCACAGGATGCAGGGGCGTCTAACCGGCGAATATCACAGCCATGAAGACCAGGAACAGGTCTACTACTTCATCAAGGGCAGCGGCCAGATGAAACTGGACGGTGAGATCAGGGACGTCAGGGAGGGCGATGCCGTCTACGTACCGCCAAAGGTGAAACACCAGTTGATCAACAACACAGAGGACTGGTGTGAACATTTACTTGTCACTGCTAACGTGGACGAGTCATAAGTAATAAACGCGAGAGAAGCTGCATTTATTCGATCCGCTCGAATAGAATTGACACCGCTTCGTACCTAACAGGCGGCAGGTTTAATATGATCGCCGTACTCCGCGCCGAATTGACGCACCGAGACCAAGAGAAGGGATCCTTGAACGAATGGTGATTTCTGAGTCAGCTCATCCCGCCCACCGGGTAGTCGGTACACGACCAATCCGTCCC
>Ga0257122_1002498_pt1 | contig 11476 bp, 8 predicted proteins | sample SI106_120metaG_FD_190146 | JGI IMG/M metagenome (GOLD analysis project Ga0257122, IMG submission 190146) | Marine microbial communities from Saanich Inlet, British Columbia, Canada - SI106_120 | ecosystem: Environmental > Aquatic > Marine > Inlet | place: Canada: British Columbia | collected... | reverse complement strand
TCTGCATGAGAATAATCATAATCTGGAATTAGTTCTGTTACAACTCCACGGATTGTTGTCATGTCAAGCGGATTATCTTTTGATACAACAGATACTGCAACACGCGGATCACGTAAAACATTTTTGTATTTGATTCTCCCTTCTGCAGTATTTATCAACACATATCCATCTTCAAAGTTTGCCCAAACAGGAGACACCTGAGGAGACCCATCTTTCATCACTGTTGCAATGAAAACCAAATTATTTGCAGAAAATAATTGAACTACTTTATCATCCATTATTTTTTGCCGTTTTCAAGTACATTGGTCATGGCACGATTCATAATTTCCATTACCAAGTATTGAGAATACCCTTCAGATTTTTTTCCCTTTGTCTTGCTAGTTTTTGGAGTTATTGCTTTGAGAATCTTTTCGATCTTTTCAGATGTGTTATCAATGACTTTGGAATATGTAGAATCAAAATCTTCAGGCGTTTGAAAATCCAACAGTTTTGTAGATGTACTGTAAAATTTTGTTATAGCGCCACGAGATTCCTCTATTCTACTAATTTCAATTAGGCCCGATTCTTTCAGAATATCCAAATGATGTCGGACCGTAGTTAGTGCTTTTTTGAATCCAGATTTTTTTAGAGATGTACAGATTTGATCAGCAGACAATGCTTGATGATATAAAATCTCTATAATTTTTGCACGTGCAGGGTCGTCAATTGCTCGTGCGTGTCCAATATTTGTCGTAACAATACGATTAACTTTGATTTGCTTTTCTAGTAACGTTGACATGTTAATTTTAGGTATAAAACTGATCTAAAAGATCCTTGTATCATATTTTTTTGTCTAATCGCATCAATTTTTTTTAACTTTTATAATTATGGGATTGTTACAAAAATAGTGTAACCGGTACTAAAAATATATCTTATACTACTAAAAATATTGTAATTGCGCCAGTAATTATAATACCACTATCATCTTAATTGTATTGGCACAGTAATTATTATAGTGGTTCTAAAAATATTGTAAAATATCAAAAAAAGCAAATTCTGAAAAGATATGTCTGCAAATAGCCATCAAGGTGAAATATTACGTATCATCAAAAAACTAATTCGAGTTGAAAGTTAACTTCTAGTCAACAATGAATCAATAACAGAGTTAAAGAGATGTTTTTGAGAGTTTTTCAAAAGCTGCAACATAACGTTGGGTCATTTTTGAAATAATCTCTTGTGGTATTTGGGGAGCTGTTGGTTCTTTTCCCTCATCACGGGCATCATCGAATTGTTTTTGATATCCATTTACAGTTAACCAATCACGTAAGAGTTGTTTGTCATATGCTTCTTGAATTTTCCCAACCTCAAAGGAGTCTTTGGGCCATAGTCTATACTCATCAGGACCAATAGAATCACCCAAAGTTATTTTTCCATTTAACAATCCAAATTCTAATTTCAAATCAGCTAGGATAAACCCAACATTATCTGCAACTTCTGCCATTTTTTTGTAAATATCAACAGATGTTTTTTCTAACCAATCAAATTGTTCTTCTGTAACTAAATTCATCTCCAGTGCTTTTGATTTGTTGATTGGGATATCATGTTCAGACTTTGTAGTAGGATCAAATATTGGTACAGGTAGTCTTGCAGCCATTGTAGTATCAGTGCCATCTGGAACTGTGACTTCACCTTTTTTCCATCTACTAATTAGGCTGCCATAAAAATAGCCTCTAACTACACACTCTATTGGAAGCATCTCCATCTTTTTTACCAAAATCTCAGTGTCTGACTCTCTTTTTATGAAATGATTTGGAACATCCAATTCATTAAACCAAAATTCAGCAAATTTACACAAAACTTCTCCTTTTTTTGGGATGTCTTGGTTAAATTTTACATCAAATGCAGACACCCTGTCGGAGAATTTGAAAAGGATGGTACTCTCATCTACATCATAAAGATCCTTTACCTTGCCACTAGAGAGAAATTTCAAACAATTACGTATGATTTTGATGGAATTTAACTGCTAGTAGTTAATTATTCGAGTATTAACTATATAGATATAGTAAAAAACAGTATTCATATACTTAAGGTATAAGTTAAATCAGAAAATATAGATATGATGAAATTATATGATTTTGATTTCATTGAATGTTATAACTATGACTTTGATGAGGAATAGGAAATAATAGGATCAGGAAGTGGACATTTGGATTATCCATCCAGGTTTACTAAATGAGTAATATCGAGCCTTGTTTTTAGGAATTAAATCTTTAGAACCCAATACATCAAGTATTCTTTTCATATACACAGTGTGTTGAGATAGGATTCAAAAAGAAAGGTCAAAAATTGTATCGATCAAAGTAATGGTAATTCAGTCAACACATATTTTTCAAATCATATTCTGTTGCCAGTTATGAAGTCAATCAATGATGATGTGGGTGCAGAGTTATCAAAAACTGAAGAATATGTAAAGTCATCAAAGAAAATCAATCCAAAACATATTGCATTATACTTTGATGATAATATTCTAAATTGATTATTTCGATATTTGATAATTCAAAAGACATTTAAAAATACAATATCATTTATCATTCTTTTTGTCTTTCGTATCTTCTGACTCCACATGATTCTTCTGATTCACCATGATGTAGATGAATCAAAGGTGCTTCATTGCTTTTTGTGCATGTTCCCATGAATCATAGTGACAAAGAGTAATCAAAAATTTAAGATGTCAATTTTGTACAAAAATTATCCAATAGGAGTTTGGAAACGAATTGAGATTTCTGTGTGGTTTTATATGAAATGTAAATACACTAACTGAAAATTTAAAAAGAATTGTATTCCGGTTTTATCTTCTATAAGATACAGGATCAAGTAGATAATCCATAATCACTTGAGCTTTTTCATTTTCTAAAATCATCTTTTGTAAAATTTCAGGATTATCTAGTTTGTCAATAGTTTCAGGATACTCATATCCAAATGAATCCTTGAAATCTTCATGGGATGTCAAACATGATGGGCAATATTGCAATAATTGCGGTATAGCATTTTGAGCTTGTTGTTCTTTGTAATCTACAAAGTCTGAATGATTTCTATTAAATACAGAAGTGGTATCTTGAATTCTTTCATTTTGTACATAATCTTTCATCCATTTACCATATTGGAATGACCATGTGTCACCGAATTCATCAATGGCAGTAGTTTTTCCAGTTTCAGTCAAATGGTAAATATGACCTGTAGAAACACCATCATATTCATTTGCAGGATTTAGTGATTCGCCAGTAATCTCAATTCCGTGATTGAAATAATTTTGCCAAGCATTTCTTTTCATATCCCACACATCAGTTCCAACAATATTGAAATCAAGTGGTGCCCGGAATCTATGATCAATGGTGACTATGAGGCATTGAATTTGGGAATTATTATCATTACAATTTGCAATATTTGTAGAGACTTTGATGTTATCTAAAGCATTTTCAGGATCAGTAACAGTCACAGTTTCAGTTCCCTCATGATCAATGTCTAGTTCGATCATTGCTTTACTTTCACCAATAGATTGTCCCTTGTCTAATCCAAATGCAAACGAGAAATGTTTGACATATTCAGGACCTCTATCTTCATATATTTTGAATACTGCGGTGTTTTGTTTACCTACTGTAGCAGTGATTAAGGGATATGGTGTAAAAAATCTCTCAGCATCAGCTGGTTTGCCATTGTATGTAAATCCATTTTCTACAATTCTTTTGAAATCAGAATTTAATCCTAACGTTGGGGCTTCACAATCACTACAGCCACTGCTATTTTTTGCATTTGCTAGTCCATCAGTGACAACAATACTTGCACCAACTGCAGTATTTACAGTACCTACATTAATAACATCAGTAACAAAATCATTTCCCAAAGTAATTGTAGGGGTTGCATCTTCACTCATTTCTTCATTTGTGGTAATGGTAACTACACCACCAGTTTCAGTGACGGATGCGACAGTTAATCCATCAGATAATGTAAAGTCAGCGGCTTCTGCATCCAAAATATCCTCACTAAATGTAACATCAATAGTAGTTGTGGAGGTAGTTACTGCAGATGACATTGTAGGTCTAGTGGTATCATATACGACCCCAGTCTGTGTGTCTGTAGTAGTGACAGTGTCAGTTACTGATGAAACAACAGTATAAGTTGTACCAGACACAAGTGTGTTACCGAATCCTGTTTCTAATTGTGCCCTAGTTTTAGTAAATTGTGCACTTGTACCATATTCTCCAGCAGCCATATTGTAAGTGTGGGGAGAATTGGCATCAGCGGTTCCACTAGTTCGAGTAAATGTTATTGTACCAGCAGAAGCAGTATTACCTCCAGCATCCCCAATGGTAGTTTGGATTGTAAAATCAGCACTCACTCTATTATTATCAGCAATATTGTCTATTACAACTGAATTAACTTGTGCTTGTGCTTCTTGAATTACTGCACCAGGCATTCCGCCAATAATTAAGCCAGTTAAAATAATAAAGTAAATCTTAGATTGAGTTACACGCATATAGAATTTCGACATCATACTGATTAAAAAGATAACGTACTATTAAAAAAGAGGTATACAATGTGATCAATTGTATACCATAATTTCATTTACAAATATGATAGAAATTAAAAAAATGACATCGATCTATTTTATATCTACACCATTCCAAAATGCAATCATACCTTTAATTTTGGATGCCGCATCATTTGGCTCTGAATAATACCAGGCACAGTCTTTGTTGGTTTTTCCATCAACTGTTACAGAATAATAATTAGCCATTCCTTTCCAACCACAAACAGTAGTCATATCAGTTTTGGAATAATATTCCTCATTAATTGAATCAAATGGAAAATAATGATTGCCTTCAACTACTATAGTATTATCACTTTCTGCAATTACTACCCCGTTCCATATTGCTTGCATAATATTACATGTCAATTAGGAACCGTATTTAATTAAATCCCTCAATTGAGAATACTAAATTGTTGCTTTTACTTGTTCACGTTTAGTAAAATCAGGTTGTATTCCAAGAGAGTCATAGTTTCCAGAAGAACAAGTAAAGCACATTGAATCTTTAGGGATCCCAACTGCATTAGCTAGATTCTCAGCATCATTGTATCCCAAAAAGTCAACATCAATGCTTTGTCTAACCATCTCAGTAATCTCATCACTAGTCATATTTTTTCCATTAGTGAAAGTTGCTAGTTCTTCTTGAGAAGGAAAATCAATTCCTGCATAACAAGGATAGTTGATTTGAGGATATGTGATTAGCATGCTGATTTTCTTAGCACCTGCACGACGAAGTGCCTTGATTATAGCCTTTGAACTTGTACCTCTAACTAGACTGTCATCAATTACCACCACATGTTTGTCTCTAATTATTTCACTAATGGGGATAATCCAACGATTGATTTCAACTCTATCACTTTGATGGGGTTCAATGAAACTTCGCAATGGACCTTTCTTACTGTATCTGTCTTTGAGTAACCCTTCATCAAAAGAAACACCTAGTTCTTGAGCATAGCCTAATGCTGCAGGTCTTGCAGAGTCAGGTACTGGAATTACCAAATCTGCATCTTTGATTGGAAATTTCTTTGCCATAAATTGTCCAATTTTTTTTCTTGAAACGTAAATGTTGTGTCCTTCCATGTTACTTGAAGGATGTGCAAAGTAAGTAAATTCAAAAGAGCAATGTGCACGAGAAGAATCAGTTGAAAATAGTTCAGTTTCTAAACCAGTTTTACTTAATTTAATTAATTCCCCAGGAACCACATCTCTTTGAAGAGTCGCACCAACTGCAGTGATTGCAGCTGATTCAGAAGTTACAATGTATGTATCATCAGATTTTTTATGGCCTAAAACCATAGGACGAAATCCTTTAGGATCACGTGCAGCATAAACAGAGTTATCGTCAGAGATAAATGTAAAGCAATAAGAGCCAACCATTTCATTTTTTAAAATTGAAAGTGCTTTTCCCATATCACCATTTTCAGAAATTAGTGAAACAAGTCTTTGTGCGGCAACCAAAGTGTCACTTGCATTTTGTGGAGTAAAAGAACATCCGCCAACCAAATTAGATAGTTCCTGGGCATTAGCAATTGTTCCATTATGTGCAATACACAGATCTTTTACTTTCAATGGTTGTGCATTATCTAGTGTGCTAGTACCCATTGTAGAATACCTCACATGCCCAATAACACATGAAGACTCGTATTCTTTGGCAATTTTTTTAAATTCAGATGAAGAGTGTGAAACCAATCCTACTCGTTTAAACGGAGCCTTGTTTGGAACTGCAAATCCCCATGCCTCTTGTCCTCTATGTTGTAAAGCTCGTAAAGCATCAAAGACCATTGGAACTACATTAGTTCCACTAAGACTGTAAATTCCAACAACTCCACAATTTTCCTTAACCATGTTAAATTTGACCTCCAAATTGGGCATGAAGAATTAATCTCAAAGTATTAGCTTGAATAAAGCAATCCAACCTGATTTAGAACATAGTTTGAAGAATAAAAATCCTGATCAGTGTTTGCGATCAAAATCAAGCCAATACTAATGAAATCAATGTTCTAATTTTCAGAAATTTCTTTTTTGTAATCAGGTCTAAACATGCTTAGAAATTCATCTAAAATATAATCAAGTTTTTTAGTATTAGCATAAATTGTATCTACATTTTGGCGTTGTTCTTCAGTTAATTTGACACCCAGTTCATCATACTTTAAAACTCTACAAAGTTTTTGGATAGAATCAATAGGAATTGGTAATTCCTTTGAAAATGTCTCTAAAAATTCATTTTGTAGTTGTTGAGATTTTGTGAGATGATCCAAAGAAGCAGACAATTCTGATTCACTGTCTTTTTGAATTGTAATATCAGTTTGAATGATGATAAATTCTACAACTTTTCCATCAAGGTTTTGTTTTGGAATCAGAATTTCTTTTACCCAATATGCTGAACCATCTTTTCTCTTGTTTTTGATATCTCCAATCCAAACTCGCCCACTTAACAAATGGTCCCACATACTTTTGTAAAATTCTGAATCATGTTCTCCAGATTTTAGAATTCGCGGGTTTTTTCCAATTAATTCTTCTTTGGCGTATTGCGTATTTTGACAAAATTTATCATTAACAAATGTAAAATTCCCATTCAAATCAGAAGTAGCAAAATAAGTGGATTCGTTTAATGCTTTTTTGAAAAATTTCAAATCATTTAATTGTTTTTTTAATTTTACTTGTTGTCCTTCTACAGTATTTTTTGAATCACGTAAAGTTGTGGTTAAATCATTAAATGCTAAATTGATTTTTGAAATTTCATCATTACCCGTAATTGGGATATCTGTATCCAATTCTCCCTTTTCCGCTTTATTGATTCTCTCTGTGAGTAATTTTAGGGGTTTTGAAACATGTTTTGATACAATTAATGTAATGACAGCAGTAACAGCCATGATTATACCAATTATGTATAATGAATTGATCATTATTGATGTGATAGGAGCATACAATTCTGTATCTTTAATTTCATAAATTAAAATCCAATATTTTTCAGAATTTGAAGGGTGTGGGACTTTGTTCCAAACTTTATACAAAGAATCATCATCTACAATAAATCCAGAGTCATGGAGAATGGTGGAATTTTTTAACTCATCAAAATTTGTAAAGTAATTATGTCCAGTTCCAAGCTGTTTTCCAAAAATTTTGCTTTTATCATTGTCTTGAATAACAAAACCGTCTTGATCAATCATCACCATATTTCCAACAGGGGATTCCTCAACAGAAGATAGTAAGCTAGTTACATCATAGGATAAAACCAGTAATCCCATTTGTTCATCACTGCCATCAGTAACAGGAGTAATGAATGTCATGATAGGAGTATGAGGCAGTATTAGATTTCCATTTTCAGTGTGTAGTGCAATGTTTGAAACAGATACAGAGTCATCAAACAAAGTATCTTCAAAATAATATTTTTGATCACCATCTAATTTCTCAGATTTAAAAGTTGTAAAAAATTCTCCATCAAGAATATTTAATTTTAATAATTCTATACCATCCCTATCAAACATTCTAACTTGTTGTAAATCAGCATCAGTGTTTGAGATGTTTCTAAATTGATTCTGAAGTAAATTAGACCACTCTTGCTCTGAATATCCAACATTTTCTAATTTACCATACTCATTAAATTTCAAAAAGCCTTGAATTTCAGGAAGTGTAGAAATTAATTTTATTTTTTCGGATTTTGATTCTACAAAGTTTTCAATTTTTTGTTTTTTCTCGGTAATTTCTAAAGTTCTTGACTCAATCTCATGATTAATTATAACATCTTGGAATCCAGTCATTAGAAATAATGAAACAGAGCCAACAATACCAACATTTAGAATAATAAAAATTACCAATATTTTTTTATATAATTTCAAAGGAATTCACCCCACAAATGATATGTAGTTATTTGATTTTTCAGGACTTTAGACATGATGATAATAATAATATAGTTTTCTTCATTTTTAGTCACAACAATGTTTCTTAATGACAAAATGTATTTTTAAAATTAGAAGAATTATTAACAATTATCGTTAACTCAAAACTATGAAAATAATTTTGTTTGTTTTTATTTTAGTTGGAGGATTTACACTACTACCAGTTGTGTATGGTCCAAGTGTATGTCCTGAAGACACTAATGAAAATAATGAATGTGTATTTTACGGAACAGACACTCTAATGTTTCCAATTGAATCAGGAAATGAGAATAAAGCAGATGATGAAGAATTAGTATCAGAGACTAAAATTCAAGAAGAGATAGAAGATAAGACTGTTCAATCATTAAAAGATGCCATACAACAAAAAATACAAAATAATTATAGAAATTCCACCACAATCAAACGAGACAACATATGGTTTAATGAGATAATACAAAGACATGATCAAATTATGCAGGAGATTAACGAACGTCTATTTGGGAACATGTCAAATTCGGAATTTGGTTCAAATGGAAATAAAGTAATAAATTATTCCGGGACTCATGTATCCAGATCTGAAAATCAAATCCTGCAAGAAAGTATTTTCAATGAAATGGAGCAAGCCAAATCAAAATTTTGTGAAAAATTTGGAAAATTTGTGAATTTTTCAAATGAACAAATACAAAATAAAACAGAAGTGACAAACGTATCAATAAATGACATACAAATGGAATATGGGGAATATCAAGATTCGGATATATGTGTAAAAGAAAATGATTACAAAATAACCATTTCAAGTAAAGACCCAAAAATTATGGAGTTGACTAAATTAATTAAAACGTGGATTAATGAAAATAATCAAGATTAATCGTGTCTTTGATTAATTCAGAATAATAATACAGAATGATATTATTATGATATACAAGTCAACTATGAAGTACTAAATTTTTTAGTGAATTCAACCAAGTTTTTTGTGCCTTGTCCACACCCAAAGTAATAATAGATTTTGTGCCGTTAGTGAATTGGATTTTTTTACCGCCAAATTTACCAATGATTTGAAATGAGACTTTGTTCTTTTTGAGAATACTTTCTAATTTTTTAATATTTTTTTCATCTATTGTTAAAAGATATCTAGAATGACTTTCAGAAAATAAGATTCTATCATCAGTTAATTTTTCTCCAGGAACTTTATTCAATGAAACTTTACATCCTATTTGATTAGTCATACATAGTTCTGCTACTGCAACTGCCAATCCTCCTTTTGAGCAATCATGAACAGATTTTGGAATCTGTTGTTTTATAGAATCAAGAACAGATTTCATGTTTTTCTTTGATTCTTTAAAATCAACTGTCGGACAATTACCTCCAATAAACTTGTGAATATATTCAAAATATTCAGAACCACCAAGTTCATCTTGAGTATCGCCGATAATGACAAGGTTATCTCCAGATTGAATTTTTTGTGAAACAAGGGGTTTTTTGTCAATTAATCCCAAAACACCAATCAGAGGAGTTGGTTTTATTGGGCCTGAAGGGGTCTCATTATACAGACTTACTTTACCGCCAATGCATGGAATTTTGAATTCATTTGCAAAGTCAGTTAATCCCTTTAATGATTCTAAAAATGTCCAAAATATTTCAGGATCTTTTGGACTACCAAATTGTAAATGATCAAGCATTCCAATTGGTTTTGCTCCAGTACAAACAACATTTCTACATGCTTCTTCAAAGCAACCAATAGCACCTTCTCTAGGATTAATGTAGCATTGTTTTGGATTTCCATCAATTTTTACTGAAAGAAATTTTCCGTTATCTAATCTTAACACAGATGCATCGCCACCAGGTTTTATCACAGTTCGAATTCCCACCTCATGATCATATTGACCATACACCCAAATTTTGCTTGCAATGTTTGGAGATGCAAGTAATTTCATCATGATTTTAGAATAATCAGTTATCTGTTTGAGTTTCTTTTCTTGTGCAATAGTTTCCAAATATGCTGGCTTTTTTGATGGTAAATCAAGCAAAGTAGCATTTGCAACAATATCTGCAGATAAATTAGCAAATGTTTTTTTGCCTTTTTTGATATGTACATTATTATCAAATTTTACACAACCAATAACAGAGCATCCAATACGGAACTTATCACAAATATTTTGTAGTTTTTTCAATTTTGTTTTATTAGTTACAATTAGCATTCTCTCTTGAGATTCAGATACCATGATCTCGTCTGGATGCATATCGTTTTCTCTAGTGTGAACTTTATCAACATCCATTTCAATTCCAATGTCTAGCGCATCTGCAGTTTCAGAAATCGCACAGGATAGTCCTCCTCCACCCAAATCTTTCATAGCATGAATTAGTTTTTGATTTCTTGCCTCAAGGATTGCCTCTATGATTAATTTTTCAATAAACGGGTCAGGTATTTGTACAGCAGAACGGTCTTCAGATTCCAAAGAATCAGATGCAAATTGAGAACCACCAATACCGTCTCGTCCTGTAGAGCCGCCCAGCAATACTACAATGTCTCCTTTCTTTGCATGATTTTTGATTAAATTTTCTTTTTTGCCAAGCCCTACACATGCAACATCAACTAGTGCATAATTCTCATAACACTCATCAAATTCAACTTCTCCACCAATGGTTGGAATTCCTAAACAGTTACCATAATCGGCAACCCCCAAAACTGCATTTTTAAATAACCATCGTGCTTGTTTGTCTTTTTCTATATTCCCAAATCGTAATCCATCAAAAATTGCAATAGGTCTAGTTCCAGCTGATAAAATATCACGTACCACACCACCAACACCAGTTGCAGCACCACCGTACGGTTCAACAGCAGATGGGTGATTATGACTTTCAATGTGAGCAGTTACAACATAACCACCACCGACATCTAGTACACCCGAATCGTATCCTTTCTCGTTAATTACAAGAGGTCCTTTCATAGGCAACATTTTGAGATGTCTTTTAGATGATTTGTAAGAACAATGTTCAGACCATTCAGCAGCTACAATTTGTAATTCAGTAGACG
>Ga0257122_1002497_pt1 | contig 11479 bp, 8 predicted proteins | sample SI106_120metaG_FD_190146 | JGI IMG/M metagenome (GOLD analysis project Ga0257122, IMG submission 190146) | Marine microbial communities from Saanich Inlet, British Columbia, Canada - SI106_120 | ecosystem: Environmental > Aquatic > Marine > Inlet | place: Canada: British Columbia | collected... | reverse complement strand
CAACGTTGACAAATCTTTCTCTAATCGCTTGAGCAACGTCATGCCAATTTCACGATGTGCCATTTCTCGACCTCTAAAACGTACGGTAATTTTAGTTTTATTGCCTTCACCCAAGAATTTAGTCAAGCTTTTGAGTTTAACCTGATAATCACCTTCTTCAGTTCCCGGTCGAAATTTAATTTCCTTTACCTGAATCTGTTTTTGTTTCTTCTTTGCCGCTTGCTGTTTTTTGTTAAGTTCAAACTGGAACTTACCAAAATCCATAATCCGACATACCGGAGGATCTGCATTGGGAGAAATCTCAACTAAATCTAAGCCTGCTATTGCCGCGAGTTCCTTGCCTTCTGTCAAACTCACAACACCCGCTTGTTCGCCATCTGCCCCTATTAATCTAATACGACGCGCCGTAATTTCATTATTCAGCCGTTCAGTCTTTTTTGCAGCGATACCTATATCCCCCCTATATCTTACTTTTTAAAAACAATTGCTTGTTGAACCCTGTCAACAAAGTCATTGACGGTAAAGCTACCCAGGTCTTCTCCACTCTGGGTCCTTACCGTTACTTGCTGATTCTCTAACTCTTTATCACCTATAATTAAAAGATAGGGAACTCTCTGCATTGAGTGCTCGCGAATTTTAAAGCCTATCTTCTCATTTCTCAAGTCAATTTTAACCCTAACACCTTGTTTTTTCAGAGCTTGCCCAACTTTTTGGGCAAATTCATCATGTCGACCGGCAATATTAAGGACAACCACTTGCACCGGTGCCAACCAAATCGGCAGCGTTCCAGCGTGTTGTTCGATCAAAATACCAATAAATCGTTCTAAAGAACCTAAGATCGCGCGGTGCAACATAACCGGCACTTGCTTACTGCCGTCTTCTGCGACATAAGTAGCTCCTAGGCGCCCAGGCATTGAAAAATCAACCTGAATCGTCCCGCATTGCCAAACACGACCAATACAATCTTTTAACGAAAACTCAATTTTAGGACCATAAAAGGCACCCTCTCCGGGTTGCAATTCCCAATCCAGTTGTTTAGTGTTCAGTGCTAATTCTAACGCTTGCTCGGCCTTGTCCCACACCGCATCATCACCTACCCGATTTTCCGGTCGGGTCGACAATTTAACCAAAACATCGTCAAAGCCAAAATCTTTGTAAACCGCAAATAACAAATCAATGAATTCAGAAACCTCGGCCTGAATCTGATCTTCAGTACAAAAAATATGCGCATCATCCTGAACAAAATTTCTAACCCGCATTAAACCATGCAAGGTTCCAGAAGGTTCATTGCGGTGACACGAACCAAATTCAGCCATTCTGATCGGTAAATCGCGATAGCTTTTTAGCCCCTGATTATAAATCTGAACATGACACGGGCAATTCATCGGTTTAACCGCATAATCACGATTTTCCGAATGCGTGGTAAAAATCATGTCACCAAACTTATCCCAATGACCTGACTTCTCCCAAAGTGAACGATCCACAACTTGCGGTGTTTTCACTTCGCCATAGCCATGGAGACGTAACTTTTCACGGATATATTGTTCAATCTCCTGATAGATAGTCCAGCCATTCTCATGCCAAAACACCATACCCGGTGCTTCCTCTTGGGAATGAAATAAATCTAATTGTTTTCCTAAGCGGCGATGATCTCGTTTTTCCGCTTCCTGTAACCTATGCAAATAATCTTTCAGCGCTTTCTTATCTGACCACGCTGTACCGTATATCCGTTGCAGCATTTCATTGTCTGAATTACCCCGCCAATAGGCCCCGGCAATCTTCATTAACTTAAAAGCCTTTAATTTACCGGTACTTGGAACATGAGGCCCACGGCATAAATCGGTGAAGTCACCCTGCGTATAAAGCGATAAATCCTCATTAGCCGGAATACTTTCAATGATTTCAGCCTTATAGTCCTCTGCAATACTACGAAAAAAAGTCACCGCCTCATCGCGCGACTTAACATCCCGCGTAACGGGGTAGTTTTTAGCGACCAGTTCCGCCATCTTTTTTTCTATTTTCAGCAAGTCTTCAGGAGTAAAGGGGCGTTCAAAAGAGAAGTCATAAAAAAAACCATTCTCAATGACCGGTCCAATTGTCACCTGTGCGCTGGGAAATAACTGTTTAACCGCCTGTGCCAGCAAATGCGCTGTCGAATGGCGGATAACCTCAACACCTTCGTCATCTTTAGCGGTAATAAGCTGCAAGGTTGCATCTTGTTCTATAACTGTTGACGCATCAACGAGAGCACCATCGATTTTCCCGGCTAATGTTGCCTTAGCCAAGCCACTTCCAATCGACTGAGCGACCTCCATAACGGTAACAACCCCATCAAAAGGACGCTTCGAACCATCGGGCAAAGTTATAACGGGCATATTGCTTAAAACACTCTCTTAAATCTTTAATAAAAAAAGCACCGCTTAGCGATGCTTTCAAAAAGTTCTGGTAGGCACGAGTGGATTCGAACCACCGACCCCCACCATGTCAAGGTGGTGCTCTAACCAACTGAGCTACGCGCCTAAATCCTTATACCGAATCTAACCATTAATACTAGCAAAAAACCACTCACTACGCAATATCAAATCAACAACCCCTTATTTAGCGTTTCAATTTGATCCCGAACTCTCGCTGCCTCTTCAAATTCAAGATTCTTAGCATAATTATACATTTCGTCCTCTAATTTCTTTATTTTGCGACTCATTTGCTGCGGCGTGTATATCTTCCCCCCCTCTTGGGCGTCGGCAACCGAACGCACTCTTTTACCGTTCACTGTACCGGAGCCCGGTATCGACAGTTCTAAAATATCAGTCACCGATTTAAAAATGGATTGCGGACTAATGCCATGGGCGGTATTGTAACTTTCTTGTTTTTCGCGACGACGCTCAGTCTCATTAATCGCTTGCTGCATCGAACGGGTAATTTTGTCACCATAAAGAATAGCCTGACCATTAACATTTCGTGCCGCGCGACCAATAGTTTGGACTAGGGAGGTTATCGATCGCAAAAAGCCTTCTTTATCTGCATCTAAAATAGCCACCAACGACACCTCGGGAAGATCCAACCCCTCTCGTAATAAGTTAATTCCGACTAAAACATCAAACTTACCTAAGCGTAAATCTTGAATAATTTCAACCCGTTCAACGGTATCGACATCCGAGTGCAAATAACGCACCCTGACACCATGCTCCTGCAAATAATCGGTTAAATCTTCCGACATCCGCTTAGTCAAGGTTGTCACTAAAACACGCTCACCCTTCTCTGCACGCTTATTTATTTCAGATAACACATCATCAACCTGCGTGGTGGCCGGCCGCACCTCAACAACCGGATCTAATAAACCGGTTGGCCGTACCACTTGTTCGACCACATTACCGGAGTGTTCATGCTCATAGGGTCCCGGGGTTGCTGAAACATAAATCTTTTGTGATGAACGTAATTCAAACTCTTCAAACTTTAACGGTCTGTTATCTAATGCTGACGGCAACCGAAAACCATACTCAACCAACGTTTCCTTGCGCGACCGATCCCCTTTATACATCGCCCCTAGTTGTGGAATCGTCACATGGCTCTCATCAACCACCACCAGGGCATTTTTCGGCAAATAATCAAACATCGTAGGAGGGGACTCGCCATCTTCCCGTCCCGACAAATACCGTGAATAATTCTCAATGCCAGAGCAATAGCCCACTTCCAATATCATTTCAATATCAAAAAGTGTACGTTGTTCTAAGCGCTGCGCCTCGACCAACTTATTAAGCGAACGCAATTGCTCTAGCCGGACTTTTAACTCCTCCTTAATCTTCTCTATTGCTGTGAGTAGCGTTTGCCGCGGCGTGACGTAGTGATTCCTTGGATAAACCGTATAACGAGCCACCCGCGACATAATCTCTCCGGTCAAGGGATCAAACAACGAAATACGCTCAATTTCATCATCAAATAATTCAATCCGTAACGCATCTTGCTCCGATTCTGCTGGAAAAATATCAATCACATCCCCCCGCACCCGATAGGTTGCCCGACGTAATTCAATATCATTGCGGGTGTATTGCATATCCGTCAATCGCCGAAGGATATCTCGCTGCTTAATCATATCTCCACGCACTAAATGCAAAACCATCTTAAAATAAGATTCCGGCTCGCCTAAGCCATAAATAGCGGACACTGTAGCAACTACAATCGTATCGGCCCGCTCTATTAATGCTTTTGTTGCCGACAAACGCATTTGCTCAATATGCTCATTCAATGAGGCATCTTTATCGATAAAGGTATCCGATGCCGGCACATACGCTTCCGGTTGATAGTAATCGTAATAAGAAACAAAGTACTCAACACTGTTGTGCGGGAAAAACTCCTTCATTTCGCCATATAACTGCGCTGCCAGCGTTTTGTTGGGCGCCAGAATCATGGTGGCACGTTGCGTTTCCTGAATAACATTGGCAATGGTGAAGGTTTTACCCGAACCGGTCACGCCTAACAAAGACTGATGCACTTCACCGTTTGACAATCCAGCTATTAAGGCTGCAATCGCTTCCGGCTGATCACCGGCTGGCTCAAAACGACTGTGAATTTTAAACGCCTTTTTCATCTAAAAACCCATCTTTAATCCATATTTATTAATTTAGGATTTTAGCAAGTGTGGCGACTTAGCGTATAATTGATTGGTTTAAACTAAGCAATCCTAAAGATTTCATGAATATTACCCTGTCTGATCGTGTCAACGCTGTTAAACCATCGCCCACATTAGCTATTACTGCCCGTGCTGCCCGACTTCGCGCCAGCGGAAAAGATATTATTAGTCTAGGCGCCGGCGAGCCAGACTTTGACACCCCAGAACATATCAAAAGGGCCGCCATTAAAGCACTGGCCGAAGGCTTCACGAAATATACCCCGGTCGACGGCACGCCTAGCCTTAAAAAAACTATCATTAAAAAATTTGAAACCGATAACGGTTTACACTACGAAGATGACCAGATTTTAGTCTCCTGCGGTGGTAAACAAAGTTTCTTCAATCTAACACAAGCACTCCTTAACCCCGGCGACGAAGTCATTATTCTAGGCCCTTATTGGGTGTCTTACCCTGACATGATCTTATTGGCACAGGGCAAGCCGGTGATCATCACCGCCACTCAGGACCAGCAATTCAAAATAAATCCCGAACAATTACGCGCAGCACTCACCCGCAATACCCGCTTATTTGTCATTAATAGCCCATCCAACCCCACGGGCGTCACTTATACCATAGCTGAGTTAAAAGCCTTAGCCGATGTGCTGAATGACTACCCTAATGTTATTATTGCCACCGATGATATGTATGAGCATATAACGTGGGAAACAGGTCGTTTTGTCAATATTCTTAACGCAGCCCCTGAACTATACAATCGCACTGTCGTTCTTAACGGTGTTTCTAAGGCTTATTCAATGACCGGTTGGCGTATTGGTTATGCCGGTGGCCCGAAAGAAATCATTCAGGCTATGAAAAAAATCCAGTCGCAGAGCACCTCTAACCCCACCTCTATTTCTCAGGTAGCTGCTGAAGCGGCCATTTCAGGTAATCAAGACTGCATGCAAACACGGTTATTTGAATTCAAAAAACGCCATGATTATGTCGTTAAAAAACTCAACCAAATACCGGGTATTGACTGTCTGGCAACAGATGGAACTTTTTATGTTTTCCCCGATGTCAGTAACGCCATTGCTCGATTAAAAAACATCGAAAATGATATCGATTTTGCCGAACACCTCATTACTCATGCCGGTGTTGCGGTCGTTCCAGGTTCTGCCTTTGGCTGTTCTAATCATATTAGAATTTCTATAGCCACCAGCATGGAGAACCTTGAAAATGCCATTAAACGAATCGGCCTTGCACTTTAAAAGCACCCGTTGTTCAAACATTGACCACTTACGCAGAATAACCCAGTTAACCGCCCTGTTGACGATTGTTTAATCGGGCGACAGGGCTTACCGACAGATCTTGACCAACCCGCGTGATCTGGCTGTCGACGCCATAAACACGGGCAATATTATGCTGACTTAAAACCACCTCTGGCGAACCTTCACAAAACAACCCGCCGTCATTCAGCAAATAAATTCGGTCACAAAACCGCGCCGCTAAACTCAAATCATGCAAAACCACCACTGCCGCTCTCTCCCCTTTAGCATGCGCTCGAAGTAACTCCATAACATGCAACTGGTGATAGGGGTCTAATGTCGCAACCGGTTCATCGGCAAAAATAACTTCGGGCTCTCCGGCAAGCACACGTGCCATCATAACCAAAGCTTGTTCACCGCCAGACAACGTAGTGACAATACGATTACGATAGATCAGCGTCTCCGTTAACTGCATTGCTCTGATCACTTTCGCCTGATCGTAATCACTCGATTGTTGCCACCACTTTTGGAACGGAAGTCGCCCAAGCGCAATCATTTTTTCAACCTCAATCGGCCAATATGCTTTTGCACCTTGTACCAAATAGCTCATTTTTTGTGCACGCTCACGCACAGATAATGCAGAAATAGGTTCTAAAGAACCCGAAATAGCCAAAGAAACACAGCCTTTAGAGGGTGAATCAACACCGCTAAGAAGTTTCAATAATGTACTTTTACCGGCACCATTGGGACCGATCAGGCCAACCAATTCGCCTTGATTAACAGTCACACTCACCGCATTTAATAAGGTCGCTCCCCCAGTAATACTCAAGGTCAGTTGCTGCCCCGTTAAAAGTAACGATTCATCGTTCAATACCGCACTTAACCCCATACGTTTCGATTTTTCAAAATTAAATACAAAAAAAACGGCCCCCCGACTAACGATGTTATAACGCCTAACTTTAACTCACCACCACTTGATAATACCTGAACAGCAACATCAGATAACAAGAGCAATACGGCACCTCCCATAGCACTCACGCTGAGTAATCGCTGCGGGTCATGGCGCACTAACGGTCTGAGCAAATGCGGTATAACCAACCCAATAAAACCAATGTTGCCACAAACAGAAACTGCCGCACCTACACAAGCCACCACACCAACGACTAGGCGCCATCGTAATACTTGCACATTAAACCCCAATGAGCTTGCTGTCTCCTCACCCAGCGTCAGGGCATTTAAAAATCGCCCGCAACTCAAAATAAGCAGCCCGCCAAACACAATAAAGGGCACAATAATCAATACATCGCTCACGCTTCGGTTGGCTACAGAGCCTAACAACCAAAAAACAATTTCCTGCATGGCGTATGGATTAGGTGCAAAATTAAGTGCCATTGCCATTAGTGCGCCGGCAATCGTATTAATAGCAATACCTGCCAAAATCAAAGTCACCGTGGAACTCGAACGCCCCGCTAATAAAAAAATCAGAACCACCGACACTAAGGCGCCCAGCAATCCTGCCAAAGGCAATGCAAACCAGGCCCATTGCGTAAAACCAAAATAAAACACCAACACCGCACCGAGTGCCGCACAATTAGAAACCCCAATTATCCCAGATTCTGCCAAGGGGTTTCGTAACAGCCCCTGTAGTGCCGCCCCAGAGATTCCCAATGTAGCACCCACCAGCAATGCCAAAATGGCTCGCGGCAAGCGAATTTCAAAAAAAATCAACGAATCGAGACTGGCTTTATTTTCGATAATAGCCGCCCAAATATTAAACCATTGTAAGGACACAGGCCCGGCTAATAAATCGGCAAAAAAACTCCCTATCATTGCCACTAATAAACCGATTAAAACACCGTGATAACTATGGTTTACTGTCATGGTGGTTCTCAGAAAGATAATTAATGGCTTCCACCACCATGGGTCCTGCACACGCTCTAAGCCGAGAAGGAATAAATTCACGCTGCTTACTTAAAAGCATTTTATCAAGCACAGGATGGTTTACGTATTGACTGGCCAAAGAATCTGAATTATCAATATGATTTTCAATAAATAAAAATGCCGGCTGCGCAGCAACCACTCGCTCCAAAGTTATTTGCTCAAACCCAACAACCCCCATATCAACAGCAAGATTATGAAACCCGGCCGCATTAAGCATTACATTTTCCAACGTGCCAGAACCTATTGTATAACCATTAGAGGAATAAATAAGTGCCGTTTTTTTAACCCTATCCTGTTGTAGGTTTAGGTTTGCTAATTGCCAATCCATTTTCCTCACCACCTGTTCTGCACGCTCCGGAGAACCGACCCACTCACCAAAGGCTAACAACAAATCTCGAATTTCCGCTATAGAGACAGGTAATCCAATTAATTTAACGGGATACCCTAATTGCCTAAGAAAATGAACGGCATCTCGAGAAGCAAAAGCACTACCGACAATTAAATCAGGATTTAAAGGTAACACTTCTTCAATGTTGCCCCCCGTTAATAAAAACCCATTGGCTTCAGCAGCCATATAAGATAAATCAGGATCTACAGCACCCCGGGTTAAAGACACGATGTGTTGACGAGGAGCCAACATTAACAATAATTGATCCGTACATAAACTCAGTGAAACAATTCTCTGCGGCACAGACGCCTGCGCAAAACAACTCGTCAGACTCAGTAACGAGACCAGTGCCCACTTAATTAAAATAATTGCCCTCACTCTAGATCAGCATCCGATACAGTAAGTATTTTTCCACCCTAAAAAAACTGGCTACAATGGGTTAAAAAACCACTGTGCTATCGGTTATTCAGATATGTTTCAAATGCACCTTTCAATTCCGGATGCGCCAAACCGTATTCAACATTCGCAATTAAAAAACCTAACTTCGAGCCACAATCATAACGCTTGCCCTCAAACTCATAAGCACTAACCGGCTCATCATCCAGTAACTTGGCAATTGCATCGGTCAACTGTATTTCACCGCCAGCCCCCTTCCCTAATCCCGACAACTTTTCAAAAATAGTCGGAGTAAAAATATAACGCCCGACAACGGCCAAATTTGAGGGAGCATCCTCGGGTAGTGGTTTCTCAACGATATGCTCTATCGCACTCACCCCCCCGACCGCTTGACTAATCTCCACTATGCCATAACTACGGGTGTCTTCAGGCGCTACGCGTTCAACCCCAACAATACTGTTGCGCTGTTGACTGAACTGCTTAACCATTTGTAGCAGACAACCACGCGTACCATCGGCGATTAAATCATCCGGCAAAATGACCGCAAAGGGCTCATCGCCGATGATCGGTGCAGCACACTGAACCGCATGTCCCAATCCTAAAGCCTCAGCCTGCCTGATAAAAATATATGAGACATGATCTGGTAAAATACACTTTAGCGCGGCTAAAGCATCTACCTTACCTTTATCCGTTAATTCCCGCTCTAATTCATAAGCCTTATCAAAATGATCATCAATAGAACGTTTATTTCTACCGGTAATGAAAATCATAGTATCAATACCCGCAGCGACAGCCTCTTCAACAGCATATTGAATCAGCGGCTTATCAACGATTGGCAACATTTCTTTCGGGCTTACCTTAGTGACCGGTAAAAACCGCGTTCCTAATCCCGCAACGGGAAATACTGCTTTGGTAATCTTATCTTTCATCAACCTTTAAACCTTTATTTTGATAAACATTCAAGCAACAAGTCCCTCCTTTACCTTCGTAGTGAAATCCATAGACTTAGCGCCCTTAAGCAACAATACTTCCCTTTTCTCAAATGACGTCATGCAAAGTGTCTCATTGAGACTTCATGGATTCTAATCGTGGCTCATAATCACATACATAACTAGCCCTTTGATAGGCGTTCATTTTCTAAAAGTCTTTCAAATTTCAGTACGCCCTGAACCCAAATAACAAAACAATAAAATTATCGTTGCTTTGACGGTAACGTTTTTAAAAAAACACTTTATGTGTCACCAAACTCATCAACCATAAAATTTTAATGAGACTGCCCTGAAAAATAAATTATCATCAAATGAACAAATAGGAAAAACCAAGCCAAGTCGGTATAAACAAGAAAGGCTAAAGGCGTTATTTGCACCAGTCATAATGGCTCGAACAGTCAGATCAGTAAGTGCCTAAAATTATTATACAGAGCAGTAAACTATTCTTGTTTCAATTAATTACTTGAGTAACTTTAGATTCTAAAAAAGAAACTTTCAAGGGCAAATAATACAACTTATACTGATAACTCGATTCTTAATAGTAAGGTTTGTTGTTTCATTCTCTGGTGACACAACGTTAATTTGAATCTGTGAAAATCAATCAACTCTTGTCTAAATCTAGCTTTGTAGCTTATCAACTCTAAGCATATCTTATTCTTAAAATGAGAGCGAAATTATTTAGTTACAATAGCCCACATATTGTCATTTAATGGAAAATTATCTAACTCAGTCATTTTCAAACCTGCATTCAATAAAACCATCTTTAGCGTTTTCGGCATAAAGTAATTTACATGGTCTGGGTATCTAAAACCACACCATCTTTTTTGTCTTACCTTTCTGTTTATTGAATCAAAATTGGGGACTTTAATTATTATTCTTCCATTTTGATTTAGTTTTAATTTACATTCTGATAATAATGTTAATGGATGTAATTCATGTTCCAGAAAAGAGCATAAAATAATTAGATCAACCGTGTTATCTGCAATTTCTTTTAAGCCATCAATTGCCGTATTATGAAGACAAAAACCACCTACTCGTTTAAGATTAGTATTCGCTTGCTCCGATTGAACTTGAGATAGTTCAATACCGATCGCTTGAATTTTAACGTTATGGCTATTCTGATTCTCTTTTATAATTTTTTGTAGCTTGTTACCCGTTCCACAACCTACATCAACTACAGTTAATTCTTTAGCATGAATTATGTTTATTAATATTTTTAGTTGTTCTGCCGACTCAATTTCTATTCTTTCTTTTTTTCTAACATATCCTCTAACTTTTTTTATCAGGCTACTTATCACTGACAAAATCGGTTCTTTTGCTTTTCTTCTTGCTCTTTCTTCGGTGAACCTTTTTTCCCAGGCTAATTCATCTATCAGTTGCGCATAGTCAGGTGGATTTTGCAAAAAAACCATACCTGTTTCCAAACACTCTACTATTTTCCATTCATCTCTTGAATAAATTGATTCTTTTGTTTCGCACTGTTTTTCTGTAATTGGGTTTAATCTTGGCTGCATAATAGTTTTACTATATTTTATTAAACTGTCCTGAACAACAAGGCATTATTTTAATTAAAAAATAAAACCATGTACCTCATAAAACAGACACGAAGGATGCAGCCTATTATAATGAATACGATGAGGCACTACTACTGACACATCAAATTACCTACTGAGTCACGGTAACTGACTGATAAATTGGCGCGATTTTTTCGCCTGAACGCTGACGCAAATAATCAATAACAACTGACCAGACCGGCAAGCCTTTTGATTGCTGTTGGGTGGTTGCCCAACCTGCAACACTGTAGTGCTTACTTGACTCAATCAATTCCCCTGAGTCTAACCGCATCTCACTGATTCGCTCACCGTGCTTTCTCGTTGGGTGACACCGGTAGCGCATA
>Ga0257122_1002494_pt1 | contig 11487 bp, 10 predicted proteins | sample SI106_120metaG_FD_190146 | JGI IMG/M metagenome (GOLD analysis project Ga0257122, IMG submission 190146) | Marine microbial communities from Saanich Inlet, British Columbia, Canada - SI106_120 | ecosystem: Environmental > Aquatic > Marine > Inlet | place: Canada: British Columbia | collected... | reverse complement strand
CGCAAAACGAAGCTCCTGCAAGACGTTTGCAGCTCCGGACGGTGTCCAATCTGGCGCCAACGCGAAAGGAATGCCGCGCTGCCAAACCTCGTCTATCTTATTGGTCTGGCCGTATAACGCCATATTGGAGCTCGGAGACCAGACCATACGCATATTGGCGGCCTTCACTTTGTCGAGGTCGGCTTCATTGAGCGCGGTACCATGCACGAGAACAACTTGGGGTAAGAGCAACCCCTGCGCTTCGAGTGCATCGAATTCTTCACGTGCCTTCTCGTCGATACCTTCAGAGACATGAATGACGTAGGCACCAACGTCACCGCTATTTATGGCGCTGATCAACGAGCTCGCATTGCTGATGCTATATACACCAAGCGTGTTGGTTCTCACGGAATCTCCACCATCGAGTCCGTGGTAGGGAAGGTCTGCGTTGCGGATGAGTGTGTTGGCACATTTACGTAGCACCGTTTGCGAAATCATGGTCGTTCCCGAGATGAGCGAACGAATTTCTCCGTATTTGATCATTTCGCAGAGTAGGTTTTGGCATTTGTTATCGGTGCAAATACCAGTGCTGCAATCTTCTGCTACCTGGCAAAGCCCTTTGCCGTCCGTGCCATCGGGTGATTTCATCTCGCTATGGGCCCCGGAGATCGCTTTGGAGTACGCAGAAGAGCCCTGCCATTGGCCGTGATTATCGTAGAGTTTCGGATTCTGCCACACGGGCTGATAGTTATATTCGGTATGGTTATGGGCATCGATTAGGCCGGGAAAAATAATCCCCCCTGTCTCGACAATAGCGGTCGATGCATCGCTCTTATCTGCACACGATTCGGCGACGCAAACGATTTCGTCACCATTTACCAAAACCTCGCCCGACTTTAAAACACCGTCTGGGGTTACGACCGTACCGCGCAAAAGGATGGCACCTTCACCAAAGGGTTCCGTGCCTCCTTCGGCTTGCACCCCGTCGCTCACCGCACCATCGGGGCTACCGCCGTCGGGCAGGTCCTCAAAGGGATCGCTACAGGCACCTAATAAAAAGGCGACGCCAAGGAGTTGAGCATAAAACGTTCCGCGACGTCTGAATCGCCGAGCGAAAAGCCGGAGGGTTATTTCGTTGGACGTTGGCATGATTCTCAAACGCAACACGACCCAATCCTAGAAGAAGTAGTGGGTTGCGGCGCCAAAATAGAGGGCATTATTGAAGCCACCGTCCACTCGAATACTGAACTGTTCACCTATTTTGAAGTTCAACCCAATGAGCAGATGCAATACGGGAAGCACGGGCGGAATATCCGCTTCGAATCGATGAGGGTCCTCTGGGGAATCTTTGCCCTGGCCAGGGTTCTGCTCCAACCATTGCTCTCTGTTGTTTGTATCCATTCCCTTGGGATAGCACTCGTTGATGTTTTCAACGTTGTTGTAGTTGCAAGCGCCCGAGCCCGCGTCACCACCACCGTTACTGATGCGCAGGATTCTGCCCAGATTGATACCCACGCCTAGACCCGCGCCGTACACCAAAGAGAGCCAGCTCGTAAAGGGGTGGTGCCATACGAAAAGCGCGTTGAACGACAGCCAGGACCAATTCTTGAATTGGATATAATCGGAATCGGTGGCGACGGCTTTGCCGCGACCTAGAAAGTTGCCATCTTTTACGGCGAAGAGCGCATAGTTCGCCGAGGCGATGATATCCATATTGCCCTTGCGCCAGATGAATTCTCCGCCGAAGGAAAGGGAGTTCATCTCCGTCGCCACCTCGAAACCAATCTGCATCATGAAGTTGGGAATAAAGATCCCGCGAACATGAGCGCCGATCCCATAGGACGCCGATTCGGGAGCTTTCTTCTTCTTCTTCTGTTTCTGTGGTTCAGCCGGATTGCTTCCGGGCTCATCGGGGTTTACCGCGCCGCCCGGCTCGTCGGGTCTTTTCACACTTCCCGGTTCATCGCCACGCTTCACGTCGCCGGGTTCATCACCACGTTTCACGTCGCCGGGTTCGTCACCGGGTTCGTCGCTAGCTACGCCCGTCGTAGAGGGTGCCTTGGTGCCAGCGCTTTCTTTGGCGGACGGCTGACTCGCCGGTGCTTTTTTGCCTACTGCGCCTTTAGGCTCGTCGGCACCTTTGGGCTCATCGTCATCATCGGCAGCAACGGCAATGGGAAGAGCCGGCTCTGGCGAGGGAGCCGCAGATACCCAGTTAGGAGCCGACATCACCATCGTCGGCACCACGATTGCGAGCAGCTGAAAAGAGCGTCGAATCATTCTCTAGACCTCATGACAAAAGGGGGCACTTCCAGAAGATGCACCTGCCGGAGCCTAGCCCATAACGCTAGCCCGAGCTAGCGTCTCGGGACGGGGTGCTACTTTATCGTGGGTCTAGTCGGGGGGTGTAGGCGGCTCGAGGGTTTCGGTGGCTCGAGGGTTTCGGTGGCTCTGGAATGACTCTGGGCCTAGGCTCTGGGATCTATCCCTAAGGCCTTCATTTTCTTGTACAGATGGCTGCGTTCCAGTTGTAGCGCCGTCGCAGTCTTCGAAACGTGCTGTTCGTTGTCTTCGAGTGCCTGCAGGACGATGTCTCGTTCTGCAACCGCAACCATCTCTTTGAGAGAAAGTCCACGCTGATAGCTTTTCTTCGGTGGTTCACCCACGGGTAAAAACTCCCGTACTTCGTCGATACTGACGTTTTCACCGTCACTCAGGATCACCAGCCGCTCGATGCTGTTTTTCAGCTCCCGAATATTTCCCGGCCAGTCATGCTGCATCAGCAGGGTAAGCGCGGAAGGATGCAGCTCTTTTGTTCTTTTGCCATGGGCCACACTGGCAACATCGAGGAAATGCCGTGCCAAGAGAGGGATATCATCTCGCCGTTGCCTCAATGCGGGCACCTCGATCTGCACCACGTTGAGCCGGTAGTAGAGGTCCTCACGAAAACGCCCAGCCTCAATTTCGGCGGGCATGGCCTTATTCGTAGCGGCCAAGACCCGTACGTCAACCCGAAGCGTATCGCTACCGCCCACCCGTTCCAACTCACCTTCCTGCAGAACCCTCAACACCTTCGCCTGGGCACCGGCACTCATATCGCCGATTTCATCCAAGAAAAGCGTTCCACCGTGCGCCTGCTCAAATTTCCCCTTGCGCTGCTGCGTGGCCCCCGTAAAAGCGCCCTTTTCGTGTCCGAAGAGTTCGCTTTCGATCAACTCCTCGGGAATCGCAGCACAATTGACTTTGATGAAGGGGGCATCAACCCGGGTAGATCCTTGGTGGATCGCCCAGGCGACCAACTCTTTCCCCGTCCCATTGGGGCCCGTAATCAGAACGCGGCCTTGCGTGGGTGCCACCTTGTCGATGGTATTGCGCACCTTCTGCATCGCAGCACTTCGGCCAACCATCCTCCGCAGATCCCCCGCCTCCTGACGGAGCGTTTCATTCTCCCGCTTTAAGCTGACTAATTTCAGGGCGTTGCGGACTGTAATGAGCAAACTTTCACTGCTCAGCGGCTTCTCCACGAAATCGAAGGCCCCGAGACGCGTCGCTTGCAATGCGGTTTCGATCGTTCCATGACCGCTCATCATGACAACCGGGAGTTCAGGCAGCCGCTTTTTGAGCCGCTTCAACAACTCCAAGCCGTCCATCTCCGGCATCGCGAGATCGAGCAGCGCCAGGTCGGGCGAGATTTTTGCTAGACGGTCTAGTGCTGCGCGGCCCGACTCGGCCGTCTCGACGGCATACGACTCCAGAGCCAACGCCCTCCGCAGCGAGGCCAAGATATTGGGTTCGTCGTCTACTATTAGAATAGTGCCAAGCGTCATGGGATTCCTTCGACAGGGCGTAGTCTAGCCTGCCCTTCGCGTGCTGGCTAGACGCGAAGCGGCGTTGACACTTCCCCCCCAAGATCATAAGGTTGGGCGATTTTTGGCTTTTCTGCGGACCCGATAAGGAGGCCTCAGTTGCGTGCTTCGATATTCTCCCTAACTTGCTTGAGCGGACTTTGTGTTGTCCTGCTCAGTGGCTGTCCCACACCAGAGTACCCCGCGTGCGAAAACGACGAACACTGCAAAGAGGGTGAATTCTGCGTTAACAAGAAATGCCAACAATGTCGCAATGACGCCGACTGCGGTGATGGGCAAAAATGCAACGCTGGTCGCTGCGAAAAGCCCGAGTGTTCGACGTCTTCCGATTGTCCCGACGGCAAAGTCTGCAAGTCGGAAAAATGCGTGGCTTGCGCCGCGGATGCAGATTGTGGCGAAGGCGGACAATGCAAAGACGGAGCCTGCCTAAGGCCCGGTCAATGCAGCAAAGATGAAGACTGTCCTGAAAACCATGAATGTCAGAACGGTACCTGCGTTGCACCACCTCCGCCGCCAACGGATGCGGGCCCCTGTACACCGCCTACGGTCTATTTTGACTTCAACGAATTCGTTCTGACGTCCAAGGGTACGGCAAGTCTTCAAGAGGCTGCGAAATGCATCAAGTCTGTTACGGATCGCCGAATCCGCGTAGAGGGTCATTGCGATCCCCGTGGCACCGAAGAATATAACTTGGCACTCGGCGACCGCCGCGCACGCTCAGTCGTACGCTACCTCAAACGTCTGGGTATCAAAACATCACGACTGCGCCCCGTTTCCAAAGGCAAGCTAGAGGCTACCGGCGGCGATGCTGCCGGCTGGGCGATGGACCGTAAGGTTATTTTCGCCTGGGAATAGGCTCTGATCCCGGCAAATGCGCTCATCCCATTCGACGAGATAAATACGATGCAGAGGTATGTTTCACTCATCGCGATCGGATCTCTGGTCTTTCTCACAGCCTGTTGGGTTAGTAAGAAAGACGGGGAAACCCTCAGGCGTGATCTCAACACGCTAAAGACAGATTTCTCCAAGGACGTTGCTGAAGCGCAGAAAAGCCAGGAAAAGCTGAAGAAGGTCCTTGAGCAAGCGACGGCTTTGCTCACACGCAACAGCGCTGACGTCGGGGCTCAGGTCGAAAGACTACAAACGCGTGTCGACAAACAGAAGGGCGCACACGAAGAAACCCAAAAGGAAATCCGCGACCTCAAACAACGCATCGCCGATCTTCAAGCATCCCTCGAAAAGAAACTGGCTGAAGCGACCAAGGTGAGCAAGCCGGAAAAGGTGGAACCCACCGCACCGCCTTCAGAAAATAAAGACGAGCTTTATAACCAAGCCCAATCACAAATCAACGCCGGCAAACACGCTGAAGCTCGCCGACTTCTCCGCTATTTCCTTTCCCGCTACGGTACTGATGAACGCGCAGCATTGGTTCAGCTCATGCTAGGCGACAGCTATTACACGGAACAAAAGTTCGCACCTGCTATTCAAGAATACAGAAAAATCCTAGAACGGTATAAGGAAAGCAAAGTATTCCCCAACGCGCTCTACAAAACTGGAATGTGTTTTTACCAACTTAAGTTCTGCTCCGACGCAACGCCGTTCTTCAATGCGCTGATCAAGCAGCATAAGAGTAATAAACATGCCGGTGAAGTTCGCCAACTCTTGCGGCTGATGAAAAAGCACAGACGCAACCGTCGTTTCTGTACCTCCTAAGCGGGAAAACACTTCAGCGAAACGACACCCTGTTTCTAGCGGGTCAATATCGCAGGAATATTGTTTGCCGCCGCGAAGAGGGACACCCCGATTACCATCAGACAGACGACTTCGACCAACAGCCAAAAACGTTTGGGGAGCCTGCGGGCTTGTCCTTCGGGAGCCAAAAAGAGAGCCATCACCCCCGCGACGACAGCTCCGCCAAGATGTGCTGCCAGGTCGACACCGGGGATAAAGCTGAGAATCAAACCGAGAATCGCCCATTTTAGCAGGCCTTCGCGGTAGGCCGTCGCACCTGGGAATTTCCGCAGATAACCGAGAATCAACGCGGTAGCTATGAGCCCGAATACGGCGCCGGACGCCCCTGCTCCAGGCGTATAGATGCCCATTGCTGCCCAATGCCAACGATAGAGCACGGAAGCAACGAAGCCCCCTATTCCGCTCAAGAGATAGAGCGCTAGAAAACGACTACGACCGAAACTTTCCTCAACCATGGGTCCTAGCTGGACCAGCCAAAGACAGTTAAAGCCGATATGCATCAGGTCGACGTGAAGGAAAACGGAACAGACCAGTCGCCAAACCTCGCCTTCGGCTACGAGAGGAACACTCCACGCGCCGAACCGGATTAGCGTTGCGCCGTCAACGCCCGAATTGAGTAGGCCGCCTCCCCCGCCCTCCCCACGGACGAGCATAGCCGCGTAAAGCGCGAAGTTGAGGAGCAAGATGGCGATGGTATAGACGTAGTTTCCCTGCGGAATAATGAGACGCGCCATTCGCTGGAGGCGATTGAGCAACACACTGGGCAACCGCCGACCGCAGCGCGGACATACCGGTTCTGTGCGATCGGCCAGGGCGCCGCATTCACCGCATACTTTATGCTTGTAGGCAAAGGGCTTGCGGCGGTTTTCCAGCCTCTGACGGCGTTTTGACCAGCCTTCTCGCCAACGGTGGTACCGCCAGCGAAGCCGCGTGATGTCAAAACCCAATGCCTTGAGGAGCCGTTCCAGAATATTCATCGATAGTCTTGGGGCCTGAGAATCAGAAGCCTCATCCTATATCGGCCCCTGTCCTGTGCTTTCTCCTGATGCAAGGTAGCACAAGCACAACTTCCATTGATTTATAAATCCATGGCATGCTCGGCACCATGAGCATGGCCTTCAAACTCGAATCACCACATCAGCCAGCGGGCGACCAGCCCAAGGCCATCGCGGCGCTGGTCGACCGCTTGAACGCCGAAGACAGGGACCAAGTACTGCTGGGGATTACCGGTAGTGGTAAAACGTTTACGATTGCAAATGTCATCGAGGAGACACAGCGCCCTACCTTGGTCATCGCCCATAACAAGACGCTCGCGGCCCAACTCTATGGGGAATTTCGGGCACTCTTTCCTCAGAATGCGGTTCATTATTTCGTTAGTTATTACGATTACTACCAGCCCGAAGCGTACGTCGTATCGTCGGATACATTCATCGAGAAGGATGCGATCATCAATGACGACATCGACCGGCTACGCCACGCGGCGACGCAAGCCCTGCTCACGCGCCGAGATGTCATCATTGTCGCTTCCGTCTCTTGCATCTTTGGTATTGGCAGTGCGGAGTCATATCACGAGATGCTCGTCGACCTTTCCGTGGGCCAACGGCTAGATCGCGATAAACTACTTCGTCAGCTGGTAGAAATACAATATGACCGCAACGACTATGACTTTCATCGGGGCACGTTCCGCGTAAGAGGAGACGTCGTTGAAATTTTTCCCGCGCATGAAGAAGACCGCGCGATTCGCGTGGAATTCTTTGGCGACGAAATCGAAGCGATTTGGGATATCGATCCCCTGCGCGCCAAAGCGATTGGCAAACGCGAACGGGCCGCCATCTTTCCTTCCAGCCACTACGTCACACCCGCCGAGCAACGGCGTCGCGCCATTGTCAGTATCAGCGAAGAGCTAAACCAACGATTGGTCCAACTCAAGGGCGAAATGCGGCTTGTGGAAGCTCAGCGCCTCGAACAGCGAACACTTTTTGATCTCGAGATGCTCGAACAGATGGGCCACTGTACGGGAATCGAAAACTACTCTCGTCACCTTTCCAAGCGCCAGGCTGGTGATCCCCCCCCTACCCTCGTCGACTACTTCCCTCGGGATTTCTTGTTGGTCATCGACGAAAGTCACCAGACATTGCCCCAGGTTCGCGCGATGTATAAAGGCGATCGCAGCCGCAAAGAAAACCTCGTGGAGTTCGGATTTCGCCTGCCGTCGGCCCTCGACAACCGTCCGCTCAAATTCGAGGAATTTCGGGAGCGTATCAACCAAGCGATTTACGTCTCCGCGACGCCGGGTGACTACGAAGTGGAGCTCACGGAAGGAACCGTCGTCGAGCAGGTTATTCGTCCCACGGGTCTGCTCGACCCAACAATTGAGGTTAGGCCGGTCACTGATCAGGTAGACGACCTCCTGCGCGAAATCCGTCTCGCCGTCAAAACGAATCACCGCGTTCTCGTGACGACACTTACCAAACGAATGTCGGAGGATTTGAGTGAGTATTTTCGCGAATTGGATATCAAAGTACGCTACCTACATTCGGATATAGATACATTGGAGCGCATCGAAATCCTCCGAGAACTTCGACTTGGCGTATTTGATGTGCTCGTGGGCATCAACCTTCTCCGCGAAGGCTTGGACCTGCCTGAAGTCGCCCTGGTCGCGATTCTCGACGCGGATAAAGAGGGCTTTTTGCGCACGGCCCGCTCATTGACCCAGACGGCTGGTCGGGCTTCGCGGAATGCCGAGGGTCGGGTCATCATGTACGGCGACCGTATTACCGCGGCCATGCGTTTTGCCATTGACGAAACAATGCGGCGGCGGCAGCTTCAAGAGGCCTACAATGAGGAACACGGGATCGTACCCCGCACGGTCATCCGTGATATTTCCGGCATTGAAACGAAGGAAAAGAGCAGCGCAACACGGCGAGATAAGACGAAGACACGATTGGATAAGGTCTCGCTAGACGAGATACCAAAGGAAATAGTAAAACTCCGCGAGCAGATGCGCAAAGCGGCTGATGCCTTGGAATTCGAAAAGGCGGCACAACTACGTGATCAGATCAGAGCACTGAGCGAAAAAGAGTTGAACTTTCTCGACCCCGGTGCGCCAAAGAAAAGCAAAAAGGGCAGACGCCGTTCTCGCTCATGATCGACTGAACAAACGATGAAGAAACGACACCGCCAACATATCAATCCGCTGAAGATGACAAGCCTCATTCCGAGGGCTCCCCTGGCTATTCCAAGCGGACCCGAAGTCGACATCGAATTGGGTTGCGCAGACGGGCGCTTCATCATTGAGCTGGCGAAGAGCAACCCCGACCGGTTGTATATCGGGCTCGATATTCGACCTGAGTTCATGGCCGAGGGGAAGAAGGTTGTCGCAGAGTTGGGCTTGGACAACGTTATCTTTGAAGGCTGCAACTTTATCGTCGACCTCCCTCACCTCTTTCCCGATGCTCGGATCAGTCATTTCTTTATCAACTTTCCCGATCCTTGGTTTAAGCGGCGCCAACGAAACCGTCGCTGGCTCGACACAGAGGCTCTCGGTCATTTGATTAGGGCGCTGAAGCCGCGGGGAGAAATCTTTTACCAAAGTGACGTGTGGCCTATCGCGCTTGAGGCCCTCGCTCTGCTTTCGACCGATGAGCGGCTATATAACGTCTTGGGCGAATGGACGTTTTACCGCGAAAACCCTTTCGAGGTGAGTTCCACCCGAGACTTGAGTTGCCAAAAGGAAGGTCTGCCCATCTGGAGAATGCTCTTCGCTTTGGACGACGATGCACAACCCGACGGGGACGAATACGACTAGAGGAAAAGCCCCTTTAAGGTGATGCCGGGGCTGGGATTTCGTCGACGTAAAAAGGAAACGTGGGTGAAGGTCGGCCGTCGACCGAAAGTACAACCCAGGTTGCGCCGACGACGCCTTCCGGAACGACAAAGCGAACACGTCGGGCTTCCCATCGTTCAACCGTGGCCAGCTTGCCGCCCACATATAGATAGAGGTCGTCGCCAAAAGCATCCGAGTGGATTAAATCCACAGTTGCACCGGCCTGTGCTGTTTGGGGGGTAATCCGAACAACACGAGGCCCGAGGTCGTCTGAGCCGCAGCCGATGACCAGACAGGCCCAAGATGCGACGGCGAGGGGTAGCAACTTCGTCATTTCCGTAGGATATCGCCGATAACGGCTTGTCGCCAATTTCCCGTCGGGCGTGGCGGCGATTGTGGACAGGATGCCGGGACGCTTCTAATTGATTCAGATCTATGTCATAGGGCAGTGGGGCAGAAGTCGCCCCTTGAGGCCTCACGGAAAAGATTATGAAACTCGTCGGTTGTTGTGGGTTCGGAGAAAATCGCAATCATTATCTCAAACGGATGCGTCTCGTTGAGGTACAGGAAACTCAGATAAACGCACCCAAGCCAGCGGTTTTGCGCCGGTGGCGGGAACAGGCAGCGACTGGTTTTGTCTTCACGATGCGCGCGTCTCAAATCATCACCCATTTGGGTGATTCGCCCGCGTATGGTCGGTTGCCGAAAGGGAGCAAATTGGACCTTTCGCGTTGCGGACATTTTTCGGGAAGTGACGAAGTTCGAGCAGCCTGGACCCGAACTGCGGCGGCTGCCGAGGCGCTACAGGCAGCGGCTATCGTCTTTGAGACGCCGGCCTCTTTTCGACCGACATCCGCCAACCGCGGGAAATTGTCCGCATTTTTCGAGTCCATCGAGAGGCCAGCCGGTGCCGAACTGGTTTGGCTGGTTCGCGGTATCTGGCATGAAGACGAAAGCCGAAAACTCTGCCAGGACCTCGGTCTCATACTCGCCACCGAACGTGTCGAAGATGTGAATATGGGGGAAACCGCCTATTTGCGTCTTTCCGGTGCACGCTATTCCGAGGACGACCTTTGGTCCATCAGCGATCGGCTAGCCGACGTCCCGAAGGCCTTCTGTCTTTTCAACAACACCAATATGTTTCGCTTGGCGCAACGGCTTCAAGGGCTTTTGGAGACTGAGGGCTAAACCCCACTACACGAGTTTCAAATAGCGAAGATTGTGCAAATACGCGCGAATATTCTGCCCGAGCGCGCTACGATCCGCACGCCACCCCAGCCAACCGTATAGAACTGCACCGACCAACGGAATACTAAATGTCCATAGAAGTTGGCCATCAAGAGCGAGGCTCGCGATGGCAGCTAGCACGGCGCCGAGCAGAACCGAGGTTAGAATCCGACGGCGCAACATGCTGCCGCAAAGCAGCTCGAAAACCACCTTCGTCCCTTCATCGATTCGCTTGAGCTGCAATTCCCCACTATCGGGGGTATCGACTGCGAAACTCTGCTCGCGAGAGAAGACGACGCGTTCCAATTCTCGGATTTGGATTCTCTGGCCAACGCCAGCAAGGCCTCCGGAAAGGAGCCCCATTATCACATGGTCTACGGCGACCTCGGGCCGGTGAGGTACGATCACCTCCCCCTGCACCCTCGCTGCTCTAAACACTGGCAAAGCCTCAAAATAGAACTAGGGCGACGAAAAAATCGCCGCCCTAGTCCAATGTTCGTTAGCCTTTAGAAGGTAAACGTAGTCGTAGGTAGAGTTGGTCTACTTACTTTTTTTTTGCAGCTTTTTTCTTGGTAGCTTTTTTCTTGGCCTTCTTTTTGGCCTTCTTTTTTACTTTTTTCTTGGCCTTTTTCTTGGCTTTTTTCTTGGCCTTTTTCTTGGTGGCCTTTTTCTTAGCCTTCTTTTTGGCCTTCTTCTTTACTTTTTTCTTGGCCTTTTTCTTGGCCTTTTTCTTGGCTTTTTTCTTAGCCTTTTTCTTGGTGGCTTTTTTCTTAGCCTTCTTTTTGGTGGCTTTTTTCTTAGCTACCTTTTTCTTGGCCTTTTTCTTGGTGGCCTTTT
>Ga0257122_1002493_pt1 | contig 11491 bp, 7 predicted proteins | sample SI106_120metaG_FD_190146 | JGI IMG/M metagenome (GOLD analysis project Ga0257122, IMG submission 190146) | Marine microbial communities from Saanich Inlet, British Columbia, Canada - SI106_120 | ecosystem: Environmental > Aquatic > Marine > Inlet | place: Canada: British Columbia | collected... | reverse complement strand
TTATCGGAAGCGGCGGCGACAGCGGTCGCTGCACCTGCGTCGATGATCGAAGCGGGGTCAAAACCGGCGCCATCTTCGCTTCCACAGGCAACGGCGACGACCGCGACCGCAGCGAGAAATAGGAATAGATACTGACGACTACCGAGATTCATTGTCTGGGCCTCCTGGGCCGATTGTTTTCAGGTGGTTATTCCGTATAGACGACAGCGGGTTGAAATTTGTTCCACGCGGTAATTGTCGGCACGACAGGTTCATTGCGAACATTCTCCTGAATCCGGTTCAGGATGACATGTTGGGATCAAGACGCATCCTGCAACAGGCCCGCCGTCTTCGTGAGACGGAAGTGTCTGGATACGCGAGGGGCGCGCTGATACCCTCCCCGCCACCATGACTCAACCAATACACAACCCGGACCGCACGGCTGATGTCCTGATCATCGGCGCCGGTGCTTCCGGCGCTGCAGTCGCCGCATCACTCTCCGAAGCTGGATTCGATGTGGTTTGCATCGAACAAGGCCACTGGCAGGACTCGTTTAAGTTCCCAACCACTGAGCCCGACTGGGAGTTGAGGTCGATGAGTTCGTGGTCGATCAACCCCAACAAACGCAAACTCCCAGAGGACTACCCCATAAACGTCGAGAACTCCGCGGTCGATCCCGTGATGTTCAACGGAGTGGGCGGAAGCACGATCATGTGGGTGGCACATACTCCTCGCCTGCATCCATCCGATTTCCGGGTCAAATCACTGGACGGCGTCGCGGAAGACTGGCCGATTTCGTACGAGGACCTGGAGCCGTGGTACGACCTGAATGACCAGGTGATGGGGTGCGCAGGAATCGCCGGTGACCCGGCCAACCCACCTCGATCAGAACGCCCCATGCCGCCGGTGCCGATCGGCAAAGACGGCGAGATGATCGCGGGTGCGTTCGATCGGCTCGGATGGCACTGGTGGCCGTCCGATAATTACGTCAACTCGACCCGCTACGGGGAAGGCCGGGACGCCTGCAACTTCTGCGGTCACAACATGATGGGCTGCTATCAGCGCGCCAAGGCGTCAACCGATCTCACGTACTGGCCGCGCGCCATCGCCCAGGGCGCCGAGCTCGTGACCGGAGCCCGTGTGAGGGAGATAACAACCGGAGCCGATGGCAGGGCCACGGGCGTGAACTACCTGGACTCCGAGGGCAACAATCGACATCGTGCGGCAAGGGCTGTCGTGATGGCGGCGAACGGCGTGGGAACTCCCCGCTTGCTACTCCTATCCGACTCTGACAAGCACCCAAACGGCCTGGCTAATTCGTCAGGGCTGGTCGGGAAAAACTTGATGTTCCACGTATACGCCGGAGTCTCAGGAGTGTTCCCGGATCACGAGGAACCGTGGGTGGGTCCGGTGGCCAACATCATCCTTTCGCAAGAGTTTTATGAGACCGATCCCGACCGAGATTTTGTACGTGGTTATTCGTACCAGATGGCACGAGGACAGGGCCCGGGAGCAACAGCGCGAAGCGGCCCGAAACGCGTGTCCTGGGGGCAAAACCACCATGCAGAGCTGGGACGGCGGTTCGGTAATACCTTGAATCTTGGCGTTATTGGCGATGATCTGCCGGAAGAACACAACACCGTCACGCTCGACGACCGTTTGAAAGACAGCTCCGGACTCCCCGCCCCCAAGATTACGTACAGGGTCAGTGAAAACTCCCGTGCCCTTCTGGACCACGCTCTCGTCCAGGGACAGGCGGTCATGGAGGAGGCGGGCGCATCAGAGGTCATGATTAATCAGTTGTCACGAGAGGCCGGATGGCACCTGATGGGTACGGCACGGATGGGCGACGACCCGGAGCGATCCGTGGTCAACGGGAACGGTCAATCTCACGATATCGACAACCTGTTTATTGTGGACGGAAGCGTTTTCGTCACCGGTGGCGCTGTGAACCCGACGCCTACGATCCAGGCTATCGCTCTTCGCACGGCCGACTACATCACGAATGAGCGGAAGGATTTGAAGGCCTGATGACGCTCAACTCCGATACGAGTCTTCTGTCCGCCGCCCTGGACCGCGTTATTCCACCGGTGGACGACCTGCCCGGAGCGGGTGGGATGGGCCTGGCGGGCGAGGTAGTCAAACGGTGCGAGGCGGACTCACGCTTTAACGCCGCGCTGACCACCGTGATTGGTGCGCTGCCATCTCCGAACGACTTCACCGCACTGGACGACGAAGGACAGGACGGTGCGCTGCGCACGGTGGAGTCATCCGATCCAGACGCATTCGGATTGTGGCTGGACGTCGTTTACGCCATCTACTACATGCAGCCTGCCGTTCACCGGCGACTGAGCTGGCACGGTCGGACTCCACAGCCTGAAGGCAACGTTATGCCGCCATGGGACGAGTCCGTTCTGGAAGTGGCGCGTCAGCGCGAGCCGTTCTGGCGACAGGTGTAGAGCGACAGGTCGTTGGAGCGGCAAGGTTCGTAATCGATGCCGTGTATCACCTATCTGTCATCCTGGGCATATTTGCCCATCCTGAGGCTCTCGAAGGACCGGGTCCCTCGGTGAAAGCGCGTCTGTAGGGCCGATCAGCATCGGCCCTCGGGCGGATAGTCATTCGCCCCTACGATGTTGTCAGATGAAAGCGCCCCCTCTCCCGGTGGGAGAGGGCTGGGGTGAGGGAGGTTCAAGGTCTCGCGAGCTCGATGTCTGTTCTTTTGAGCGGCTGTCGCTCAGATCACGCATTTCTGGCCGTAATGCTCATCCTGAACTTGTTTCAGGATGAGCTTTTGGTGAATGGACCATGTTCCAGCAACGTGGCCCGGATCCCAGCGTCCACAAAACGCGTCAAACGCCAGCAACGCTCATCCAAGAATCACCCCAAAATAATCCACGCAACGCACGCTTACGCGTCTCGGGCGCAGCGGAAACCCATGTTTCCTGTTGAACTGTCGGGCGTGTTACTCGTTCTTGCGCCGTTTCGATAGCGATTGCAGTACGAGGCGTGACACAGGTACGAGCCGCCCTTCATTACGCGTGACGCACCCGTTGGAGGGCCGATCGGGTTCTCGCGCGGGACGTCGGGGTGCTGATGGAAGGTCGGACTCCAGTTGTCCTGACACCACTCCCAGACGTTGCCGGAAACACAGTAAAGGCCGAATTCGTTTGGCTCGTACGAGGTGACGGGCGCCGTCCCTGCGAACCCATCCAGCATGCGGTTCTCTTCCGGAAACCTGCCCTGGAAGATGTTGCACATGTATTTGCCATCTGGGACAAGCTCGTCGCCCCACGGGTACATCTGTTGCGAGACCCCGCCACGCGCTGCGAACTCCCACTCGGCCTCCGTCGGTAGCCGCTTACCGGCCCAGTTGCAGTACGCCTGCGCGTCGAGCCACGAAACTTGCGTCACCGGGTGGTCCATGCGACCTTCCAGCGACGAGTCCGGCCCGTCCGGATGCAGCCAGTCTCCGAGGTCGACACGACGCCACCACTCGGACCCGGCGACAGCCTGCGTCACCGTCTTCGCCGTTTCTTCCGAGATGAAGTCGTGGAAAACGAAGGTCCATCCAAAACGCTCGGCCTCTGTCTCGAAGCCCGTTGCATCGATAAATTCAGCAAACTGCGCATTCGTGACCGTTGTCGCATCCAGGTAAAAGGGATCGACGCCAACTTCACGCACCGGTCCTTCGCCGTCCAAAGGGAAGCCACGCGGGTAGTTGGTCCCCATGATGAACTGTCCGCCCGGAATTTTGATCATCGACTCGTCAAAAGCAGCCTTTGGTGCGTCCGCCGAGGGACCCGAGTCCATGGCAACACCCTCGGCGTCAACATCAGATCGACCCGGAGCCGTCAAGTTCTCTGTGTCCCGATCGGACTCATGCTCTGGAATCGCGTCGCGGGACGCCGCGCAACAGGCGCGGTCGTGGCCCATTTGATGTTCGCTCATGCCTTCACGTCCGTTACCGGGAACGGGTACGGTCGTCCCCTGCCTTCATAGCCGAAATCGGTTTGTGTGGCCATGCCGCCGAGGTCTGCCAGCCGGTCGTGCATGGAGAGGCGTATCGAGTTCATGATTTCTTGATCTAGCTCTGTACTCAAACGATCCCTGCGCGCTCGATGCGATGGATCGTCCGCGAGGTTCACCTGCTCGGTTGGATCGTTCTTCAGGTTGTAATAGGTCACCTCGCCGGTCGAGTAACGGGACAGTCGCCACTCACCGTCGTAGATCATCCAGCCGTCCGAGAGCATGCCATAGATGCGCTCTCGTGCCGGTTCATTGGTCAACCCCAGTCCGGGCAGCGGCCGTGAGTCCATGTGCTGCGGGATAGCCACCCCGGCGGCGGCCAGCATCGTAGCCGTGATGTCCCGAACCTCAACCAGTTCGTCCGACACCTGTCCGACAGGCAAACCCGGTCCCTGAATCACCATCGGGATGTGGATCGCAGCATCGTAAAACGACGCCTTACCGATCAACCCGTGATCACCAAGGTAGTCGCCGTGGTCGGTCGCCAGGATCACGATCGTGTTCTCCAGCAGGCCGTTGCGATCCAGAGCACCAAGAATCTCGCCGACCTCGTGGTCAACCTGCTTCACAAGCCCGGCGTAGTGCGCACGAACCTTCCGTTTCTGGGCGTCGGTGAAGTCGGTAATATCGACCCCGTTCCAATCACCCTTGTTCCCGTTGATATTGCCTTCTCGCAATCTCGGTGTATCGCCCGCGTCCGGAGCCGGGGTGGGCATGTCATCAGGGTCGAACTTCCAGGCGTCTTCAAAATCCTCCGCCGGGTCGTACGGACAGTGCGGACCCGGGAACCCGACCATCATGGCGAAGGGACCGTCAGAACCGTACTCGTCGAGGAAGTTCACCGCCTCTCGGCCGACAAACCGGTCCCACGAGTGCTCCCACGGAAGCTGGTGGACGATTGCCCCCTGGTTCTCGAAGTAGCCCTCATGCTCGTTGCCGTGCAGCTTCCTCAGGCCACGCTCCCGCAGGTAGTGGAAGTAGTCGTCCCGCACGTTCAGCCAGCGCTTATCCTCGCAGATCACCCTGTGCTGGAATCCGAACCGGGCGTCCCACGGGTAGAAGTGCATCTTGCCGATGGCCGAGGTGTAGTACCCGGCGTCGGTCATCAACTCCGGCCACGTCTTAATTCCGGCGGCTTCGTAGTCAAGCCGGATACCGTGGTTGTTGTCGGTGATGCCGTTGCGAATGGCGTTCATCCCGGACAGCAGCGCGTTACGGGCGGGAACGCAGATGGGAGACTGCGAGTACGCCTCGTTATACCGTGTGCCAGTGGCAGCGATGGAGTCGATATTCGGCGTGTCGATGAAGTCCGCGCCGTAGCACGACAGGAAGTCACGCCGAAGTTGGTCCGGGAACAGGAAGACGATATTAGGCCGGTCTGCCAAGAGGGACTCCTACGTGGGTTGGTGATCCGTGGGTGGCGATTGTATCGTCCGCGCTGGGGTCGATTAGAGTAGCCGGGCGACGACGCGAACGTGATCACGGAGATTTGACCGGCAGGGGAGGACGAAGATGGTGACCAACCGCAACGCTCAAGCTGCGCTGCTCGCGACCGTAATCGGGTTTGCTGTAATCGGCGGTTGGCTGTTCGCTGCATCATATTTATTCGGCAGCGGCCCTACGAATCTGGCCGAGGAGATCATGTTCGGTCCGGTTGTCGGCGGAAGTCAGGTTCGCGACATAACCGTGAATGGGCCGCCAGTTCTGCTGGTCGCTGACGTAACCCTGGTGGTCACCGGGACCCGCTGGAGGCCTACACGACTCTCTGGAACGGGAGCTTCCATTTCACCCTCCGTCCCTGAAAACCGCTTTCTTATAGTGGATTACCAGATCACAAATGGCAGGGAAGGCACCCTTTCTATGGATGGGCTGGTAGACCTGTTCAATATCGTCAACGGCACCCAGACCGTTGCGAATGGACACGATTCAGAATCCGGGCGAGGTTCGACCATCACGGCTTACGGGAACGAGGTCAGCGTCCAGCATCCGCTAGAAGTTGAACCAGCCGAGTCGCTCAACGGGAGTTGGTTCTTCGAGTTGGACTCCCGAATCTCTAACTTGCGCCTAAGGAGCGGGATCGCCCGGGTGGCACTCAGGCTTCCGGTAGACCAAATCACCCCCTGGCTAACTGAGGAAACCCAGCGAAAGCGACCGCATGACTCGCCCCAACGTCCTGTTCATCATGTGCGACCAGCTCAAGGCCACGACCCTGAGTGTCTACGGAAACCGTGTTTGCAACACCCCGTCGCTGGAGCGGTTGGCGTCACAGGGTGTGACGTTTGAGAACGCCATTACGCCTCATCCCCTTTGCGTCCCGGCGCGCACCGCGATCATGGCCTCCCGTTATCCGCACCAGCTCGGCACCCGTCGCAACGAGACGCTTATGCCTGCGGGCGTCGCACACGTGTATGGCGTCTGGAAGGACGCCGGATACACGACCGGCTTGATCGGTAAGAATCACTGCTTTGACCGAGAAGAAGACATCGACCTCATAGATGTCCGGGGCGAACTGTGGCACCGGGGTTTGTTGGACGAGTCGACCCTCAAGGGCATGGAGTGGGTGCGCCCGACCGACAAGGTCAGAGAAGCCGAGATTATCCGTGAGAACATCCCGCGCCAGAGCCCGCGCATCGCCCACGCCATCTCCGACTTCCCGGAGGAGGATTACGGGACTGCGGTAATCACCGCTCAGACAGAGCATTACTTAGAAAGCCATGCCACCCAAAATAATCGGGGTGAAAACCCCTTTGCGTTGTGGGTGTCCTACCCGGACCCGCACGAGCCATATGAAGCAGTGCGTCGATACGCCGACATGTTCCCCCTGGAATCGGTGGACCTGCCGCCCAGCCGTGAGAACGAGTTTGATGACTCGGCCCCGGAACGGAACAGCGTCCTGCACGAGATCCTTGGTCTGTCTGACGACAGCGAAGAGGACATCAGGCGCGCCATAAGCGTGTATTACGCAATGACCCGCTTCGTGGACGACGGAATCGGTCGGATCCTCGACACGCTGGAGCGAACCGGCCTCAAGGACAACACGATCATCGTGTTCACGGCGGATCACGGCGACTTCATGGGCGAGCACGACATGATCGTGAAAGGTGGCGTGTTCTACGACTGCCTCGTGCGGGTTCCGCTTATCGTTTCGTGGCCCGGACAGGTGGCGCAGGGTGTCAGGGACGACAGCATGGTGAGCACCATCGACATCGTGCCGACATTGCTTGAGTTGCAAGGGATCGATGCGCCACCCGAAATCCACGGCGAGTCGCTACCGACGGTCACCAGTGCTACACCACGGGATGCCGCATTCTCCGAGTACGGAAGCGGTGGCCCTCCCTTCACGGCGGCGGATCTTGAGTTGATGCCGAGGCCGTACGGGTACGAAACGCTGATCGGTAGCCTCCAGTGGCGAGAGGCGGAGGGCGACCGACGGATGGTCCGCACGACGCACTGGAAGTACGTTCACGATCCAATGGCGGGCCCTGATCAGGACGAGCTGTACGACCTTGAGTCGGACCCGGCGGAATTGACCAACGTTGCGTCAGATCCTAGGAACGCAGCGGTCGTCGCGGAGATGCGTGAACGACTGGAAGTGTGGAGGTCAGAGACGGGATCCGGGCCGGATGTTCCGATGCCAACACAAGAGCATTACACGCCGGGCGGGTATTTTGGGCCGCGTGTACGACACTAAACACTTACGCGTGGATTGAGAGCGATCAAACTCTACTTACTGTCATCCTGAATCAAGTTCAGGATGACAACGCGTCCAATTTAGTCCCTGGCTGACGTGGCAAGCCCGGGAAGCGACCCACTGAGCCTAATGCCCGCCGCCGGAACCGCCGAGGCCTGACACCGTTACCCGGTACGACGGATCATTGGTCGGGTCGGTATCGGTGATTACGTCTGCCTTCTGCAGGATTCGCTGGCAGTTCTGGCTCAGGTGCAACAGATGCAACTGCCGGTCGGCACGGTTATAGCGCTGCGCCAGCTCGACGATCGCCTCCATACCTGAGTGGTCCCAGACGCGCGAGTACTGGAAATCGATCACAACTTCTGCCGGATCCGTCGCCGGGTTAAACAGATCACGGAAGTGGGTCACAGAGGCGAAGAAGAGCTGGCCGTGGAGGGTATAAGTACGCCTGAACGGCTCGTCGCCGTCCTCCGGGTTCTCGTCCTCAGCCACGACGTAGATGGATCGCGCTGTGTTCCACGCAAACACAAGTGCGGACACGATCACGCCGACGACCACCGCTATCGCAAGGTCTGTGGCAACCGTCACCGCAGAAACGAGAACCATGATGAGAGCGTCAGAAAGCGGCACCTTCCGGATGATCCGCAGGCTGGACCATGAGAAGGTCCCGATTACGACGATGAACATCACGCCGACCAGCGCCGCTATCGGAATTCTCTCGATTAGCGACGACGCGAACAGGATGTAGGTGAGCAGCAGGATTGCCGCCACCACGCCGGATACTCGCCACCGCGCGCCCGATTTAATGTTGATCATGCTCTGGCCGATCATGGCGCAGCCGCCCATGCCGCCAAAGAAGCCGGTGACGATGTTCGCAGTACCCTGCGCCATGCACTCACGGTTCTTCTGACTTCTGGTTTCCGTGATGCCATCAATCAACGACAGCGTGAGCAGGGATTCAATCAACCCGATACCAGCGAGGATCAAGGCAAAGGGCAGGATGATGCCAAGAGTCTCCAGGTTGAAGGCAACGTCTGGAACGCTGGGAGCCGGGAAGCTGCCCGAGATGCTTGAGAGATCGCCTACGGTCGTGGTGTCGATGTTGCCAAAGATCACCAGACCAGAAACGACGAGGATTCCCGCCAGTGCCGCGGGGAAGCGTGAGGTGAGTTTCGGGACGAGGAAGATCACTGCCATCGTGAGCGCTATTAGCCCAAGCATGATCCCGAGATCGCCACCCGCGAGCCACGACTCGGAGCCATCATGGTTTTCTACCTTGAAGCTCTCAAGCTGGGCCAGGAAAATAACGATGGCGAGGCCGTTTACGAATCCCAGCATTACGGGATACGGGACCATCCGTATCAACCCACCGAGTTTCAATGCACCGACCGCGACCTGGATGATGCCCATGAGGATCACGGTGAGGAATAACATCTCTACGCCGTGGTCTTTAACGAGTGCGACCATTACGACGGCGAGCGCACCGGTGGCGCCGGAGATCATTCCGGGTCGACCGCCGCCCAGGGATGTGATGAACCCGACGATGAACGCGGCGTAGAGGCCCACAAGCGGCTCGACGCCCGCCACAAAGGCGAATGCGACGGCTTCAGGAACGAGCGCGAGGGAGACGGTGAGTCCGGCCAGGATTTCTGTGCGAATCTGACCCAGGTTTCGGTACTGCTGCATTTATAGGCCGGGGTTTCGTGAAATATTTTGCAAACAGCCCTTATTTGTACACCACATTGCCCTCAAGCGGTTAACTTTTAGTTACGGTTTTCTACAAATATGCTGGGATAAATGACGGTAACCGCCACGGGAGATCATGAAAGACGACAACTCGCCAGACCGAGAGATTTATCTACACGGCCATCATCCGGTTGTGGTGGACGAGCACGCTCGCCGTAGCGCGGATCGGAACGCCGCGTATCTGCTGCCGCACCTGAAGCTCGGGATGTCGATGCTCGATATCGGCTGTGGGCCGGGCAGCATCACGGCCGGGCTTGCGGAGGCAGTTTCGCCCGGGCAGACGATCGGGATTGATATGTCGGACAAGGCCCTGGATCGGGCGCGTGCTGACGCGGAAGTTGCCGGGCTTTCTAATGTCGAGTACCGGGTGGCAGACGCGTACGACCTGCCATTTCCTGACGACTCTTTTGACGCTGCACACATGCACCAGGTTTTGCAGCATCTGGCTGATCCACGCAAGGCCGTTGGTGAAGCGATGCGAGTGCTGAAGCCAGGCGGGGTGTTCGGCGTCACCGAAGTCGATTGGGACACTGCCGTCTTCTGGCCTCGCACGCCGGAAACAAACCGATTTCTGGATATCTACGATGAGGTCGCGCTTCACAACGGTGCGGACCCGGATTTCGGCCGACGGTTACGTTCTATGTTCGAACCGTTGGGTGTGTCGTGCCTTGAGATAAGTGCGTTGGCGTGGACCTTCGGTGACGCCGCTTCAGCCGAACAGTGGGGCGATCTGTGGCGTGAACGTATCCAGAAATCCAACATCGCCACGGTTGCGCTTGAGGTTGGGATTTCGACGCGCGAGGAGCTGGCCACGGTCGGAGAGGGCCTTCACCGGTGGGGTCAGTCACCCGACGCATTCTTCTCGATTACCCATACCGAAGCGTTGGCCTGGAAATAGCGGCGGGGTTGCCCTTCCGGCCCATATCCGTACGACAAATCCGCTCGCCAATCCCCGCCCTTCGAGTGCCTCAGGGTGGGTGCTTCGCCAGGACCATCTCACCGCCGCTCATTGACCGTCGACCGCGTCTCCGCTACAGTCATTTGCCTCTTAGACAACTGAATATTCGTTCGACTTGGTGCCCCTCGACTACACGTCCGGGGAGAATAGGGAAGGCGGTGAAAATCCGCTGCGGAAGCGCCACTGTGAATCGGGATCCAGATCCCGAAAGCCAGGAGACCTGCCTGGTCGGACGACGGACTACTCTTCGCTCAATAAGGGGTCCGTCGGCGTTGAATCTCCCATGGAGATCCACCGTCGCAATCGGCTTTGCCGCCACGACCCCAGCGAGTAATCGCTGGGTTTTTTTGTTCCAGAAATGGAACGGCGCAAACCAACTCGATGAGTCCGCCGGAAGGCGCACCCACGGGTTCCCGTATTAAGCGAAGCGCTGAAGGGAACCCCGTTCGGACATGGCGCTCGCACTCGTAACCAGACTCAGGCCGCCGCGTGAAGCCGCGCTCGGCAGGCGTCTTGGCGCGGGCCTGATCTTCCTTACTGGCCTACTCATCTTCGTTGTCCTGGTCTCGCTGAGCACCGGGCCACTCGACATCCCCGTTTCTCACGTCATAGCGATCATCGCCGAACCGCTTGGCGTCCATCTCGCGGATTACGACCGTACCGAAGAACTCGTGGTCGAGCAGATCCGCATGCCTCGTATCGTTGTCGGCGCACTTGTGGGCATGGCGCTTGGTGTGGCGGGAACGACCATGCAGGCACTGTTTCGCAATCCTCTAGCCGACCCCGGGACAATTGGCGTGGCATCCGGCGGGGCGGCGGCGGCGGTCATCGCGATAGCGACCGGTGCATCCTTGTGGTTCTTCCTGGCTTTGCCGCTCTTCGCACTGGCCGGGGCTATCGGAACGGCATTTCTTGTCTACGCAATTGCAATCGCCAGCGGCCGATTCTCCGTTGCGACGCTGATCCTGGCTGGGGTCGCTGTCAGCGCATTCATGGGCGCGTTGATATCGCTTGTTATCGTCGCCGTTCCTGAACGCGACACCCTGCGCGGCATCCTGTTCTGGCTTGCGGGTGGGCTCGACTCCCGA
>Ga0257122_1002489_pt1 | contig 11501 bp, 9 predicted proteins | sample SI106_120metaG_FD_190146 | JGI IMG/M metagenome (GOLD analysis project Ga0257122, IMG submission 190146) | Marine microbial communities from Saanich Inlet, British Columbia, Canada - SI106_120 | ecosystem: Environmental > Aquatic > Marine > Inlet | place: Canada: British Columbia | collected... | reverse complement strand
CATTACGGGGCGACCAAGCTCGCCATAGAGGCTATGACACGTGGACTGGCTAACGACATGAAAGACGATGGTATTGTCGTTAACGCCCTCAAACCGGTCGGCGGGATCGACACGCCCGGAATCCGGTTTGGACGCGCTCCCGGTCAAGTCGGCGGAGCAACTCCGCTGGGCAAGATGCCCCCGCCAGACAGTTATGTCGAGGCAGCTACGTTGCTTGCGATGCAGACGGTAGATACCTGCACGGGCGGCATCTTCAACGACGTTGAGGCCGTGGAGCGGTTTGCCGACGCGGAGACGGTCGCCCGATTGGCAGCCGTACAGCCGGTATAAACGCTTGAAAGCCAATTAGTTCAATGGGCTTCTCCCTCAGCCCCGCCCTCTCCCGCTGGGAGAGGGGGTTCAATATTGATTCAAGGACGGATATCAGATGAAGGTCACACGGGTTTTCACAGGCGACGACGACAAGTCGCATTTTGAAGAAGTCGATATCGAGCTAACCCCCGGGGCCGTTGGGAGTCTCTCAGACCCCCAGAGCGTCACGAATCTCATCTTCCGGGAGACCGGCGGCGACTACGATCTGGACTTCCATACAGCACCCCGGCGTCAGTACGTGATCAACCTGTCGGGCGGTGTGGAGATCGAGGTCGGCGATGGATCGAAGCGGATCATTCCCGCCGGGGAGATTTTGCTCGCCGAGGATACGACCGGACAGGGACACATAAGCCGAGCGATCAATGGCGAGTCACGTCGCAGTCTTTTTGTAACGCTGGATTGACGGGAGAGGAATAGATGGTTGAACGCCCTGGTCGACTAGAAGGCAAGGTCGCGATCGTCACAGGCGCTGGCTCACGCGGGCCGGGCGTCGGTAACGGTAAGGCAACTGCCGTGCTGTTTGCGCGTGAGGGAGCGAGCGTGCTGCTGGTGGATGCCCAGATCGAGCGCGCTGAAGAGACGTTGGTGATGATCGAATCAGAAGGTGGAGAGGCCAGCACGTTTGAGGCGGATGTGACCAACGAGGATCACTGCCGTTCAATGGTCGACACCGCTGTTGAGCGTTACGGCAGGCTTGATGTTCTGGATAACAATGTCGGGATCAGCCTCCGGAAGACGGTTCCCGAAATCGACATGGATGACTGGGACCGGGTCCAGAGCACCAATGTCCGAAGCATGGTCCTCACCTCAAGGCACGCCATACCGAAGATGATCGAGACCGGCGGTGGTTCTATCGTCAATATCTCTTCCGGAGCCGGCATAGAAGCGATTGGTGATGCCGCCTACACAACCTCCAAAGCGGCGGTCATCGGGCTGACTATCGCCATGGCCGGAGACCACGGGCGTGAGGGAATCCGGGTGAACTGCGTGGCCCCGGGAGTCGTGTTCACGCCGATGGTCGAGTACAGGCTAGACGACGATATGCGACAGCATCGCCGCAACTCCACGATGCTCGGCACTGAAGGCACCGCGTGGGACGTTGGCAATGCGGCGTTGTTCCTCGCCAGCGATGAAGCCCGGTGGGTAACCGGACACGTGCTGTCTGTGGATGCAGGAATGTCTGTAATCTCACGCCATGCATATCCGGGATGGCAGGTTTAGCCAGGACATATGAGTAGACCTGGGGCACTGCACGGGATCCGGGTGATCGATATGTCGACCTCCGTTTCCGGCGCGTGGTGCGCTCGAATGCTCGCCGATTTTGGCGCAGAGGTCGCCCTGATTGAGGGACTGAATGGACACCCGGCAAGACGGCTGGGCCCCTTCGATGACGACGAAAAGAGCGTCGTTGCCGAGTATGTCCTGGCTAACCGGCCATCAGCCGTGTTGGATATCGCACACGCCTCAGGGATAGCGGCACTACAGTCAGCTATATCTAGAGCCGACGTTTTCGTGTGCTCGGTATCGCCAGACGAACTAACGGCGGCCGGGCTGAATATCGAAAGGCTTCGTCAGTCGAATCCGCGCCTCATCATTTGCTCGATCACGCCACACGGTTCCACAGGCGTTCGAGCAACCCGACCCGGTAATAATCTGACAGCGTCTGCCTTATCAGGCTGGGCCTCTATCAACGGTCTGGACGATCAACCACCCCTGAAGGCGAGTGGCCTTCAGGGGTCTTATTGCTCAGGAACAATGGCTTACGGCTCGATAGTCAGCGCCCTACTGGCTCGCAGTAAACAAAAGCCCCATCGGGGCCAGTTCGTCGATGTCTCAGAGCTTGAGGTCATGGCCTCCACCTTCGGGCCCGCACTGCTCGCCGGTCAGTACCAGGGCAGTCCTCCGTCGCGAAATGCCAAGGTCGATATGTCTACGGGACCGGTACCGGTCAAGGACGGTCATTTCGCACTCACCATCAGCCGGCCTCATTTCTGGCGTGACGCTATGAACGTACTGGGGCTGGACGACCTCGCAGACGATCCGCGCTGGGCGACAAGCTGGTATCGGCAACAACACTCTGAGGAGTACGTAGACCGGGCGCAGGAGAAGCTGGCATCGTGGAACAAAATGGATCTGTTCGACACGTTGGCAGCACTTAGGGTCATCGCCGGGCCGGTTCTCGAGACCGATGAGCTGGCGGAAAACGAGCATCTTCGAGCGCGTGAATTCTTCCAGACACCAGAGCACGATGGCCCAGAGTTCCCGGGACCAGCGTTCAAGATGAGCGCCTCACCACCACGACTCGTAATTCGCGCCCCGGAACCGGGAGAAAACACCGCCGAAATTTTGCGCACGTTCGCCGGTCTTGATGAACAAGCAATCGACGCCCTGTTCGCATCAGGAGCGGCAATATGACCGGTCCCCTCGATGGATACAGAGGCATCGTGCTAACGCAGGCGTGGGCTGGCTCGTACGCCACTCAACTACTTGGAATGTTGGGCGCTGAAGTTATCCAGGTCGAGTTCCACGGTCGACCGGATTCATGGCGCGGTTCGTACGATCGACCGATCCCGGATCCCGTGATTGCTAATCCACACTCGGCCGCAGAACAGCACCCCTGGAACGTCCATTCCAACTACAACTCCGTCAATCTGAACAAGCAGTGCATCACCCTGGACCTGACTGACCCGGACGGCATCGCAATCTTCAAGCGCCTTGTGCCACTTGCAGACTTTGTCGCCGAGAACTTCGCACCACGGGTACTCGGCAACTTAGGGATCAACTATGAAGCTCTTTGCGAGATCAAATCGGACATCATTCTTTGCAGTCTGTCCGCCTTTGGAAATAACGGGCCGTGGAGAGACGTGCCCGGCATAGGTGGGACTATCGAGCCGATCTCAGGCATGTCTTCGTTGCTAGGTTACGAAGATGGTCCGCCACTAAACTCGGGGCTGATGTACCCGGACGCGGCCGCGGGGCTGAATGGTTTCGCCGGTATCGTTACGGCGTTGATGCACCGTGAGTCAACTGGCGAAGGGCAGTACGTCGATCTATCTATGCAGGAATCGAGCCTAGCTTTCATCGGCGACGCATTACTTGAAGAGCGGATGACCGGACGCGTGCGCGGGCGGCTCGGTAATAGGCATATGACGTTTGCTCCGCACGGGGTTTATGCGACGTCAGATGACGGCTGGATAGCGCTAGCGGCGGAGACCGAAGAACAATGGTGGGCGTTGTGCGCAGTGTCCGGCCACGGAGAATGGCTTCCTGATTTGAGATTTGCCGACAACGCCACTCGGAAGTTGAACGAGGACGTACTGGACGCAGAACTAAGTGATTGGATATCGACCGAAGCGAGGGACGAACTTGCTGATCGTCTGTCCAATTCGGGCGTGATTGCTGCCCCTGTTCTCGACGCACACGAGGTCGCATCGGATGACGCCCTCCGGGACCGCGGCTTCATCCTGGACGTTGATCACCCGGAGGCGGGTGTGCATCCGCAGTCAGGAGTCCCAGTCCAGTTCTCAGGTACTCCAACCCGGGTGAGCCGCCCTGCCCCGTTGCAAGGCCAGCATACCCAGGAGATTCTTCAGCAACTTCTTGGTATTTCCGAAGACGGGTACAAAGACTTTCTCAAGCGAGGCGTCACGGGCGCCGGACCTCAATCATGATCTCTATCAATCAGAGCCGGAGCTAGAAAATGCCGCCAAGTGACTACACGCAGATCATCTATGAACAACACGACCGGGTTGCAAAAATAGTCCTCAACCGGCCCCGGTACCGCAATGCCCAGAGTCGGCTACTGCTTGAGGAGTTGGACCACGCTTTCGGATACGCCGCTGAGGACGACAGCATCGGTGCCATCGTGCTGGCCGGTGCTGGAGATCACTTCTCTGCCGGACATGACCTGGGTACGCCGGAGGAACTGGCGGACCGAGAAGAGCGGCCTTACGAAGAAGGTTTGCGCGGAAAGTACCGCCGGGGATTCGATCAAAACATCGATATGTCCCTCCGCTGGCGCAACCTTCCAAAACCGACTGTCGCCGCCGTGCAGGGCTACTGCATCTTCGCCGGTTGGATCATCTCTTCAGCAATGGACGTGGTGTTCGCCGCCGAAGACGCTATGTTCCTTCCGGCTAACTTCCAGTATTTTTCGGTGCCGTGGGAGATGCACCACCGGAAGGCCCGTGAGATCCTTTTCGAAAGCCGATTCGTGGACGCACAGGAAGCCTTGGAACTGGGTTACGTAAACCAGGTGTTCTCCAAGGATCGCCTTGAAGAGGAATCGATGGCCTACGCCGCACGCGTGGCGGCGAACGATCCGTTTCAACTACGCATGATCAAGTTAGCGATAAACCAGATGCAGGACGCTCAGGGGTTCTCCCAACACATCCAGGGAGCGTTCCCGCTCTACAACCTGAGCTCGATCGGTGAGAGCGACCCCGGGTACACGCTTGAGACGCCAGATGGTAGGCGGAGGCCGATGGTGCAGAGGGCGTTCGACAACTACGAGGCGCGCCAGAAATCAGGTCAGAATGGTTGACTCCCGCGAGATTAAAGAGGACGAACTAACGCCGCTATCGACCGGCGCGTGGATCCTCGGGGCTGGCGGTGGAGGGAGCCCGTACTACTCGTATTTGAACATGCGAGAAATGTACAAGGCAGGGAAACGGGTCACGCTAATCGACCCGATGACGTTGGGCGATGATGACCTCGTGGCGGTCATATCGAGTATGGGAGCGCCGCTGGTAGGTCAAGAACGACTGCGAGACCCTGAATTCGCTACCAAACCGGTGCGAATGATGGAGGAATACCTGGGTCGAAAGTTCGACGCCGTGATGGCACTTGAGATCGGCGGCGGTAACGCCCTCCAGCCCCTGATGGTGGCGGCAGTAACAGGGCTTCCGGTTGTCGACGCTGACTCTATGGGTCGGGCGTTTCCCGAAGCTCAGATGACCAGTTTCGCCATCGGTGACCTCCAGATGTACCCGCTGTGTCTGGCCGATATACGGGACAACGAGACCATCGTGGCTCGCGCCGCAAGTTGGAAGTGGATGGAGCGCATCAGCCGAAAGATCTGCACGGAGGTGGGTTCCACCGCTGCTACATGCAAGGCCCCGCGCTCCGGTAAAGAAGTCAAGGATTGGGGCATTCTCTACACAACCACCCGGGCGATAGAACTTGGCCGGGCAGTCGAGAACGCTCGAGCGGCGCATGAAGACCCGGTACAGGCAGCGCTGGATCACGAGGGAGGAGCCCTTCTATTCCGTGGCAAGATCACGGACATAGATCGTCGTGCAACCGAGGGATTCCTTCGAGGATCAGCCACGATAGACGGACTGGATAACGATTCCGGGTCTGTGTTCAGGCTTGAGTTCCAGAACGAATTCGCTATCGGAACACGGGATGGCGTGCCGGTGGCGATGGTCCCGGAGATTATCTGTGTGATGGACACGCTTTCCGGCGAAGCCATCGGAACCGAAACCCTGCGTTACGGTCAGCGCGTGTCCGTTATTGCGCTTCCGGCACCTCCAATCCTCACCTCCGAACGTGGCCTTCAGAACGTTGGCCCGAGGGCGTTCGGGTACGACATGGAGTTTGAGTCGGTGTTCCCTGATGGAGCGTCGGTATGAGACGTATTGGCATTGATGTCGGTGGGACAAACACTGACGCCGTCTTGATCCAGGATGACGCCGTTGTTGCCGGGGTAAAAACGCCCACCACTGACGATGTAACCAGCGGCATTCTTAATGCTCTGAAAGACCTGCTCTCCGGGCTGGAAAGCGGTCCCGGACAGATCGACGCCGTCATGATTGGCACCACCCATTTCACGAACGCGGTCGTTCAACGGCGCGACTTGAAACCGGTGGCGGCGATCCGCATCGGCCTACCCGCCAGCGCTTCACTTCCACCCTTCGTGGACTGGCCGGACGACCTTGCCGAGATCGTCCGAGGACGAGTCTTTATGATCGAAGGCGGACACGAGTATGACGGACGTCCGTTGGTTGATTTTGACTCCGAGACGATGCGGGCGGCGGCGCAAGAAATAGCCGTATCCGACATCACTTCGGTCGGTATAGCGAGCGTCTTTTCGCCGTTGACGGGGGAGTGCGAAGAGGCCGCAGCGGAGATCCTGCGAGAAGTGTGTCCGGATATTGACATCACACTTTCACACGACCTCGGACGAATCGGGCTTCTGGAGCGTGAAAACGCAACGCTTCTTAACGCCTGCATCATCGACCTCGCCCGAAGGACAACCCGAGCGTTTACCGAGGCGCTGCACCAGAGCGGAATTGAAGCGCCGCTCTACATGACGCAGAACGACGGCACCGTGATGCGGGCAGAGTTCGCTGAAGAGTTCCCGATTTACAGCTTCGCATCCGGCCCGACGAACAGTATGCGGGGAGCGGCATTCCTGACAGGGCTAAACGATGCCGTGGTCGTGGACGTCGGCGGCACCACCACCGACGTTGGCGTGTTGCAGGCCGGCTTCCCACGCGAGGCGAACAACGTAGTGGAGATAGGCGGCGTACGGACGTTGTTCCGCATGCCGGACTTGCTATCGGTAGGACTCGGCGGCGGTTCGATAATCGGCCCTGACGGGACAGCCATCGGGCCGGTCAGCGTGGGCCATCGGATTACCTCAGAAGCGCTAGTGTTCGGCGGCGAGACGCTTACGGCGACCGACGTTGCTGTGGCATCTGGATTGATTGATCTCGGTGATTCAGCGGCGGTGGGATCAATTGGCCAGACACTTCAGAAAGCGGCCATCACGCGGATCGCCGAGATGGTCGACGAGGCCGTTGATCGGATGAAAATTGACGCAAAGCCCGTACCTCTGATCGCCGTCGGCGGCGGGGCGTTCCTTGTTCCAGATGAACTCCCCGGCGTATCCGAAGTGCTCCAGGTGGAACACCGCGGTGTTGCCAACGCCGTCGGTGCTGCCATTGCGCAGGTCAGCGGTGAAGTGGACCAGGTGTTCAGCGAAATGGGACGCAGCGCATCCATCGAAGCAGCAACAAAGCTGGCGAAACAGCGGACCATACAGGCCGGTGCTGATCCCGAATCATTGTCCGTGGTGGAGGTCGAAGACCTTCCGCTTTCCTACGTCCCGGGCGATGCACTCAGGGTGCGGGTCCGGGTGGTAGGTGATACGGCTCCTAACCAGTGAGTGCGAAGTGCTCGGCTCGCGGCTATCCTTGCCCGCTGTGTGCTGATATCGCTCTGGCTGCCCGGTATCACCGTCACAGATGAAATTCAGAATTCCGAAACGTGAACAGGGAGAATTGACTTGAATTACGACGTGATCGTGGTTGGATCTGGCTCTGGTGGTGGAGCGGTGGCAGCAAGACTCTCGGAAGACCCTGATCGCAGCGTCCTCCTCTTAGAGGCCGGACCCGACTACCCGGACATCGACACACTCCCGTTCGATCTCAAGTTCAACCACGGGACCGGAACGGATCTGGCTGTCGGCGGGGATCACGACTGGCAGTTCACAGGGACAGCAACGGCTGAAGCGCCACCAATGCAGGTTCCCCGTGGTCGCGTGACCGGTGGGACCAGCGCTATCAACGGCTCGGTTTTCTTACGTGGTTTGCCCGAGGATTTTGACGACTGGGCCTCGATGGGTAACGACGAGTGGGCCTACGAGAAGGTGTTCCCCTACTTCAACAAGCTGGAAACCGACACCGACTACACAGGTGACTATCACGGCAACGACGGCCCGATCATGGTCCGTCGATTCATGCCGGACGATCTGATGGACGACCAGGCCGCGTTCACAGAAGCGTGCCGTGACGCCGGTTTCGCGGACAGCCCTGACCACAACAACCCGGAGTCCACCGGCATCGGCCCCCTGCCCCTGAACAATCCAAACGATATCCGCTGGAGCACGAGCATTGGATACCTGTCGCAGGCACGGCATCGCTTAAATCTGACCATCCGGCCTAACTGCACGGCCCAGAAACTTGTATTCGACGGAAATCGGGCTACCGGCGTCGTGGTGCAATCCGCAGGCGAAACGTTCACCGTTACCGGCAATGAGATCGTTTTGTCGGCCGGTCCCATCGCCAGTCCGCAGTTACTCCTGCTATCAGGAATCGGTCCAGCGGCACACCTTGCGGATCTCGGAATCCCGGTGGTCCTGGACTCCCCGGGCGTCGGGCAAAACCTGCGCGACCACGTCACAGTCCACACCCGCTGGCACGCACACGAAGATTTCGTCATGCCGGGCGATGATGTCGGCCCTCAGAAGGTTGCACTTCGTTACACAGCGACGGACTCGGACCTGCGCAACGACATGATTACTGTCATGCGCTGGAACTCTCCGGAGCGGCTCATCGTGATGAGCGCCGGGTTGTACCTGGCGAGGTCGGCAGGCGAACTAAAGCTCACTTCTACCGACGTATCGGTGCAGCCTTTCCTGAACTACAACTACATGGACGATCCATCAGATATCGAGCGCCTTCGTGATGGCGTGCGGTTGAACCTGCGGCTTTCAGAACACAAAGCGTTTAAGCCGATCATCGGTGAACTGGTGGATCCGACCCCGGCCGACATTGCGACCGACGAGGCCCTCGATGCGTGGATGATGCGCAACGTACAGACGATGCACCACATATCGGGCACGGCGAAGATGGGGCCGGACTCGGACAAGATGGCTGTCCTGGACCAGCACTGCCGTGTGAAGGGCATCGAGGGACTTCGCGTCGCCGACGGCTCGGTGATGCCGGACTGCATCCGGGCAAACACGAACGCCACGATCATCATGATTGGCGAGCGTGTGGCGGACTTCATCAAGGAAGGCCAATAACGGCTGGCTAGCTGGCTCTGTCTGGGACGCCGCCGCGGATATAAGTTGACGAGTCATGCGTATCAGTTGTTGTGACTCCCTGTGAATACTCGCCGGAGACTTATGCCCCGATCAATTAGCTTGGCAATTCCCCGTCAATCCGTTCCGTCAGTTTTGCGGTCAGCGATTCTGGTACTGGTGGCGGTCGTCGCTACGGCCTGCGGTTCTAGCAGCGCGGCCGAAAACACAGCAACGAGCGTGGCTCCAAGCCCAACGGTTGAGGTAGTAGCCACCCCGACAGCGACGCCTAGCCCGAATTCGACGGCGAACACGCCCACGGCAACACCGCCGATCGGTGACGGGCGCAATACGCCTACGGTCGAAGACCTGACCGCCCGTGCGCTGGAACATTTACGGGAGCTAGCCGAGGGGTTGCCGCCGCGCGTTTCCGGCACCGACGGTGAGCTAGCGGCGGCCGGATACGTAGCGGATCAACTGCGTTCGTACGGGTATGACGTGCAGCTACAGGAGTTTACCGCGCGCTCTCGGCCCCGAAACGGCAACCATCTCCAGATCACAAGTCCGGTACCACGTCCGGTCAGGACGAACATATTCAGCGGGTCCGGCGAGGGCGACATTACCGGACCGCTTGTATCGGTCGGGCTTGCCCGGGAGAGTGATCTGCCCAACTTCCCGCTGACGGGCACGGTCGCCCTTGTCGAGCGTGGCGTGATTCCGTTTGCCGAGAAAGCACGAAACGTGTTTGAAGCCGGTGCCGAGGGAATGGTCGTGTTCAACAGTAGCTCTGAGATATTTGACGGGACCCTTGGTGATGGATTCGCCGAGATATTCGACAGGCCTTCGGTAACGATCTCCGGGGTGAATGGGCAGGCGCTGATCGAGGAACTCGAAGACGGTCCGGTGAACGTTAATTTGCGTCTGGTGACTGACGTGCTGCCCAGCCGAAACGTGGTGGCAACCAAACCCGGTCCCACTACCGACGGCCCCGTGGTGATAATCGGCGGTCACATGGATGCAGTGCCAGGCACGCCCGGTGCCAACGACAACGCCTCTGGCACTGCGACGATACTTGTGCTTGCGGAAGAACTCGCCAAGGCGGATATTCCGTTTGAACTCCGGGTGATCGGCTTCGGTTCTGAGGAGCTCGGGTTGCTGGGCAGCGTCGCTTATGTTGCTTCTTTAACTGAAGTCGATAAATCTCGAATCAGCGCTATGTTCAACTACGACGCGCTGGGTAGTGGTTCTCTCGAGATAGGCGGTCACTTCGAATTATCTGACCGCGGTCTTGAGGTAGCAGAAGAGATCGGAATTTCGGCGGTTCACGGCATCGAGCCGGTCAACGCCACCAGCGACCATGCCTCGTTCCGTGAAGCGGGCATCAGGTCGATGTTCTTCTTTGGCTCAGATTTCTCGCTAATCCACACACCATTCGACACTATCGAGGCGATGGACCCGGAGATGATGGGAAAGGCCGCGTCGATCACCCTGAGCGGACTGTTGGACGAACTGGGTGTGAAATAGAGGTATCCGCGTCCTAACCCGTCTGCATCAGCACCCTGAGGCTCTCGAAGGGCCGACTCGCAGTACGACGCGTTTGCGCATAGACCGGTTGCCACCGGTCCCCCTCACCCCAGCCCTCTCCCGATTGGGAGAAGGGGATAGTGGCTCATAGCCAGGTCGTAGGGGCGGTGCTTGCCCCGACCAATTCGAAACACCTCCTCACTCTTTTCGCCCCTGATCCCGCGGTACACTCCCGCTTGCGTTTCGGTCGTGGTCCCGGACGGGTCAGCGCCCCTCGCTATGGAGAGTGAATTTTGGATTTCGAGCCCGCTTACACGCCTGAACAGGAAGCCTTCCGCACCGAAGTCCGTTCATGGCTCGCAGAACACGTCCCGGTGGTCGAGGGCAACCCGGACTCGGATGAGAACTATCCGAAGTACCGTGATTTCGGCAAAAAGCTTGGCGAGCGGGGCTGGTTAAGGCCCACCGCACCGATCGAATACGGTGGAGGCGGACTGTCGGTCGATGACGCCATCGTGATCGGCGAAGAGATCGACGTCTATGACCTTGGAATCCCGCCCTACTACGACACCGGCGGCACACTCGGCGGGGCCTCCATCCTCGTTTGGGGCACCGAAGAACAGAAACTTCGAATACTGCCGCCAATCTTCAAAGGTGAAGTGGTGACGTGGCAGTTACTCACCGGGCCGGAAGCAGGATCAGACCTGGCCGGCACACAGACCGAGGCCGTCCAGGATGGCGATGACTACGTCATTAACGGGCAGAAGATTTATGTGGGCGGTACACACGGTGCGGA
>Ga0257122_1002468_pt1 | contig 11570 bp, 7 predicted proteins | sample SI106_120metaG_FD_190146 | JGI IMG/M metagenome (GOLD analysis project Ga0257122, IMG submission 190146) | Marine microbial communities from Saanich Inlet, British Columbia, Canada - SI106_120 | ecosystem: Environmental > Aquatic > Marine > Inlet | place: Canada: British Columbia | collected... | reverse complement strand
CCGTCAGCCGACACTGATAGTTCTTCCGCGCCCGCAGCCGTATTTTGTGTTGTCGTCGTGAGCTGACTTAACGCGGTATTGATCTGGCCCACTGCACTGGCTTGCTGAGCACTTGCTTGGGAAATCCCGCTGACGCTGTCCGCTGCTTCAGCGGCGTCGTCAGCGATTCCGTTCAGAAGGTCTGCAACTTCAGTACCGAGTGTGACGCCGCGTCCCACGCTGCTCACCGAACCCTCGATCAGCTCGGTTGTTTGCTGCGAGGCTTCCGCGGTGCGTTGGGCGAGGCGGCCTACTTGCTCCGCGACAACCGCAAATCCCTTGCCCGCTTCCCCAGCGCGCGCAGCCTCTACCGCAGCGTTTAGTGCAAGCACATTAGTTTGAAAGGCGATTTGATCGATGGTCCGGATGACTTTCGCCATTTCGGTAGATGATCCCTGAATGTCTCCAAGAGCCTCGGAGAGGACGCCCATACGCTTGCGTCCCTTGTCTGCTGAGCTTTTCGCTTTTCCTGCCGCATCCGTCGCGGTGCCGGCGCGGTTCGATGCTTCTTCGGCGGCCTCCGAAACGGAATGAAGAGAGACGGAAATCTCCTCGACGGTCGCGGCTTGTTCGGTGGCGGACTGTCCCAAGCTTTCGCTTCCTTGGCTCAGCTGAGCACAGATCACCTCGAGTTGCTGGACGGCGTTCGTAACTTCGATCATCGAGCCATCGAGCGCATCGGCGGCGAGATTCACGTTCTGCTTGATGGTCGAATGGTCGCCTTTGTAGTCGCCTTGCATGCGCACGCGGAGATCACATGCCGCCAAAGTGGCCAACACGCCGCCGGCCTCTCTGACGGGTTCGAGCGTGACATCAAGGGTCTTATTGATACCGCTGAGGATACGTTCGTATTCGCCACCGTATCCTTGCAGTTCCGCACGTCTACTCAAGTCGCCCTCCACGGCGGCATTGACCAAACCTTGTACGTCGTTGTTCAAACGCTGAAGGGTGGAAATCATTGACTGAAACGATTCGGCCATCATCCCCGTTTCATCGTTTGAATCGACGGTGAGTTCCTGGTCAAGATCCCCTTCGGCAATCGAGGCGGCAACTTCCGCTGTTCGACGAATGGGCCCGACGATTCGGAGGACAACAAAGAATAGAATTGCGGCGAAACAAAAAGCTAAGGCCAAACAGATCCAGCCAACCAGATTTGTGGTGTCCGTATTTCCCTTTACCCTCTTCACCGCCAGGGAGATATCGCCCATAGATTCGTCCAGTTCCTTGAGCTGTTCCTTGACCAATAGATCGATGGACGTTCCCATTTTCGCGGCAAAGGGATCGAACTTTTCCATGAATGGGTTGCCAACGGCCGGGCCGCCGGTGATGTAGGCGTTGGCCATCTTCTTTCCCATGTCGTAAAACTCGTCGAAGGTCTTTTCCAGGGCGGTGATCTTCGTCAGGGAGGCACTGTCGTTTTCCGACGCATACATCGTTCGAAAATGGCCCGTAAACGTTTTGAAGATCTTGGCGTTCGCTTCAGCCTCGGTGTATCCGTCGTCAAAGCCTTTGGCACCGCGGGTGGCCGAAATATCAGTGAGCCATTGTTGCACTTGGATCATCGCGATCTGCGTGCGCAGAGCTCGCACGGCGAAGACCGCTGATTCCTCTTTGGTCAATTTCGCCTTGGCTGCGGCTTCATCCGCGCTACCTGCTGTTCTCTTGCCCAGCAAAAGGTTGGCGACTACGACTACGATGAGCAGTCCGGCGAGCGCACCGCCAGCGAGCCCTAGTTTCTTGCCAATAGTGAAGGTCATTCACCACCCCCCTTTTCCAATTTTGAACAATTACTTCATTTTTGCACGTTCGACGCCGAAGTGTAACAAGCCTCAGACATGACACGAAAAAATAGCTATTTACACCGAGTCCAATCCAGCATGTACGGAAAACGCTACACTTCAATGTATGGTATTCCATACATCCGGGGATGGTTGTAAGCGGCTGTATCTACGAGGAGAATCTTCGATAACGTTAGAGTGTCTGGGAAACGCTACACTTTGGGGCGGGGAACGGCGAAAAAGGGACAACCTGTCCGGGGTGGGTCTTCTTAAGGGGCCAAAATCAGATGGTGAAATGCTGATGGGCAGGGCGCTGTGGTTGGCACACATGTTGCTTTTTCGGTACACGAAAGAGGCACCCATGAAACAGACTTTCCTAACCGTGTTTGTACTCATCTTAACGACTTCAATTGCTGGTCTAGCTGCAGCGAAGGAGCAAAACGATAACCCCAAATGGTGTCGCGCCTGTCATCAACAGGCTCGGTTTTCAGCCAAACAATTTGCGGCCACCGTACACTACGAGAATACCTGTCGGGATTGTCACGCCAACTACCAGTTCAATCCGCACGAAAAGGTCAAGTCGGAAGCGTCCGAAGAATCCAAAGCCGTGGCGAAATATGCAAAGAAAGACCCAAGCGCATTGGCGGCTTGTCACGATTGCCACGATGAATTTGACGCCGGGAAGTTCTCCCACGGAGCCGCGCGCGCGAAACGGAATGCGGCAAAGGGAAAGGACGGCAAACCGGGCAAGAAAGCTGCCACCGTGGCGCTGAAGAAACCCTATTGTCTAGACTGCCACGGTGATCCCCATACCATTATGGAAACGAAGAAGATGGATCCGCGCAAGAGACGCCAGGCGATGAACCACCGCTGCCTAAACTGCCACGGAAATAAAGCGGCGATGAAGAAGGCAGGCATTGACCACGATATCGCCCATACGTACGAAGACTCTATCCATGCGCGAAAGCTCGCTCTAGGGGCATCATTGACCCCAGGCTGTGTTGACTGTCATGGCGGGCATAAGCAATTGGATGTCGCTGCCGGAATGGTTGAGGCGTGCAAGAAGTGTCACGAGCATGCAACGCCCGACTTCGCTGGGTTGGTCTCTCACAAGCCGATCAAGGCAAAAGTGGTTTCGTATTATACCCAGAAGTTCTTTGCGTGGTTGACCTTCATCACCATCTTGCTGCTCTCGTTGCACGTACTCTTGGACCTCTTTTCGGTGTTGCGCTTGAAATTCGGCGCCTCTGCTGGGTCCAAGGAATAGGTGGCGACAATGAGTAAAGAGAAAACGGAAATGACCGCTGGGAGTAAAGCAATGGCGAAGGAAGAAACCGTTCTACGGTTCGATATCCATCAGAGAATTCAACACGGACTCATGGCCAGTTCGTTTATCCTCCTCGTTTTGACGGGCTGGCCACTAAGCACGCACGGTATTGGCGCTTCTCATAGTTTGGTCGCGCTTTTCGGCGGACACGACGGCTGCGCTTGGATGCATCGATTCGCGGCAGTTATTCTCATTATATCGTCGGTGTACCATGTGCTCTATTTGATGACGCTCTTCTTTCGGGGGAAATTGCGCCCGAACATGGTTCCTGGGCCGAAGGATGCAAAGCACGCCGTTCAAAACTTGCTCTTCTTCGTTGGTTTGCGCAAGGAACGGCCGAACTTTCCGCGCTTTACCTATTTTGAAAAATTCGATTATTGGGCTGTCTTTTGGGGCGTTCTAATAATGGTGGGCTCGGGATTTGTCCGGTGGTTCCCCGATTTGACCGTCAAATATTTTCCCTCCTGGACCTACGAGATTGCCCATTTTGCCCATGCCGATGAAGCGATACTTGCGGGCCTCGCGATCTTTGTTTGGCATTTCTATAACGTACATCTACGTCCGGGTATCTTTCCGATGTCCAAGGTCTTTCTAACCGGCCGATTGACGATGTCGGAACTCAAACATGAGCATCCGGCTGAATACGCCGAGGTGATGGAGAAGAGAGCTGCGGATGGGAAGCAGGATAAATCATGAACGCCACCCCGCGAAAATCCAGTAAGTCTGCGTTGTGGTTGATTCTCGGGTGTAGTGCTACCGCCTTTGCCCTTGTTCTCATAAGCGCGCAGATCGAATTTACGGGAACGGGAGGCATTCGTTTGGCAAAGGCGACGGCGACGGTTCATGGCAAACCAGCGCCAACCAAGGAGGCCGCTCCCAAGGCACTTTCCTTGAAAAAGCTCCCGTGTTTCACGTGTCATAATATTGGAAAATACCAAAAGGGTGAGAAGATGCCCCATGCTCTTCACAAAGAAGAGGAGGCCGGGCACTGTCATACCTGTCATTCATTCTCCGGGCATTTTAGAGTCAATATCCGCAAAGAAGCATGTGAGGAGTGCCATTAGTGCATCAATTGTGGCGGCGGCGGTGGTTTCAGGTCTTTTGCGGAATCTCAGTATTGGGGATCCTCGCATGCTATTTTTCTATTTCCCATTATGTCGAAACCAGTCCGAATTTCTGTGGGCTATGCCATAAACCTCGACAGGAATATCGTCTATGGGGCGACAGTGACCACCGGCGCATCATCTGTCAAAAATGTCACCATGTTAATAAGAAGACCTCTTTGGCCATGCTTCGAAAGTATGTATTTGAGAAGCGGTCGCCAAATCCCAAGGGCAAAAGCGATGGCCATGGTGGGAAAGTTGAGGGGAGCGCCTGCGCGAGCTGTCATTTAAGCCACGATTTGAAATGGCCTCAAGTAGCCGCGTCTGCTGGCCATCGGGTTCATCTTCAAAAAGCCAAGATCGATTGTCTCCGTTGTCACGCGCGTTCAATCCACAGCTTTGACGGTGCCCTCGATTCCTGTGCGGAATGCCACGAACGCGAAAGCAAACGCAAGCTTGGTATGCAGAGATTGCACTGTATGGCCTGTCACAACTTCCTGACGCGCAAGGACACACTCAAGCCTTCGAACCGAATCTGCGTGGACTGCCACCAATCCAGAGGCATGGGCGAAAAGACTGCGGCGATGACACACTTTTCATGTCAAGTTTGCCACCAACCGCATAGCGACGAACCGGTCGCTGCCTCTGCATGTATTGGCTGTCACACTACCGAAAAAGGGCAAGGCCTGCATTCGACGCCGCAACATAGCCAGTGTACGGTTTGTCACAAAGCCCATACTTGGTCGACGACGAAAAAGGACTGCTTCTCGTGTCATCTGGAGCAGTATTGTAGAGAGGCTAAAACCAAAGATGGTTGTTGGTCGTGCCATCCCTTTTCCTGGTCTCAGGAAGAAAAGGCAGTCCAATGAAGCTTTGGGAAGCTGCCTACGCGTGGTGGCGAACGAACCTTCGCCGAAGACTGGTCATCAGTATTTGCCTCACTATTGCGCTCATCTTGTTGGGACAAACTCTCGTAACGCTGTCGGAAGAGATGACGGCCATTGACCATGGGATAAATAGCGACGGCAGGGTTTTGGCACAAAGCGTCGCAATGGCTTCTATCGAGCTAATGGGACGCAGCGACGAACGCCCATTTCAGCATGTCATCAAAAAGCTGGGGCGCCAAATCGATCTCGTTCACGCCGCAATCGTCGACCAGAATGGGAAGATCGTGGGGCATAGCGACCCATCGCAGATCGGAAAGAACGGTACGCGTTATGGTGCCCTATCGTTGGCGCGACCCGCTCCAGGACTCATCGAATTGGTCACGGGGCCCATGGAATATTTCGTTACAGCCCCCATCGCCCGGGGAACGGAAGTCCTCGGGTTCGTTGAAATGCGTTTTCGTTCAAACGAGGGTCGCAAGCGTGCGTTCTGGATCATTGGTTCCACGGGGGTGATGAGCCTGTTCTGGTTTGTTGTCGGCGGTACCGGCGCCTTCTTCTTTGTCCGGCGGGTTACGCGGCCACTAGGGGCGTTGGCTCAAGCGGCGGCCGATATTTCAGAGGGCAAGCTAGATGAAGTGTCGATCCGCGAACCAAGATTTCTGGACGATGTGGGAGTCCTTCAGGTTTCCTTTCGGAAACTCGTTGAGGACCTAAAGGAACTCGATACGAGCAATCGACAACTCCTGGCTGAGCAGCAGTCGATGAATTTGCATTTACAGGAGTGTGTGGAAGAGGTCACAGCGGATTTGCGGCAGACAACGAACTACCTTCGGTCGGTCTTTTCCTGCATCGACGAAGGTGTGATCACCGTGGATATGGACGGCATTATCGTTCAAGCCAATAGAGGGGCATTTCGGCACCTTTCCGGGCTCGGCTGGCCTAAGAAAGGAACGCCGCTGGCGGGGCTTCTGGCCGATGGAAGCGAACTCGAGGCGGGCATGCGTCGGGCACTTGAGGAAGAACAGAAGTGTGTGCTGGAAATTACCGCTGAGGCCAAGGCGATCGTAGGCGAAACGGCCTTTCCGGTACTTCGTGGACTCCGCGAACTCGTCTTTCGTCTTGCACCACTCCGCAGTGCCGAGGGGGAAGTGCTTGGCATCGTTGTATCCGTAGACGACCAAACAGAGAATAGGCGAATGGAGGAGGGGGTTCGGCGGAGCGAAAGACTCATTTCCCTCGGTACAATCGGAGCGGGTCTGGCTCATGAGCTAGGAAACTACATGAGCGCGATTAAGGGCTTCAGCCATCTGGCTCTGCAGCAGGTTTCGGAGGGGGATCCGCTACGTCCCGATATCGAGGCCATTCACGAGGAAAACAGTAGGGCTGTCGATCTGCTGGATCGGTTTCTCCTCTTCTCCCGCAAAGGAGAGGTTGTTTTTCACGACGTTGTTCTCGACGATTTGGTGCGCGAGTCCGTCGATATGTGTCGCTTTCAACTCAAGGAAAACGGCGTAGAATTTGTCGATGAGTTGGGGTTGGGTGAAAGCACCATCGTATGCGATGCACGCTTGATCAAACAGGTCATGATTAATCTGATCCTAAACGCGAGCGATGCGATGACGAGCCGGGAGGAAAAGATACTCGTTGTTCACTCCGAGCCTCATGGCGATGCACAAGTATTGGTTCAGGTGAAGGATAGCGGCACGGGTATTGCGGCCGAACATTTGGAACGGTCTTTTGATCCGTTCTTTACGACCAAAGATGAAGGCACGGGGCTAGGGCTGGCGATCTCTCATCAGATTGTCGAACGTCATGGCGGTGCCCTAAGCATTGAGAGTGAGCCCGGCAAGGGAACCATCGTAAGTGTTGGCCTACGAACTGCTGGGCCTAAAGGGGGCAAGTTATGAAATTGCCAAAGATCCTTTTTGTTGACGACCAAAAGTCCGCCCGGAGCTTGTTTGTCCGTATTTTGGACAAGGAAAAATTCGAGTCGCGCGCGGCTGAATCAGTCGTCGAGGCCGAGGCGCTGCTGAACGAACACGGTGCCGACGTTGTGGTTACGGACCTGAGAATGCCTGGCATTGATGGCCTGGAGGGGCTTCAACGTTTTCATAAGATCGACCCCGATTTGCCGGTGGTTTTGATTACCGCATTCGGGTCGGTCGAAACAGCCGTGGAGGCGATGAAGTTGGGTGCGTTTGATTACGTGCGCAAACCCTTCGAGCCGAGTGAGTTGATAATCGTAATAGAACGTGCGCTTCAGCATCGGCGGTTGGTCAAAGAAAACGCGGAACTCCGTAGTCAGGTCGCCAAGCAATTCCAATCCGACATCGTCTGCGAATCGCCTGCGATGCAGTCGATCATGGCCTTGGTTGCACGGGTGGCACCTTCAGACTATCCGGTGTTGATTCAAGGGGAAAGCGGTACAGGGAAAGATGTTTTTGCGCGACTGATTCATAAACAGAGTCTTCGGGCGAAGGGGCCCTATGTGTCCCTGAACTGCAGCGCCATCCCTGAACATCTGTTGGAAAGTGAACTCTTCGGCTACGAAAAAGGTGCGTTCTCAGGCGCGGATGCTGCCAAAGAAGGGTTCTTTTCTCGAGCAGATGGCGGGACCCTCTTTCTCGATGAAATTGGAGATATGAGTACGAGTCTTCAGCCAAAGCTACTTCGTGTTTTGCAGGACGGGGAATACTATGCGGTGGGCAGCCGAAAGGTCAGCCGAGCTGATGTTCGATTGGTTTGTGCATCCAACCAGGATATTCCGCAGCGTGTGGAACGCGGTGAATTTCGCAAGGACCTGTACTATCGGATCAACACCGTTTGTATTTCTTTGCCGCCATTGAGGGATCGCGTGGAGGATATCCCCGCGCTCATCGAGTATTTCCTTGGCCGGATCAACGAAAAAGCCCCGAGTGCGCTGGTCGGTGTATCACGACCCACGATGCATCTCTTGTTGGACTATGCATGGCCGGGTAACGTTCGCCAACTGCTGCATGTGATCGAAAGAGCTGCTCTCATTTCTGATGGAGAACTCCTTTTGCCGGAGGCGCTGCCCATCGAGTTGAAAGGGGACCGTCAACAGGACGCTGAACCCGCAGAGCTGTCGCCCTTTAAGGAGGCGCGGCGGGTTTTTGAAACGCGCTATTTTCGGCGGCTATTGGAAGAAACCGCGGGCAACGTTCAGAAGGCCGCCGAATTGGCGGGTATTCATCGGACAACGCTCTATGAGAAACTGGGAAAGCTCAAGATCGAAGTCGAGCGCTAGGTTTTTTGGCTTCTTGTTATTGCACGCGCATGCTCTTACCGATCTTCGGTGCCCAACCGCAATGTGAGCGTTACCTGATTCCCAGCGTCGTTGTATTTGATTTCGTCCACTGCCCAGCGAGCTATGGCGAGCCCGCGGCCGACAGGGTTGAATAGGGTCGGGATGCTGTACAGGATGTGGCGCCACGGAAAGCCATTTCCTTTTGTGGTCAACAGGCGTGTGAGATCCGTAGGCCTACGGCTGAAGGAGGACCTTCAACGCCCCAGGCTCCGCAGCTTGAGTCATTGCCTGAAGGCCATCTTCAAGTCCATATCTTCCCTCGATGAGCGGCACTGGATCTACTTTTCCGGCCGCGAGGGCTTGCAGGGCCTCTGGGAACGGGCCACATCGCGATCCGATGAGGGTGATTTCATCCACGACCAGAAGCGAAAAGTCGAGTTCAGCCTTTTCGGCGTAGGTACTCTTCAACACGATGGTTCCGCCAGGACGTACGGCGCGTCTCGCCAAGGCTAGTCCTGCGGGATGCCCACTCGCTTCAACCACGACGTCGACGCCGGATTGGGGGAGTTCTACCTGAACGATGGTCTTGATGCCCCGTTTCTTCAACAAGTGTTCCTGCTTTTCACGGCGTACCAGGACGGATAGATCCACACCCAATACCTGCAGCGTCTGGGCAATAAGTTGACCCAGTCGACCGGCGCCGATCAATAGGACGCGCTGTTCCTTGCTAAGCTTCAGCTGTTCCTGAATTTCTAGGGCAGCAGCCAATGGTTCGCAAAATACGGCAACGTCGTTTGAAACTTGTTCCGGAACGGGGTGCAAGTTTTGCAGTGGCAGCGTGAGCATTTCCGCAAAGGCACCATTGCGGCCGAGGATGCCAAGCACTGTGCGATTCGGGCAATGAGACGCGAGACCCCGTTGGCAGAGAGCGCATGTGCTGCAGGCGGCATTGATCTCACCAACAACACGTTCACCAATTCTATGAGGTGCGGCTTTCGCCTCGACTATTCTGCCGACAAATTCGTGTCCAATGATCCCCTTGAAGTTGAAATAGCCGCGGCAAAGCTCGAGGTCTGTCGCGCAAATACCCGCCAACTCGACTCTGACCAACGCTTCATCATTACTAGGGGTGGGGTGGGGGAGGTCTTCACGAAGGCTGAGGCTCTGCCCATCCAGCCATAGCGCTCGCATGGAATCGGCTACCGCTGACCCTGGTTCTTCAGAACGCTGTGTTTGCTCAAAAACCTTCTACAACTGGCTGCATGCGCCTTGGGGATACTAAAGGATATCTTTGAGCCATCCTTTTGGACAAAGCGCAATTCGTTGCTGGCATCGAAGGATAACTGCGACACATCATTCCAATTGGCTGCGTAACCTTCACGAATCAGCCCAAGTTCGGAAACGCGGCTCAGTTCCGCGTGGACGCCGGCTATTGATGGACAACGCTGGACCACCGACACGACGTAGGCGTAGACCGGCAGTGTTGGCGGTACTTTTCCGGCGCTGAGATCTCGCTGAGAGACCCAAACCAGCCCTTTCTTGCTGAGCATCATTACGCCTTCTACCGAAAGGTCGTCGCCTTCCTTGGCGTATATCACTTTGTCGGCGATGGCGGCGTCCAGTTCGTGGGATGGGGCGATCACATTACCGTTTACATCGACGGGCGGGGCCAGATTCATTTCAATCTTGCGGTGTCGCCAGAAGGAAAGCACACCCCAGAGTCGCGAAAGGGCCACGCCGGGTCCGGCAAAGGCAAAATGAAGTGCTTTCTTCTTCGATTTCTCGAAGGGCATTAGCTTCAGTGTAAGCGCTGGACCGAAAAGGAAGGGGCGTAATTCGTAGGCCGCCAAATGCTCGTGCTTGAGTGTTCTGCAACGCTTGCCGAAGAGAGGGATAGCAATCGAGCGTTTGTTGGTGACCCAAAATGACTTTGCAGCGAGCCCGAAGAGAACCCAGAGAGCCAGCGGGATAGTGACGACTAGGGCGCAACAGATTCCCACAACGACCCATATTGCTCTGGTGGGTCTTTCGATAGCGATGACAAATTCGTCGTCATCCAACTCGACGGCGGGGTCCGTCGGGAGAAGCGTTGCGAGTTCCGAAGAGCGAATCGTTTCGATTGGAGATAGTTTTGGGCCGCCCATGCGTTCTTCGGCGGATTCTGCAACAGAAGCGAGCATCTGATGCAGGCTGAATTCCGACATAGGGGCGACGGTCATCGAGCCGCTGTCGTCGTCGGTCGCAGCAGCAGCAGCAGCAGCAGCAGCAGCAGCAGCAGGAGTTGCATCGAGGGCCGCGGGTAATGCGGTTTTTGCTTTGAGCTCGACCGGTTCTACTTCGCCGGACGGCCTCACCTGGCCCACCTCTCCACTCGGTGGCATTACTCGGCGGCGAGGTTTGACTGCGGAGACGGAGACGCGATCTGCCTCATCCACGTCGTCGACCATGATGGTTTTCGCCTCACGGCTTACCGGGCGCCGACGCGAACCTGCATCGGGCTTTTTCGGTTTGACAATAGCCGCGGGATCACCGTCTTGTGTGGGGCTCTTGCTGAGATCGACCATGATGGTAGACGCGCGCGCGTCATCTACCATCATGGTCTTGCCGTCGGCACCGGCCATGATGGTTTTTGAGCGGCCCGCATCGCTGCTAATGTCTGCCACGGGTGAACCGAGAACTACTTTGCCGCTCTTTTCCTCCAGGATAACCAGACTCGGTGCTGGTTTCTTCTTCTTAGTGTCTTCTAGTGGGTCGACAGGTCCGCTGGGGCGAGATTTGTTGCTCCCCCCCGCCGAGGGCGTAAGCGGTGTGTCGGGCAAAATCGTGGGGGCATTCGCATCGAGGCGATTCGGGGTGCCGGCGGTGTTCGGCACGATAGTTGGGGCGTTCATATCCGGTCGTGGGCTTCCGTCCTTTGGGACGATCGGCGCCATCTTCAGTGTCATTGCGGCAATGTCTGCCGCGGAATCGTCGGACACGATTGTCGCGCTTGTCTTTAGCGGTGTTCCGCCCACACCTGGATCGGTGGGTGTTTCTTCGGCTTCCTTTATTTCCTCTGGCGTCGGCTTGGGCGTTTCGACGTTTACCGGCTTGGCCACCTTGGGCGGCACCATCGCTTTGAGAAAGGCAGGCTTGACCAATTTCGCCTTCGGTTTCGAGGGAGCCTTA
>Ga0257122_1002466_pt1 | contig 11576 bp, 10 predicted proteins | sample SI106_120metaG_FD_190146 | JGI IMG/M metagenome (GOLD analysis project Ga0257122, IMG submission 190146) | Marine microbial communities from Saanich Inlet, British Columbia, Canada - SI106_120 | ecosystem: Environmental > Aquatic > Marine > Inlet | place: Canada: British Columbia | collected... | reverse complement strand
TGGTCTAAATGCCGGAATGCATCTTGTATTCTGCTCAGTTGACACCGAGGCTATCGCGCTGATCTTGCCAGCCGATTGGCAGGCGGCTGTTGGCGGCGAGTTTCTTTGCCGTAAGTTCGAGCGGGTGATCGTTGCGCAGAATGGCTTCAACGATATCAGGGGAGAGGAAGCCGAGGCGCAGGATCCGCGTGAAGTAGGAGCCGCCGACCCCGGCCTCGGCGGCGATGTCCGTCATGGTCTTGCCCTGACTGGACAGCATCATCTCGCGGAACCGATAAGCCTGGCCGAGCAGGCGCAGAAGACTACGGTCCGGGTGCTTCCGATTGTCAGCATTCGAGCCATTGATTATAAACCGTGTTTCCATGCCAACCCGCTTCAGGCGCGCCTGGACGGTGAGGCACAATGTTGGTTCGTCTCTGTTGGTACCGGTCAACATGGCCAGCGGCTGGTTGCCGGCAGACAGGATCTGGGGCAATCGGTGTGGCCAAATATGGATTTCGATGCATTCCGCTTTTAGATCCATGCGCCCAACCAGATCATTTAGAATTTTACGTTTGTCCGACGTTGCCATTCCCGGCCATTGCCCGGTCAGGGTTTCGGCCTGAGCAACAAGATCCCGACATAGAATGGCATCCTCGATCATCTCATTGAGTGCATCAAAGATTGTGCTTTGATCGCGGAAGAATGCCATTAGGCGGCCCTCGACCAGGTTCTCCAGATCCCCTGCGGGCACCCTCCATCCACGCGGAGTGGTGGCGCGAGCGCCGATGAGCAATGCCTTGGTGACATAGTAGCGGTAGCGCCTGCCCTTCTTGTTGGCATGGGAGGGGACCATGGGCGCGCCAGTGTCATCATATATCAGGCCCGTTAATAGGCTCGGCACTGATGCGTGGGTGCCATTGGCGCGGTCAATGCGATTGGTATTCAGGCGCTGTTGCACCTGATCCCAGAGGCCTGCTTCTAAAATGGGATCATGCTGGCCAGGATAGCTCTGATCCTTGTGCACGATCTCGCCTATGTAGATACCTGGACAAATTCAGCGCCGAGACCAGGGGTGACGACGGCGCTTCGGCACGTGATTATCTGATGATTTTCGGCACCCTGCATATGTGCGTACGGCTATCGCTGATCCTCTCCCACAAAATCGATGACGATTGGTGGGAGCGTGATTACTGCCTGGCTGGTGATAAGATTGGCGTTACGCTGTCGGAAGCGACCAAAGTGGCCCGCCGCGCCGCCCGCTGGTCCGCCGCCAGCAGCCTGTTGGCGGATTTGTCGCCCTGGTTTGACGATATCGCTGAGCGAATGCCGGATCTCTAGCGCGTTTCCGAGCGACTGTTTGGTTGCCTATCCGTCCGTGGTTTCATTGCCCTTCGAGGTCGCCTGAACAAGGAAACTCTTGAAATCCATGTCTTCATTGATCACATCGTCCATCATGAAAAAGACCAGCTCCTTGCGCAAGGCATCCCGTGCCGCCGGACTGTCGACCACATTCAGGGCCAAGGCCTCCATGGTCTTCATCTTGTCATCAAGCGAGGCGTGGTGCTTGCGGTGTTTGTCGACCTGGGGATAGCCGTTTTTTTCCAACAATGCTTCTTCCCGGGCGAAATGCTGCTTGGAGAATGTTACGAAATCAGGCACCAGGCGGGCGCATTCCTCTGGCCGGTCGTCGTCAATAGCCTGGGTTATCTCGTTGATGATTTCGACCAAACGGCGGTGATCGTTATCAATCATCTCCACTTCAATCTCGAATGATCGCGTTATTTCCACCATACCAATATCTCCTATTGGTTTATTGGTTTTGAGGATACTGGAAAGCGTGGCGCGGGTCCACGCGGGCCCAGATCTGTCCTATTTCGGTCAGATCGAAAGCGCCGGGCATACGCAAGTGGAACTCGCTGCCGCTGTTGATGCCACTGCGTACTTTGAACCGCACGATCGAAGAGTCGCCCAGCAGATGCGCCGAAAGTATCTCCACCGGGGCGCCGCCATCATCGTCCCCTTTGCTCAAAATGATGCCTTCGGGACGGATCAGCACCCGAACGGCGGCGCCTTCCACTACCGTGGGATCTTCAAGCGCCAGGGTGCCAAAGGACGATTTCAGGCCGCCCTGTTCGACCACGCCGTCAATCATATTCATGGGCCCGAACAACCGCGCCACATATTCATCCGTCGGCTTGTAATAGATATCCGCCGGCCTGCCCGATTGCAGGATACGGCCCTGATCACCCAGCACCTTGATGCGGTCGGCCATGAACATGGCTTCTTTCGGATCATGGGTGACCATCAGGGTGGCGACGTTATTCTGTTTCAATACCGTTAGAGTCTGCTGACGAATCCTGGCGCGCATGTTGGTGTCCAGATCCGAGAATGGTTCATCCAGCAACACCAGGCGGGGTTCGGGCGCCAGGGCCCTGGCCAGGGCCACGCGTTGCTGCTGACCGCCCGACAGCATGTGGGGATATTTTTCAGCATGCTGTACCATGCCGACCTGATCCAGCATCTCCATGGCACGGGCCCGCGCCGTACGCCTGTCCTGGCGAAACAGTCCAAAGATCACATTGTCCAGCACCGAAAGATGGGGAAACAGGGCATAATCCTGGAACATAAAGCCGATGCGCCGCTCTTCGGGCGGCAACTGCGCCGCACCTTCCGCGATCACCGTTTCATCAATGGTCACACTGCCGGCCTGCAACTGTTCAAGACCGGCGGCGATACGCAACAGCGTTGTCTTGCCGCAACCCGATGGCCCCAATAGGCAGACCAACTCGCCCGCCGGCACCGTCAGGGAGATATTATTGAGCACCTTGGTCGTACCATAGGCATGGTGGATACCGACCATGTGAAGTCCTTCCATGATACTATTCTCCTCCTTTGTGGCCGGGCCGCGATTTGGCAATGGTAAGGCTGAGCAGGATAACCGGCACCACGCCGACGCCAACGATCGAGAGTGCCGCCAGGGCCGCGTCGCCCAGCTGCTCGTCCGAAGCATATTGATGTACGAAGGTCGCCAGGGTCTGGAAATTAAAGGGCTGCAGGATCACCGTCATGGGCAGTTCCTTCATACAATCGACGAACACCAGCATCACCGCCGTCAGCACGCCGCCCTTGATCAGAGGAAGATGCACGAACTGCATGGTGGCGAAAGCGCCGCGGCCCAGACTGCGCGAGGCCCCGTCCATGCTGGGCGTGACCTTGCCCAGGCTGGCCTCCACCGTACCAAGCGAGAGTGCGAGAAAGCGCACCAAATAACCAAAGGTCACGGCGGCGATGGTGCCGGAAAAAATCAAGCCGGTGGAAAAGCCAAAATTTTCCCGCGCGATGCCATCAATGCCATTGTCCAGATTGCCCAACACGATCATTACCCCCACCGCCAGTACGGCACCGGGCACGGCATAACCCATGGCCGCGACCCGGTTGGCCACCATCAAGACCTTGCCGCCCTTGATGCGGGCGCTATAGGCCATGATGATCGCAACCAGAACCGCGATCGTGCCCGCCAGCACCGACAATTTCACGCTGTTGAGGGCATGGCCGAGAATCTCCCGGCTCAATTCCGGGTCAAAATGCTGATGCGCATAGCGCAGCAGGACCAGGGTCGGCAGGACGAAGCCCAGCAAGACCGGAGCGAGGCAGGCGATGGTGGCCGCCAGCCCCCGGCCGCCAACAAGTTGAAAGCCGGGCAGAGCCTGGAATTTCGAGGAGGTATTGTGAAAGCGCTGCCGGCGCCGGGCGTAGCGTTCGGAAAACACCAGAAAGGCGACGAACAACAGCATCACCGTGGCCAGTTGCGCCGCGCCCGAAACGTTGTTCATATTCATCCAGACATCGAAAATGCCCAGGGAAAACGTATTCACCGCAAAGAAGTCCACGGTGCCGAAATCGTTCAAGGTTTCCATCAAGACCAGGGACAGACCGATCACGATACCGGGCCGGGCCAAGGGCAGCGCCACGCTGAAAAAACTGCGCCACGGCCCCCGGCCCAGAGAGCGGGAAGCCTCGAACACACCGACCGATTGCTCCAGGAACGAGGCCCGCGCCAGCAGATAGACATAAGGGTACAGCACCAGGGTCATCATCGCGATGGCACCGCCCAGCGAGCGGATTTCGGGAAACCAGTATTCCTGCTTGCCGCTCCAGCCGAACAGCTCGCGCAGCGCTGCCTGCACCGGGCCGGCGTACTCCAATATGTCTGTATAGACATAGGCGATGATGTAGGCCGGCATGGCCATGGGCAGCAGCATGCCCCATTCGAACAGCCGGCGGCCGGGAAAGCGGCACATGGTAACCAGCCAGGCCGTGCCCACGCCAATCAGCAGGGTGCCCAGGCCCACCCCCGCCATCAAGATCAGGGTTGTCGAGATATAACCGCTCAGAACGGTCGAAACCAAATGTGGCCAGATATTTTCGCTGGGCGTCAATGCCAGGTAGATGACGGCAAAAATCGGCACCGTGGCCAAGGCGGCAATGACAATGGTGGCGACCGTCCAGCCGTCCAGCCAGTGCCCGCCGCGCCGCCGTGGTCGCGGTGCATTCATCTGTGCCTGCTCGGATGTCATTACCGCTGCCGCATTTTACGCTGCCAACTGTTCACTTCCATTTGCCCATATCATCATCCACTCCCTACACATGGCGAAAGGCTGGCCGGTGTATTGCACCGGCCAACCTCTCCAACGCGCGTATTCCTGACCCTCGGCGCAGCCTTCGGCCCTTCAAGAGTAGAGCAATTAAAGCAATTACTTAAGCCGTGCGAACAACATCGACTAATTTAAAATTGCCCTAGTTATTGAAGGCGACCTGATCCACCATCTTGGTTGCCGTCGAACGCTCATTGGCGATCTTTGATAGATAGGCTTTGTCGGCCTTGAATTCGCCCCAGGAGGCGACCATGGGGTGCAAGGCCACGCCGGGCTTGACCGGATATTCAAAGTTCGTTTCAGCGTAGATTTTTTGCGCCGCATCTCCGCTTAGAAACTCGATCAACCGAATGGCGTTGGCCTTGTTCTTGGCGCTTTTGGTCACGGCGGCGCCCGAAACATTGACGTGGGCACCACGGCCCTGCTGATTTGGGAAGATGATATTAACCGATTTGGCCCATTCCTTTTGCACCGGGTCTTTCTTGTTGGTCGCCATCTTGCCCATGTAATAGGTATTGCCCACTGCGACGTCGCATTCACCCTGGAACACGGCCTTGACCTGGGCCCGGTCATTGCCTTGGGGCTTGCGCGCCAGATTGGCCTTGACGCCCTTGGCCCAGGCGGTGGCGGCCTCGGTCCCCTTGGCGACGATGATCGAGGCCAGCAGGGAGATATTGTAGACATGCTTGCCTGAACGGATGCAGACCCGGCCTTTCATCTTGGGATCGGCCAGGTCCTCATAGCTGCTCACCTCACCGGGCTTGACCCGCTCCTTTGAGGCGTAGATGACCCGGGCGCGCACGGTCAGACCGAACCAGTTGCCTGCCGGATGGCGGTATTGCGCGGGGATATTGGCGGTCAGCCCGGTGGATGTCACGGGCTGCAACAAGCCGGCCTTGTCATGATTGTGCAGGTTACCGATATCGGAGACCAGGATCAGATCAGCGGGACTGTTCCGGCCCTCTGACTTGAGCCGTTCCAGCATGCCTTTCTTTAGGTAAACCATGTTGACCTTGATGCCGCTCTCGCTGGTGAAGGCCTGCAATAGCGGTTTCATCAGGAATGGCTGGCGCGAAGAATAAAGGTTCACCTCCTCCGCCGACGCCATGGCGCCACCCGACAGGGCGGCCGCACCAAACGCCATCGAAAAGATCAGGCCCTTGGTCAATTTACTTTTACTCGTCACGGTCATAACTCGAATTTCCTCCTACGGAACTAGGTAACATTCGGTTTTTATAACACTTTTTTTGCGAATGATAACGATTATCAATTTCGATACGAGAGTAATAATTGGTCTCTAAGGCAATGTCAATTCGGATCGTTGGGAAAGCAAATTTTGTGGCCGGCCTGTCACTCTGGCGCATTCTGACCGGCCGGGCACGACGGCCGGCGATCGAGGTACTTGCGGCATGGCAGCGGAGCACACTACAGTAACCGGTAGATAGTTGATTGCCTGCGGCTCAACACTAGGCGCGCCAATAATTGGCGGCCGCAACAATATGGAAGCGTCGATGGATCGCTTGAGACAGGAACTAGACGGCCTGATGCGCTATATTCAGCGCGTCAGACAGGAGATCGCGGCAATTGATCGGCCAACCGACGGCGACGACCGTTTCGAGAGCATGGGCGAGCAGCTAGAGGCCGTCGTCGCGGCCACGGGTGCCGCCACCAATACCATCATGGAAGCCATGGAGAGCAACGAACAATTGCTCGACGCATTGCGCGAAACAATTACCGATCCCGCACAAATCGCCGCGCTGGACCGGCTTACCGCCAATGGCAATGCCGTCTTTGAAGCTTGCGCCTTTCAGGACATCACGGGGCAGCGGGTCAACAAAGTTGTCAAATCCGTCACTTATGTGGAGGAGCGGGTCAACGCGCTGGTTGATATTTGGGGCAGGGACAAGCTTGCCGAAATCGAGATTGCCGCCGAGCCGGAAAAATCCGCCGATGAAGACCTCTTGCACGGACCACAGCTGGATGGGCAAGGCCTGTCGCAGGATGACATCGACAAACTGTTCGATTGAGACGCCGAAATAGCCCGAACGCTAATGAACGGCGGCGTACATGATTTCTTCTTCCGTTGCCTGGCCGCCGGCGAATTCCTCCACCACCCGGCCCTGGCGTGCCACCAGGATGCGGTCTGCCAGGGTCAGAACCTCCGGCAGATAAGAGGAAATAACGATCACCGTTACGCCTTCATTGGCCAAATTACGGATGATTTGATGGATTTCAGGGATTGAGCCGACATCTACGCCGCGGGTCGGCTCGTCGAAAATCACCACCTTGGGGCGTTGCACCAGGGATTTACCGACCACCACCTTTTGCTGGTTGCCGCCCGACAGTTCATTGACCTTGACGTCTACCGAGGGCGCCCGCACTTCCAGCTTCTTGGCCATTTCCGGACCGAGCTGGTTGCGCGTACCGTTGGAAACCAGAAAACCACGGCCTAGTTTCGAGGCCAGCCAGGAAAGATAGATATTGTCCTTGATGGACATGGTTTCCAGGAAACCTTCAACCTTGCGGTCCTCGGTAATATAGACGATGCCGTCATCGATGGCCTGCTTCGGCACCCGGTAGCGGATTGGCTTGCCGTCCAGGAAGATGCGTCCGCCATGAAAGAGGTTGCGCTTGTAGGCACCGCAAATGATCTTGGCGATCTCCGTACGGCCGGAGCCGACCAGTCCGGCCATCACCGCGACCTCGCCTTCGTAGGCCGAGAAGCTCATGTTCTTGACCATATTGCCCATGGTGACGTTTTCCACCGTCAGCACCCGGCGGCGTTTCTTGCGCTTGCCGCCCTCACTCACATGCTCACTATGATGATAGTGGCTCTGCGCCTCGTCCCGGCCCACCATATGGCGCACCAGATCTTCGCGGTTCATCTCCGACGTCGGCGCCGTGATGATGTGCCTGCCATCGCGCAGCACGGTGATCCGGTCGGAGATCTCCAAGGATTCTTCAAGCGCGTGGGAGACGTAGACAATTGATACGCCGCGCGCCTTTAGATCCCGCACCAGATCGAAGAAATGTTGTTTTTCTTCCGGCGTCAGAGTGGCGGTCGGCTCGTCGAAAATAATCACCCGGGCATCGTGATAGACGGCGCGGGCAATCTCCACCATCTGCCGTTGCGCCGCGCCAAGCGTGGCCACTGAGAGGGCAGGATCAACATGAAAGTTGAGGGTCTGCAGCATCACCTGGCCCTCGATATACAGGCCCCGCATGCGGTTCATGAAATCTTCCTTGCCCAGGCGCAAATTCTGCGCCACGGACATGGACGGCACCAACGAGGTTTCCTGATAGACCATGGCGATGCCGGCGGCCAGGCTTTCGCCCGGGTTGGCGAAATGCCGCTTCACCCCATCCACCATCGTGGTGCCGGCGGTCAATTCAATGGTACCCGACAAGGCCTTGCACAGGGTCGATTTGCCGGCGCCGTTCTCGCCAGCCAAGGCATGGATTTCGCCAGGGTATAGATCAAAATCCACGCCTTCGATGGCATGCACGCCGCCATAGATCTTGGTGGCGCCGATGACCTTGATCAGCGGTTGGATCTGGGGCGCCGCAGTATTGCTGTTCTCGGCTACCGCACTCATAATTGACCCTCTTCAACAATACGGATGATTTTATCATCGCCCTTAACGGCGGCGGCGACCAGACCGCCATAAGCCGCAATACCGGTAACGCCGTGACGCCGGCCATCGGCCCGGCTGTGTAGGCTGCGCACAACCTCGTAATCCTCGTCCAACTGCACCACCAGGCCATAGCTGCGCGGCGGTGCCCAAGGCTTGATAATGCCAAGGACCCGAAAGCCGCCGCCCTGCAGCGGCTCCAGGAAATGGCGGTCCGCGCGCAAGGTGGGACGCACCCAATACGCCGGATCGACCGTCTTCATCATCTGTTCGCGATAGGCATCTTCCTCCAGCACGAATTCCAACATCTCGGTGCGCATGGCGAACAGGCACATCCAGTAACCGCCGTCATCAGATGAGGTAATGCGGGCGGGATAGCCGGGCATGTTAGGAATGACGATCTCGCGCCGGCCCTGGCCGGCTGGTACGTTCAGGGGCAGCTTGAACAGCACATGGCTCCAGCTTTCCGTGACCAACAACGATTTGCCGTCATGGTCCAAGGCCAGACCGTAGGGGTAAGCAAGGTCATCTATCAGGGTTTCCGCCGTGTCCGTATTCAGATCCCAGCGGATCACCCGGCCAGAAGCGTTTTTCTCCATCAGATCCCGCACCCAATCCGGTGCGTTGTGCTTGCTGGAACCCTGGGCAATGAACAGCACATTGTCTGGTCCCGCCAGCACCGCTGTCAGGCATGACAATGGCGAACCGTCAACGCTTTCCAGACGCTGGCCATTGTCGAGAACCACGCCGATACCATCGACACAGGCCGCCAGACCGCCGTTCGCCAATGCGGCGATACCGGTCACCAGGCCATCGAATTGCGCCGCCACCTCACCGTCCGCGCGAAACACTTTGTTGCCGCTGGAAGCCAATAACGTACCGTCCGAGGTGAAGGTCAGATCGTCGGGCTGCGACATCTGCGGGCTGTCCCCCAGCACTGTGCATTCATCAAGAGCGCCGTTGGGCCGCAAAGGGCCGTCCATCATGGGAATGGCATGGGTCTCGCGGTCCGGGAAAACCACGTCCTTGACCATTTCCAGCCAGCGGGCCGTCATGTCCTTGGCCCCCAATAGTCGTCCGGTCCATTCCAGTCCGGGTCCGCGTCCGCCAGTTTAACCCGGCCAATACGGTTGTTCATCAGGCCGCCCAAATACAGATAACCCCGATGTTCGCGCATGGATGTGATGGCGGGATGGCTTTCCCCGCCCTTGTCCCAATAAGAGGACAGTACTTCGCCTGTCTCCGTGAATTTGATGACACAGCCGTTATTGATGTTGGGATAGATCCATTCATCGGGCGGCACCCGCTTGACCATACGGGTGCGGAAACCGGGCATCTGCATGGCCAGATCGAAGGCCGGCGTGCGCATACCGGTCATGGCCAGCCAATAATTGCCATCAGAGGCGCGGTTGATATTATCCGGGTTGCCGGGCAGGTGTTCGATTACCGTCTCCAATGTGCCCTTCTTGGGCCCGGCGATCCAATAGCGCATGATGTTGCAGACCCAGGTCTGGGCGAAAAAGATCGACTGACCGTCGTTCGCCATGCAGACCCCGTTGGGGAACATCAAATCCCTTAACAGCGTGCGGGTCTGTCCCGTCTTGGGATCATGGCAGATGATGCGGCCATTGCCCCGGCCCTCCAGACCATCCATGGCCCAGGAATGCATCTCATAGCGAATGGTGGCTTCCGAGAAATAGATCTTGCCATCCGGCGCGATATCCAGATCGTCGGCCAGGCGCAGACGACTGTCATCGTTGATTTTCCAAGGCGTGCGGTTGGTTTCGTCCGTGACTTTAAAGACCTCGCCATCTGGCTTTACGCCATAGACGCCCATGCCGCCGATACAGACCAGCAGGTTATCGTCGCGGTCAAAGGCCAAGCCCAGGGGGCGGCCGCCGATACGAGCAAAAACCTCGCAATGTTCAAAGTTCTCACCGGACAGGCGCATGATCCAGCCTTCCCGGGTGCCTGTATAGATCCGCCCCTCGCGATCCAGAATAATATCCTCGGGGCCATCCACCTGCCCCAGGCCGATCGCCTGGGCATCGTTCAGAGTAGAGTTCTGCGCATAGATGGTGCCTGAATCTTCGGTCGCGTCCGGCAGCTCGCCCAGATCGAGGAAGGCCGGCACAACATAGATTTTCGAGATCGCCTTGTTCTTGTTCTTCAGCCATTTTACATCAATGCCCACGGCCACCAGCATGATCAGGCCTTCCAGGGCAAACGTCGGCCCGCCCGTAACGCCCAGGCGGACCAGGCCGTTGATCAGTACCAGAATGGTCGTCGCCCCGATCAAAGCGCGCCCGACCGAACCCTTGCCCCCAGCCAGAGAGACTCCGCCCAGCACCGCCGCCGTTAGGGCCATGACCTCCAGACCATCGCCGGTGTTCGACGACGAGCTGTTCAGCCGCGCGGCATACATCAAGCCGCCCAGGGAACAGAGCATGCCCGAAAGCACATAGGTCCAGAAAATCGTGCGGTTAATGGGAATGCCCGCATGGCGTGCCGCCTTGCGGTTGGAGCCGATGGCCGCGATATGCCAGCCGGGCCGCGAACGGCTGAGAAGCGCATGGCCAATCACCGCGATGACCATCAGGATACAGACGTTGGCCGGAATACCCCACAGGGTGCCCTCGCCCAAAAATTCCCATACCGGGCTTTCATTGTAGGCGGTGGCGATATCCACCGCGAAGACCGGCGCGGTCAAATCAAAGGTGGCGCGAAAAATGATCAAGGTGACCAGGGTGGTCAAAAATGCGCCCAGCTTCAGATAGCCAATCAGGAAACCATTGCAGGCCCCCATCAAGCCGCCGGAGAGCAATACCAAGACCAGCACCAGGCCGATATGCAGCTCGTACACATTGAACAATATCAGAGCGATGAAATCCGCCATGGCGAATATGGCGCCCACGGACAGATCAATACCACCAACAATCAGAACCACGGTCATGGCGAGGACGACGAAGCCGAATTCCGCGAACTGAGAGGAGGTCTCGGCGAGGTTATCCAGGCTAAGATAGTTCGGAATGGCGACGGCGCAGAACGTGAGAACGCCCAACATCATGATGAAAGGAACCGCCGGTTCCATCCATCGCTTGGCCAGCAATTCGGCCAGGGTCCGCTGAAAAGACCATTTCGCGTGCAGCTTCAGATATGTATCGGTGATGACGGACATGAAGGGCCTGTGCTTACCTGGACGGCGATGTAGTTTGTTCTGGGACAACGACGGTCCCGGCGGAGAGCACCCCCACCGAGACCGTTACGCAGTGTTTTGGCTTACTTCTTCTTGCCCATCAGGTCGCGG
>Ga0257122_1002463_pt1 | contig 11585 bp, 10 predicted proteins | sample SI106_120metaG_FD_190146 | JGI IMG/M metagenome (GOLD analysis project Ga0257122, IMG submission 190146) | Marine microbial communities from Saanich Inlet, British Columbia, Canada - SI106_120 | ecosystem: Environmental > Aquatic > Marine > Inlet | place: Canada: British Columbia | collected... | reverse complement strand
AGATAGGGGCATAGTCTAATAACGAACTTAGAAGCGTAACATCTCCATGCTTCCCACAAGGGAGCGAAGTAATAGATATTTTCTTTAAAAATTTTGTGTTATATATATAGCTTGGAAAAGGTGCCTTCCCCCCCATTCCAAAAAGATATTGCGACAAAAAATCACTTTGACTATTAAACAACTTTACAGATTCAAAGTCATGCATTTGTTGCGCGCATTTTAAAATATTTTTCTTAAATATAAATGCATTACAACCAACAGCTGAAACCGCTTGATTAATGTTAACTAGGAATAAAGACATATTTTTAACATAATCAGGATGCATTACGTCATCATCATGAAATAAGACTGCATATTCGCTACTTAACTCAGAAATAACTATTTTAAAATGCTCTCTTGAAGAAAGTGTTGGATTTCGTACCAAAAGCCTGAAATCGGTGCTTTGATAATTTTCACTTATCATCTTTCCTACCTCTTTCTTTTCTGAGTTATCAGAAACAACAAGCTCAAAATCTACTAGGCCTTTATTTTGATTCAACACTGAATCAATAGCCTGCTTAAGGTATTCAGGCCTATCTCTTGATAAGATTACAATTTGAAATTTCACCCAACTCCCATTAAATTCAGTAAAATATAATGATTACTTATCGAAATTCACTCTTTCTTTTACAAAAACCAAAGGTCTATTTAGCACCTGGGTATAAATCGCACCTACATACTCCCCTATCACACCTAAAAAGAACAATAATATAGATAGTATAAAAAATACGCCTATCACAAGTGGTGCAATACCCAAAGTCATTTCACTCCAGTATACTAACTTAAGGATGAAGTAGGACAACCCCGCAAGGAAGCTTAATACTGAACAGAATAAACCGATAAAAATCATTAAACGAAGTGGAATTTTTGAAGTACTAATAATTCCAAGGACTCCTATATCATACAAACTATAGAAATTATTTTTGGTCAAGCCTCTAACCCTATTAGGCTGATTGTAAGGTATCTTATAAACTTGATATCCCGCCTCGGCCAGCATCCCTCTAAAAAAAGGATACGAATCTTTCATCTGTCGCAATGCAAATATAACCTTTTTATCGAATAATCCGTATCCTGAAAAATCTTTAAATGTAGTAACCTCTGATAATTTATGCAAAATCTTATAATATAGACCTCTAACTACACTCATTAGATTGCTTTCCTCTGTATCTTGCTTTACGGCAATAACTATATCATTCCCCTCTTCCCATTTATCAATAAACTCGCCTATCATTTCTGGAGGATCTTGCAAGTCTGCAACAATATAAATAACCGCATCTCCATCAGCTTGAAAAACCCCGTACGAAGGGGACCGAATATGGCCAAAGTTTCTCGAATTAACTATGATCTTAATCCTTTGATCTTGATCTGCTTGAATCTTTAACAACTCCACTGTATTGTCTTCCGAAGCGTTGTCAATGAAAATATACTCATAATCATACTTGGCCAAATACGGCTCCATTGCCAATTTAACACGCCTAATAAGCTCATTGACATTCTCACTTTCATTATAACAACCTGTCACTATACTAATTTTTTTCAAACCTACCTCCTAAATAAAAACAAACTTCTTGTTCAAGACAAAAGAAACTACAGCCATCGGAGCAAGTAAAACAGCACCAGACAAATAAATATTTTCTATTCCAGTATAGGTTAATATCATCCATAAACCGGAAACATTCAGGCAATATATAAATAAATAAACGGCAACAAAACGATGGAGTCTTTTTGCCTTTGAGGAAAAAACAAGACTACCAATACTTTTGTAATTAAACAGTACGCCTAATATAGTTGATAAAAGAACTGCCAATGAGTAATGCAGCCCAAGGTAAATGAATAAGGCAAATAAACCATAACCTACAATTGTATTAAGAATGCCAACCAAAATAAAGCGTATAAAATGATTGTTCAATGCAAGGGTTTTATCTTTAAGCATGCACTCTCTTCTTGTATAAAAAATTAATTGAAATCATATAATACAATATCAAAAATAACAGAGGCCTTATAATCATTCCTGAAGTTACATCCCTACTAATTTCAACTTGTTGACCTGATATAAATGACTCCATAGTTATAGTATCTAATGTCATAAATGGAATTTCAATTGGCAGTAATAATAATAATAATATATACAAAGAAATACGGTTAAAAATGATAGAAGATAAAAAAGGAAATAGTAAAATAAATACATAGCCGCCAGAGTTTTTAACTACAATCATAATCAACATTGCCAAGAGTAGAAACAACGTATTACGCTCTTCATCTCTAAAGGATAATGATGACAGTAAATATTTTGTAGACACGAATAGAAAAAATATAAATGTTGTTAAAATCGTTAAAATATTGGACCAAGCTCCAATATCCTTATATTTTGGATTTAATTCTGTAAAGGCTAATAAAATGTTTTGATAAGAATATGTAAAATAACTCCATTCATAATGTCTAGGATCAGATGAAAATTCAAAGATATTGCTTATAAACATCCACCAATTACTTTCGCCTAAGATATTTGCAGAAATCAAATTAATGAATAATGCTAACAATAATGTTAATATTATTCGGGAAAAATGTAAATTCAATAGAGGAATAAATAACAAGGCTATCAAGTAAATTTTTAGAGAAATAGCCATTGCCATGAAGATGCTAAAAATCCAAAGTTTTTTATAATTTAACGAGCTAATTAATAAAACTAGTAGAGTAATAAATAACAAATTACCCCTTTCTAAGGTGAATAAAAAAGGCATGGATAAAAATAGCATTATTAAGATAATCTTATTGCTGCGTATGAGAGCTTTTGATTGAAAATACAAAGTCAGAATTGTTGTAATAACATGCAATCCCATTAAGAAAAAGAAGCCTTCATCACGTAATATTAAAGACCCACTTCCGCTCTCAGAATAAGGAAAAATACTTACAATCCAAAATGAAAAAGGAGTGTAGATAGACTGCCATTCTGTATACCTACCTTCATCATAAGTCCAATATTGAACATTAAAGAAGTCCATAAATGTATCAAACTTATCATAAAAAAATGGCGCCGGTAAGTATCCGTTTGATTCTAAACTTACTAAAATATATGTCAAACTACAAAATGCAGCTATAAATATAATGAAATTATCTGAATTTCTAAGTTGATACACGCCTACACACTTTAATTAGCATTTTAACGAATCTCTCTTAATAACAATATTAATTACCATTTATCCAATTAAATTTCTCTTTAACTCTTCTTTAGATAAAAAAGGAGACAAGTCTTCGAGAGGTGGTGAAACTATTGTTCCATCGGGTAGTTTTTTTGCACTCAACTTTGGAGCGAAAGCTTGATTCTCATCAACTAATACCTCACAAATAGCTGGGCCATCCAAACTAAGAAAATCAGAAATTGTATTATCGATATCATCAATACTTTTAATACGGACAAATGGTATATCAAAAGCACTTGCAACTTTTGAAAAATTAGGGAATGATACTCCGCTTTTTGGGCTAGCTCCAACTTCGATACCATTAAAGAAATTTCTATGAGTCTGAAAGATAGATGAATACCCGCTATTATTAATTATAAATATCTTTATTGGTAGATTAAGTGAGGTAATTGTCTGAAGCTCTTGCAGGTTCATCATAATGCTCCCATCTCCAGCTAAGCAGATAACAGGCTTCTTATTAGAGCCAATACAGGCTCCTATTGCTGCAGGAAGGTCATAACCCATGCTGGCACAACCCGAATTCGTCCACATTCTCTGCCCTTTTTTCACTTCTCCTGCTTGAAAACTAATAACACATGCGCTTCCATTAGCTGCAACTGTAATTTGATCTTCTGGTAATTGTTTGAATAACTTATCCATAAAACAATAAGGACTAACTTTTTCCATCTTATAGTATTCATCTAATACCACCGGATAAAGATCTCTTCTATCTAAGCACCACTGCATCCAATCCTGATGTATTGAACTAGTTGATCCATAAGGAAGTTGAAGTAATTTAGGAAGCAGATCTGACAGATCGGCGTGAATGGAAAGATCTGCTTTTACCGTTGGCTTCTTCATTTCAATTTCATCGATATCAACCCAAATTTTATAAGCCTTTCTAGCGAACGAATCCCAATTATAACTAACCTGTCGGATATTGAGACGACTACCTAAGATAATCAATAGATCGGAATTTTGAACAGCAAAATTACCCGCTCTATCTCCAACTGTTCCGGGCCTTCCTGCATAAAGAGAATGGGAATCCCACATAACATCATGCACATTCCAGCCAGTAACCACAGGTATACCAAATTTTTCTACTACTTTAAGAAATGTATCATTTTCTCCACTCAATCTAATGCCACTACCCGCAAATATTACTGGACGCTGTGCTTTCTTTATTGCATTTACTATGGCAATACATGCATTATTTATATCCGTTGTTTTCCATGGTTCATCAATTTCAGAAGGTGTGAAACCAGGTAAATCATTTACATTAATTTCAGCCCCTTGTACATCTAATGGAATGTCAATCCAACAAGGACCTGGCCGTCCAGATTGCGCAAGGTAAAATGCTTTTTCTAAATGATATTTAATAGTATTTGGATCAGTGACCATAACAGTATATTTCGTAACAGGACGTACAAGATGTTCTATATCCAATTCCTGATCACCATATTGTCGGAGTGGTAGTCCGGTACTTCTAACTGTAGTTTCATACTTCACTTGCCCAGAAATTACAACCATCCCTATTGAATCAACAAAAGCGCCGTATACTCCTGTTATAGCATTGGTACCACCCGGTCCCGAAGTAACATTAACAAGCGCCAACTCATTTGTAAGACGATAATGAGCCTCAGCAGCCATAGCACAGGCTTGCTCATGATGGTTAAATATGCATTCTAGATCATTATTTGTACCAAGAGAATGATTAAGATGCATTGCACCTCCTCCAGTTACCATAAAAACATGACGAACACCTAACTCAACAACTTTTTGAGCAACATAATCAGATAATTTCATTTTTTAATTCTTCCACCCATTCCAAATTGCTGTTTTAATAATTGCTTCATCTAGCGAGACCATTCTCTTTACACCTAGTTCACTAGTTATCAATGTTGTATCCGGCACATAACGCCCAGGATTCCAACCTTTTTCTTCCCTACTTAAAATCTGATAATCACCATCACCTAGAACATTGGAAACACGCTCTGCCAGTTCAGAAATAGATATCGATTCATCAGAACCAACATTATAAACTTTACCAGACTTAGCGAAAGCGAGCATATTCCAAAGCCACACAGTCAAATCAGCTACATAAAGATAGGAGCGACATGGCAAACCATTACCATTAACCACAATTGGCTTGCTGTTTATAGCATTATTAATGAAATTACCTGCAGCAAAATGTGAATCTAAAGGCAAATATGGCCCAAGTAGCGAGAATATCCGAGCAACAGAAATATTCAGTCCAAATTGTTTACCGTATATTGAACAAAGCATTTCAGCAGCACGTTTCGCTTCAGAGTAAGTATTTTTTGGATTCAAACAGTCTAGAGACCCAAACCAATCTTCATTTACTCGCTCCATTTCCCATGGTTGCTGTCCATAGATGGCACCAGAACTAAGAAATAGTGTGTGTTTAATAGATTTTTCTTTAGCAAAATCAAGGGCACATTGTGTACCTTGTATAATAGTGTCAAACATTTTCTTTGGATCATTTTCATTCAAGTACGCACTAGCATCAGTAGCAGCATGAACTAAATGAGTATATTCACCATCCACATCTTTTAAATCACGTATATCGCCTGTAATATAACTAACAGATGGGTAACTTTTAAAATGGGGAAAATTAGAAAGGAATGCTTTAGAGTTACGTGTGAGTACGGTAACTGTAATGTTCAAATTAAGTTTATTATTCGCATAAAATACAGAATCTAATAACCATTTACCAATAAAACCAGTTCCACCTGTCAGAAAAATATTAGCCCCATCAAGAGACTTAAATGCTTTTCTAGCACCATTCAATATCTCCTCTAAATCTTGATTTATATTCCAATCTACAGACTTCATGTAATCAAACCATTGTTAACAAAGTATCAAACATTTTATTAACACTTGGTGCGACTTTAATACCTTTTGTATTTTGAATAAAACCATAGCCATACGAGCAATAAATAAAATCAAGTTGATTGTCTACAGCAGATTCAAAATCATCAATAGAGTCTCCAATTACAACGCTAGATATTGCATCATTTGTTGTCAATATCTTGCTAACCATATCAGATTTATTTCCAAAGCGTCCTGAGTCAATCGTAAGAATTTCATGGAAGTATTCATTAATCTCAAGCATATTTAATATTTTTTTAGTTGGCTTCCAAGGCTTATTTGTTGACACAAACAGATTCTGATGTTTGCTTAAATTCTCCAGTCCTTCATACACACCGGGGAACAACCTAGTTTTCATTACACCTATTTCATCATAATGTACACGAAATTCTGCAGATATAGTCTTGATGAGTTCTTCATCAGACATAATCTCTTTTAATAATATTGATATAGGTGGTCCAATCAACCCTTTATGCAGCTGAGGTAAATAACTTGGAGCATGCTTACCGATACAATATTTTAAGGAGCTCATCACACCTTCTTGACTATCTAGCAATGTCCCATCTAAATCAAATATAAACATTTTTTATAAATTAAGTCTTTTAGCAATCATCTCTATTCTTTTATCGTCTTCTGACTGAATGGTGGAGTAATATCTTTTTTTACTCTTCAACCATAATAATTCAAATTCAACAGCTTTTAAAAGTGAACCATCTCCATATTTATATGAATCTGCGGGAAAGACTACCTTCCTTGTTTCATATTTATCAAGCAACTCATCTCCAACAAGCCTCTCAATAATACCAAAAGATTCTGTTGATATGCCCCCGCCTAATGCTGTTTTTAAGGACTTTTCTTTTGATTTCAAAAAAACATTTTTGCAGATTGTTTCTACTTCTTTTGATGTATTTATATCTGACCTTTTTAAACCCATAGAGCCAGTCAGGTCAACCCTGCCAACTGTTACGCTATTTAAATTTGAAATATTATCAAGAGTTAACATGTCATCAAAATTTTTACATGCAGTAATTGTTTCAATATTTACTGCAAACTCAATATCATTTGCATTATCTTCAGGAATAAAATTATCGATTAAATCAGTAAATTTAGAAAGGGCGTACTTTGTCTCTGCCATCGGCGCTACTAAGCCTCTAGCACCTAATGCCATTCCACTATATACATCAGTTACAGCCTCAACACCACCTATCTTTAGTAATAATGGTAAGTCAACATGTGCTGTAATATCTTTCAAACGCATCAGCTCGTCTATACGACTTCCTTCCGCTTCAAATTCTGCCTTTATTTCAAATACACCGTATTTTTCTTTCAATTCGGTCAGAATCTCAATCATCTGCCTTTCTAAAATATTCATAACTTCCTCCTTAGAAATTAACTCCAAAAAATTCTTCCATTTTCTCAGCTATATAATTTAACTGAGTTGTGCCCAATCCAGGGTAAATTCCGAGCCACAATGTCTGACTCATAGTTATATCTGTATTAATCAAGTCTCCAACAACACGGTATTCAATATCCTTAAAGTACGGCTGTCTGGTTAAATTTCCAGCAAATAATAGACGAGTACCAATTTTATTTTGATCTAAATACTTGGTAAGATCTACCCTGTTCACTCCAGTATTACTCTTTACTGTAATTGGAAAGCCGAACCATGAAGGTGTTGAATTTTCAGTAGGCACTGTAAGATCAATAAAATCAGAAAGTGTTGACAATCTATCGCTTAAATATGAAAAGTTAGAATTACGTTTTTTAATAAATTCTGGCAAGCGCTTTAATTGAGCTAAGCCGCAAGCTGCCTGCATATCGCTAATTTTAAGGTTATAGCCAAGATGTGAATAAGTGTATTTATGATCATACCCTTGAGGCAAGCTACCTAATTGTTGGTCAAATCTCTTTCCACAAGTGTCATCACAACCTGGCTTGCAATAACAATCCCTACCCCAATCTCTAAACGATTCAGCTATAGTCATTAACTCTGAATTATTAGAAAAAACCGCACCACCCTCGCCCATAGTGATGTGATGTGCCGGGTAAAAACTACAGGTCGCAATATCGCCAAATGTACCTACGTGCTGCCCTTCATACTCTGCACCCAATGCATCGCAACAATCCTCAATTAGCCAAAGATTGTACTTATCAGACAATTCCTTTACTTTTTTAAGGTTATATGGATTACCCAAAGTATGGGCGAGCATAATAGCTTTAGTTTTTGGTGTTATTGCTGCCTCAATTAGATCTGCATTGACATTATGGGTTTTCAAATCAACATCAACAAATACCGGAATAGCGCCAAACTGTACAACAGGATTAACTGTGGTAGGGAATCCTGCAGCTACTCCAATCACCTCATCACCCTTTTTAATAGCCCTGTCTCCTAATTTTGGAGAAGTTAAAGTTGCAAAGGCAACTAAATTAGCAGATGATCCTGAATTAACTGTAATTAAATTCTTAACCCCAATAAAGTTAGCCAGCTCTTTTTCGAACTGGTCGTTAAATCGCCCAGTAGTTAGCCAGCCATCTAAAGATGCGTCGACCATATATTGTAATTCTGTAGCACCGATTACTTTGCCAGATGGCGGAACAATACTTTTGCCCGGTTCAAATGTTTTTTGCTTGTACTTTAAGTCAGCAAATTCTTGCACAAGACTTGCAATTTCTAATCTTAATTCTTCGGTGGTTTTCATTTATTTATCTCTCTCATATATTCTTCGATTTCTGTTAGACATACAGTCTGCATATCGTCTTTATTAAGCCAGGCTTGATGCCAGCTAATGATTCTTTCTAGTGTCTGGCTTAATTCCCAAACAGGGCTCCAACCAAGCTTGGATTTAGCTTTTGAAATATCCAACTTCAAAAATCCCGCTTCATGCGGATTAGAGTTATTATCAAGTTCCCAGCTAGAATTAGGCCATTTTGAAATCATTTTATCTAAAATCCAATCTACTGGCTGAACATCTTTCTCATTTGGACCAAAATTCCACCCTTCAGCATATTTTTTTTGATCTTTATATAGATTCTGCGCTAAAATAAGGTAACCTGACAATGGTTCTAAAACATGTTGCCAAGGTCTTGTGGCTTTTGGATTGCGGATGACCACAGGCTTATTCTTTTCAAAGGATCTTAAAATATCTGGAATTAGCCTATCATCGGCCCAATCACCTCCTCCAATTACATTGCCTGCCCTAACCGATGCGATACCTATACCTTGGTCTTGTAAAAAAGAGCGTCTATAAGATGAGGCGACCAATTCAGCACAACCCTTGCTACTACTATAAGGATCGTATCCACCCATAGGATCGTTTTCTTTATAACCCTCAGCACGTCCATCATTTTCATAGCACTTGTCTGTTGTAATATTTACAATGGCCCTCAGATTAGGGCAGCTTCTTGCCACTTCTAACACCTTAGCGGTGCCAATAACATTAACTTCATAAGTTTCAATGGGTGCATCATAAGAATATCTGACTAGAGGCTGCGCTGCCATATGGATTAAAATATCAGGATTAAATCCTGTCATACTCTCGTGGAGAGTATCTTGATCTCTGATATCGGCTATTTGTGAATCAATTATCGTATCAATTTTTGCTTCATTGAATAAAGAAGGTGATGTCGGAGGATTGAGAGCATAACCCCTTACTTCTGCACCTAATGAGCATAACCACAAAGAAAGCCAGCTACCCTTGAACCCAGTATGGCCTGTTAGAAAAACACGCTTTCCTTTCCAAAACTCTTGGTCAATCATTATTAATTACCAAGTTTTCCATGGTGCTTTGCCAGATTCCCAAAGCTCTTGTAAATACACCTTATCCCTCAAAGTATCCATAGGCTGCCAAAATCCTTCATGCGTATAAGCCATTAAACTTCCTTCTGATGCCAAACCTTTTAACGGTTCTTGCTCCCAGGTACATCCATCGCCAGAAATTCTTTCTAAAACCTTTGGAGAAAGTACAAAAAAACCACCATTGATTAAAGCTCCATCCCCTTTAGGTTTTTCTGTGAATTGCATTATCTGTTTATTTTGTATATCTAATGCGCCAAACCTTCCTGGTGGATATGTAGCGGTAAGTGTTGCATCTTTACCGTGCTCTTTATGAAATTTTATCAATTCTGTAATATTAACATCTGAAACGCCATCACCATAAGTAAAGCAAAATGCATCCTCATCTTTTACATATTCAGATACTCTACCTAGTCTTCCACCTGTCATAGAATTATCACCTGTATCAACCAAAGTAATTGTCCATGGCTCTGCACGCTTTCGATGTACTTCCATAGAGTTTTTTTTCATACAAAAAGTTACATCTGACTGATGAAGAAAATAATTGGCAAAATACTCTTTAATAACATAACCCTTATAACCACAACATATAATAAAATCATTAATTCCATGTGTGGAATACATTTTCATAATATGCCATAAAATTGGCTTTCCGCCAATTTCCACCATCGGCTTTGGCTTTAAACTTGTTTCTTCGCTAAGGCGGGTGCCTAGGCCACCTGCTAATATTACTGCTTTCATTTTTTCCCCTTTAATTTTTAATAACTTTGCACAAATTTGTCTGAATAAAAATCTTTCTCGTTTAACCCTGATTTAATAAAATTAGATTTAGCACAATCAATCATTACACTTGCTCCACAAGCGTAGACATTAACCTTCTTAATATTATTCAACACCCTCAGTGCGACATCCTGTACATACCCAATTTCACCATTCCAATCATCATCATCTTTTGAGACAATAGGGTAGAAATCTACATTAATTTTTTTAAAATTTGGGCTCCAAATAAAATCTTGCTGCACTCTATTACCCCAGAATAAGCTTATATTCTCAATCTGATTAAAATCAGGATCTGAATCCAATCCATCTAATATCGAAATTATTGGCGCAATGCCAGTCCCAGTTGCTAAAAAAACCAAAGGCTTAGCTCTATCGCGTAAAAAGAAAGTCCCTTTAGGTCCTTCTATCCTCAGCAAATCATTTAATTTTGCTTTATCAAACCAATAATGACTAAATTTACCATCTTTAACTTTCTTTATTAAAAGAGTGATTTTATTATTTGATGAAATACTAGCTATTGAATAACTTCTTCTTATAGAGTTTGGACCTATAATATCAATGAACTGGCCTTCTAAAAATTCAAAATTTGATGCGGGTGGAAGTCTTAATTTGACTTGCATAATATCTTCAGAAAGCAAATCTAAACTATTGATTCTGGTTGGTAATATTTTTACTTCAATCCCATGCATAGCACTAAGATCAATCGCATCAATTAGGATGTCAGATGCAGCTACACAACAGCATGTTAAAAACTGATTATTCGCATCTTCCTTATTAAGCGCTAATTGCTCCTGAATCTCAATTATTTCGCCTTTTAACAAAGTCGTTTTACAGGTGCCACATTGCCCATTTTTACAACTATAATCGAACACAAATCCAGCAGACAAAGCACTCTCTAATAT
>Ga0257122_1002462_pt1 | contig 11588 bp, 9 predicted proteins | sample SI106_120metaG_FD_190146 | JGI IMG/M metagenome (GOLD analysis project Ga0257122, IMG submission 190146) | Marine microbial communities from Saanich Inlet, British Columbia, Canada - SI106_120 | ecosystem: Environmental > Aquatic > Marine > Inlet | place: Canada: British Columbia | collected... | reverse complement strand
ACAGGCTCTCGACGCTGTGCAACTAAAGGACGTACTGCCAGAAAAGTGTCGCGACACGAGCCCCCCCGAAGCCGAAGGTGCCGTCATCGAGCTCGCGTTAGACGACGAAATCGATGCGGCATTCGCCGATATATCCGATGCCGAGCTCGCGCCCACGACACCAGAAATCCCGTTATTTTCGTCTCTCGATGCGATTGCCCTCCAAGCGCTAATTGAAAAGACGACGAGCCGAATCTTCACTGAAGGGCAATCGATCATCAAGGAAGGGTCTGACGGTGACAGCCTATTCGTCATTGTTGAGGGGGAAGTGGTCGTCAAGACGGAAAGCCCCACTGTCGTCGAGTTGAACCGTTTGCACGAAGGCGCGTTCTTCGGGGAGATCGCTCTCCTCACGCATTCCAAGAGGATGTGCACCGTCGAGGCCGCTTCAGAAACGACGCTTCTGGAAATCAACCGCGAGAACATTGCCGCTATTCTAGAGGATCATCCGGAGGTACTACGTGTCCTCCTTCGTTTCTTCCGCGATCGGTTGATCGATCGCCTCCTGGACACCTCTGAACTCTTCTCTCCATTCGAAGCCGAAGCGAGAAAGGAGATCGCTGCTGGATTCGCCTTTATTGAAGTCTCGGCGGATACGGCCATTCTGCGCCAAGGTCAGGAAGCAGACGCACTCTACGTTCTGCTCGCTGGGGATTTGATGGTGAGCCAGCAACACGAGGGCGCCAGCGAAGAAATAGATCGATTAGAAGTGGGAGCAATTTGCGGTCAAGCGGCGTTGTTGGCCGCATCGGAAGCCACAGCAACCGTTTCGGCCGCGCGGAAAAGCTGGCTCCTCAAATTGCCGGCCGCTGATTTTCGCCGGCTGATCATGACGCATCCCCGCGTACTGGCATTTCTCAGCGAACACTATCGCTTGCCAGATCAAAGCCAAGTTGTGACGGGTGCCAGACCAAAACGCGACAGTTACACGTCGGGAAATCTGCGGATAATCTGAACGTAGAGGTGAGGTTAACGCTTTAGGGGGGCCGCAAGCTTTCCGATATGCGCCTTCAACTTGGGGTATTCCTCCGCTCCCACATAGCCAAAGCGTCCTTCGACCTTTCCATTGGGACCAATGACGAACAACGCCGGGAGTTTCACGCCGTTGCCTTGTCGAATGTACTTTTTGGCCACCACGCCGTAGGCATCAACCAATACGGGGAACGGCACGGGATTACGCTGGAGAAAGGCATTCAGTTTTGAACGCCCTTCTTGATCTTCCAGCAAAGCGACCATGATGAATTTGACGGGTTTGCCTGTGAAATCCTTCGCCAAAGCGCGCAGCTTCGGCATGGAACTTCGACATGGTTTGCAGTCGGTGCGGAAGAAGTCGATGACGACGACCTGTTTCGGCCGTCGCGCACTCACGTAATCCGACAGAGCAATCAGGCCGCGCGAACGGTCTCGTAGCGAGAATGCAGGCGCTGCGTCGCCGACATTAACCGACCCAGGTGTCCCGGCCAACACCTCTGCGCTCGCCAAACCGAGCATACCTACGATCAGAGCGAGTCTTTTTAGCATCGATATTCCACCGTCTGAGATTCTCATCAGTTAACCGCCGCGGCGGCGTCATTTAGGCATTCGTCACCAAAGACAACAACGCTGGATGACGTAATGAATTTCTTCGCGAATTCTATTAGGTCCACAAGCCCTTCGTTCGCCCAGTACATCACGCAGCTATTATTCGTGCAGTGGCGGCCGTTTTCAGAGTCCTGGTGGGTTGTCACCATGCTAATGCCGTTGTTGACGAGCCCCACCGCATGACCGAATTCATGAATCAGGGTGGTTTGTTCCACAAATTTCGACGTGGCCGAAGTACCGATGACAGGCTTAAACATGGCGATGATGCCCGTGCTACCCAGCGAGACTCCCAGCACGTTGTCGCGTCTTCCTTCGGAGTCCTTATAATAGCCATCGAGGAAGATCACGTAGAAGGTGTAGACTGCGCCTGCATTCGTTTTGTTCCGATGCTTGTCCGCGAGGGCCACGATATCGTTCGAGGTGAAGTCCTCGGCCGTAATATCGGTGATCTTTTCCATATCCCCCAAAGTGCTGGGGACCGTAATCGTGCGGGGGGTCTGCTTGAAAAGGGCCTGGGCATTGGCGCGAAAGAGCCCCCACAGGTCGTCGATTGTCGCCGCCGACCCGGTGAACGGTTCGGCGCCTTCCTGGTAGTCCACCTCGATGATCAACTCGGTGACATCCTTGGAAAAGAGGCTTTTGGCATCAGGCGTTTCGGGCGTGGTGCCGCCATCACCGCAGCCGGCCAAGATAAGCTGCCCCAATATGGCAACAGTCAGAAATTCCGTACGTGTTTTCATCGTTATTCCATCATTAGGACGAGGTTGTGACGAAGAAATTCAATCGCCTATTATAAGGGGCTCAACCCTCTGGGAGCAAGGAAGAGAATATCGCCCTACGCCGGGCGAAATCATATCGATATCGGGACTTCTGCTCTTGACGGTCCGCGACGCCGATGGCACTTTGTGGGCGTGATCCATCGCATCGAAGTGGCCCATCGTAGCGGGGTTGACGATCCGCGAGGCATTGCGCTTACCCAGCAAGCGCGCACCTTTCTCGGCCTTGAGGTCGAGCGGATCCTATCCCATTCTGTCTATAAATACCGAGCGTCGTTGTCGACCGATGAAGTGGAACGGCTTGCCCACGCGCTCTGCGACCCCATCGAAGAACGTGTCGTCGTCGGTCGGTTCGCGCCCGAAGAACGTACGCGTTGGGTGGTGCGCGTTGGCCTGTTACCGGGCGTAACCGATAATGTTGGCCATACAGCCCGCACATTTCTTTGCGATCTATTGGGTCGCGCCCCGGAGTCCTGGCAAGAGGACCCCCTAGCCTTTTCGGAATCGCTCTACCTCATTGAAGGCGATGCGCTGAGTTCGACAGATATCGACCGCCTCGTGGGCGAACTACTGCATAACCCGATGATCGAGAAGGCCCAGGTTTGGTCGAAAACCGACTATCTTCAGGCCCCGGTAGACCTCGATTTTCCGTTGGCCGGATCGTCCACCGAACCGCGGGTCGAATGCATCACCCTGCCCAAAACAGATGCGGCCCTACTCGATCTCAGCCGAGAGCGTATCTTGAGCCTCAGTCTCCGCGAACTCAAGGCCATCGCCGCGCACTATGCAGATGAGCAGGTGAACCGTTATCGTCGAGAGCAGGGCCTCGGGAAAGACCCAACGGACGTTGAACTTGAGGTTCTCGCCCAAACTTGGTCCGAGCACTGCAAACACAAGATTTTCAACGCTTCCGTCGCCTATTCTACGGAGGCGGGCGAAACCGAACAAATCACGTCCCTCTTCAAAACCTATATTGTCGGCGCCACGCGCGAAGTGGAAAAGCGGGTCCCTTGGTTGGTTTCCGTATTCGACGACAATGCGGGGGTCACGCGCCTAACCGACGACACCAACCTCGTCTACAAAGTAGAAACGCATAATTCGCCCAGCGCTCTGGATCCCTATGGTGGGGCCATGACAGGCATAGTCGGGGTGAACCGCGATCCATTCGGAACGGGCATCGGCGCCGCGCTGCTAACCAACGTTTGGGGCTATTGTTTCGCGTCACCACGTTATGCGGCGCCTATTCCGGAGGGGCTTCACCATCCCCGGCGAATTCGCGATGGGGTGCATCGGGGGGTAATCGAGGGTGGCAACCAGAGTGGTATCCCCTACAGCCGCGGATTTGAGGTCTACGACGACCGGTTCCTAGGCAAACCTCTCGTTTTTTGTGGAACCGTGGGCGTCATGCCCGCGGTGGTAGGCGATGGTCCCAGCGAACGCAAAGACATCACCCCGGGAGACGCCGTGGTCATGGTGGGAGGCCGGATCGGCAAGGACGGGATCCACGGGGCAACGTTTTCGAGCGAAGCCCTCCACGTCGAGTCGCCGACGCATGCGGTACAAATAGGCGATCCAATCACCCAGAAAATGATGACGGATATGCTGCTCGAGGCCCGGGACCTCGGCCTCTATCGGACGATCACGGATAACGGCGCGGGCGGGCTCAGCAGTTCCGTCGGCGAGATGGCGCGGCTGTGCAACGGTGCCAGGCTGGACCTCGATCTCGCTCCGTTGAAATATCCCGGGTTGGCCCCGTGGGAGATCCTCGTTAGCGAAGCACAGGAACGAATGAGTCTGGCCGTCCCACAGGACAAGGTCGACGATCTCCTCGCGCTAGCAACACGTCGCGAAGTAGAGGCTACCGTCATAGGGCGCTTCGAAGACAGTGGCCGCTTCCGAGCCTTTCATAACGGTGAATTGGTAGCCGACCTGTCGATGGACTTTCTCCATGAAGGCTGCCCTCGTATGGAATTGAAGGCTATTTGGCAACAGCCAGACTACATCACCGCAGCCACCCTTCCCCTGGCCACCGTTGAAGGGCAGCACGAAGAAATCCTGCTGACCCTGATCGGCGGCTTGAACCTCTGCTCCCGCGAGGAGAAGAGACGCCAGTATGATCACGAGGTTAAGGGGCTTTCTGTCATCAAGCCCTTAATCGGTGTGAACAGCGATATCCCTGCCGATTGCACAGCCATGCGCGTCCGCCACGAAGGACCTGAGGTCGTGCTCCTCGCCGAGGGGATCGCGCCCCGGCTGTCAAATTTCGACCCCGGGCTGATGGCCGGCTTCGTGGTCGATCTCGCGGTCCGCCGCATCATTGCAGGCGGCGGAAAGCTGGGCGCCATCGCCGGACTCGATAACTTCTGTTGGCCCGATCCGGTTCAATCCGAATCCACCCCGGATGGACATCAGAAGATGGCTGGTCTCGTCCGAGCGTGCCGCGAACTCTACGGTATGTCCACAGCCCTAGACGTCCCGCTGATCTCCGGCAAAGACAGCATGAAGAATGACTCTACGCGTGGAGGCGTCAAGATATCCATTCCGCCAACGCTCCTCTTTTCCGCGATGGGATGGGTTGAGGATGCAAGCCAAACCATGGACTTACGTGCGGACGCTGCTGGCCAGCAAATCTTCGTCGTGGGCGAAACGAAAGACGAACTGGGCGCAGGCGAGTTTATGCATTGGTTCGCCGACAAGATGAACCAACCGGAATGGCTCGGACTAACGAGTGACTTTCAACTCGTCGAACATCCCAGCGGGCCCACACCGCCGCATAGCGATCCTCAAACCACGCGTCAAAGTTGCGAGGCGGTACAACAGGCCATCGCATCCGGCTGCGTCCGAGCGGTGCATGCCCCCCACCTAGGTGGTATCGCCATCGGCCTCGCCACCATGGCGTTGGCGGCCGACTTGGGAATGGACGTCGATGTTTCCAAGCTTCCGACCCACGGTGAATTGGGGGTCTTTGAACGATTGTACGCCGAAAGCTGTGGGCGTTTTATTGTGGCGTGTGATGCAGATAAGGCCGACAGCCTAATGGAACTCCTCAACTCCCACAGTGTGCCTGCCACCCGTATCGGCGCCTTTGTCGAAGGAAAAGAACTGCGCTACCACGACGGAACCCATCCACTCCTCAAGGTTCCATTACAGCGTATTCGCGAGGCGTTTGCCGACGGACTGAATCTGAGCGAAGGGGGGCGCGCATGACCGTTCGTGTCGTATTGCCCACGGGGTTTGGAATCAACTGCGAAGCGGAAACCAGCCACGCCTTCCAACGTGCTGGCGCCACGGTAGATTCCCTCCATCTCAACGACCTGCTCGAAAAGCCCGCCCTGCTAGCCGGAGCGGATATCCTCGCGCTGGCCGGCGGATTTTCGTTTGGCGACCACCTTGGAGCCGGTCGGGTTCTGGCGAATCGTCTTCACTACCGTCTCGAACAAGACCTCACGCGTCACGTGGACGGCGGTGGGCTCGTCATCGGAATATGCAACGGTTTCCAAACCATGGCCCGGCTAGGCTTGCTCCCCGCGGGTCGGCCCGGAAAACAGACCGTGTCCCTCGTGGAAAACACGCACGGTGCCTTTTACGACGGCTGGGTACGTGTAGCCATGGATCCACTTTCTCCCTGCGTGTTCACCCGGGGAATCGAGGCGATGGATATACCCGTGCGGCATGGCGAAGGAAGGTTCATCGCATCCGACGAAGCCTATCGAGAAATCCAGGACAACCACCTGGCGGCTTTGCACTATGTCGATCCAGACACTGGACTCCCGACCAGTGAGTTTCCGCAGAACCCCAATGGTTCAAGACTCGGTATTGCCGGCGTCTGCGACGTAAGCGGCCGCATCTTTGGACTCATGCCGCATCCCGAGGCATTTCTCTATCCGGAAAATCACCCCCATTGGCGACATCGCCCGTCGTCGCCCACGGGAATCGAAATGTTTCGAAATGCTGTGCAATTCTGCAAGGGACTGTAGATTTTCCGGCGAATTTGCCTCTGAGGACTTCCGCGGCTAGAAATGAGCCTTAGATTAGGTCTCCTGTCCCGTCGGATGCTATGCTCGTCGCCAAGGAATAACTCATGGAAAAGACTGAATTCGAACAGAAATTCCTCAAGCTGATCAACGAAAGCAATACCGTGATCACAGCTCCCAACATCGCGTATTCGCTCGATATCCCTATCGACGAGGCCCAAGAGCATCTGTTGTCATTGGAGCTCAACGGCACGCTGACGCAGTCCACGGACGACAAGGGTAACGCGCACTACCTGATGCCAAATCGGCCATCACCCGGAGCGCTCGTCGCTGTCAACCGAGACGAGCCAGAAGGAAACGATGCACAGCCTCGATCCAAGGCAGCGCCGGGCTTGGTTAATCCAGCGGATATCCCGTCAGCCCCCGTCTATTCGGGCGCGGGCACGGCTCCGGTAAAAGGCAAGAACGTCAACGGACTCGTACTCAATGTTGCCGTACCTGGCTTGGGATCGATCGTCTGTGGCCGCCCCATCGGGTTCGTCATTATGGGCGTACTCCTCGCGGCGATAATGATGCTCTTCTTTCTACCTGGGTGGAGCAAGCTCTGGGCGCTTCTCCCGACTGCTATTAGTTGGATCTGGTCCATCGTGGCCGGCGTCGGTCTGCTCAACGAACGAGAGCACGGCCCCGGCGTCCCCAACTAGCTTCAAGCGAAGCCGATACCTCCCTGCCCGCAACTTTCCCTATTATCTTCATCATTCGTAGCCAATTAACGCTTGGCGGTTGGCCTCGCCTGTTGCTATGCTGCCGCGCGTTTAGCGCATAGATTACATCCGAAATCGTCCTGCAAATCGAGCAGTTACCTTATGGCAAACATACCTAGTCCTATCGCAGTGGATCCGACGAAGCTGCCCAACCCCATGCCGCCGCGCATTGAGCAGCAGGCCACCAAAAATTGGCAAACCGCCTTGGTGTTCCTCGTATGCTGCGCCATCTACCTCCCCGTAATGGGGTCGTACGGTATGTTCGACCCTTGGGAAACGCACTACACCGAAGTCGCCCGGCAGTTCATGGTGCGCGGCGATTGGCTTTCTACGTATTGGCATAACGGTACCGGCCCTGAGGGCTTTTCCGAAACCAACTTCTGGTCCAAACCCGTCGGCAGTTTCTGGATGTCTGGACTCAGCCTTAAGATCTTCGGCTACGGCGCCCATACCACCGGTGAGCAAATAACCACCGGCAGCATTGAATGGGCGGTTCGTCTTCCATTCTTCTTAACAGCGTTCTTTGGCATCTTCTGCATCTATATGATGGTGGCGCGTTTGTTCAGCCGGCGCGCCGGACTCCTATCGGCCGTCGTGCTCGCCACGGCGCCCATGTATTTTATGATCGGGCGCCAGGCCATGACCGACATGCCCTACGTGGGGCCGATGTCTGGCGGGGTTGCTCTCTTCATCCTCGGCCTTTTTGGCGCGAAAGAAGAAATGCCGCGAAAGTCCGTTCAGATCGGTCGCTTCACGCTCTCGTGGCCCCATTCTCGAGCCTACTATATTTTTCTGGCGGCCTTTGTCATCTTCATGGTTCTACAACTCACCGCCATAGCCGGACCGCTTCGCCGTATCCCGATGCCCGTCAAGGCGTTCAACGGCAAATTGAGTCTAGCTCTTTGGATGATTCCCTACGGCGTCTTGGCCTTTGTCTTCATCTGGCTTTCGCGCAAGACGAAGACAAAGAATGAAGTCTATATCTACGGGTTCTATATGGCGGCCGCCGTTGCGGGTCTGTCGAAGGGCCTCATCGGTTCGCTTCAACCCGGACTCTTTGCCTTAGCCTACATCGCTGTGGCACGAGAATGGCGCCTATTAAAAGAGATGGGGATCATCCGTGGACTCATGGTTGCCATCTGCATCGCGTTCCCCTGGTACACGGGCATGGTGGTGCGACACGGCCGTGCCTTTTGGAATATGTTCTTCGGCACGGAACAGTTTCGCCGTTTGACCATCGGTGAACAAAAGCAGGCCGTTGGAACCATCGAGTACTATCTCCAGCAAATGGGCTACGGGCTCTTTCCTTGGATCGCGTTCTTGCCGGCTTCGCTCGTACGTGTATTTACCACCGGCAAAGACCGCACCCCGCGTGATCGCGCAAAACTATTCGTTGGCGTTTGGCTGGTTTGCACCATCTGTCTATTCACGTGGTCGCTCACCAAATACCATCACTATATTCTGCCCGCGATTCCGCCGGCGGCGATTCTTATCGCGCTATATCTCGACGAACTTCTCGAAGGAAAAGTCGGGGCCATCAACGTCTCGCTCGTAAGCGCTATCGGCGTCTTGCTGGTTGTAGGCATCGACTTGATCCGGCAGCCTGCCCACTGGGTCTGGATGTATACCTACCTGTACAATGGCAATTGGGCCAAGGGCGTGCCTCAAGGCAGCCAGGTCACCATCTACACGGTTCTTTGCACCGTCGCACTGCTCCCCTTCTTCTGGGCCAAAATGCGCAAATGGGCCGTAGTGGGGCTCGTTGCGGTAACGGTTGTCTTCGGTGGCTACGTGCTCAACTGGTACCAAGTCGGCTGTGCGAAGCATTGGAGCCAAAAGTACGTCCTGAAAACCTATTACAAATTGCGCAAGAGCCCGGAAGAGAAAATCATCGCGTGGCAATTCAACTGGCGTGGTGAAACTTGGTATACCGGCGCAGAAGTGGTGGTCTCCAAGAGCCTCGAAAACGAAAAGATCCAGAAATGGCTCAAGGAAAGAAAAGGTACGCGCTTCTTCTTCATCACGGAGCGCTATCGCTTCAGCCGCCTACGCCAAATGATGCCGACCGAAAGCGGCAAAAAAACGCTGAAGATAGTAGACGATTCCAACGTGCACTACGTCTTGGCCCAAGCTGAAATCTAGTCGCCTGCCGAAAGGCTAGACGGCACACTCTAGGCCTTAGTCGTCGAGGCCGCTTAGCCACGCGAATTCTTCGCCGAGGCCTACCGAATCCTGAAATCCAAGGTCTATCCAGCGACAAATGAAATACATGTAGGGCGTGGGATTTTCGGGGTTGAGGATTTCCGCCGTGTGGTCCCGAAGATACTGTTTGGAGAACTTCGCCGCATAGAGGCTTTCGTACTGCGACTTGACCGGCACGCAACTGGCGTTGAGAAAATCACAGATTTCTCCCCGGCGGCCGGTGTCTCGAAAATGTGAGAGCGCTGTGCGTATTGAGTCTCGCTGCATATTGAAGAGTGAGCGATTGACGTAAACCCAGTCACGACCGAGTTCCTGGTACATGAATTCTTTAACGCCTTCAGATACCGCCATGAACCGGTAGAAAAACTTCTCGTAGCGCGCCTTCGCTGCTGCCTCCGTGCCTTCCTTGAACCACTGCTGGATCAGAAGCCTTTGATTGGCCGTCAGGTTTTCCCACGTGGCCACATGTACAACCCCATCACCGAGGTTACCCGTGAAGAAGACGCCCTCGAAGGAAACGTCGATCTTTTCCTTGTCGATAATGCCCGCAATCGTGGCACTAGTATGCGCGGTTACCTGAGCGTTGAAAGCCGTGAGTTCGGTAATAATGACGTCGACCGCTGCCTTTTCGGGTGGGTCCAATTCGTCGTAGGTCGGCCTTTCGTTGGTCACCGTAAGTCCGCAACCGACGGCCGCCAGCCCCAACGCCGAGATCAATAACAACCACAATATGGGGAGGCGTATTCGCTTCACGTTTGGACCAGGGTTAAAAGTAGAAGGCGACATAGGCCGGTAGTTCCAATCGATCCACAACGCCAATGGTCATGAAGGATTTCAGGTCTCGATATTCGGGCCCCGCAATGGAGGCGATGTTGAATAGGTGATACCGCAATCGCACGCCGACGCCAAACCAAGAGGCCAATTTCACCGAGAACGTGGCGCCGCCGTAAAAGCCGAGCGTCCAGCTTTCAGCTTGAAATCCCTGCACCAACACATACGCGCCGAGACCCGCGTCGAGGGTGAGGTTGAAACGCCCCTCGGGCTGAAGGATATGAACGTTGGTTCCCAAGGAAACCTGCCCTGCCAAAAACAGCGCTGCCGCCCCACCGAGCAGATCTTTATAAGGGTTCACACCCACCGCGGCCGCAACCTCTAGTTCAACGCGGGGTATCAAACGGAGGCCCAGATGCAAACCACCTCCGTAGCCCTCCCCCACATCGGGATCGACGACGAGGGAGCTCAAGCCAAACGCCAATTCGAGTCGAAAGAGGCTGAGCTTCGCCTTGGGCGCCGGCGCCGCGGTCAAGGTGGGTATCTCGATTCCGGGCTCGTCGGCCACGGCCAAGATACCAGGCTCGTCACGGGCCAACGACGATGTGGGCAATATCAGGATGATCATCAAGGTTAGGAAACGCACGCTGATAGACCCAGCAATTAGCGGACCAGGGGCGGGATTCGGAATTTTCCTAATAGTTTTACGCATTAATTAATAAGTCGACTCAGATTCCTGATGCATCCAATAGGTATGATGCGCCACCGGCACACGATATTCATGTTTCACGATATTGGAGTCTTTATTGTGACCTAAGATCTGCAGAGGTCCAGCGCCATGACGGTTGGAAAAGCGAGCCGTTGAGGGGGACTCATCGTATGCGGCGGCGGCCAAATATTGTATGTGGCGTCACGCCGTCGCCAGAATCCTGTGCACGCCGTCACTCGCCTCGGAGAGTCCTTCCTGGCTTTGTTCGGCCTCACCCACTGCGCAGAGATACATCGAATCCCCTTCGACGGCGACGCATTCCACGGTAACGGGCACCGTCGGGCGTCGCCTGCGGGATCCGGCATCTCCTTCATAGGAAGCCGGATGGTCTTCCCTGGCGATCAAAGGAGCAATGGCTGCAAGCTCGTCGGCCTCGGGGCCGCGTAGGCTAGCGCCGATGAGCAGACCGGCAGAATCCGCCAAGACCAGCGCAAAAAGATCATTTTGTCGTGCGATCTCAGCAAGCCAATAGTGCAGCGCCAAGCTGGGATAGCCGCTTCGTCTTCGTCTTCGTTCAACGAGGATAGGCATACGACCCTTTTCTTTGGTGATTTCCCTTAAGGTACGGCATCAAACGCCAGCCAGCAATTTTCTGACTCGGAATGCTAGCGTGTCTCTAAGGTTAATTCGGCCGAAAGGTCGGTTTTCATGAGGGATATATTGAACCGCAGCAAGCGTTTGCCCACGGAAAGAGGCCTAAGTGCCTGTTTTT
>Ga0257122_1002457_pt1 | contig 11597 bp, 7 predicted proteins | sample SI106_120metaG_FD_190146 | JGI IMG/M metagenome (GOLD analysis project Ga0257122, IMG submission 190146) | Marine microbial communities from Saanich Inlet, British Columbia, Canada - SI106_120 | ecosystem: Environmental > Aquatic > Marine > Inlet | place: Canada: British Columbia | collected... | reverse complement strand
GCCTGGCACGGTCAACCCCCACATCAAATAAGATCGATACACAGTTATATTTCAACCCGGTCAGCTACCAGCCAAACGCCGATAACGAACGTAAACTCACACAGCCCGATCCCTATTCGGGTTTCATGATGGGTTTTAACCCTTGTCGACCGACCAGTACCGGCTGGGTCAATATCGCCTCACCCGACCCCGAAGTAGCTCCACGCATGAGCGGAGACTATCTCAGTACGCAAAAAGACCTAGATGACGTGGTGGCGATGGCCCGTCTGCTTGGCAGAATCCAGGACACCAAAGGTTTATCTAGCCTCCTGCTTGAGCCACCGCAGTTAGACCTTTCTACAATGACAGATGCCGATATCATCCGGGATTTTCAACAACGCGCTACTACGGTTTACCACCCCTGCGGCACCTGCCGCATGGGGCCCGAACCCGATCGCGCCGTAGTCGACGCCAAGCTTCGGGTTCACGGAATTGAGGCGTTACGCGTAGTTGATGCGTCGGTTTTTCCAAATATAACGTCTGCAAATACCAACGCGCCAACGTTGATGGTTGCGCACCGAGCGGCGCAGATGATCCTGACAACCGCCGATCGAAAACCTTGATTCAGCCGGGGGTCGTAGGTGCCGGTGGTGTACCCCATTCAGTATCCTTCGCACCCCGACCCGCCCCCTGCCTGCGCCATCCTTTTATCCAAGCGCCGCAATCCTTCAGCGCCATCTTAAGGGGTCGAAAAGATTCGAATGTTCTCGTTGTGGCAGGTTGTTTCATATCTTTCTCACTCAGTTCCCATTTGTGATCCTCATTGTTGATTAACCGGTGACTCATAATATGAGCCTGGTTGCCTGGTCAAACTGTGTCCATGGTCACACCAAAGAGCCCGTCTGAGTCCAGCCACAAGAACATTTGGTTGCTGGGGATACTTCAAAACACTACGGATGCCCAGGCCTTTGGAAATCCCGCGGCAGGTGCAATAGACCCGACGCAACAGAAACCGAAAGTGCGTGCCACACACAAATAAGCTTGCCCAAGATATCTGGGTAGGCTCGCTATGTGGCCAGCAGTGATTTTGATTCCCAAGTCCGATAACCATTGGCAGATTACTCGCGCCTACCGGAAGCCGTACACTACCTTGTTCTCAGTGTTACTCTTCATCTTCGCCTTTAATGTGGGAGAAAGAAACAGGCATGACCCGTAAAACAGATACCAACCGGATCGCTGTAATCGCAGGCGACGGCATCGGCAAAGAGGTCATGCCCGAGGGCGTGCGCGTTGTGCAGGCCGCAGCCGATCTCTTCGGGCTAACAATCGCGTTCGAGCATTTCGATTGGTCGTGCGACCAGTACGACAAAATTGGCAAGTGGATGCCCGACGACTGGAAGCAGCGTATCGGCGGCTGCGCCTGTATCTTTTTTGGCGCTTGCGGTTGGCCCGAGCGCGTACTGGATCACGTCTCGCTTTGGGACTCGCTGATCAAGTTTCGCCGCGAGTTTGACCAATACGTTAATCTGCGGCCGGTGCGGTTGATGCCGGGCGTGCCCTCGCCACTGGTAGGGCGCGAACCGGGCGACATAGACTATTTCGTAGTGCGAGAGAACACCGAAGGAGAGTACTCATCGCTCGGCGGAAGACTGTTCGAGGGAACCGACCGGGAGATGGCACAGCAGATCTCCACCTTTACCCGCAAGGGCGTCGATCGAATTATGAAGTTCGCTTTCGAGCTCGCAATGAGCCGCGACAAGAACCTGGTGTCGGCCACCAAATCCAACGGCATCTCTATCACTATGCCGTACTGGGACGAGCGTTTTGCCAGTGTCGGTGAGATGTATCCGGATGTTCGCCGTAGCCAGTATCACATCGACGGACTCACTATTCAGATCGTTTTAGATCCCGGGCGCTTTGACGTGATAGTCGCCTCAAATCTGTTCGGCGACATCCTGTCCGATCTTGGGCCTGCGACTACCGGGACCATCGGTATTGCTCCGTCGGCAAATCTGAATCCAGAGCGAGTGTTCCCTTCGTTGTTCGAGCCCGTGCATGGCTCAGCGCCTGATATCTTCGGCAAAGCCATCGCAAACCCTATCGGTCAGATCTGGTCCGGTGCGATGATGCTCGATTACCTCGGTAAAGGTGACCAAAAGTACCGAGCCGCGCACGATGCAATCATGAACGCAATTGACGTGGTGTTACGTGAGGGTCCGCGCACTCCCGATCTGGGTGGCAGCGCGAAGACCGCTGATGTGGGTAAGGCGATTGCCGATGCGTTAGACGGGGCAACCTAAGTGAAGCGCCCCTAACACTTCAGGGCTGAACCAACTATTAACTCAACCACCCTAGCGATGCACAGCAGGAGTTTTGTAGCCGGCTCTAACTCCGATATGTTATGAATCGAAAATAGATAACCTACCTGAGTGTTCAACGTGAACGCCCCCATTCAAAGTTTCAGCCAGCGCATCCTCAATAAGATTGGTGAATTGAAACGTATGCGCGAACATCGCAATCCCAAATACCAGCAGGATTACTTTGACAGATTTCTCTAGTTTGATTTCATGGGTGACGATTGGCGGCTCATAACTCCAAGTTAGCTGAACTCGTGCGGTCAGTCTGCCCAACAACCGTAGAACGGTTAACCCGTCACCCGCTAGGCTCCGGGGGTAGCGGATGTTTTCTCGTGTAAAATATGCCGTGTAGCTGAGTTCGCGGGGTAAATTTTTTGCATCTGCGGTCATAAAAGGAGTCACAAAAACAACGAGAGTCCACTTTCTAACTGCTACAGAGTCCAATTAAAATGCTGAGGTGGCGAAGTGGATCACCAATTTTTACTATTAAACAAGCATTTTTAGAACACGATTAGTGCTCCCCTCGGCTCACGAGGACAAAAAGAGGACACGGAATTGAAGATCACTCAGAGCTACATTCGTAGTTTGAGGCCCCAAGTAGACCGCTGGGTTGTCACTAAGGATGGACTGAAGCCAGGATAGAACCCTCTGGGAGAGTCCTCCTCTTTTATAAATATGTAATCGGCTCTAAGAAGAAGCGACTCAAGATTTCCCAGCTTCATAACAACAGCATCACGACGTCCCAAGCCACTGAGTTAGACGATATTCTCCAAGAACTTGTGTACCGACAACATATGCACGGAGACTTCATTGGTGTTGCTGTCAAGGGAGTGGCTCGGCGAGAAGAAGTTAAGAAGGCCAAAGTCACTTTAACCGACGCAAGTGAGGAGTATCTTGAGGAGTTTCTAAGAGAAAAGAAAAAAGGCTCACAGGAGATTACCTACCACAACTACATCCTCACCTACCTTAGAGATTACGATCCCCGTGACATCACTGGCCCCGACCTACAGAACGTCATAAAGCAAGCAGGTAACGGCAAGAATCCCAAGCTCAATTACAGAACAACTGCGCACCACGTTGCGAAAGCCATTACTCGCTTCTGGCATTGGATGAAACAGACGGGGTATGTAGATTCGATAGAAGTCTCCCGTGACTTGAAACGGCCAGGTGTCAGAAAGAGCAACAGGTATTACAGTGATAAAGAACTGATGACATATCTCAAGGACGCCAACGCAGCCATTCAGGCAATCGCCTACTGTCCTATGAGGGCATCTGAGTTGCTGCGGCTTAATTGGGATCATTTCGAAGGGACGAGAGATGGCGGCGGCTGACACAATGTGAGAGTTAAGAGCATGGATGACGAGGAGCATGTTGTGCGGTTCTGGTGACGCCTGAATTTATGCGCTACGTCTCACTAGATGAAGGTTATTTCTTCAGAGGTCGCTGGGGTGAGGCTCCGTTAACTCAAAACTCACTGTCGGAGATGTTTAGGCATCGTAGGAAGAAGCTGGAGATTGGTCAGGATTGCGATGGAGTTCACGTCTTCTGCAAAAACCCGAGTACCTGGGCGCAGTCTGAGGGATTCCCTGATAGAAAATGGAGAATGGGTCTGGGCATTCAATCCCAGGACTGACTGGCGTGTATGGGCTGAATAAGTATCGCGACGAGAAGAGAGAGCTATGGGAGCGATGGGCGAATCATTGGGATGAGTTGACAGGAGTTTAGTCCCAGAGACCGTAAGCTTTCTTCAGCGCCGAAAAGATGCAATAACCCTGATGCTCGTGCCACTGTGTTGGGATGAATGGATGGGTTAACAACCGCTGCTGAATCCCCTAGTATCCCCACTAATCATCTCCAGTTCAAAGTCTGTCAAATCGCCATCGTGTCCTGGAAAGTCGGCATGGGCATATACCTCATCTGAAGTGATGGTGTAGCCGTGAGACTTGGCTAATGTAGCGATACCATCACCAAGTCTTGAGCCAGAGAACTAGCGCCCCCCTCCTTGCGCTCCTTCTCCTGTTCCTCCTTTAGTATCCGTTCCAAGATCTCCTGGGGAACCAATGGCACCCCCCCCTTCTTCGCGAGTATAGGTACGGAGTTGTCAGATGGTTTTTGATCCTGCACTACCCTCGAAATGTAATTAAGCTATCGCGTACGCTACACAGAGGTGTTAACATTTTGAATCTCAATTAACCATGCTCTCTATGTCAACCTTATTGCCTACCCTATTTCCAGGCCGTGCTACCTCTCAAGCGAGAATGTTAGCTGTAATCATGCTCGCAGTGGCTATGGGAATCTTATTAACATTCGACAAAGCTACCGCTTCTCAGTCGGAAACTGTAGATCTAACCGCCACGCCTGATGTTAACAACAGCTCTGCAGAAAACTCTTCTAACACCGAACTCATTCTTGGATCCAGTAAAAGTTATACCGATATCTACCCTCGACCCACAAAGCCATACTACAAGCTCAATAGATTTGAGTATGACGTCTTTAAAGAAATGGCCGACCGGGTTGGTTTTCGATTTAAAATGGTAGATCAAGGTCGATTCCGCGACATTCTCCCAGCTGTGACTTCTGGAAAAGTGCAATTTGGAATGGGATTAATCACCGTCACGCCCGAACGCTTAGAAAATGAAGTTGACTTTCTTTTTCCGCATTTCTTTTCCGGCCAAACATTATTGTTAGTAAGCCCAATAAGATTCAATGTCATGGGGGCTCTATCTATTTTTTTAAAACCCGCTCCTTGGCAAATCATGGGTAGTTTGGTTGTGCTAATTTTTATATTTGCTCATATCGTTTGGATTCTTGAGAGAGGGCGCGATTCACATGATCCCATTGTTGATACACGGTACTATCCGGGTATCGTATCTGGATTCTGGATGGCTGCATCGTTGCTGCTGCGCGTGCCATTCAAGCCGTTTTTTAATGGCCTGCCCATCACACGTGTTCTATCAGTACCTTTTGGGTTGATTGGTATTGCAATACTCTCTCTTCTTATCGCCTTTATCTCTACCCAGTTCTGGAAAGAGATTACGGCAGAGCGTCATATTTCTCTTGAGAAAGTGATGGCTAATGTCCCTATAGTTGTCCAAAATAGGTCAGCATCAGCAGGAATTGCAGATAAATTACGCTTTCAGAATATTGAAGTCCCTGAAGATTACAGAAGTCATATTAAGCAGCGGATCAGCAAGGGTGAGCTATTTGGTATTGTTGACGACAGGATAGACGCACTCTTTTATAAGAAACGGCTGAACATGGAGTACGATGTGAATGCATATATACACACCCTTAATCTTACTTACGAATTAAATTCATTCGCCGTAAATAAAGATTTTTCCATTGAGAACCCTGAGTTGATCTTTGAAATCAATGGAGCACTGCAAAAAATGTATGCTGACGGAACCATTGGCGCCTTAAGGGATCAATGGATTGACGACTGACTATCCCTAAGAATCACACCTTCGCCACAGCGCCACTTTTAATTATCTGTAGGACCAATTAGCCTATTTATAGTGATTGTTAGCAGATCTTAACCGCGTTCCACTATTGATAGCGGCCAAGTACACAAGGGCGCTGCTAAGTTCATCCTGGAGTCATCAGTTGATGGTCATTTACCACAGACCTACACTGGAGCTATCTCTGGTCGCCAATACGCTGATGGGATTAGCTTGCAAAACATCTCAAGGGAGATTCGCAGACTAGCCTTGAATGGCTTTGAGGTTGACGCAAAGAATGCTCACACGTGGCTGAGTGTACATGCTGCCAATCTTGCTGGGTTTAACGCTACTGACCTTATGGTTTACGCGGATAATTCTCAAGAGATTCGCTCTGCTGTACAGGCTGACCTAGAGATTGAGTACGAGACAGCGAAGCGAGTGCTAATAGCAGCGTTGTACGGGGTGATTACTCAAATTGAGCTGGGTCTGATCCTGAGTTGCTCAAGCTGTGCGATAAATTGCGAGCAGTCGTGACGGATACGAGAGCTGTTCGTAAAGCGATACTTGGTAATGCCCGGGTATCCAGGATGGGAGTTGTTAACGTCCTTGGCAAGGCTATCAATAGCACCCAAAATCACCCCAGGTAATCGCTCATATTCTCAAGGGGTACGAAACATTTGTTCTGGGAACTACTGTCCAAGGTAATGATTCGGCGCTGAGTCTTGAACATGATAGCTGGACACAGGATGTAGAGCCCGATCTAAAGGAGATACAGGCAAAAGTTAAGCATCGAACTGGCATTGCCCTGTTATGTAAAGTGACGTCATTTAGAGCCTGATAGCAAACAAAGAATGTAAATGATTGAGGTGCGATTGAGCCGTAATGAGTGGCGTTTAGCCCACTTATTTGAACGCCGGAAAGTAACTTAACCCCTTCCTGCTTGTCTGTGGTGTTCTCTGCTCCCTGCGGCCCTTTGTCCCCCTTTTATTTTTCAATCAAAGATATGAATTCATGTCTGAAAAATCGATCAGCGATGCGTTGGTTAAAGCTGTTGAACCAGAGCCTTTAATCGCAGCTGGTGATCCCAAACCAGCTACAGAGCCATCTCTGTCAGGGATGCATTATCTGTCACCAATCCTAAAACCCCCCCATCACCCTAACCCCCACACCATGGTCAGTCAGGGTCTTTTGGTGCAGGTAATCATTGGCATAGTAGGCAAAGGCGCCTAAGGTGAGGTTCTTCTTAGGCGAGAAACTGTACTGCAGCTGATAATCGATCTGTCTGCCCGTAGGGCTAAGGTCTATATCAACACTGCGGCTGTGCATAGCTTCAGCTTCATCGTAATAATCATCATGGACCAGGCTCATCGAGCCCCCATCGACCCGTAATGGCTGGCCAATGGAGAACTTAAGCTCATCGGTATCGCTTATAAGACGGCGTTGGGCAACGCCTAAGGCAAAGGCATTACTGGCAAGATGAGAGCTGGTGAGGGTTAAAAGGTTATCTGTTGAGGTATCGCCTTTTGAGAAGGCTTCGGTGTAAGAGGCTGAAAACTCGGTATTGCCACTTAACTGATAGCTTGTGCTCAAGGTAATGGCCTGGGATTCAGATCCTTCGGTAAAGCCAAGGCCACCGGCCCCGCCGGTACCAAGCACCCCTTGATCTTCCATAAGATAAGTAGCACTTAAGGATCCGCTAAGTCTCTTATCGGTACTGCTGCGACCAAGCGCCACCACCACTGCATCGCTTTTAGGGGCAAAGTCGCGTTCATCGGCTTCGCTGTCAAAGGTATTGTTGGTCAATACCCCGCCGGTTAAGTTAAAGCCCAAGGCAACTGGTTGATCGATAAAGCCATATAGACCCCCATCGGCGAGCGCCATCACAGGATATGCCCCGCCCTGGTGGGTTTTATCGGCCATCAGGCCAAAAGATAGGGCCTGAGTGCTGTCAAGGCGGTCTGTTGCGACTCCTTGACCTAAATGCCAGTCCATCCCGTTAGGATCATTAAAGCTCATGCGCCACTGTACGTCTGCCAGGCTTGGGTTCATCGGGTCGTAGCCATTGGCCGAAAAAGCATAGGACAGACCGTTATTGCTCCCTAAGGTGTACTCATGGCGCTCATAGCCATCTCGCATCCAGGTATTGAGCACGCCGGCATAAGAGGGGGCTAAGGTGGCAAGGGGCATCTGGAAATCCCGGTCATAGCCATCAAAGAAGGTCACCGACTGCGTGGTTAAAGAAGATAAGGCCGGTGAGACCTTAAGGTGTGAGGCCGATAACGAGTAGATCTTGTTGTTCTTACCCAGGTACTTCTTGCCCAGGGGCGATAACGCCCGGTCTGCCCGAACGAGTCCCCAGCCGTAGACAGGGTCAACACCCTTTTTACCCAGATCCTGGGCCGTTTTGAAGATGATGTTGGTGGTCGAGCCGGCACGCTTTTTCAAAACCGGCCAGTAACCGTGCAGTAGTGCTACCACACCGGTGACATGTGGGGCCGCCATGGAGGTGCCAGACATTGTCCCGTAACCCCCGTTGCCAAGGCCAGCATAGATGCTCTGGCCGGGGGCGACGACGGTGAAGTACTTGTACTTATTTTTCTTGATGCACTTGGTGTCTTTTTTCGCCTTAAAGCAGCCAAGCCCAGGCCGATTTGAAAACGAGGCAATTTTGCGATTACTTTTAACTGCGCCCACGATGATGAGATTTTTCAGCTTGGACCAGGCCTGAAAATTGGTCGAGAACTGCTGCGTTTCAAGTTTGACTCCGTGATTCCCCGCAGCTCTGACAAATACCATCTTCTTGTTCGCGGCCGCTCCCATCATGCGAAGAGACGAAAAGTCTGCCAACATTCCAGCGGCTTCCGGGCCATAACTCATGTTAATGACTCGGACGCCCAGTTTTCTTGCCTTGTTGACCGTAGCCGTTTCGCCACCTACCCACCCATTATCATCAAACATGCCAAAGCTGTAGATTTTGGCCCTGGGTGCAACCCCCACCATGCCGTTTTTACCGACACTGCTTGCGGCGATAGTGGTAGCGACATGGGTGCCATGGCTGTCCCAGTAGTTGTAAGTGCCCCCGCTGCTCTCGTAGTTAACACAGCGACCCTTGAGCTCTTTATGGGTGCAGCGAGCGAGGCCATCCATTACGCCAACTTTGACATTCGTTCCCTTTTTCTTAGCGTTTTTGTGCAGGGTCTTACTGATGCCAATACGTGACAGGCTCCATTTGTAGGAGCTTCCAGCATGAGAATTATCCGGCATGCTAAGGGTCATTAAAACGACTATAGCCACGATCGCGACGGAAGAGGAAATCATCCGCCGGGCATTTTTCTGCAAGGAGCCTATCGGTTTTAGTTGCGTGATTGACATAGCCAACTCCTTATTGATAACCCCATGATCCTGCCCGGTGGCCAGTGCGACCAAGATACTTGTTTGATTATAAAGGCGCTAATTTACATTACCTGGATTGCTCAGCCAGTAATCATACTGCGCCCAAATACAATCATTTCTGTCTCCGGTCGGGCATCGCGGAGATTGCTTAACGATAACCGAAATAACAGCCTCTTAATGTGATCGGCATCACATTGAGCAAGAATCAATTATTACGTGGGATAGGCAGTGAGTCTGCCGACGTCTTTAAAATTACAGACTGGCTGCTATGGCGCAATGGGGTGTTACCATCGCGACTGCCTGTCATCGGCAGAGGGAATTTACAAAGGGTGGGAGGTGATGGATCTTTTAGATCAGCCGCACTTGGAATCGCCACAGTTCAGGCAGGTCATGCAGCCATCGAGCAGTACGGTGGCCTTGGTCTGGCATTTGAGACAAAGTCGAGCCTCAGGCGGAAAGTCAGGCGCGCCAGACTCCGTTTCGGTGACGGTTTGAGTGCGATACTCAAATTCCCGGCGTTTTTCGTCAACGAGCTTTTGTTGGTGCTCGTCCAGTCCGTCGTCGCGAATCATACCGATCATGCGCATATGGCTGTCAATTGCATCGCCGATCTCAGCAACCAATGACGGCGTGTACTTGCCACCGCGCTTGAAATAGCCGCCCTGGGGGTCAAATACGCTGCGCAGTTCTTCTACCAGGAAGGTGACATCACCGCCCTTGCGGAACACAGCCGAGATAATTCGGGTCAGCGCCACGATCCACTGGAAGTGATCCATGTTCTTAGAATTGATGAAAATCTCGAACGGGCGGCGCTTTTCGTAAGGTGTCTGGGGATTCAGGACAATATCGTTGATGGTCACGTACAGCGCATGGTCTGATAACGGTGTTTTGATCTTGTAAGTGCTTCCCACCAGTGTTTCGGGTCGCTCGACCTTTTCATGCATCTGTACCACATTAGCTGGCAAGCCCTCAGTATCCGCCAAGATGGTTGCAGCATTCATCTTTTCGGGGGCCGGATCTGACCGAGTCGAGGAGACAACCTCAAATTCAGATATCTGTTTGCCAATTTTTATTGCCATCAGGATTTTTTCTCAGCGCAGGTTCAATTTTAAAATTTGCCGTAATAGCCTTCTTTCAGAGCATCAAAGAGGTTAGCCGCAGTGTGAGTTTCCCCGTCGTATTCGATTTCCTCGTTGCCTTTGGCTTCAATCACCTCGCCGTCGTCAAGGGTAAAACGGTAAACCGTGTTCTCCAGATCCTCTTCCTTGACCAGCACGCCCTGGAAGACTTCTGGGTTAAAACGAAACGTGGTGCAACCCTTGAGTCCCTGCTCATAGGCATACATGTATATGTCTTTGAACTCTTCGAAGGGAAAGTCGGTAGGTACATTAGCGGTTTTGGAGATTGACGAATCAATCCATTTTTGTGCCGCTGCCTGCACATCAACGTGTTGGCGTGGGTTGATATCGTCGGCGCTGATGAAGTAATCGGGCAGGCTGTTATCGTCCTTGGCGCCGGGACCCGCCTTTGAATTGACCAGTTCGCGATAGGCGAGCAGCTCGTAGGAGAGTACATCGACTTTTTCCTTGGTTTTGCGTCCTTCGCGAATGACGTTGCGGCTGTAGAGGTGGGCAAAAGAAGGCTCAATGCCGTTGCTGGCGTTGTTGGCCAGAGATAAGCTGATGGTGCCAGTGGGTGCGATCGAGGTATGGTGACTGTAACGCGCGCCGTGTTCGGCAATCTTATCGGTAAGCTTTGAATCAAATTGCTGCATGTAGCGGCTGTACTTGGCGATCAGGATCGAGCCGCGGACCTTGTCGCCCACCTTATAGCCGTCACGGGCCATTTCTGGGCGTCGGGCAAGCATCTCAGGGGTGATGTCGAAGGTGTCCAGCATAATGGGCGCCGGCCCTTTCTCCTCGGCCAGCTCGATCCCGGTTTCCCAGCCGACCTGCGCCATCTCGCGGGCAACCCGCTCGGTGAATTCCAGGGATTTCGACTCCCCGTATTTCATCCGCAGCATGGTCAAAGCTGAGCCCAGGCCCAAAAAGCCCATGCCATGACGGCGTTTGTAGCGGATCTCCTTCGCCTGCTGCTCCAGCGGTAGGCCATGAACCTCAACCACGTTATCGAGCATGCGTGAAAAAATGCTAACCACCTTGCGGAACCGATCCCAATCAAAGTGAGCGTCAGCGGTAAAGGCCGACTCAACAAACTGCGTCAGATTGATCGAGCCCAAAAGACAACTGCCATAAGGTGGCAGGGGTTGCTCACCGCAGGGGTTGGTGGCACGGATATCTTCGCAGAACCAGTTGTTGTTCATTTCGTTGATGCGGTCGATCAGAATAAAACCGGGTTCGGCGTAGTCATAGGTCGAGGCCATGATTAGGTTCCACAGTCGCCGGGCCGGAATAGATCGGTAGATTTT
>Ga0257122_1002456_pt1 | contig 11602 bp, 8 predicted proteins | sample SI106_120metaG_FD_190146 | JGI IMG/M metagenome (GOLD analysis project Ga0257122, IMG submission 190146) | Marine microbial communities from Saanich Inlet, British Columbia, Canada - SI106_120 | ecosystem: Environmental > Aquatic > Marine > Inlet | place: Canada: British Columbia | collected... | reverse complement strand
AAATGATTTGATAATTGCTTTAAAGGTAGCCGATGGAGAATCAGGAAAAAATGCACTCGAGGAGGCAGAAAATCTTCTTGATTCACCCTCTCTCCGCAGTGGAGGTGTAGGTGATTGGTTTCCCAGGACGATGGACACGGCATTAGCTGCGCTGCCTGGTGCGAATTTATCTCTTATCTCGGTTCCTGGTGAATTTGCTGCGGTTGAATCGCGTAAAGCTCTTCAAAATGGACTTCACGTGATGCTTTTCAGTGACAATGTATCGATTGTAGATGAGTTATCGCTAAAGCTAGAGGCTAAGGAGCGTGGGTTGTTGTTCATGGGACCTGATTGCGGTACTGCCATTTTGGGAGGTGTTCCCCTTGCCTTTGCCAACGAAGTGCCGCGAGGAGATGTGGGTATCATTTCCGCTGCGGGTACAGGACTTCAGGAAGTTTCGAGTCTCATCGCCAGGAATGGCGGCGGTGTGTCGCATGGAATTGGTGTTGGAGGGCGGGATTTAAGTGAAACCATCGGGGGTATTATGACTTTGATGGCAATAGATGCGCTTGACGAAGATTCTGCGACGCACCGAATAATCCTGATTTCGAAGCCGCCGTCGGAAAAAGCGGCCAGCCTGATTTTTGAACGTATTGAAAAATCGTCTAAAAAATTCACAGTTTGTTTCTTGGGGCTCGATGCCAAAGATCTTCCAGTGAACGCGCATTCCGTATCTACACTGACGGCTGCTGTGGAAGACGTTCTTGGCGATAAAATTACGCGGCCCCGGGTTGTTGAAAATACGGCCAGCGTTACTGCCCAAAGCCTTGAAAAAGGACGTACGCTAATACGTGGAATTTATTCAGGGGGTACTTTGTGTGCAGAGGCACAGGTAATTTTTCTTTCTGAAGGCGAAACGTTATTTTCAAACACCCCGGTGCCGGGTGCTAGAGGTTTGGATGAGGCAGACGATAAAACCCATTCAATTCTTGATCTTGGAGCAGACGAATATACCGTTGGGCGACCTCATCCAATGATCGATCCTACGCTAAGGAATGATCTCATGTCTCGATCTCTTGTGGAGCCCGGAGTCGCGGTGATTTTGATGGATGTGGTAATTGGCCATGGAGCCCATGCCGACCCAGCCGCTCAGATTGCCGAGACGATATGTGGGGTTTCAGAGGGAAAAGCCAGTGTGGTCGCTTCTGTTTGCGGGACAGAGGAAGACTCGCAGGTGTATTCGGAGCAGGTGAGAAAACTCGAATCTGTGGGAGTTGTTGTAGCACCCTCAAATGCGCTTGCAACTGAAGTTGCGTTGAGTATCTCTAGGCGAAAGTTTTGAAATGTCCGTGATTGAACTTATTTCAATGACATCACTGTGAGTGTTTTATTTTTTATCTCGATTAAAAATGATCGTTAGATTTCTGTTGAAGAAATAAATTTTATAATTGCCTAAAACTGCTCTGGTGAAAAATGATCAATCCGAGAATGCAATACAAAAAAAGAAAAATTGAAATCCACGGAAAGCAGATGGCCTATGTTGATGTGGGCGAGGGAGAGCCCATAGTATTTCTTCACGGCAATATCACCTCGTCGTTCATGTATCGGAATATTATTCCGTACGTCGAGCCATTTGCCCGTTGTATTGCCGTCGATAATATTGGTCAGGGGGATTCGGACAAACTTGAAGGTTCGATGTACAGACTTAAAGATCATCAGAAATTCACGGACGGGTTTATGGATGCTATGGGCCTTGGGGGAAACGTTACCATCATGGTGCATGATTGGGGGGCGCAGCTCGGCTTCACATGGGCAAACAAGAATCGGGGTGCCATGAAAGCCATTGCCCAGATGCAAGGCGTCCTCGGAGATTTCAAATGGAGTCACTGGCCCGAGCAGGTGCAGGTTCTATTTAAAAGATTTCGCTCTCCCGAGGGTGAAGAGATGGTTCTGGGTGAAAATCGATTCGTCGAGAACGTGTTGCCTGCGATGACTCTCCGGAAACTCACAGAAGATGAGATGAATGAGTACCGGCGGCCTTATCAGAATCCCGGAGAGGATAGGAGGCCAACCCTAACCTGGCCGCGAGAAATCCCCATCGAAGGATATCCGTCCGATGTGCTCCGGGTGATTGAGGAGAACAACAGGTGGCTGGCCGAATGCCCGTTGCCAAAGCTATTTATCAATTCTGAACCCGGCGCGGTCTTGATTGGTGAGCACCGCGATATGGTTCGGCGCTGGCCGAATCTAACTGAAGTGACAGTCAGTGGGCTTCATTACATTCATGAAGACTCACCCGACGATATTGGTCGTGCCTTGGCCGATTGGTATAAATCCATCAGTTGAATAATGGCGCTATAGCGCTGTCGTTCCGCCGTCGCTCGTAACAATCGCACCGTTCATGAAGTCGTTTTCCTCCGATACCATAAATACGGCAACGTTTGCCATCTCGTCGGAGGAGGCGAATCGTTTTACGGAAATATTTTCTAACTTGGACTCGGCGTATTCGGGTCTGTCTTCATGGATTTTCTGTACCCGTTCGGTCTCCGTCGTACCGGGGGCGAGGCAGTTTACCCGGATGCCATGTGGGCCCAACTCGGTGGCCAGAGCGCGAGTCATATTGTGTGTTGACGCTTTTGTCGTGCAGTAGAGAGCGTTGTTTTCTATTCCAATCATGGCATGGATCGAACCGATGACTAGTATTCTTCCGCTCTTTTGCGCTTTCATTATTTTGGCGGCTTCAATCGAGGCGCGGAATGGCGATTTTGAATTGACCTCGAAAAGGAAATCTACTTCCGCCCCCGTGAATTCAGTGAGAGGTTTGTGGTTTCTCCCTCCGGCGCAACTGACAAAAATATCCAGACCGCCGAGAAAGTCAGCTCCGTCGGTAATAACGGTGGCCGCGTTATTCGAGTTTGAAAGATCGTAGCATTTGCCACCGGCTTTTATGCCTTCGGCTGTGCAGGCATCGATAGTTTTTTTCAGCCCCTCTTCATTGGTGCCTCCGGCAGCCCAGATGGAAGCGCCTTCGGCGGCGAATCGTTTGGCAATCGCGGCGCCGATACCCGACGAAGCGCCCGTGATAATTGTTTTTTGACCTTCAACTCTTTTGCTGGACATGATTTTCCTCATCCTCTGGTAGATTCAAAAAAACTAATTAGACATTAATTGGTATCTGCAACCATTGCCTGGATATCGTATTCCGCATCCGGGACCAATCGAGGAACAGGTTCACCTTTGAGAAAGCATATGAGGTTTTCTGCAGCTTGTATCTCCATCCTCAAACGCGAGGATTTGGAACTCGCCCCCATATGGCAGGTGAGTATGCAATTTTCGATTCCAATAAGCTCACCATCGTAGGGCTCGCGCTCGAAGACATCGAGAGCGGCTCCGCCCAGTTTGCCTGATCTTAGGGTCTCGGCCAGCGCAGCCTCATCGACCAGACCGCCCCGGGCGGTGTTGATGAGGATAGCGTCAGATTTCATCGTCGCCAAAGATTCACGGCTGACCACGTATCTCGAAATCGGGGTGACGGGTACGTGTAGACAAACAACATCCGCTTCCTTGAATAGTTGCTCTTTTTCCACCCAATCTATGCCTAATTCTTCGCCGAAGGCGGTATCTGGTTCTAAATCGTTGGCGATAATCTTCGCACCGAAGGCGGAAAGATGACGCGCCACCCGCTTTCCAATTCGACCAATGCCAATGATCCCAACGGTGAGTTCCTCAAGGGAACGTCCCATTACCCGTTTCCATTTTCCATTTCGTAGAGATGAGTCCGCCTCTTTCACCCCACGTAGAAGTGTTAGCACATGGCTTACGGTCAATTCAGTTACTGCCTGGGCGTTGGCGCCGGGAACATAAGATACCGGAATATTCCTTTTGCGGGCTTCGAGCAGATCGACGCTATCAAGACCTACCGAGCAGCGCGAAATGAATCTTAATTCGGATGAGGAATCCATCACGCCTGCCGTTATCGGTTCGGCGCCTCCGATAATGGTGTCACACCCTGAGATAAGGTCCTTCATCTCTGATTCAATTAAAATACGCCCGTGGGGATTAAACACGCATTCAACGCCGGCCTCCTCGAGCATTGTCACAGGGAGCGGATCAATCTGGCCAAATCGCTCGGGAGAAATCAGTGTTCTTGCAATGGGCTGATCGGCTCCTGTTGGGGTGTTGGTGCTCATGCATACATCTCCGTTTTGGGCCTTTTCATTTTCGCAAGGCGCAATAGGTGTCAAATGTGGTGGACAGGCGACTTAAGCTAACGAAAGGAGGGGAATTTTGTCAAGAAGCGGGGGGTGGAACTGGAATTTTTTTGCGGGTCAATTCTCTCCTACCCTTGTAAAAAGAAGGAGGGGGGGCGCTGGATACGCCATTCTTCATTGCCTAAAGATCGGTTATCTAGGCAGCGATTTTGAGTCCTCTTTCTGCCTCCCTCCAGCGCTCATCAAAGTTCTTCGATTCTTGGCGATTTACTTCTTCTTCCTTGAAGTGCATGTAGGCGAAACAGAAAAATACCAGACACCAAAATGGCAGGAACCAAAGAGGTTTACTGGACTGCAGGCCACATATGAAATCCACAGCACAGGCGGCAGCCCAGCCCATCAGGCCCGAGGGGAGTGCGAGGAGTATTGTCCAAACGCCAGCATCTATAAAAACTCTAAATCGGGGTGAGATGTCTAGTTTCTCAATGATTTTCATCTTGCTTCCCATCCTTTCTTGTAAAGCCGCACCGGCTTTCTTGTTGACCTATATTTAATATCGTCCCCTCGGGAATTGTCTGTATTCAAAGCTTTCCGTTTGGTGTCTTCGGTCACCCACATGTAAACGAAATAATTGCAAAAAGAGCGAGTAATCGAATACAAAACAATGGATTAGAAATAGAAATGATTTGAATTTGGAATTTGGAAGGGGGGGAGATGGTCTTGAATCTTCTATTGGACATACATACGGTTTTAGGGAAATTTAGGGGTTAATCTATCAGTATGGGGAGATTGGCTCCTCCCCGTTAGGTGTCGGTTGCTTAATGTTTGTCCCGTAGGACGCGCCTGAGAATTTTGCCGCTCCTGGATTTCGGAATTCGATCTATGAATTCGATCTCACGGATTTGTTTGAAGCCCGCTACCTTTCCGCGTACAAATTCGATTATCGCCTCAGGTTCTGCCTTTTCTCCATCTTTTAATACGATGAAGGCTTTTGGGATTTCTCCGGCCTCATCGTCAGCCTTCGGTATCACGGCGGCGTCCGCCACTTGGGGATGTTGGTGCAGCAATGATTCTAACTCGGCTGGTGCCACTGAAAATCCCTTGTATTTAATCATCTCTTTGAGTCGATCAACGATGTAGACGTAACCGTCTTCATCGATTCGAACGATGTCGCCGGTAAGAAACCAGCCGTCTCTAAGCACTCGGGCTGTTTCCTCGGGCGCATTCCAGTACCCTTTCATGACTTGAGGGCCCTTAAGAGCGAGTTCTCCGATCTCGCCGAGAGGCATATCTCGCTCTCCAGTTTCGAGGTCAACCACTTTTTGTTCGAGATCAGAAACGGGAGGCCCGATAGAGTTCTCCTTAACCATTTCTTCATCAATCGGATTCATGTGGGTGAGAGGGGAGGTCTCGGTCAGGCCATATCCCATGAATGTGAGACAACCGGTTTTCTCTTGGGTGAGACGCCTAATTTCGGACGGCAGTGGTGCTGCGCCGCTCATAATATAGCGGAGCGAGGAAAGATCGTAGCTCTCCGTATTTGGATGGTGGACGATGTCGAGAAGTGCGGGAGGAACGGTATAGAAAAGTGTGAGCTGATGTCTCTCGACCAGTTCCAGTGATTCTTCGACATCGAAGCGACGCATAAGCACCTGTTTGCCGCCGGCGAGTATTAAGCCGCCCATGATCAGCGTTCCGTAAATATGATAAAGGGGAAGAAAGTTCAGCGCCCCGTCACGCTCGCTGATTTTGTGGTTGTCCACGAATTGATGGTAATTCCGCACCAAATTTCGGTGGGTGAGCATTACGCCCTTGGGCCGGCCCGTTGTACCGCTAGAGTAGGGTAGTGCGATTAGGTCATTGGCCTGATCAATTGTCGGCTCATCGGGCTGTGTGTCCACCTCTCCTGCAATCCATTCGTCAAACCCGATGCAATCAGGTGGTGCCTTGCCTTCGGTGACTATAATGTTCTTAAGGTTAGGCAATTTGTCGCGAACGCTTAGGATAGTGGGAAGAAGTGATTCATGGACGATCACGATTTTAGCTCCGGAGTCTTCTAGTTGGTAGCGGACCTCTTCTTCTTTATAGGCGGGATTGAGAGAGGTGAGGATCGCACCCGTCTTCGAGCCCGCGAAGAAGGCAACTTCGAACTCTATCGAGTTGGGGACGAGGAGCGCGACACGGTCTCCTTTTTGAATGCCAAGGTGTGTGAGACCCCGGGCGCAGGCATTTGAGCGGCTTTCGAGTTCTCCAAAGGTAAGTTCACGCTCACCATCCACGATCGCAATTTTATTCGAAAGATGATCGAGCGCCTGGCGCAATAGCCCATGATAAGGGTAGCCGGGATATTTTAAAGGGGCTCGAAAGTTGCGCGGTGGTTTTTCGGATTGAGGCAAGGCCGGAGAACCTCCGAGAAATGAACTAAAGACGCGCCGTCAAGGCTCTAAGTTCTTCGATTAACACTCGTTCATTCTCGGAATAATCTACTGGAACCTCAAGGATATGAACTCCCGATGAGTTGATACACTTGTTTAAAAGGCCAGGGAGCTGATTGGTCACCTCAACGCGGTGCCCGTGGGCCCCATAGCTTTCAGCGTATTTTACGAAATCAGGGTTGTCGTAGTCGAGGCCGTATTCGGGAAACCCGGCGCCCGCCTGCTTCCATTTAATCATGCCGTAGGCGTTGTCGAGGAGGATGAGCACAACGAGGTCGAGCCCGAGCCGGACGGCGGTCTCAATCTCCTGGGAGTTCATCATAAATCCGCCGTCGCCGGCGATGGCCATGACTTTTCTGCCGGGATGGACGATTTTCGCAGCCATCGCCGAGGGGAGACCCGCGCCCATCGTCGCCAGGGCGTTGTCGAGAAGGACGGTGTTGGGTCCGTGGGCCTTGTAGTTTCGGGCGAACCAAATCTTGTATACCCCATTGTCGAGCGCGATTATGCCGTCAGAGGGCATGGCCTCACGGACGGTAGCGACAAGGTACTGGGGTATCACAGGAAACGTCTCGCTCTCGCTTTTGTCCTGGACGTGAATTTCAACCTGTTCTTTCACCCGGTCAAAGTAGCTGAAGTCCCAACCCGGGTTTTTGCTGAGAAGGGCTGTCAGGCTTTCAATCGTGCTGGCAATATCACCCACGACGTCGAGCTGGGGAAAATACACTTCATCCACGTTCGAGGTGAAGTTGTTGATGTGGATGACCTGCGCTCCTCCGGGTTCCATGAAAAACGGTGGTTTTTCGATTACATCGTGACCCACATTGATAATTAGATCAGCCTGATGAATCGCCCAGTGAAGATAATCGTTATCCGACAGAGCAGCGGTGCCGAGGAATTTGTAGTGTCGCTCGTCGATCACGCCTTTGCCCATCTGGGTGTTGAAAAAGGGAATTTCCGTTTTGTCGACGAATCCGGTGAGCGCTCTCCCTGTTCTGTTGCGGTTGGCGGCGGCACCGATGAGCAGGAGCGGCATCTTGGCAGCGTTGGTCATCTCGGCCGCCTGGGCGATGATTTTGGCATCTGCACTTGGGCGGCGACCCCTGAAAACTTCGAAAGTTGTGGCGGCACTTTCCTCGGAGGCGATGTCCTCGGGCAGTTCGATGTGAACGGCACCTGGGCGCTCCTCTTGGGCGATGCGTATTGCCTCGCGGACGAGGACGGGTACGTTGTCGCCGTTTACAACTTGCTTGGTGAATTTGGTGAGCGGGCGCATCATTTCGACAATATCAATAATTTGGAAACGGCCTTGTTTGCTTTTCTTGATCGGTTTCTGGCCCGTAATCATCAAGATTGGCATAGCGCCGAGTTGGGCATAGGCCGCAGGGGTGACGAGGTTGGTGGCGCCAGGGCCGAGGGTGGCCATGCAGACGCCGACCTTGCCGGTCAGGCGACCATAGGTGGCTGCCATGAAGCCCGCTCCTTGCTCATGGCGGGTGAGAATTAGCTTGATTGAGGAGGTTCTTAGAGATTCGAGAATGTCGAGATTCTCCTCTCCCGGAATTCCAAAGATATACTCAACCCCTTCTTGCTCAAGGGCGCGCACAAAAAGATCGGATGCTTTCACTGAATGCTCTCCTCAAAATTCCATTCGTTTGTGCTGTTTTCCAATGTTTATGAGCTACCGAATGACTCGCAGATTGAGGCCATGTATTTGGCCCCGTCAATCAAGTGTTCAATCTTTAAATTTTCATTGGCGCTGTGTGTTCTGGCAGAAATGTATCCAACTCCTGTGCCTACGAGGGGAATCCCGAGCGTTCGTATGACCATCCAGGTAGGTGTACTACCGCTTCCAAATGGGTTGATCGTAGGAGCGGTATTGTAAACCCATTGCGATGCCGATTCGCATGCCTCCACGACCAGGCTTTCGGGGTCACTTTTCGCAGGAAGGGATTTGAAAAGAAGTTCGACTTCGATGTCCTCGAAGTCGTGGCGATCCAGGTGGCGACGGACGCAATCGCGGATCTTTTCGGGGTCTTGATCCACCACTAGTCGACAATCGAGTTTCGCGCGTGCTCGACCCGAAACGATGGTCTTGACCCCCTCGCCGGTGTAGCCAGCGTCCATTCCCGCAATGTTGAATGAGGGATTCGTTAGATGACGTCGGGGGAGATCTTCATCGGGCAGGTTGAGGGCGAACTGCCGGAGTTCGAATTTCTTCTTCCGCTCTTTTCCGTCGTAGGGCTTCATGCGGCGGACAAGCTCTTCTTCTTTTTCGGTGAGCGGGACGACATCGTCGTAAAATCCCTCGACGAGTACTTTTTCATCCTCTCCCTTCATGGTGGAGAGCGCCCAGTTGAGCCGCCAGGCGGCGTTCTCATAAATCTGGGCGTGGCTACTGTGGAAATCGACATTCGCCGTTCGACAGGATAGCTCAAGGTAGCAAAGTCCCTTGTTTCCCAGCGAGAGGACGGGTTCATTCTCCCGGAAGGTGTCCTCCCAGATGCACCCGTCCGCGGCGAGGGTGTTCTTGTTCTCGTTAATGAAGGGCAGGAGTGAAGTACTGCCTATCTCTTCTTCTCCTTCGATGATGTATTTAACTGAGCAGGGTAGCTCCCCCCGTATTGCTAAAAAGGCTTCGAAGGCGGCAAGTCGGCTGATGATGTTGCCTTTGTTGTCAGTTGCACCGCGCGCGATGACATGACCGTCGACCACGTTTGCATCAAAGGGGGGGCTTGCCCATTCGCTTACCGGATCGGGGGGTTGTACGTCGTAGTGATTGTAGAAAAGAAGAGTCTTTGCCCCCGAGCCAGTGATGTGTCCTGTTATGATGGGATGCCCTTCAGTTTTATGTTTTTTTGCATCGAGACCAGTTCGCCTAAGACGCTCCTCGATAAGCTGTGACATTTCCTCGATTCCGATATGGGTAGTGGAAATGCTTTTCTGGCGGCAGAGCTCTTGAAGATCTGCGACGATCTGATCGGTGTGGTCGTCAATGTATTGGAAGATAGGTTTCATGGCATCAGGTTTGTTCACGGGAAGTCTCCTGCATTGTCTGACCCAAAAAGCGAGGATAGATTGTAATTTACCATGATGTGAATATATGATGCCCTAACAGTTCAATAATTGAAATTATTACACATAGAGTCCAGCGCTGCTATATTGGATGGTGGCTCAGGCTCGTGCATTAGTTAAATAGGGGGATGTTTCATGTCGGATGCACCTGCGAGTAATACTTGGTTTACCTATTTTCCTGAAGATTATCGTTGGTCGGCTGCTTTATGCGGAATGCTTTCGGGCGCCCGATTCGGGGCCACGGAGATTGGCGAGCTCGACCAGGTGGGACGTCGGCTATCTAAAAAACTTGGGGACGATAACCACTGGTTTCGCGAATGGGTTCGGATGGCTGATCATGTCCGAGGCCTCGGCCTTGCGGCGGAGAGAAAAAAACAAAGCCTCTCGGCTTGCTCTCACTACCTTCGGGCTTGTAATTACTACCAGATGGCCGAACGTTTTAGAACGCCTAAGGATAAGCTGGCCATCGATGCATTTAAGAAGGGGGTAAATTGTTTTCATCGTTTCACGCGCCTCACGGACAGACCGAAAATTGAAATAGTCGAAGTTTCTTTTGAGGGTCGTAAAAAGCTTCCTGGATATTTTGTTCACGCTCAGAATACGAAAAAGGCGAAGCCCCCGGTTGTTGTGTTTTTCGACGGCCTCGATGTCACCAAGGAGCTTCAGTACATGCGTGGGGTGGAGGACATCACCCGCCGCGGGATGAGTGTCCTCATAATGGATGGGCCTGGAACGGGCGAGGCTATTCGGATGCGCAAAATCTACTTACGCCATGATTACGAAGCTGCCGGTTCCGCCGCTTTAGATTATCTTGAGACGCGCAAGGACGTGAACGCGAAAAAAGTGGGTGTTATGGCCATCAGCCTTGGGGGCTACTATGCACCCCGAATGGCCAGCATGGATCGGCGCTTCAAGGCTTGCCTGGCCTGGGGTGCGATTTGGGACTATCACGCCACGTGGAAAAAGCGTATTGACCAGGCCTTCAAAACAGAGCTTTCCGTGCCAGGCCATCACATTCAATGGATTCTAAATGCCAAAACCATGGATGATGCTCTCGCAAAGCTTGACGGCTTTCGTCTCGATGGCGTTGTGCAGAAAATGCGCTGTCCCTTCCTTCTCGTTCATGGAGAGGGCGACAAGCAAATCCCAATGAAGGATGCCCGTGCGCTCTATAACGCGGTTGGCTCGAAGGACAAAACCATGAAGGTGTTCACCGTGAAAGAGGGTGGCTCGCAGCATTGCCAACGAGACAATCTGTCGATAGGTACGGCCTACATGTTCGACTGGCTAAAAGAAAAACTCGGCGCCTGATATCTTTTTTAAATGCATTTAATTTCAGGAGCGGCGCCGGAGCGTCTGCTCTCCTCGATTTGGAGAATGAATAATGGCAAGAAAGCCTAAGGCATTAGCGAAAGCCACATGGTTCACTTATTTTCCCAACGACTATCGTTGGTCGGCGGGTATCAGCATTCTTTGTTCTATGGCCAACACCGGTGGAGCCACGATGGGTGAAATCGATCAGGTGGGCCGCAAGCTGTTGAAAAAAGTAGGGGATGACAATCTCTGGTTCCGCGAATGGACTGAAATGGGAGACCATCTTCGTGATTTAGGCATGGCGGCAGAGCGGAAAAAGAACAATCTAAGTGCCGCAGATTTTCATAAACGAGCGTGCATGTACTATCAGTTGGGTGAGCGCTTTCGGACGCCCAAGGATAAGAAGGCGAATGCTGTTTACCGAAAGTCCCTCGATTGTTTCGCAAGGTTTATGCGGCTCACGGATCGCGCTCGAATTGAAAAAGTTGAATTGCCCTTCGAAAAAGGTAAAAAGCTTCCGGCCTATCTGGTTCATGCCCAAAATACAAAAAAAGCAAAGCCCCCTGTCGTTGTTTTCTTTGACGGTTT
>Ga0257122_1002454_pt1 | contig 11610 bp, 14 predicted proteins | sample SI106_120metaG_FD_190146 | JGI IMG/M metagenome (GOLD analysis project Ga0257122, IMG submission 190146) | Marine microbial communities from Saanich Inlet, British Columbia, Canada - SI106_120 | ecosystem: Environmental > Aquatic > Marine > Inlet | place: Canada: British Columbia | collected... | reverse complement strand
AAGAGACTTAGTAATTTTATTTAATGATGTTTTTACATTTTTTAATGTCATGTTTGAAAATATCTAAAAACTAGGATAAAGTCGTTTGCCAAACTCTTATTTAGATAAATATTGACAAGCCTATTCTTTTAGGATGATGGCTTTTTACTATCAATTTCGTGAAGGTCGTATTCTCTCATCATGCATTATTGCCCAAACATATGCAGAACCTCTCACATCTTTAGATGTTATTCCTGGATCCTTTAAACTACCATGGACTATTTTTTATAATACTGACTTTTTATTGATGGAATCAAATTGGATATCATGAATACCTCTCTTTTTGATAATACAAAGATCCACATTGAGGCATCTATGAAAGTTGGTTATGAAAAATTAGATGCTGCAATTATGCTGGTACAATCAAAAAAATTTTCTAGTGCAGTACCTGAATTTGTTGGTGCTTATGAAGAGATTGGATATGCACTGTTCCTATCTGACGGAATAAATGATGGCACTCTAACAGTTGACACTTTAGAAGATTTCATAAAACCAGGAACTCATTCTCAAAAAATTCTCAGTCACTATATTTCTAGAAAAGACAAAATGGTAAAGAACCCCAATGATGATTTTGAGAAAGTAAAGAATTCTGAGATTGGAAAACAATTTGCAATAACCTCTTCTAGAGAAGACATAATTAGAAAAATCAATGAGCGAATTGCAATTTTTTCGAAATTACATAGTATGAGACAAATCTTTGATTATTCTCATAATAGAGATGGAACAATTTCTAACAAAGAACATGATGATGTAGAACTCGATGATTTGTGTTTTTTACTGGAATCCGAATGCTGGACATCATATTATGTAGTCAAAATGGCATTTGAAAGTCATACACTTAGATCTCCAAGTGACACTGATGATGATTTCCTATCAAAAATCACTGTCTTGCCATCTGTGAAAAAATTAATGAATTTGTATAAAGAATACAATACCCCAAATAACCAAAATCGCAGACATAGAGGATTAGAATTTATAAAAAATTTAGAGATCTAAATTACAATCCATACAGTATGGATTGCCATCTGGATCTATGTCTTGGAATTTCTTTGAATGTTTACAGTTTGGTTGTATTTCTTTTTTGATTGTTTTTAGAAAAACTAGATCTGTCTCAATATTGTCTGCCATTATTTCTGATAGAGAATAAATATTGGGTTCGCCATGATTCCAAGATTTGTTTCTATCAAGATAATTTTCTTTCATTTCTTGCTTTTTCATTGAAAAATAATCTAGTATTTCTAATGCTTTTTTCCCGACTCCTCGAGTTTATTGTACATCTCCAAAAAGATTTGCAGAAAAAAACGATGTTTTGTTTACAGTCAGAGCTCCCATAGCTGCAATTAATGTGGCTAAAGAAAAGTGTAGTATAGGAAGAGGAGTGGCATCATTAAGATTAAAAGAAAACCATGGTTCTTTTCTTTATTATTTTTTAAAAAATTCATTTAATGAATGGCAAAAATTTGAATCAGAAGGAACTGTGTATGGTGCAGTTAACAAAGATGACCTTCATTCTTTTAAAACAATTATTCCATCTTCAAACAAAATAATTATGTTTAATGAAATCATTGATCCGTTATTTTATAACATATGGAAAAACAATGAACAAATTCAATATTTAACAAAAATTCGCGATATATTACTTCCAAAATTAATGTCAGGAGAGATTAGAGTATAATTTTAGAAGTTCAATTCTTCAATATGCCTATATTCCATATGAAAGCATTGAGGACATCTATATGGATTAGTTCTATTAATTTTAGAAAATAGACAACCACAGTTCTTACAAATCACAATATTCATTTTATACCTGAAATTCCTCCTAAAGCATCTATTTTAGGCTCAGATATTGGTTGAGGGGAGTTTTCTTTAATGAAACATTGCATGCTCCACACCATAGGACTTGGCAATTTTTAACAATTGTTCTACGCCTTTGATTTTTACTGTTTCTCTAACTCGTTTGTATGTATCAACATCTGTTTGAATCTCTGTAAAAAATTCAAAACTTTTTCCATGAATCCAATTATTCCATTTCCATAATCTATAGGAATATGCATCTGCAGTTCCCGCTCCTTTTTTTGGATCAATGTTTTTGTATCTAGATCCACGAAGTTGTTTTAGACAATATCTAATTGATTCTAGTTTCTCAAAGTCCTTTCTTGTCATGTAAATACCTCTATCTTCTAAAGAAACTTCTTGTAACATACCAATTCGTTTACCAATAGTACAACTATGTGAAACAATAGTTCTGTTTAGAACAAAATCCCGTGGCTTTAGTGTAAATTCGTTGAGATGTTGTTTTGCGTATTCAGCAGGAGTTATTTTTTCACCTTTCTTTAGTGTGGATAAGCATTTTTGGTATTGACGTCTAATTTCTATTCCATAATCTTTTTTTCCATCAAATTCTTCTAAAACTGTATAGATTTGTTTTACCACCAGTATAATGACACTTGGTTGAATATAACCGGGATGGTATGATAGTCTAAACTCTTATTTTAGATATAATTTTCATGTGAGGTATGGAAATTACAGTTGAACAAATGTACAATATTGAAAATAAAGGCCATGATATGGGATTCTTAAAAAAATTTATGATGGAAAATGCAGGTGCTGCAGCAGTTAGAAGACTAATTGAAAAATTTGGAAATGTTGAATCCAAAAACATCCTGATTTTTGCAGGATTGGGAAATAACGGAGGTGATGGTTTGGTGATGGCACGACATCTTGCTGGTCATACTGCAAATGTAACTGTGTTACTTCTTGGAACTCCTGATAAAATTAAAACTGAAGAAAGTAGCTGGAATTGGTCTATTTTAGAAAAAATGCCTTCTGTAAAATTAATCTTTGGAACTACTTTTAATTTTGATTTCAAACCTGATATTATTATTGATGGTATATTGGGTACTGGAATAACTGGGGAAATTAGAGAACCGTATACTTCTGCAATAAATTACATCAATGAAACAAATTGTTTCAAATTTGCCGTAGATGTTCCATCTGGATTAGATCCTCAAACAGGAGAAACTGCAAATATTTACACAAAATGTGATATGACTATAACATTTCATAAAATGAAACAAGGAATTCCTAAAAGAAAAGATTTGACTGGTGACTTGTTTGCAGAAAAAATTGGAATCCCCCCAGAAGCAGAGGATGGGATTCTATGAAAGTACATCAAATCCAAGTTGGAAACATGCAGAATTTTTCTTACATTGTGGAAGATGATGATACACATGAAGCAATAATCATTGATCCTTCATGGGATCTTGTTGAATTAGAATTAATAATTAAAGAAAATGATTTAAAAATAAAATACATTGTAAATACTCATCATCATTTTGATCACACTTTGGGAAATGAGGAGATGGTAAAATCTACCAATGCCCCAATTATCCAACATGAATTTTCAGAATTGAAACATGATATTTCTGTTAAAGATGGGGATTCTATTAATTTTGGAAATTCAAAATTAAAAGTACTCCATACGCCTGGTCATTCTAAAGATAGTATGTGTTTGATCGGTGATGGAAAACTTTTTTCAGGTGATACTCTATTTGTTGGAAATTGTGGACGAATAGATTTACCTGGTGGCAGTGCCCAAGATCTCTATCATAGTCTTTTTGATGTTCTTCATTCTTTAGATGATAATTTGGTAATGTATCCTGGACATAATTACGGTCATTCTAATATGTCTACAATTGGTGAGGAAAAAACTACTAATATGATAATGCAGAAAAGAACTGAACAGCAATTTATTGATATGATGGGTTAGTAAAATATTGGAAAATTTTGAATTATTTGGAAATATTGAACACGCTCAAAATTTCCTTGAATCCATAAAATCTGGAAAATCTCTTTTTGCATTTGTTTTATCTTATACTGAAACTTGTGAAATCCCTGGAATCACTTTTGCAGGTGCAGATAAAGATTCTATGCAGTTTACTCCACCAGCTGATGCTGAATATATTCACTATGGATATTGTAAAACAATCAAACAAATTCCTATGACTCCTGATGGAAAGCCCACTCCTGCAATATTGACTAAATCTGCTTTGGAATCTTCAAGTATGCCTCATTTGACAATTAATGCTGGAAGTAAAATTTCTCCACAATTACCTTTCATTGAAACCGGTATACCTTTTGGAAAAAATATTTCATTTCAAGATGCAATGACAGATTCTCAAGTGACACATGCTGTTGATTTTGGTAGGATTGTTGGAAGAAGTTTGGCATCTCTAACTGATTGTTTAATTATTGGTGAAAGTATTCCTGGTGGAACTACAACTGCATTAGCTGTGTTAAGAGCATTGGGTTTTGATGCCCAAGTAAGTTCTAGCATGCCTGAAAATCCGGCAGAATTGAAAAATGAAATTGTTGAATCTGCACTTAAAAGAATTGATTCAGATCACCCTTACAGTATTGTTGCAAAAGTTGGAGATCCAATGATTCCTTTTGTTGCTGGAATGCTTAGTGCTGCTTCTGGTGTTTCTAATGTGATGTTGGCTGGTGGAACTCAAATGGCCGCTGTTTTGGCATTTGCATCAAAAATTGGATTTAATGAAGAAAATACTGTCATTGGAACGACTTCATACATAACAAATGATCAAAATATAAATTTTAAAAATCTAATTCAAAAAATTACAAACGTTCCAATTATTTCTATAGACCCTGGTTTAAAAAATTCACAATATTCTGGATTGAGCGCATTCTCCGAAGGATTTGCAAAAGAAGGTGCTGGTGCTGGTGGTACTACTATAGCATCTATGTTAAAAACTGGGAATAACTCTAAACAATTTTTAGATTTGGTGGAAAAAGAATATGACAGATTATTTATTTAACTGTCACAGATTTTGCTAAGTTTCTTGGATAATCTGGATCTGTTTCTTTTGCAAGTGCTGCATAATATGATAATAATTGAATTGGAATCATTTCTGAAATTGGATATAATACCTCGTCTATTTTTGGAATTTCAATCCAATGATCATAAACATCACTCTCAATATCTGAGACTCCTATGATTTTTGCTCCTCGGGCTTTGATTTCCCTTGCACTAGTTAGTGTATCTGAATATGTTGAATCATTTGGATTGATGATGATCACAAAAACATCTGAATCCATTAATGCCAGTGGTCCATGTTTTAACTCTCCTCCTGCAATCCCTTCTGCATGAATGTAAGTTAATTCTTTGAGTTTTAATGCTGATTCTATTGCGATAGGAAAATTTATTCCTCTACCTAGAATGTAAATATCTGAAACATCTTTTAGTTTTTTTGCAATCTTCTGAATTTTGATTGGGTTTTCTAATATTTTCAAAATTGATTCCGAGAATTTTTCGAAATTAATTGTTATACTGTCATTACTCAATTTTTGTACCATTTTGTATAATATCACAAGCTGTGCTGTGAAACTCTTGGTTGCTGCAACTCCTATTTCTGGTCCACAGTTCATTCCCATCACAACGTCTGCCTTACGTGCTAAAGATGATGTTAGTAAGTTGACTATTGCAATGATCTTACAATTTGCTCTTTTTGCAATTCTAACTGCCTCTAAAACATCTGCACTTTCTCCACTTTGAGAGATTGCAATTAGAACAGAACCTTCTTCAACAATATCTGGTGAAAATTGAAGTTCACTTGAAATTATTGGTTCTGATTTAATTTTTGCATATTTTGATAGTATTTGCTTTGCAATGAGTGAAGAGTTGTAACTTGTCCCACTTCCTGTTATGTAGATATTTTTTGCATGTCTTATGAGATCTATTGATTTTTCAATTTCATCTGCAGTTTTTTCACCTGCTTTTAAAATCACATCTGGTTGTTCATAAATTTCTTTTAATGTGAAATGTGCATAATCTCCTTTATACGCATCTCCAAATTCTTTTGAAACTTTTGTTATTTCATACTCTGTATTTTTACCATCAAAATCAAAAATTTTAAATTCTTTTTTATTTAAAATCACAAAATTCTTACTTTTCATATATATTGCATTATCTGTATACTCGACAAATCCTAAAACATCACTTGATAAAAAGACATTATCTTTCCCAACTCCAATAATTAATGGTTCATGAAATCTTGCTGCTGCAAGTTGACCATTTTCAAACATTGCCACAAATGCATAATGTCCTTTAATTTCTGAAACTGTTTTCAAAATTGTTTCTTTAACATTTTTTGTTAGTTCATAATTCTTTTGAATTAGATTTGCAATAATTTCACTATCTGTTTCACTTTTGAATTCATAACCCTCATCTTCTAATTGTTTTTTTAATTCCTCAAAATTTTCTACAATTCCATTATGCACTATTGCAATTTTTCCAGAATTACTTGAATGTGGATGTGCATTAAAATCTGTAACTTTTCCATGCGTTGCCCATCTTGTATGACCTATGCCAACATTACCCGGCAGTGTATCTAATTGAATTTTAGAATTTACCTCATTAACTTTACCGATTCCTTTTTTTAACTCAATTTGATTTTCTGATTCTGTTGCAACTCCTACGCTATCGTATCCTCTGTATTCCATTCGCTTAAGCCCCTTTACCAGAATTGGAGCTGCTATTTCTTTTCCTGAGTAACCAATAATTGAACACATGATTATTCTATTTGATAATTTGGGGTTATTTACTGATAAGCCTATTCTGTTGCTTCAGCAGGTGCTTCTGTTGCTTCAGCAGGTGCTTCTGTTGCTTCAGCAGGTGCTTCTACTACAGGCTCTGATTTTTCTTTTTCCAACATCCCTGGTATTTTAGATTCTGCTGTAAAATGAATATTATTTTCCTCTTCCACTGTAACAATGTATGATGGAATGTCTATCTTTCTATCCCCGATCATTACATGTCCGTGAATTACTGCTTGTCTTGCTTGGTAAGGTGTTTTGAATCCTAATTTTTTTGTAACTAGAGTTTGGAATCTACGTGCAAGTAAATCATCTACATTTAGATTAAGTACATCATCTAATGTTGCATCATCATTTACCAATCCTACTCTTGTAAGTGACTTCATTAAGATTGGCTCTTTCTCTGCTCTAATTTCTTGTCTTAAAGCAAGTAACGATCTTGCTTGATGTCTTACACGTGATAATTCTGTATGTGCTTTCCATAATTCTCTTTTAGTTCTAAGTCCAAATGTACCGAGTGTTTTCAACTCATCCATTTTTAATTCATAATTAAGAGGTCTCTTTGGTTTTCTCCAAACTTTACGTGGATATTTTGGGTCACCCATTCAAAACACCTATTTTTTATTCTCCACTGGTGCATCTTTCTTTTCTGCTGCCGGAGCTGCTGCTGCATCTGCTGCCGGAGCTGCTGCTGCATCTGCTGCCGGAGCTCCAGGATCACCCTTCTTTACAGGAGCTGCTAATCCACCTTTTGCTACACCAACTGCACCACCCTTTCTACCTGATGTTCTAGTTCTTTGTCCTCTAACTTTTAGACCACTTAGATGACGATAACCTCTCCAACTTGCAGTGATTCTTTCTCTTTCAATATCATTTCTTAATGTAAATGGAATATCTGATGTTAACAAATGTAAATCTCCCCCAGTTTCAATATCTTTTCTTCTATTGAGGAACCAAATTGGGAAATTTCCTCCAATTGGATCTGTGATTAATTTTTCAATTGCTTGAACATTGGCATCAGTAAGATTACCTATGTTTGAATTTGTATTAATTTTTAGAGTGTCTGTAATTGCTGTGGCAAAATTATATCCAATACCTTTGATTTGAGTTAATCCTATGAGGATTTTTCTCTCACCTGGGATATCGTTTCCCACAATTCTAACAATATGTCTATATTCTTGCGCACTCAAGTATTCCAAAATTCAAAGAAACCCCGATAAAAACCATGCTAGGCATCAAAATATTTGATTTCACAAATTTTTACTGTAACAATCTTTTTCAACCAATAATCATGAAACACTCTAATCCAAATTATCTAAAGTCAGAATCATCTGTCCAGTCACTACCCTGAACATTCCATTGGTTACATTTACAGCATTTCTTGATTCCCCGTTGAGCATCAATATCTACACAAAAACAATGCTCCCCTTTCCCTGTTGAATCTTGGCTACAAAGCTTTTGCATGCTCTTAGAATCTATTTTTTCCTAATTATATTATGGTATATTTCATTCAAAAAGTTTTAAATTCTAAATTAACATCTTTAAAAAAATGATTGAATCCTTTGATCGAGAAAAAATTGTAGATTGTATGTTTGATCCTATTACTTCATCTATCTTGGCGGAATTGGAAGATGGTGAAAAACAATGCTCGTTTCTGGCTCAACAATCATCTATCTCTGAATCAGAAGTTCTTGAGAGGCTTTCATATTTGATTGAACATGAATTCATTTCAAAAAATACTGATAATGGAAAATGTTTACTTTCTGCAAATTCTGATAAACTTGGAAGTCTTATTGAAAACAGTGATAATTTTGATGCAGCTATTGATGGACTAGAAAAAATGGATAGCTATCTAAATTGATCTTTTTCTATTTATGATTAAATAAATTCCGATCATAACTAATCCTGACATTCCGATAATAAGAACAACTGTTGAAATTGTGGAAATAATGAATTTTTTACCTGTATCTGGAAGTGGTCCAATTGCTCCTGTAACAAAAACTTCTTCATCACTGGAACCTTGAATTAAAAGCGTATAAGTTCCAGTTTCTACCACATCAAATTCTCTTTCTATGGTATCTTCATTTACTTTTTGAGAAATAATTTCAATATCTGACGGATCTAATATTTTTGCATATGTTGTACTTTCTTTCGATTCCATTATTTGCACTGCAAAAATCCCTACTTGTGTATTGTCTGCATCAAAATCTGCTGAAACACTAACTGTTTGAGTTGAACTCACTTTCCCATTTTCTTGTATTATTCCTTCCAATGTTAATTGATTCCCAAGTACTGATATGATTAATCCGCTGACGATTAATACCCCTGCAATGACAACCATTAATCCTGCTTTCTGCACAGATTAGGGCTGATTTTCTTTAGTTTAAACCTAATTTTTTTAAAAATTATTAGCTTTGTACAAAAAAGTTAGTTTAGGCTAAAAAAGTTAGCTTAGGGTAAATTTAAATAAAGAATTTTAAATTTTTTACTTATCTTGAAAATTGGCCGTTCAACCATAATGATCTTATCACTTTCATTAGTTTTTGGGTTTTCCGTAATTGTGTTTTCCCCCAATTTTTCAGATGCTGAATCTGAATCTAAAACATTTGTAACCCATTCAGGTGCTGTGGTTCAAACATCTGGTGAAATAATTGATCCATTGTATACTGTTTCTACGGTAGAGTTTGATCCTATGGAATTTTTGAGAGATTTCAATTATGGTAAAGTATCACAATTATCAGATGACACTGTTCTAAGAGAATTTACAATTATTGCTGAAGATGACAAAATTATGGAAGTCTCACCTGGAGTATTCTATAATGTTTGGACTTTTAATGGAACAGTTCCAGGTCCTACAATTAGAGCAACAGAAGGAGATTTACTTCGAATTACATTCATCAACAATGGTTCTAAAGAACACACTATGCATTTTCATGGAATTCATCCAGCTGAAATGGATGGAGTCTTTGAACCTGTTGGTGGAAATGGTGGTAAATTTGTATATGAATTTGAAGCTGGACCTGTAGGAGTACATCCTTATCATTGTCATGTGATGCCACTTGAGGAACATATTGTTCATGGTCTTTATGGTGTGTTCATTGTTGATCCCAAAGAAGAACGTCCACCTGCTGATGAAATGGTTATGGTACTAAATGGATTAGATACTGACTTTGATACTGAAAATAATTTTTATGCTGCAAACACTATCCCATTTTATTATCAACATCATCCAATCCAAATTAACACTAATGAATTAATTCGAGTTTATGTTGTTAATATGGTGGAATTTGATCCTATCAACAATCTCCATCTTCATGGTAATTTGTACAAATATTATCCTACAGGAACTGACCTCGTACCATCATTTTACACTGATATGATAACTTTATCTCAAACTGAGCGTGGAATCATGGAATTTGAATATGATTTTCCAGGAAAATACCTCTTTCATGCTCATAAAGTTGAATTCTCAGAAAAAGGTTGGGTTGGAATATTTCTAGTAAATGAAAACCAAGATGAAAATGTTCAGGAATTTGACTATGGAACTTAGTAGTAATTCTTCAAAAATAAAAGTAATTGCAAGTGGATTAATTCCATTCCTTTTCGTGATTCTGTTGATGGTCTATATTTTTGGGCCTGGGGCAGAATTATTGGATTTTGGAATAATATTACCTGAAATTACAATTGAAAAAATAGATTTTGTTGATTCTGAAATTCAGGCAACTGTCAGAAATACTGGTCATATACCTGTTGAAATAGTAATGGCTGATATCAATGATAGAATTCAACCCGCAGCTGTTGAACCAGATCGATTTTTAGAAAGATTTGAAACTACTTTGGTTAGAATTCCTTTTGAATGGAATGAAGCCGAACCATACACTATTGGTATTACTGTTGAAGATGGAACAAGATTTGAAAAAGAAATTGAAGCAGCTGCTCCTGCATTGGAACTATCTTTAGATCTTGCAATATTTTTTGCAATTATTGGAACATATGTTGGAATTATTCCTGTTATGATTGGATTATTGTGGCTTCCATTTATCAAAAGAATTAGTAAACAAAAATATCATTTCTTTTTGGCATTAACTGTAGGTTTACTTCTTTTCTTAGCTATTGATTCTATTGAAGAAGCAATTGAAATTTCTAATGAAAATTTAGCTGATAGTTTCAATGGAACGTTGCTTATTACAACAGTAACTGTGTTGTCATTTCTTGGATTGTATTATTCTGGAAACAAACTCATTGAAAAAGCAGGTTCCTCAAAATTCACAAAACCTGTTGCTATAGCTTTAATGATCTCAATTGGTATTGGATTACATAATTTTGGTGAAGGACTTGCTATAGGTGCAGCTCTTGGTATGGGTTCAATTGCATTTAGTACATTTTTGATTATAGGATTTGCTTTGCATAATACTACTGAAGGTATTGCAATCGCAGCACCTATGTCTAGAGGAAAATTAATGATTGGAAAACTTGCCGCCATGGGCATAATTGCTGGTAGTCCTGCCATTTTTGGAGCTTGGATAGGTGGTTTTGTTTATTCTCCTTTCACATCAGTAATTTTCTTAGCAATTGGAGCAGGTGCAATCTTTCAAGTAATTGTTGTTATTATGAAATGGATTCAAGAAGAAAATGACAAAAATCTTTCTACTATTGCTGTGGTATCTGGGATTGCAGTTGGAATGTTGGTGATGTATCTGACTAGTATCTTAGTCTAATTTGGTTCTGGATGAATAGTAATTACAGAATTTTTAATTTCAATTCTGATGATATGTTCAATTTCTGATGTCAAATCATGAACTTTTTCAATTGACAAATCTTTGTTAAATGAGCAATCAATATCTATTTTCAAAATATTTTCAAATTTCAAAGATACAATTCTACCTATTTTCTTAATGTCTGGATATTTTTCTAATATGGTTTTGATTTTTTCTTCAGTTTCAATATCCTCGATATTGA
>Ga0257122_1002449_pt1 | contig 11633 bp, 10 predicted proteins | sample SI106_120metaG_FD_190146 | JGI IMG/M metagenome (GOLD analysis project Ga0257122, IMG submission 190146) | Marine microbial communities from Saanich Inlet, British Columbia, Canada - SI106_120 | ecosystem: Environmental > Aquatic > Marine > Inlet | place: Canada: British Columbia | collected... | reverse complement strand
TGCGGGCGCAACCGGTAAAGGTTCGGCGGGCAGATGGAGATGGGTCAGTATTTTGGCAACGACAGTTGGGTCTTCAATCGTCGCGAGCAGCCGCATTTTCCCATCGCATTGTGGACAGACGAGTACGGCCAGCGAGAATAGCGACTGAGGTTCTTATCTTCTCTGCCGCGCCGCCTCAATTCGTTGCGCAGCAGATTGCGCGCAATGGTTCTCAGCCAGGCACCAAAGTCGCGGCCTGTTTGATAGTTGTCCAACGACATGAAGGCTTTAACAAATGTCTGTTGGACGAGGTCTTCGCTGGCACTTTGGTCCTGCAAACCGAAAGCGACAATTCGCCAGAGCTCGTTTTGGAATTCGGCGACTATCAGTCCGTAGGCTTCGGTGTCGCCGCCACGAACTTGTTCAATAATTTCGTCAACGTTATTGCTCATCCCGGTATCCTTTCATCTATCGGTACACCGGACACAGGCATATTAAACACGCCGCAAGTGTAGCTTCTATGGTTTCGACGGGCGATGAACAATTTCGTCGGTATTGCTGGCCCCAAGAATCTTTGATCTCAATGACCCGTCCACGAACAGCCTAATGATCGGTTGGTTCCACGGTACACTTGGACCACCGGGTCGAATCAGGTGGGGCAGGGCGAAATCGGTCCATGCTCGTGATTTCGGCACCTTGACGCACCCGCGGATTGGCCTTTTTCTTGCAAATTACTCCTGCATACAGCGAAGGGGAATATCATGCGAAACCTACTCAGAACGGGTCTGTCCACTCTACTATTCAGTACATTCACCATCGGCTGCGGCCAACTACCTCCGGCGGGCAACGACCCTATGCATGCTCCCGCATCGGCCATTGATATTGCGGCCAACGGTGAGGACGACGCTAGTCAATCCGATGGTGCGCCCGAAGCGCCCAATTCCCCAGCGGCCGATGCGCCGGAAGAATACGGCGGGCAAGACGAACCACAAGACGACAGCGAACCTGCAGCGCCCGAACAAGATGACGAATCACAAGACGGCAGCGAACCTGCAGCCCCCGAACAAGATGATGGCACGCCTGACCCAGGTAGCGACGATAACTCGCCCAAGTTTCCGAAGGGTTCGGATCTGGAAATTGTCGATGATGATAAAGAAGACGATGACTTGAATTTGGGATTCTGTGCGTCCAACGCAGATTGCAACGCGTATCAATTCTGTGAGAAATTTTCCTGCGGTGCCCTGCTCGGTCAATGCCGCACGACCGTCGCGTCCGTGCCCTTCGCGCCTGTCAACAAGGCCCCCCAATGTGGCTGCGACGGTGTCACGTACTACAATCCAAGCAATCGTCAGCAAGCGGGAGTATCTGTGCGACACGACGGAGAATGCGTTAAGAACGACAGTAAAACGCAATCTTGTACCCCTGGACAGAACGATTGCGCGGGAGGTTCTCAATGTGTCGTAGAACTTTGGATTCCAAACCTTTGCACCCTGTCCGAGTCGGTGATTCCTGGGCGTTGTTGGAGCCTGCCCTATTACTGCCCATCATCGTCGGTGAACGATACCTATTTTAGCTGCGACGATAGCGGCGCGTTGAGTTTCTGCCAGGCCGCTAAGACGGGTCGCGCTGTGAAGACTTCGTAGTTAGGTTTCTGCGCACCGCCGACGACCAAGAATAGTCACCTACAACTGAAGGGAGCTTCCCATGCACTATCATTTGCGAAAGAGTACCCCCCGCCTTTTTTTTATAGCATTGGCGCTATGCCTGGTTAATTGCGAACAAGAAACGTCGGTGAAGATGGACTATGATTCGTTGTGTCAATTGAAGAAATCCCAACATGTCACCGTTGAAGCCTATCTTTCTCCTTTGGGACGTTCGGTCTGGTGCGGCGGTGCCAACGATAATTGCCGATTTCGCATGTCGGGTAGCTTGTCGAGTGGTCAGCAGTCCGCCAAACTCGGCGCGGCGATCATCAAATATGGCACGCAGAAAGCCAACCGCGTGCTGATCCCCAAAGATCATTTCAAGGCGTCGAGTGTGCGCGCTTGGGATTCCCGGGGCAACGAATTCAACCTGCTTGGGCGCAGGTTGGAACTCACGGGCACCGCGCAGGTGACAGCGTCTAGCTGCTCGCTTTATGTCACCCATCTCCGCCCATTGTAGTTTCTGCTTTCCCTTTCCGTCGCTTAACTATCTCGAGCCAGGAGCACCTGGTCGATGAGGGCGTACCGGTGTGGGTGAAGCACCGACATCCGAATGCACGAATACTCCCACTTATCCGCTTCGCGAGCTGTTGAAGCGCACCCTAGATGTTGATTGACACTAAAACTCTTGAGAAAATCGTCGATAGATCATGTTGAGGGATCCCTTAAGGGAATTGGTGAGTTCGTGATCGGAACCCGACTTGGCAACTATGTTTTGACCCGCGAGCTCGGCTCGGGCGGAATGGGCACCGTCTATCTTGGAGAGAATTTCAAAATCGGGCGCAAAGTGGCGATCAAAGTTCTTTCGGAACACGTGGTCGGCAGCGCCCAGCACCTGTCGCGATTTACGAGCGAAGCGATTGCGCTTAACCGCATCGAGCATCCCAATGTCATCCAGATGTTCGACTTCGGCGAAACAGAAGACGGAACGCACTATTTCGTGATGGAATACCTCGAAGGACAAACTCTCTCAGGTTTGTTGAGGGAACGGACGATATTCACCGCCGAAGCTGCGTGGCCCTTTATCCGGCAAATATGCGGTGCCTTGGACTCAGCCCATCAGCTAGGCATCATTCACCGCGATCTTAAACCTTCCAATATCTATGTGGCCGACAGAACACCACCCGCCGTCAAGGTCCTGGATTTCGGCATCGCCAAACTGCTTTGGGGAAGACCCTCGGGCGCCTCGGATTTGACGCATACGGGGTTGATGTTGGGTTCGCCCGTGGCCATGTCACCAGAGCAGGCTGCCGGACGACCAGATTCGGTAGGTGTGGAATCGGACGTATATTCGCTCGGCATCATCGCGTTTTGGATGTTATGCGGCCGCCCGCCTTTTGTTGAATCCAAACCGATGTTGTTGGTGGCGCGCCACCTGGAAGAACAGCCCCCAAGGCTAGAGGAGCTTGTTCCGACGATTCATCCCGCAATCTCCGAGCTTATCCACGACTGTCTGACAAAAGAACCCTCAGACCGACCCGCGTCGATCAGGGACGTCGCCCAACGTTTTGGCGAAGCGATTGGTGCGCCGAATTTGCCCGACAAGGATCCCAGCGCGTTCATGACCCAATATCGCAGTACGGGCAATGCACATGGTGGGGGCAGTGCGAACCAATATGATTCGGGAACGGCATCCATAGCCGAGAGTACTCAGTCGAGAGCCCTGGAGAGCTATCGCACGTCGCAGTTTGACACGACCCAATCTGTCGTCGGCGAGGCGCCCGCCAAACGCAACGTCGCTGAAGAAAGTAGGTCGACCACCACGTTGGGCGCTAGTATGGGCGAGGTCGTTCCAGGGCTTCCAAAGCGGTCCCAGTCGAGGTCCAATAGTATCCCTATTGCGATGGCGTTATGTGCCGGTTTGGTCGCGGCGGCTGTTCCGTTCTATTACGCAGGTTCCGGTCGTGACAAACTGGAGGGATCATATACGAAAGGTACCACCGCTGGGTCTACGACGAATATGACTTCACCGACAGAACGACAAACGGTTCCTGGTTCTTCCTCGACAAAAAAAACAATGCCTAGTTTGCCCAGCGCATCGTTGGGGCATGAAGCGACGTCGACCAGACCACCCAAGACCGCAACGACGCGCTACAGAATACTCACCGTTACCAGCGACACGATGGACCTCATGTGCGCGGTTCGCGCGAACGGCGTTCTTCTCAAACGGCAGAAAATCCCCTGTAGCTACCGCATCGATGATGGCAACTTTGTCGTGCTCACCGTTTCTCGACAGGGATATCGCTCGTTGCACAGGACGTTCGAAAATTTGGCAGCCAATCGGCACGTCGAAGCCTACGCACATGCAAAGACGCGACGTATTCTTGCTAAACTTCCGTCTAGAATACACCGCCCGACGAAGCGGCGGGCCTTGAAATCAGCTGAAACAGCCGGTCAAGACACGACGCCTCTTGGGGATCGACCGCCATCCTTTTGATTAGCGATTCCCAGAGAACTTCGTGTTGTCTGAAGCTTAGAGCCAGATCTGGGCTGTTTCGCACCAGGTTGAAAGATTGATTTTGCGGAATCTCTCCATGTTTGCGAAGATTGACTCACGCTTATGATCCCAAATGGCACATTGCCCGTTCCGTTGACCTCTGGTCCGGAAGGGCCGCTAAAATCGGCCTTTCTGATCCGCATTGCGCAGAGTCATCGCCCCTGCGATCTCGTGCCGATTATCTACAACTTGGGCGCCAGCCGTTCGTTCGTCTTTTCTCGAGGCGACGTCGATAGCGAACAAACCGCAGCCGACGGTGCGCAAGAGATCCTGGTCGACGATCGCTGGATGTCTTTTCCACATGCAAGAATATCGGGCGAATCAGGTAGGCAAACGGGCTTCGTCATCGAAGATTTGGGAAGCCGCAACGGAACGCGCGTCAATGGGGAAACGCTGATTGCTCCTACCCCCTTGGCCGACGGTGACGTGATCGAAATGGGACATAGCTTCTGGCTAATTGGCCATCGAAGTGTGGCTCAACGGGACGAAATCGAACGTCATCTATATCGGGGAGGTGTTGTCAACGATGCATCGACCCTCAACTTCGAAGTGGCGACGCTTTACCATCGTGTGGAACGGATCGCGTCGAGTCAAATCCCCGTAATGATTTTCGGCGAAAGCGGTACCGGCAAAGAGGTATTGGCCCGATATATTCATGAGTGCAGCGGCCGTAAAGGTCCCTACGTTGCGCTCAATTGTGCCGCCATACCCGAAGGACTGATCGAAAGCGAGTTGTTTGGACACCGCCGTGGTGCCTTTACAGGCGCTCATACCGACAAAGTGGGGGTCATCGAAAGCGCTCAAGAGGGCACCTTGTTGCTCGACGAAATCGGTGACATGCCCGCTGCTGCCCAAGCCAAATTGTTGCGTGTCTTGCAAGAACGTACCGTTGTACGTGTTGGTGAAACGAAAGAGCGGAAAATTGCCGTGCGTTTCATCGCCGCAACGCATCGGGACGTGAAGACGATGGTGAGCGGTGAATCATTTCGTGGAGATCTCTACGCGCGGCTAAACGGCTGTATGCTTCGCCTTCCCGCTCTTAAGGAAAGACGGGAGGATATCGGTCTTCTCGCCGCTCGCTTTATCGCCGAGGCCAATGGGGGCGAATCTGCGCCCGAGCAAATTTCCGCCGGTTTTTACCGCGCATTGTTTCAGTATTCTTGGCCCTTCAATATTCGCGAATTGCAGCAGGTTATTAACATCTCTCAAACGATGGCCGGCAGGAGTGCACCGCTGAATTCGGGTCACCTGCCGGTAGAATTGATTGAAAGCCTGTCTCAGGGCGGTGGCTTGACCGATTCGCACGAGCCCGTTGGTAGATCGGAGGAACCTGCTGACCTCCTATCGGGTCATGACGTCACTCCAATCGAACCCCGACGAGCGCCCAAGGAACCTTTGGCGCGCCGTGTCGCGCTTACGGACGCGCTCAAGCTTCACCGCGGCAACGTGTCGCATATCGCCCGCCATTTCAAAACGACGCGTTCTCAGATCCACCGATGGCTCAAACGTTTTGATATCGATCCGGAGCAATACAGAGGTTAGTCACACACAAGATCTAAAACGAGCCGCTGACAATCAGAGTCGAACCATCAGAGGCAGGAACAATGGCAACAGCGGTCGCGGTGGTTTTTTCCGGGCTGCTGACGAATGCGTAGATGGACACCGCGAACGAAGCGGCTGCAACGCCAATCATCGCATATGAACCGATGAGCTTGCTGTTCGCCGCTGCCACATCCTGCCAAAGCATTTCTACTTCCTTGCCGTCGCGACTGGCCTGGTAGCGCTCGTGGGCCGGGTTTCCCTGGCTCTTCGCCACGCCATATAAGACCCCCGCAACGATTGCTGCGGCGGTACCCACCCCAATCGTGGTGTAGCCCAAGATGGCCTTCCGACGACGCTGGTCCTCGACTTCTCGGTTCTCGCGTTGTTCCGCGGCCCGTTTATCGGCAAGGCGCTGCTGCTCCTGTTCTCGCGCCTGCTTCGCGGCCAGCTCGGCTTTTCGTTTGGCGTCTAACTCCGCCAGGCGACGAATGCGCTCGCGCTCGATTTCTTCGCGAAGCGCTTCTTGGCGCTTTTGTTCCGCTAGCTTCTGCTTCAATTCTTCCGCGCGGACTTTCGCCCCAAGCGAATCGATGTGTGCGTCGACTTCTTTCGCGAAACGGAGCTTCTTGTTCGGATGCTTTCGGCGCCACTCTTGTTTGTAAAGCAAATAATGATTGAGTGCTTCTTTGTCTTGAGACATTTTGCGAAGACATTGGGCGATGGCCAAAATGATACTCGGTCGCCTGACCTTACTCAGCGCTTTGCGATAGTCCAACAACGCTTGAGCATATTTTTTTGCCTCGTGATGACGAACGCCATTTTCGTAATGCCGTCGCGCATCCGCCACGGCGGACTTATCCGCCCATGCAGCGTTCGGCGGAAACGACACCAACAATAGCGCCAGCAGGCATGACTCGAGCATCGACCGCAGTTTTCTCCAGAGCATTATTCGCCTTTCACACTATGCGACGGTGATAGCGCCTCGACCTCAGGGCTAGCTTCAGAAACGCGCGTCAAATCTGCGTCTTTTCTCCGCTCACGGTGACTATACCATCGGACGCAATCTAACGGCAATTGGCTCACATCCCTTATTAGAGCTTGTAGGCGGCAAATTCCGGTACGAAATAGCATCCGCGTGCGTCATATTGAGCAGGCGTCTCGGCGTAGATTGCAACGTCGTTGCCCGGGGCGAAAGTGTGCTCACACTTGAATTGGTAGCCCTTGGAAGGGGTGTAGACGGTGCACTGCTCTGCATTCATACGATAGTCTGCGGCACATCGCTCCCGCAACACCTGAACGTGATCCACGCAGTTCTGTGATACCACGCGACCCTTGAATTTGTGCATCTGCCCGAGATTTGCCAGACGGCCTTGGGCATATTCGCGCTTCACGTATAAACCCAGAACATTGCGGGCTCCGCCGGATAAGGGACGTGTACGGCCCTTGACTACCCACACGTTTGTCCCCACACGGTAGCTAAGACATTGCAGATTGCTCGCAAAATAGAATTTTCGAACTTCGCAGCCTTTCACCTGCAAGGCAGCATAGCGATCTGGGCAGTTTACCGCTCGGACGCGTGCGGGCTCTCGTTTCAACTCCGATATATCGTCAGGTCCGACGACGGGACTGTCCAAGGATGTCACGCTCGTATGAGCGCGCGCACCTATATTCAGCTCGTTGTCCAAGTTTGAATACTCACGCTCATTCAACGCACCGCACGCGACGAGCGTAGGCAAGGTGAAAAGAGCAAGGTACTTACAGGTTTGATTGCGGTTCATTAGGTGTCTCCATTTCGCTATAGGTGTTTTGGGTGAGACAGGTACTTCAGCAGGACTCGTGCCAATGCGTCGATCCGTCCAAAAGGCGGAAACAACTAACTTCGTCACTTTTTCGCGCCGTGGGCGTTTGGGGCAGTTGCACCATTCGATGCACCAACTCTGCCCCGAGATTTGGGGACTGAGGGAGGTCTTGAACCCTAAGCGCCCGACATCATGTGCGACGCGATTGGCACATGATGTGCTTTATCCAGAGACAACAATTCCAAACAGTATGAAAAGGAGAGGGATATGCGAGTGCAGGATTACGTCTATAGATTAGCAGGGGCACTTGGGTTGATCGGCATGGTGGCGTGCGGAATCGACTCTGCGGAGTTGCCGGCCGGCGTCGCAACGGGGTCTGGAAATCTTGTGGTCAGCAGCATCGATGCTGAATTGGCCAAATCACTTCAACAGGGCAAGGTTCGAGTAATTGTTGAATTCAATCGCCATACGTTGAAAAAGCAGGTGACCTCCAGCGGTTTACTGAAACTCTTGGACGGAATCGTTCCGGCAGAGCAGAAAAAGAATGCCACGGCGATACCCGGTCTCGCCGCCATCTCTGTCTCGCTGGACTGGAAAGGCTACAAATCGCTTAGCGCCCAGAACCTCGTACGGCGAATGGTTCGGGACAAGATTGCCTTTTTGCCCAAAGAGACCTGGTGGACCGATAAATTCCCCCAGACATATCCGCCGCTGAGCAAGCAGCGTTCCGACGCTACCGGAAAGGGGCAAGCGGTGGTCATTCTCAGTTCGGGTATCGACAGCGCTCATCCCATGTTTCGCTCGAACGAGATTGTCGAAGCCTGCTTTTCAAACAACTCGGCTGAGCTCGGCGCAACATCCTTATGCCCCAACCAACTTTCGCTGCAACGAGGGCTCGGAAGTGCGGGCGGTTGCGATCCGGACACCTCTGACGTTTGCCTGTTGGGTACGGCACTGGCAGGTATCGCCGCCGGAAACGGCGTAAGCATCAAGGGCGTTGCGCCGCAAGCCACTATCATCGCGTTGCAAATCTATACCCAATTTCGGGGCGCGGTATGCGACGAGGGTGGTTTGGAATCGCCGTGCTTCGGCACACTGCTCTCCGACAAACTCAATGCGCTTGACTATGTAAATACAGAACTGCGTAGGTCATACAATATTTCTGCTGTGCTCGATGCCGATGCAACCAGCAGGGGAACCAACGGTGATTGCAATCAGGGATTATACTCTTTCGGCTATCAAGACATGGTCGAAGACCTGCAGGCAAGTGGCATAGCCATCGTAGCGCCAACGGGAGACTTGGGGAGATCCTATGCGATCAGCGCTCCCGCTTGTCATAGTGTCGTCGTGGCTGTCGGTTCGGCCTCGTCGGATGGCCGCATCAGCCAATTTTCCAACTCCTCCGATCAGCTGGACTTTCTGAGCGGGGGTGAAGACGTTTCCTATCCCGTAGGGGGCACCCAACACTACCGTCGATGGTCCTCGACCTTAGCGGCCGCCGCGAAAATTTCGGGCACATTTGCCGCGATATCGTCGGCTTACAGTGACGCCACGCTACTGGAAAAGCTTGCGGCACTTCGCATTGCTGGCACGGCCATTCAGTTGGATGTCGACCGATTCGCCGAGTTCATTGACGGGGAATACAGGGACGAATTGCCCCTAGGGACGCTCGTAGACCTGGATAAGACCCTGCAAGAGCTTGCCATGGGCAAATCCGTTATTCTCGATGACCAATTCAAATCTAACTCATACGATTTTCCCGTGTCCCGCTGGACTCAAGATAGATTCTCTCCCCCCGACGCGCCGCAGAATTACGATCCCAATCGCGTTCCAGCCAATGGTTACGCTACCAATCACGGCGGCAGTACGGGAATGTTTAGCAGGCAATCCTATTCGAATGGCGATTTCTGGGCCCGTATCAAAGCGTCGGGTTATCGTTACGCCGGCCACGGCGGTGCATTGGCGATACGTGAACAATCACCAGGGAATACACGCCGCAATGGCTATCGCTTTCGCATAAACGAATATTTTAAGGTCTTCTCGGTAGTCAAATATGAAAACGGAATTGAACACTATCTCGGGTCCGGACATTCGTTGGCGATAAAGCGCGATTCATTTAACGACATTCGCGTCGTCGCAATCGGTAGTCGGTTCTATTTCTATATCAATGGTGAGCGCGTGTGGACCGGCAGCGACCGGACCTTTAGCGTTGGTCGTGTTGGAATCTCTTCTTTGAATGCAGACGTTCTGGTCTCAGGCGCGATCTTACGAACGCTCTAGTCAGTCCCACTGTACTTGATACGCGCGTCCGGTTATTCTCCACGCCAAGAAGCGGTTTCTAACCGCTCAATTTCACTAGAAGGCGCAAACGATGAGCAAGCGACGCTGGGCCATCGGCCTCGTTGCGGGCGGGGTAATCATGGCAGGACTATTGAGCCGCTGGCTGGGCGGGGCTGAGGGCACCTGGAATCTGCCCTCGGTCCAAACTCCGTGGGGCAGCAGGGCCTCAATCTACGAGCACATCAAGGCTCACATCAAACCCGGCAAGGACGGCCTGGAAAAAGGCGGCGACCGTTTGCCCGACGAAGACGAGGGCGACCAGGGGAGAATGAAGTGGGTTTCCGGTGGGATCGATGGCGCGTTTAGCCACCACGGTGGTGGAGGGCAGCAGAAGAAGGTCGCCAAGCGCGTACTTGCGCTGTTGAAAAAGGCCCTCAACGATGGGACGAGCGAAAACCTCAGCGCCTTCTACAAGGCCGCGACCGAGGCGCAATCCCTTGACTTCGTGGACCCTCTCATCGTGCTGCTGGCAAAGACTGGAAACTCACTCAACGCCGACCGCCTTCACGAGCTCGCGTTGTGGATGGCAACCAAGGCCGCTGACCGTGAAGCAGTCAAGCTGGCGGTGGCTCTGCTGGGTGTCCTTCAGGGGCATGACGACAACCAGGTCTTCCTCACCGTTGGTCGGCACGAGGAGTTTACGCTCTATGCGGCAGTTGCCCTGACAAACACCGTGGAACAACCGCACCGCCTGCTGTGGGAGCTGACCAAGCACGTAGATGGCTGGGGCCGCATCCATCTGGTCGAGCGGCTGGCCGACACGAAAGATGCTGAGATTCGGGGTTGGCTTCTGCGCGAAGGGTACAAGAACTCTGTGATGTACGAGTACCTTGCCTACACCTGCGCGATGGTTGGCGGCTTGCACACTGAACTGGCCAAGGACACGGTTGAACCGCAGGTTTTTGACGCGGCGGGAGACATTCTCGGCGCACTTTTCAATGGGGGCCCCGCACAAGACATCGACGACTACGAGCACAGCGCCGCTGCCGTACGCGACTACGTGCGGCACGCAGACACTAACGCCAGGTCCGTCGAGCACCTGATTGTGGTGCAGGGGGCAAAACACTTCCTAGCCAACAACGACCGCGACTGGAAGGCTCGCGAGAAACAAGGATGGACCGCTGACCATCGCGGGAGTCTCGTTTCGAAAGTGGATATGATTCTGGCGCGACCTTCGTGGCGCGAAGAGGTGACCAAGCAACTCAAGTCCAGCGACGAACGCACCTTCAACCTCGCCTCCTCGGCGGCCACAGCTCTCGGCATTGACCCGTGGGACCATCATTTTGAACGACTCAAAAAGGGAAAACACCACTGGTATCGGGTGATGCAGACCAAGGATGCTAGTCGCATTGCCCGTGTCGTCGAGTACGCCGAAGCGAACATCCCGCTGGACAAGATTGCCACCGGACCTGGTGAGGAGATGGGGCTCGGTCCTGAGTGGCAGCACCACGGCAATCTCGATTTCGTTCTGCAAGACCTGCGGCGGTTTCCAGGTGTGGGCTGGAAACTCATCAAGACAGGAATGAAGAGCCCCGTCATTCGCAACCGACACATGGCAATCCGCGCATTGGCGGCGCAGAAGCTCGCCGAGTGGCCCGAAGGCGCGAAGGCCTACGTCGAGAGCTGCCTAGAGGCGGAGCCAAACGACGATGTGCGTAAAGCCTTCAAGGCGCTTCTCGAAGAAAAGCCAATACGTTGACCAATGCATCGTAGGTCTCAAACTGTCCATAGTGGTGCGCAGAATGTTGAATGAAGGGGCTGGCAATCGACGCA
>Ga0257122_1002445_pt1 | contig 11639 bp, 9 predicted proteins | sample SI106_120metaG_FD_190146 | JGI IMG/M metagenome (GOLD analysis project Ga0257122, IMG submission 190146) | Marine microbial communities from Saanich Inlet, British Columbia, Canada - SI106_120 | ecosystem: Environmental > Aquatic > Marine > Inlet | place: Canada: British Columbia | collected... | reverse complement strand
TTGCTCTCCGGCCAAAACCCCGTTGATAGTTCTTATCCATCGAACTTGGGGTACGAAGAATTATTGTTGCCGAGTTGGTCGAATAATCTTGTTCCGCGCATTGATTTCCCCCGAGTTGGTTGCGCAGGATGGCATCCAGTGTCCGCTAAGCACTGGAAATTGTTGCGAGCCTGCGTGGTGAGTCCGGGCCGGCAGGCCCTTCGCTTTACCTGTGGAAACTCGGCAGGGCGATGTCGCATCTTTTGTTGTTTTTTTATCTTATTCGGGGGGAACTGCGGAACTGGAGGCTTTGATGGCGGGCTAACCGTTGGGAACGGTGATTTTGCCGCAATTCAGCTTACGGGTTGTAGGCGAGCCCGATTGAGTCCGTTGTAGTTACAAGTCCAGCGCCGCCGTACCACATTTTCAGCGAGGTGGAATCTTCACGTATCACGCTAATCCCAAGCAACCGATCCAAGGTCCAGGGGGCGAAATCGGCGGTTGCAATCACAGGGTTTTGGGGATGCGATATCCAGTTGATACCATCGACCGAGCTCTGATAGTAGACACCCGCGAGCGCTGGAACGACGCTACTGTAGAATGAATAATAGTGGTGATACGTGCTGCCCGTTTTGATCAAGCTACCCACACCGGAAGGCATAGCGTGGTTCGGCACAACAGATATGGGATTGCCCGCTGCTTTGGTCCAGGAGACGCCATCGTTGGAGGTGGCCCAGCCGTATCCAAAAACACCTCCGGAGTTGCCGCCAAAATATGTCGCGGAAAAACCGGTTCCATCTTTCGCTACTGCAGCAATCAAAGATAATGACTCGTCCCAAGCCCCCGGTGCCCCCGGCGACATGATACTCTGCCCACCGGCTAGTCTCGTCCAGCTGATTCCGTCATGCGAAGAAGCATAACCGCTTCGCTTATCACCCGCGGCGCTCTCCCCGATGTACCACATCTTGTAGATTCCTAAATCGTACATGACTTCCGCTGGTGAGACGCCCTTTGCGTCGAAGCTTCCTTGGTTCCCCAAGGTCAGCACCGCACCGGAGGTGGGGTGATTCCAAGTGATCCCATCGGGCGAGGTGGCGTAGCCAACGCGGGTGAGCTTGGATTGGTCGCGGCCTGCGTACCACATCTTGTAGATGCTTCCCATTTTGATAACGACAGGTTCCTGCACTCCATATTGGTCGAAAGATAGCGGTGTAGGCTCCAGAACTGGATTTGCCGTGTGGAAAGTCCACCCGAGCGACCCTGGGTTCAAGGCCGCATCCGGGACTACGCTGCTGTCAGGAGGTAAATCGGGCACGAACGTGTCGATGACGAGTGAATCGAAAGAGACGGTGTCCGGCGGTAGATCGAGCGTTAGCAGGTCCGCAGATAGATCGAGAGGCATGGCATCTGGGAGTTTCTTTGCGTCGGGTGATGAGGCATCCCAAACAATCCCCTCGTCGGGATCCACAGCCGTGTCGGCCGCAATCTCAACGTCGGCCGCAATCTCAAGAACGTCCGCGGCTACCTCAATGTCCACCGTCACCTCAACGTCTACAGTGCCTCCTCCGTCACCATTGCTGTGTGGAGCGGGGAGCGTTTGACTACAACCAACAAGGATGCCGATGGCAAATAGGCGGAAACACTTTGTCATGGTTTCTTTCCTGTAGCGTTGCGAGAAAGACTATCATGATAGTTCCCCCCCTCTCCAAGGGAATGTTTGGCCCGCTTCCGATTCTTGGTAGTTTCTTGAGTTGCATTCTACGGTAGCGTTGGGGGCTAACCGTTGGGATCGGTGGTCTTGCCGCAGTTCAGCGGATACGAAAACCAATAGCGCGGCTTTTGGACATCAGGGGAATAGAGGTAGCTGGCGCGCAGTTCTTCATCGTCCGTGTATTTGTAGTAGTTTAGATCCACCATCCAGCTTTGGGAGCTAAATCGGCAGTCTTTCATGCCGATTGTTTCCAGTCCCAGTTCGATCGCTGCAGAACAATTCTCAACGGCTTTGTCGCCGCCGCTCGGCCGCCATTGGGCCTTCGCCTTGCTTAGGTCGCTGTGTGTTTCAATAACCAAGCAACCGGAAAGACCCGTGCAGCCGTATTTTCCGAAGAGGTCGGAGGCGGCCAGGGTGGTGGGCGGGGGAGAGGAGGCTTTGGGTTGGCCGCAGCTCATATCTTTGTCGCGCCATTTTACCTCATCGCCTTCGTTGTCGAATTCGTCGATACGTACTTGCATTACAGTCGTGCCGTCGAATTTGGCTTCGTATTGCCAGACTCCCGTCCATTTGATGTCGATCGTGCCGCCGGCCTCAGGGCAATTGCCATTGCAGATCTTGAAGTCCTTCACAGTGGCTGCATAGACATTAGTCGTCCCCACGACCGTATGATCTTCACCGGTGGCTTCGCCATTGATTTCCATGCATCCATCACCCAGCGTATAGACCACCGATATTTTCGCGTCGCTCGACACCAGTACCTTTGTTGAATCGGCCGCGTCCACGCGTTTGAGTGTTTGCTCGATCGCAACATCTATGGAGCCGTCTTCCTTGTTGATGACCGGTCGCTCATTTTCGTCGTAGGTTACGATATGCGGGCTGAGAGACACGGTGGTATCCCACACCGTAGGGTTGTCGTTAATCTTTAGATCCCCACCGTCTTTGAGCGTGATTCGCAGTTCCTTGCCCGGGCTGCCTGACTTATCAACGATGGCGTACGTTAGTTCTAGGCTCCCCTCGTATTTCTGGAAACCGACCGGCCCCCGGCAACTTCCTTGTGACCCTTTCAGCGTGAGGGTCATTGTTTCATCTTTGCAGCTAGCGCTGACGGAACAATTGGGTGCCGTGGCCTTGTCGGAACAGCGGTCGTTAACGACCACCAGATCCAAGGCGCTCCGCTCGATTTTGAACAGTATTTCCAGTTGGTCCGCCACGGCCTCGCAGATGCGATTGGCTGTCCAATCTTTGGCATCCGAATCAAAGAACTGCGGGAATGTCGATGCAACAAAGGCCGCGTGGTTCACAATCATATCCACCGCCTGTTCGCTGGAACTGATCGCCTGCTCCTCCGACATCGTATTCTCGGTAGGCGGGTTGGTTTCCCCGTTGCTACAGGCCGACGCTGAAATGAGGGCGAGTAGGGTGATGACGGCCGTTATGGCGCTTGCGGCGATTTGAGACCGGCGTCTTGGTTTTCTTGGATAGCCCATATTGCGTCCTCCGATCCGAATCCTACGGGTGCTGAAGTCTCAGTCAAAGAAAATAATCGGTTCCGTTCGCGCCACGGTGCTCTACAGAGCGTCTGCCCGAAAAGGTACGCTTACTTTAACAGTAACGCTCGCCTCAACGGCACCATCGCTGTTGCCTGCAACGCAACCCGCTGTGTAAATAGTGATGAGTTCACCGTTCATCGTGGTCCCTTTCGCAGGCGTGCCCCCATCGCCTTTGATGGAAGCCTGCGCGAATGAGCCACCCACTAGACCGCACATCCCCGCGCCGTTAGAACCAGCGGCGATAATAGCGGCGCCGTTAACGTCTAAAGGGATGAGCACATCGTCATTGCTGTCCACGTTGCCGACCAAGGTTCCATCGCTGTTGTACGCCAAGGGCCCCTCGGGGTTGAAGGTGACCTCCAGCAAGTGGTTGGCCTGCGTAGGCTGCGTCATTGTGACCACCTCGGGAAGAACGTCCCAGGGGCATACGACCTGGTCGCGGCTGCAGAATTCGGTCAAGTCGTAGGTTTGCCCTTCCACGACAAAAGCGCCCCCGTACCGTGCGGAAAGGGTGTAGGTGGAGGCCGCACCGCCTTGAACAGCGACGGTAACGGTGACTTTGTCTTTGTAATCGATCTGCCACAGCCCCGCGACGTCGATGCCTGGGTCGCCTAGTTCGTTGTTGGCGCAGCCACCCTTGGCACCGGTCAACAAGAAGAAGCTCATGGTGGCTAGAATAGCGATGGATTTCGTCTGTTTGCGAGAGTTCATAATCAGTCCTTTGATTGGATATTCTTGGAAATAGCCGACAACGCCGTGAATCGGGGTCTGCATGCTGCGCGCCGGCCACAAATTTCGGTTCGGAATGCTAATAGTCTGACCGGTGGGCCGCTCTCGACCATGGGACTTCGGTAAGCAGGATGTAACGGTTTGTAAGGCTCGGCAGCGGCTTAGATCAAAAGGAGGGCCGTGGTACGAATCGGACTAGGGAATGTCGAATTATCGCGTATGCTGGCGATAGGAAGTGATCAGCCATGGCTCTATCTAGACAGGTTCGGCGTTTTGCTGTGCAACTCGCCCTCCGCGCATTTCGTCGCAAATACGAAGGGCTCCGCCCGTCGACCAAGGACGCTCAGACCACCGAGTTGGCCGAAGGGGATCTCCTCATTCATATCCTTGGCGAAAAGCCAGCGCCTCGAAAGACCGCGTGGCTAGTGCGTGCCAACACGCTTAAGGCCGTACCCGTGAGTAAGCAAGAGGAAGCGGAATTAGCACGTCAGCCCGATACCCTTGAAGCGCAGGAATAACCCCGCGGCCTTGCTCGGGTTCGGTTGAGTAGCGTCGCATATTAGGGCTGAGCGCCGTCTGCAGAACCGTTTTTGCTATTGTCCCAAATGGGATATCTTCCGCTGACGGCATCTCTTGGTCCAAGGTTGCGCCGACCCCTTTTCTTACTCTGCCCAGCAGCGCGGACTCTGGCGGTGGTGGGTCATTGATCAAAACGGACTCCACGTATCACTACTACTATCCGCTGAATAGTAGCACTCCATCGGAGGCCGGTGTGCACTATGCGACATCGATCGATGGGGCGGCTTGGAACGAACATGCAACTAATCCGCTAATCGCTGCTGTTGATTTTACGTATTGGACGCCGTCGACGCTGCAGGGAATCAGCGTCCTGTCGGAGGCGCCGACGACACTGAAAATGTGGTTTGGTGGGAAATACCCTGTTTCCGGTGTAGGTGCGATTGGGCTGGCCACCAGCCCCTGATCAGCCAGAATTGGACGCGTTCGGCCATGGGGCGCGGTGGGCCTACATACTTGGACCTACACCACGAATCCAGTCGATCAAAGAACCCTAAACATTCAGGCCTCATCGTCGATAAAGAGGAGGGGGGTGCTACGCGCAACGCTTGTCGTGGCGGCCCTGCATCGGGAGGTGCAATACGGTGTCGGAACGGATGATTGGCCGACAGATCGGCAACTACGTTATCACCCAAGAACTCAGCCAGGGGGGTATGGGTGCGGTTTTCGTCGCCGAGCACCCTCAGCTTGAACGCCGCGTGGCGATCAAAATTCTAGACGAGAGGTTTTCCGCCTCAGCCAATATCTCCGAGCGTTTCTTGGTCGAGGCCAAGCTGATTGCCAGGCTAAAGCATCCAAATATTATCGACTGTTCTGACTTCGGCATGATCGACGGTCAGCCGTACTACATCATGGAACTTTTGGAAGGGGTGGAGCTCAAGGAGGTGATGACCGCCGATAAGAAGATGGACTGCGCCAAGGCAGCACCCTTCATCCGCCAAATCGCCTCGGCGTTGCAGGCGGCCCATGATGCCGGAATCGTGCATCGCGATCTCAAGCCAGCCAATATCTTTGTTGAGTATGGATCTCCGCCCCGCGTGCGACTTCTGGATTTCGGTATCGCGAAATTGATGGGCGGCCCCGCTAACTCCGTTTCGATGACCACTACGGGAATGGTCATCGGCACGCCAAGTACGATGGCTCCAGAGCAAGCGGAAGGCCGCACATCCGAAATTGGCCCGCACACGGATATCTACTCGTTGGGCGTGATCATATATTGGATGTTGGCTGGGCGTCCCCCTTTCAAAGCCAAGTCCGCAGCGTTGCTCTTGGCCAAACATATTACCGATGTTCCCCTTCCTCTTCCGGATTATAGACCCGACGTACCCGTTGCCATCGGTGAACTGGTAGCCCGCTGTCTGGCCAAAGACCCTTCAGAGCGTCCCGACCGAGCGGAGGACATCGCTCAAGCGTTTGATGAGGTGCTTGGCGATAGCGCGGCCCGTCACATCTGCGATTTCCCAAATGCACCCAAGAGGGCGACCGCAACTCTGAGCCGCATGTCCTTGGCTGAGACCCAGGATGGAAGTGGTGCCCGTCCCGTATTGCGCGGCCCTGTGTTTAAGAACGAACCGAGCGCATCGGCGGTAGATCTTGCAAACGAGAATACCACACTCGGACAGGCAGCTGGGGAAGCGACGTCGACCCAGCCCGTCGGCAAAGTAGGCCGAGGATGGTGGACGTACGTCATGGTCGCGGCCGTGAGCGTTGGTGCGGCGGTTCTTGCTGTTGGGGGATTCCAGGACTCTGGGCCGAAATCTGGAGATGAAGAAAATACGGTCGTCGTCACGCAACCGCCCCGGACTGCTGCAGCGCTGCCCGCAGCGAAAGCGACGCGACCCCCTTCTTTGCCGAAGCAGGTATTGATGGTCAGCGTGAAACAAAAGGGCGGGCACTGTCGCGTGATCATCGATGGGCATGCGGATCAAAGCCAGCGCGCACCGTGCCGTTTTGAACTCGCTCGCGGGGTTGGATTCGATCTCGAAGTTGCCGCCGCCGGATTGAAGCCATACAAAAGGCGACTCCAGCTGACAAAGGACCTCCAGTTCACATTGGTGGCGGACGGGCAGGGCGGGCTGCTTGAGCGACCCGAGCCCAACGCGTCCGACGGAGGAAAAAAGCCAGAAGTTAGCGTCGCTGCGAAGAGTCGCGAGGACAAAGCACAGCCCAAAAGCGATCCGCCGAAGGCGGCTCGGTCGCGCGGAAAGAGGCGTAGGACTGCACGTAGGGTGCCTGCCCCAGCGAAGGTCAAGCCGAAGCAATCTCCATCGCGAGCCACTGCTCCCGCAGCGGCCAAGGTTCCCGCCAGCCCCCGCAGAAAGACGCTGGGCGACACCTTGCCCGGGGATTTCTAGACCAGTTCGTCACCCCTAATGAACAATGTGAAAATCGGGCTGTTTGGGGGTATACTCACGCCATGCGCCGCCTCGTTAGTCAGGTCGTTGTAATTCTAGTTCTTCTTTCCACCGCCAACGCCTCTGCCGCAGATCCCGCCGAACTGGCTCTGGCGCAGAAGCTCTTTCATGAGGGGCGTTCGCTTTATCAAGCGGGCCAGTTCGGTGATGCCGCGGAAAAATTCCGCGCAGCGTTGCGAATTGCAACTCGTCCCAGCATCGTCTTAGGCCTGGCCCAATGCTATCGGCAGTTGAAGAATGCGGAAGAGGGGCTCAAGGCCTATAAGCAATACGCAGAACTCTGGGCGAAACTCAATCCCAACCGAGCGTCTCCTTATGACAAGGAGGTCAAATCGTTGATCGCCGAGCTCAGCCAAGTTGTCAAAGAAAACGAAACACGCGAGCTTAAGCGAAAAGAAGAGGCTGCAAAAAGAGCCCAGGCGAAGAAGGAAGAAGCCGAAAAGAAGCGCAAGGCGGAAGAAGAACGCAAAGCAACTGAGCGAGCCAGAGTGGCTGAGACCGCTACAAGCGAAAAAGAAGGCCCGGTAGGGCAAAGCGGGGCGGCTACAGTTGATGCCGAAAAAAGGCGGAGCAAGACAATTTGGGCCTACGCTTCACTGGCTATCGGCGGGGCGGCGATTCTCACCGGTGGGGTCTTGTTGGGTGTGGGCTATTCTCAGGGCAATAGCGCTTACGACAAATACATGGGGGCTGGCGATCCGGCGACGATCTCTCTTCTTCGAAATGACGTAGATGATGCCCGGCCGCTCCTGACCGCCTCGTATGCGATGTTCGGTGTAGGGGCGGCAGCCCTGGGCTTTTCGATCTACCAATTCGTGACGCGGCCCGCTGAGGCGACGTTGCCGTCCCAAGGTTCAAACGGCTTGTCCATCGCTGTTGGCCCCGGTGGAGGCAATCTGCTCTTTAGAGGTCGATTTTGAGACCCTTTTTTGACGCCTTGTGTAATCGGGCGACCATCGCCAGTTCTTGTCGTCTTACGCAACGGAATGCGGATATGACGCAGCAAGCGAGCACCTGCGGCGTGCGCCAACGGTCCAAGATGGTGTTGGGTCTGATTTTTGCTGTATTGCTTCCTTGTGCATCGGGCTGCAATCCTTGGCCCTGGAGCAATCCTCTCGACCCCGATCGCTGTCAAACAGCATGCCTTGGCAATTTCATTTGCTATGAAGGTCAATGCGTTGCCTCCATTGATGGCGGTGCTTCCGACGGAGGTGGACAAACCGACCTCGCCGATGGCCCGTTCGTGCAAGCGGACTTGCAGGTCGATGGAATACCCGCTGATGTCGCACCCACCGATGGTATACCCGCCGATATTGGCGTTGATTTGGTTCCGGTGGATCTCGGCGTTGACTCGGTCTTAGTGGATGCGCCGGTAGTGGATACGGCGGTGGATACGGCGGTGGATACCGCTTCGGATCTCATCTCGTCCGACTCCACGGCCGACAGCGTATCTCCGGATAGTGGCGTCGATACGCTTTCCGGCGATACCAGCGTGGACAGCGTGTCTCCGGACTACTCGGGTGGACAAATCATCGATCCGAACGGGATCGTAGTTTCCAACGGAAATTGGGGACACGCTGAACTCGCGGTGGCCTGGGGAGGCACCAGCTTTCTCGCTGTGTGGGGAGATCAGAGGGCCGGGGTATCGGTCCCGGTGATCTATGGCAAGCGGGTTGACGCTACAGGAACAGCGGCAGGAGAGATCGCTATCTCCACCAACACGGGCGCGCAGACGGAGCCAGCGATTGCCTTCGACGGAACGAACTATCTGGTTACGTGGGCTCAAAACGTCACGACAAATGGCAATATCTACGCCCGACGAGTTAGCCAAAGCGGGACAGTTCTGGGGACCAGCGAATTTCTCGTATCGTCATCCGGGGCAACATCGCCTCCCGATCTTGCCTTCGATGGAACTAACTTTCTGGTGGTTTGGACTCAGGCGGGATCGGGCAGCGATATCTACGCCACCCGCGTCAGTCCCGCTGGCGTTGTACTTGATAGCGGCGGCATTGCCGTGGCTTCCATTCCGTTCGATCAGTTCGATCCCGCTGTGGCGTGGGGGGGGACTCAGTATCTTGTTACCTGGACCGATCTTAGAGCGCCCACGGCTGGGGTCTACGGCACACGCATCGATGCGAATGGGGCCTTGCTTGACACTGCCGGTGGCTTTGCCATTTCCGCGACGGGGGAGCGGCCCGCGGTCGCTTACAATGGGGCGCATTTTTTTGTCGCCTGGGGGGACGTTAGCAAAGGTTTCCTAGACACGGACATCCGCGGTGCGCGGGTCGACGCTTTGGGACACGTATTGGACTCACCTGCCATCGCCATCGCCACCGGCACAACCAACGATCTTTCACCGGCCGTTGATGCTTTGGCAAATACCGTGCTCCTCGCGTGGCATCGTATAGATGACCTCAATCTCTACGGAGCGCGTGTGGCACAAGATGGAACGCTACTCGATTCCTCCGCCTTTGCCGTCTCGACGGCCGCCGGGGCGCAAGATTGGCCGGCGATCGCTCACGATGACACCCAGTTCTTTGTTGCCTGGAACGATGCCCGCAATGGACCATTTCAGATCTATGGTACGCGTTTGATTCCCTGAAGGCATCCTCCCTAGAATCGAGAGAGAGCTGGGATCATCAGGAGAAGGGGCCTATAATGGATGAACCATGCCTGATGAAAACCAAGGTGCCGACCTAGAAACCGTCCACGCCATCGCTCAGGACCATGATGGCCGTGACCGTGGTCCCACGTGTCTGACCTTTCATCGCTACGGCGGAGCCATGGCCGAGGGCCCCCCAATGGAGGGAAGCGACGCGGTTACCCCCGACAAGGCGCGGGCCCTGGCGGATAAGATCCGCGAACATCTCGCTTCTAAACACGAAGCGACCCAGTCCGACGCCACGCTTTGGGCCAACGCCGTCTCCGCCGGATTGAGCGAATTCGCGCCGGTCAAAGATGGCGTCATCTTCGATGGTCGATATTCCAAAGATTGGATTGAAGTCCTCGCTCGCCCCTTGCAGGAGGTGCTCGGCGATATCATTCGCCTGATGAATAGCTACCTGGCCCTTGATCCGCGCGGGGTCATCGTTCCCATGTATGCAAGCCGTGATAAGATCCAAGATATCTTCAACAACCCCGAGCGACGCAAGAACAAAGAGCCACATTGGGTCGCTTACCTCGGCCAAGAGGGTGAACAGGCCCGCGTCTACGATCCGAGCGATTCAGACAATGTCGACCAACACCGTCTGATGGGGATCAACGCGCTCGCCTACGCCCATTTATGGTATTGCGTGGAATTAGAGCAGAGTGACGTGCGACCCGATTTCATGGGCGCCGCCCAGGGCGATGCCACGACGGGCTTTACTTCGGTCTTGGTATACGGTGCCGAGGCGGACGAAAGCCGTTACATCAAGAAGAACGACAATATCGGCCAAATCGATCTGAAAAACTGGTTCGAGACCACCGCAGCTCAAGAGCTTGTCGCCCAAGACGATGCAACCTATCACTTCAGTTGCCGCGCCGCCGACGAAGCCGCGGAGCTCATCAGTGCCGAGCGCAGTGTGATCGTCCTCGAATGTCCTGCCGGCCTCTTTGCAGTGGTCCCCGTCAACGACGTAGGCTCGTCGTCTGCGGACGGCGACTCCGGTGTCGACCAAGGCAAGCAGGGCGACGGTGAAGCATCATTCTTGGTGAGCAACTGGGAAAAAATGGGCAGCCTCAATTTGCTGTTGGCCTATGCCGATGAAGAAAGCGGCGAGCGAAAGATAAAAAAGAAGAAGTTGAATTTCAGCGAGAGCCACCGCGAGGAAGAGGGTTAGACGAGTCCTGTCGAGGATTCGGGCAGAGCTTGAATATCCCACCCCCTTAGCTTGAGATTACATTTGCCGCAAAAATGCGCCTGAGATTTTCCGAGCGCATGATGTGCGCGAGAGCAATCCTCGCTGAGGTTGCTCATGATGCAGTTATCGTTTGCGTTGTCATGTTCCGCCGGATGCGCATCGTCCGCATGCTGCCAGTGGTTCAGCCAAAAAGCGTGGCCAATTTCATGGGCCAACGCCTCATGGGCCTTTCGGTCTTCGGGCGCGCCTTGTAGCGCGATAAAGCCACCCGGCTGCGAGGTGGAAAATCCCGGGCAAAGGTAGTTCTCTTCGACAACCTTCGCCTCGCCGCCCAACCCATCGTTCTGCAAAATATTCACGGGCCGATGGGGCAGAAAATCCAAAATGATAAAGCCGGACGCATGTTCGGCGCGGAGTTTTTTGCAAAGCAGTTGGGATAGGGGAGTCTTTAACCTATTCCAAAATTCCTCGATGTATTCGGACAAATGCGATTGATAGGCCCCGGGCGACAGGGTGTCTTGTCCGGGCAGGGGCACACCCATCACACAGCCGTCATCGAATGTAACGGCGGCACCATCGGAAAACTGCGTGTGTGCTACCACCAGATCTCGATATTCATCGGCGCTGATCACGTCGCTGATCTTCTTTTTCTGCCTGCCGTCAACATCGAGGACAATGCCCGCCTTGGCAAATTCATCCTGCAATGAAGCCCAATCGATCGCTGCCATGTTTGATGCGTCGCGCCCAGGCCATTCGATGACCACCGCCACCTTGGCCGAGCGGCGAATCTGAAGAATCGCGCTCTCGCTTTCGAGGATCTGTTCATCATGGGCAG
>Ga0257122_1002441_pt1 | contig 11647 bp, 10 predicted proteins | sample SI106_120metaG_FD_190146 | JGI IMG/M metagenome (GOLD analysis project Ga0257122, IMG submission 190146) | Marine microbial communities from Saanich Inlet, British Columbia, Canada - SI106_120 | ecosystem: Environmental > Aquatic > Marine > Inlet | place: Canada: British Columbia | collected... | reverse complement strand
AGTTTAGAACTATATTAGAGTCAACAGCTACACCCGTTGCATTATCAGCTGGAGTTGATGAACTTAAAGTTGGAGCAGTGCTATCTGCATCACCAAAAAATTCAAGTTCGTTAATCTGGTGTCCACTTGATACTACAGACGTTACATAATATCTAAAATAAGAATATGAATCTGGAGTAGCAAAATCATCTCCTGCTCCAGTATATTTAATTACCTGAAGACGGGCACCAAATGGAGAATTACCATTGTTGCTGTATGAATAAATATCTGTCCAATTTGATCCATCATTTGAGCCTTGTATCTTCCATATATCAGGGTCTCTACCAGCCGAGTCATTACCAGAAGTTATTGTAAAATGAGACAATACATATGATTGAGATAATTGAACATAGATCCATTGAGTAGGATTATCACAACACCATTTAGCAGAACCACTAGCAACATTATTGTCAAAAACACTATAGGATCCTTCACCAGCAAAAGTTTTTTTTGAACTTGCATTTATTGAAGTCCAATTAAAGTTAGAGCCATTAGTTCCACTATCAACACCGTTATCTTCAGGATCAGTAAGATCATTACCCAATAAAGAACCTGAACCTGTGCCTAAGACAGTTGCAGCTATTAAAGTAGAGTTATTTAAAACTGAAAATAATAAAATAATTGTTACTATAAAAAATTTCATCGATATAAGTTTAACATTACCTTTTTAGGTATTAAATTAAAACTAGTAATAGTAACTATAGATTTAAAATATGAAGATTGAGTTTGCTCTATCTTGAATAGTACTCAATTACTAGATTTGGTTCCATAACAATTGGGTAAGGAACTTCTTCAAACTTAGGTGTTCTAACAAATTTAACTTTTTTGTTTTTCTCATCCATTTGAATGTATTCTGGAGTTTCTCTCTCTTTACTAGCTAGAGCAATATCAATAATTGCTAATTGCTTAGATTTGTCTCTAATCTCAATAGAATCTTCTTCTTTAATTATGTAGCTTCCAATATTAACTTTTTTACCATTCACTCTAACGTGACCATGGTTAATTAATTGTCTTGCAGAAAATACTGTTGTTGCAAACTTTGCTCTATAAATTACTGCATCTAATCTTCTCTCAAGTAAACCGATTAGGTTTTCACCAGTATCACCCTTAAGCATAACAGCTTTTTTATAAATATTTCTAAACTGTCTTTCATTAATATTACCGTAGTAAGCTTTTAGTTTTTGCTTAGCTTGTAACTGAATGCCGTAGTCAGATGGTTTTCCTTTTCTACCTTGACCGTGTTGGCCTGGTCCATAATCTCTTTTATTAAAAGGACTTTTGGGTCTTCCCCATAGGTTAACCTTAAGTCTTCTGTCTACTTTATGTTTAGAGTTTAATCTTTTTGTCATGTAATAATAATGGGGTTTATAAGCGTACAGGCCATTTTGTCAATCAACGTTTTTTTCCCAAACTAGCAAATACACTAGATAATATACGTGTTTCTTTAGCAGATAATTCCATCCTATAGAAAATATTTCTCAAATTCTCTAACATTATTGGCTTCTTTTCTTTAGGTTTAAAAAAATTAATGTCATCCAAATTTTGAATACATAAATTAGTCATAGAATGGATCTCTTTTTTAGAGGCAGCTTTAACTTTTTTAGATTTCTTAAAATTAGAGGTCTTTGATTTAATAATGTTTGATACATAATGAGCAATAATGATTAAACTATGAGATAGATTTAGTGATTTAAATTCAGGATTAGTTGGAATTTGTAGAGTGTAATTTGCATAACTTACTTCATTATTAGATAATCCCGATGCTTCTGAGCCAAACAGAAATGCAACTTTTTTTGTAAAATCTATCTTTTTTAAATCCTCTAATTGAATATGCTTTATGTTTTTGTTTCTAAATCTTGCAGATGTAGCAATTACATAATCTATATTTTTTAAAGCAGGTTCTAAATCGTCATACACTTTACTTTTATTAATAATATTTTTAGCACCAACAGATGTTGCTAAAATTTTATCATTTGGAAAAATTGGTTTTGGATTAATAACTGTTAATTTTTGAAAATTAAAATTTTTCATCCCTCTAGCACATGCTCCAATATTTTCAGACAACTGAGGTTTATGTAAAATAAAAGTAATATTATTAGATGACATTATTATTAAATCAAAGCTTATAGACTAGCTGGAGCCTTATCTTTAAATAGTTTATAATCTAAACTATCAACCAACGCCTTAAAAGATGCATCAATTATGTTGGGTGATACACCAATAGTAAACCAATTAACTCCTTTAGAGTCTGTGCTTTCAATTGAAACTCTAGTTACTGCCTCTGTACCTGTATTTAAAATTCTAACTTTATAATCAACTAATTTAAGATCTTTTAAATATTCAGAGTATTTTGCAAGTTTATTAACATTTTTTCTAATGGCATTATCTAAAGCATTAACCGGTCCATTACCTTGGCCTTCACATAATATCTTTTGACCATCCACTTCTAACTGAGCTTTTGCATGTGAAATAATTTCACCCAAACTATCTTTTTTAACAGATACGTCGTACTCGTTGATTAATATATATCTTGGAATTTCACCAATTAATCTTCTAGCTAATAATTCAAATGAAGCATCAGCTCCATCATAACTATAACCAATAAACTCTCTGTCTTTTACTTCCTCTAAAAGTTTTTTAATTTTTGGATCATTTTTTTCGACCTGTATGCCAATAGATTTCAATCTAGACATTATATTAGATTGACCCGCTTGATCAGATACGACAATATTTCTTGAGTTTCCAACTTCTTCTGGATCAATATGTTCATAAGTTTTTGGATCTTTTTGAACAGCCGAGACATGCATGCCACCTTTATGTGAAAAAGCTGACGCTCCTACATAGGGTAAATGTTTATTGGGTTTTCTATTCAATAATTCATCTAACAATCTAGAACATTGAGTTAAATTTTTTAAATTTTCACGTTTAATATTAAGTTCAAATTTTTCACTAAAATCCTTCTTTAAAAACAATGAAGGAATTAAAGACATTAGATTTGCATTACCACATCTCTCCCCTAGTCCATTGATAGTTCCTTGAATTTGTCTAACCCCTACTTGAACTGCAACTAAACTATTTGCTACAGCATTTTCAGTATCATTATGAGCGTGAATTCCTAAATTATCTCCTGGAATATGTTTTATAACTTCAGATACAATTTTTGACACTTCGTGCGGAAGCGTTCCTCCATTTGTATCACAAAGAACAATCCATCTTGCACCTTGATCATAGGCTGCTTTGATACATGCCATTGCATAATCAGGATTAGCTTTATAACCATCAAAAAAATGTTCCGCATCAAACATGAACTCTTTGCCAGAGTTCACTATATGCTTTGCACTCTCACTTATGTTTTCAATATTTTGTTCATTAGTAATACCAAGTGCTACATCAACTTGAAAATCCCAAGATTTACCAAACAAACATACTGAAGAACTTTTTGAATTAATTAATGAGGCTAACATTGGATCATTTTCAGCACTATGCTCTGACTTTTTGGTCATACCAAAAGCAGTTAATTTGGCATTTTTAAAACCATGATCCTTATTAAAAAATTCAGTATCTGTTGGATTAGCTCCAGGCCAACCCCCTTCAATATAATCAACTCCTAAATTATCAAGTGAATTTGATATTTTTTCTTTATCATCAATTGAAAAGTCGACACCTTGAGTTTGAGCACCATCTCTTAACGTAGTGTCAAAAATATATAGTTTTTCCTTACTCATTTAAATTTCCAAATTGTTTTACCATCTTTATCTTCTATTAAAACACCTTTGTCCAAAAGGTAATCTCTAATATTATCAGCTTCTTTATAATTTTTATCAGCTCTAGCTTTATTTCTAAGTTCTATCTTGCTTTCAATTTCTTCTTCTGAAATATCTGCTTTATCTTTTTTATAATTTAACCACACCTCTTTGGTTTCATTAAGCAAACCAATAAAGTTACAAGCTGAATTAAATATTTTTTTGTCCTCATCATTTCCTTTACTAGCATTTTCATAAAGTTTATGTAAATTTGTAATATAACCAGGTGTATTTATATCGTCATACAAGGGTTGGATAATTTCGTCATTAACATCTTCGTTTGACGGCATATAAACATTATACCATTTATCAATCGTATTTTGACAATCCTCTAATAGTTTATCATTCCAATCTAATGGTTGTTTATAGTGAGCACTAATTAAAGCTAATCTTAAAACTTGCCCACTAACTTTGTCTCTAAAGTCTTTTATCTTCAAAATATTTCCCTGAGATTTTGCCATTTTTTCATTAGACATAGTAATAAAAGCATTATGTAGCCAATAATTTGCAAAAACTTTAGTGTCATTTGCGCATCTTGATTGAGCTATTTCATTTTCATGATGAGGAAAAATTAAGTCTATTCCTCCTCCATGAATATCAAATTCATTACCTAAAAATTTTTTAGACATTGCAGAACATTCTAAATGCCAACCTGGTCTCCCTTTGCCCCATGGTGAATCCCAAAATGGTTCATTTTCAAGTGAGGGTTTCCACAAAACAAAATCTTCTGAACTTTTTTTATTATCACTAACTTCAATTCTTGATCCCGCTATTAAATCTTCTAATTTTTTATTAGATAACTTTCCATAGTCTTCAAATTTTTTTACCTCAAAATAAACATGCTTGTTATTTTCATAAGCAAAACCCTTTTTTATTAATTCAGAAATCATTTCAATCATTAAATCAATATGTTCAGTTGCTTTTGGTTGTTGTGATGGATCTTCACAATTTAAATAACTACAATCTTCATTAAAACTTTTAATAACATTTCCAGTTAAATCTGAAATCAAGATATTTTTTTCATTTGCTGATTTAATTATTTTATCATCTACATCAGTAATGTTTCTAACATATGTAACTGATGAAAATTTACTTTTTAGAACCTTAAATAAAATATCAAAAATAACTATCGGCCTAGCATTTCCTATATGCGGATCATCATAAACAGTTGGCCCACAAACATATATGCCAATATTATTCTCATCTATTGGAACAAATTTTTCTTTTTTGTTGCTCAGATTGTTTGTTAAAAAAATATCTTTATTCATTATTTTAGAAATATACTTAATTGATAGATTTGTGAATCTATTTGATTAATTAGGAATTTTGCATACAGGAATAGGCTCCATTTTATGCAAATTTTCTTTTCTGATAGTTTCGTATTTAGCTCTATTAGGTGAATTTGGATTATTCATGGCTTCTTCTAATTCATGATATTGTAAACCAAGTTGTCCTTCATCAGTTCGACCATCATCCCATAATCCATCGGTAGGTGCTGCTTCAATTATTTCATTTAAAATTCCAAGTTCTTTTCCAAGTTCCCAGACTTCAGTTTTATTACAATCTGCTATTGGTGAAATATCAACACCACCGTCTCCATATTTTGTGTAAAACCCAACTCCAAAATCTTCAACTTTATTACCTGTTCCAACCACAATTCCTTTATTAGCTGCTGCTACTTGGTAAAGAGTTGTCATTCTTAGTCTTGCACGTGCATTAGCCATTCCATGTTCGTTGTCAAATTTTGATAAACTTGAACTAAATGCATTAAATAATTCATCTAAATTAATTGTATGAGCTTCAACATTGTTAAATTTTTTAACCAGCCATTCTTGATGTTTTATACTTAAATCATGTTGATGAGGCTTTTGTTTAATTGGCATTGATAAAACAATTGTCTTTAATCCAGTCATTGCGCTTAATGTGCTTGATACAGAAGAGTCTATTCCTCCAGAAATCCCAATAACTAATGATTGTGCCGTACTTGGCATATTTTCTGCATAGTTTTTTATCCAGTTAGAAATAAAATTTACTTTTTCTGAAGCATTCATAAATATAAAATATTATTAGTTGGTATCTTTTACAATGACTTAAGATGCCGCTCTATCTGCGTTTTTAGAATAGGAGCTATTCTTTTTAATCTCATCAGAAATTAAAAAAGCTAATTCTAAAGCTTGGTTTCCATTAAGTCTTGGGTCGCAATGAGTATGATATCTAGATGACAGATCTTTTTCTGATATTTTTTGAGCACCACCAATACATTCAGTAACATTTTGTCCTGTCATTTCTATGTGAAGTCCTCCAGCATAACTTCCTTCACTTTGGTGGCAAGAAAATACATTTTTAACTTCTTTTAAAACACTATTAAATGGTCTTGTTTTAAAACCTGTTGCAGCTTTAATTGTATTACCATGACAAGGATCGCATGACCAAATTACATTTAATCCCTCTTTTTTAATTGCTCTAATTAATTTTGGTAAATGTTTAGAAACATTGTCTGCTCCAAATCTTGAAATTAAAGTGATTTTACCTTTTTCATTTGTTGGATTAATCTTATTACAAAGATTTATTAAATCTTCTGGTTTTAAAGTTGGTCCACATTTGATACCAATTGGATTTTCAATACCTCTACAAAATTCAACATGTCCACCATCAAGCTGTCTTGTTCTATCTCCAATCCAAACAAAGTGAGCTGACGTATCGTGGTTCTCACCAGTAGTTGAATCTGTTCTGGTCATTGTTTCCTCAAAGGGTAATAATAGTGCTTCATGTGAAGTCCAAAAATTAACTGTTTTTAATCTTCTATTGAAATCAGAATTAATTCCACAAGCATCCATAAATGCTAAAGCGTCAGCAATTCTGTCTTCTAATTCTTTAAACCTTTTTAATTCAGGACTATTTTTAATAAATCCAAGGTTCCACGTATGAACATTTTGCAGATCAGCATATCCACCATGACTAAAAGCTCTAATAAGATTTAATGTTGCTGCAGACTGAGAATAAGCTTTAAATAATCTTTTTGGGTCTGGAACTCTTGCTTTTTCAGTAAATTCCATTCCATTGATATTATCACCTAAATAACTTGGTAATTCTATACCATCTTTAGATTCTACTGATGAACTTCTAGGTTTTGAAAATTGTCCAGCTATTCTTCCGAGTTTAACAACTGGAAGTGAAGCAGAATAAGTTAAAACTAATGACATCTGCAACATTAGTTTGAATGTGTCTCTAATATAATCAGGGTGGAATTCAGCGAAACTCTCCGCACAATCACCACCTTGAAGTAAAAAAGCTTTTCCATCAACAACATCAGCCAGCTGAGATTTTAAGTGTCTTGTCTCACCCGCAAATACTAAAGGAGGAAACGTACTAAGTTTATCCAAAACTGCATCCAATTCTTTTTTGTTTGGATATTCTGGAATATGCTTAACAGGATATTTTCTCCAACTATTTTTTTTCCAATTTTTCATATGCAACTGGGGATTGTTTAACAGAGATTGATTATTATTCAACTATTTTGAATATTATTAATAAAATTTAAAAATATTACTAAAAAGCTTCACATAATTTATGTAAAGCTAACATACCGGGGTCATCCAAGTCTTTAGTTTTATCTTCAAACATTCTTGCTCTACCGATTAATATTTTTTTACCTTTAAATGCATTTAATGCCTCATTTGCACTTGATTTAAATAATTCAGGATAATTAATGTTGTTTTTAGTTGCTTTAAGGTTTCTTGAAATAAAATTTAATGTATCCAATATGGTTTTATCACCAACTTTAGTTTTTCCTCTCTCTTGAATAGTACTCATTGCGGTATCAATAATATTTACAATATCTTCATGGTCACATGTATTTTTACCTTTTAAATTTTTTGAAATATTCATAAAAGAAAAAGCTATAAGAGTTCCAAAACTTGAACCTGATTTTTTTACAAATGCCTGAGAACAAAGCATAAAGTTTGTACTTAAATCATCTGTAAATTTTTCTATATTATTATTAATTTCTTCTAATCCATTTAAAATTGTTATGCCTAAATCCCCATCACCTACCTTGCCATCAGCAGTATTAAATTCATCATAAGATTTTTTAGATTGAGCTAATAAATTATTAAAAACATCAATCATTACTAGTTTGTTAAGCATATTAATTAATCCAGAAAGGACACTCGCTATGATCTAATAGTGCTTTACTCAAATCATCATTTAACTTAAGCACGGTAATTGACATACCTGCCATCTCTAATGATGTTGCATATCTTCCAACATAAGATTTAACAATATCAATCTCTAACTTTGAAAAGATCTCATTCACTCTTTTTGATACAATATAAAGTTCTTCCAGTGGTGTTGCACCTAAACTATTAATCATAATTGAAACTTTGTCTTTACTCAATAATTCAAAATCTTTGAAAATTATTTCACATAAATCATCAACTAATATGTCTGCCTTTTTTAATTTTTCTCTTTTAATGCCTGGTTCACCGTGTATCCCCATACCAATTTCAATTTCATCACTTTCAAGATTAAATGTGGGCTTACCTACCTCAGGTAAAATACATGAGGAAACAGCAACTCCAATTGTTCTTAAATTACTGTTGGCATTAGAGGTTATATTAAAAACTTTTTCAAGAGACGCTCCACTTTCAGCAGTTGCGCCAGCAATTTTAAAAGCAAGAATTAATCCTGCAATCCCTCTTCTTTTTAATTTTTCCTCACTACTCGCACTTGCAATATCGTCTGAAACTATAATTGTTTTAGTTTCAATTCCCTCATCTTTTACAATTTCACATGCCATTTCAAAATTCATGACATCCCCACCATAATTTCCTAATACACACAAAACACCATTACCGTTATCACCATTACGAATTGCTGATGCTATTTGATCAACTGAAGGGGATGCAAAAACTGAACCTACTGCACACGCATCTAACATTCCTTTACCAACATATCCTGTAAATACTGGTAAATGTCCAGACCCACCTCCTGAAACTATTCCAACTTTATTCTTTGCTTTAACAGTTCTTTTAATTACTCGTTCGTTGTCAGTTGCAAAAGAATATATATCTGGATGAGAAATAACTAAGCCTTGAATAGATTCTTCAACAAAATCAGAAGGGTTGTTAATAATTTTTTTCATTAATTTAATTTAACGTATAAAAAAATTAACTAAATATATTTTATTATTCAACTGTGACAGATTTTGCCAGATTTCTTGGTTTATCTATATCATAACCCTTTTTAAGGGCTGAATAATAAGCAAGTTTTTGAAGAGGAATAGTTAAAAGAAAAGGCAATAAATCATCATTTGTACTTTCAACTTCAATGGTTTCCCAAATATTTTCGGAAACAACTTCATCTTTACTTTTGTTAGTTATTAATAAAACTTTTGCTCCTCTAGCAATTACTTCCTGCATATTTGAAATTGTTTTTTTATAATAATTATCTCTTGGAGCTAAAACCACAACTGGCATACCTTCTTCAATTAATGCTAAAGGACCATGTTTCATTTCACCTGCAGGATAACCTTCTGCATGGACATATGATAATTCTTTAAGTTTTAACGCACCTTCTAATGCTATTGGATAAGAAAAACCTCTCCCCAAAAACATTGAACCTTTCGCTTCATTAAATGTTGAAGCTATAGCTTGAATATCATTGTCTATTAATAAAGTTTTTTCAATTAAGTTTGGTAAATTTTTTAAATCTTTAATTTTGTCTTGATATATTTTATTTTCAATTTCATTTCTTAAAGAACCTAATTTTAGAGCAAGAATATAAAGAACAAGTATTTGACCTAAAAATGCTTTAGTTGATGCAACTCCTATTTCCGGACCACAGTGAATTGGTAATACAAAGCTTGAGTCTCTTGCAATTGAACTTTCAATAACATTTACAACTGCACAAGTTTTCATCATGTTTTTATTGCATAAATCTAAAGCTGCATAGGTATCAGCTGTTTCACCTGATTGTGAAACAAACACATATAAAGTATCACTTTTAAATCTATTTTTTCGGTATCTAAATTCTGATGCAATATCGATATTTACATCTAAAGATGTTAATTCTTCAAACCAATATTTTGCCATTAAACATGAATGATAAGCTGTACCACATCCAATTAAAGTAATTGATTTAATTTCATTTATTTTCCATGGAAAATTATAAATATTGATGTCATTATTCATGCTATCTACATACTCTTTAATACCTGTTTTTAAAGTTGCAGGCTGTTCTTCAATTTCTTTAGCCATAAAGTGTTTGAAATCACCTTTTTCATAGTTTTGTTCATTCGATGAAAGTTCTAAAATTTTTTTATTAATTTTTTTTCCATTTTCATTGAAAAAATTAACTTCATCTTTTTTAATTATGCAAAATTCACCGTCATCCAAATAACTAATTTTGTTTGTCATCGATTTTAATGCGTAAGAATCTGATCCTAGATAATTTTCATTAGGGCCATAACCAACTGCTAGAGGCGAGCCACGTCTAGCACCAACTATTAAATCTGGTTTATCTTTAAAAATAACACCTAGTGCAAAGCTACCATGAAGTTGTTTAAGTGTTTTTGTAATTGCTTCTTGCAATTCTGATGTTTTTAAATTTTCTGTAATTAAATGTACAATTACTTCAGTATCTGTTTGTGATTTAAATTTATGACCTTGGTTTATTAAGTGTTTTTTTAAAAGTGTTGAATTTTCAATTATTCCATTATGTACAACTGAAACATTCTCAGATGAATGTGGATGTGCATTAATACTATTTGGCACTCCATGTGTTGCCCATCTAACGTGTCCAATTCCAATATTTCCTGATAGTGCTTTTAAATCAAAATTTTTTTCTAAATTTTCTACTCTACCCTCTGATTTTACTTCATTGATAAAGCCATCAGACAATGTCGCTATTCCTGCTGAATCATAGCCTCTATACTCTAATTTTTTTAAAGAATTAATTATATTGGCTGATACAGATTTGTTACTAGAAATTCCTATTATTCCACACATAAATTATTTTCTTTTGTAATTTTTAATTTCAGTTTGTAACGATCTTGTTAGTGCTAAAGATTTCTTTTTTACACTTTTGGTAATTACTGATCCCGCACCAACTATGCTTTCTTCTTCTATAGTAACTGGCGCAACTAGAGAAGAATTAGATCCTATAAAAACATTATCTTTAATTTTTGTCTTACTTTTTTTAATACCATCATAATTACATGTAATAGTTCCGGCTCCAATATTTACAGATTTTCCAATAACCGTATCTCCAATATAAGATAAATGATTTACTTTAGATTTTTTTCCAACAACACTTTTTTTAACTTCTACAAAGTTTCCAATTTTTGATCCTTCTTTTAATATAGTATCAGGTCTAATTCTCGCATATGGACCAATTTCAACATTATTTTCTATTTGGCATTTTTCTAAATGAGAAAAGGATTTAATAATAACATTGTTACCAATTTTAACTTTTGATCCTATAACAACATAAGGTTCAATTATTACATTCTTTCCAATCTTTGTATCGTTTGAAAAAAAAATTGTTTCAGGTCCCATCATTTTAACACCTGATTTTAAAAATTTACTTCTCAGTTTATTTTGAATTTTTTGTGAATTTAATTCTTTCATATGGAAATTCTTTATATTAAGTGTATATGTAAATTAATTCACAAATTATTTCTTTAAAATACTTTTACAATGAAACAGCAATTTACAATTTTATTTGATTTAGATGGTACATTAGTTGATACAGCACCTGATCTTATGCGTGCTCACAATCACGTAATGACAAAATTTGGCTATCCA
>Ga0257122_1002433_pt1 | contig 11670 bp, 10 predicted proteins | sample SI106_120metaG_FD_190146 | JGI IMG/M metagenome (GOLD analysis project Ga0257122, IMG submission 190146) | Marine microbial communities from Saanich Inlet, British Columbia, Canada - SI106_120 | ecosystem: Environmental > Aquatic > Marine > Inlet | place: Canada: British Columbia | collected... | reverse complement strand
ATATGATGCTGCAGAGTATGGACGAGATTCAGAAAGCAGCAGATAAGTATGATATAAACATTGGTATAGAGAATCGATACTTCTTCGAAGAGTGTCCGAACTATGAAGAGATGGGTGTGATATTCGAGAAATTCGGAGGCGGACGTATCGGATACTGGCACGACGCCGGGCACGCACAGGTGCAGGAAAATTTAGGCTTTGTAACGGTTGCGGACCTGCTGAGCATTTGTGGCAAGTTCCTTGCCGGTTTTCACCTTCACGATGTAAGGGGATATTCAGACCATCATGTGCCGGGCATTGGAGAAGTAGATTTCGATCTGTTAAAAAAATATATGAAAAAGGATACCGTAAAGATAATGGAGATTCATCCAAGAGAGACTGAAAAAGATTTGATGGATGGAGTTGATTTCCTGAAGAACATGGGTTTTGAATAAGATTCTACGTATGAGAAAATTGATATTAGGTTTCTATGCTTTTTACATTCTCATCATTACATATTTTTCACTTACTCCGCTGGAGCATAAAATACCTGTGAATATATGGGATAAAGCATCACATTTTACCGCCTATCTATTTTTAGTTATGTTTGTCAGAAGGGTACATATAAGGTTCAGTTACTTAACATGTGTAATAACATGTTTCAGTTATTCATTTGTAATAGAGTGTATTCAATATTTCATCCCTAACAGGCAGTTTGAACTTTTAGATATGCTTGCAAATTTACTGGGAGCGATCCTCGGTGTAGTTATATATTATCTGATAACAGAGAAGTGTTTTGGTAAATGTAGCAACATTGCGGTAAATACCGTTAAGAATTTATAAGAGAATACCAATGGAATCAAACAGTAATGCAGGACGATACAGGGGTTGTGTTCCCTCCTATGGTGATGCTGGTTTTTGTGCCGCAGTAATGGATACAAATAGGGGTAGTTGGCAAAGGCCGGATATTGTCAGTACTCTGATCACTCGACCCGACATGACCGTAGTAGATCTCGGAGCAGGTACAGGCTATTTCGCAGATCTGTTTTCTCCGCAACTTCCTGAAGGGAAGATTATTGCGCTCGACCCTGAATCATCATTGACTACGTGGATGGAAGAGCGGAAAAAGAGGGACTCTCTGAACAATGTATCCATTCACAAGATCACAGAAAATGATCCGGGACTTGATCAACTAAGCGATGAGATTGATCTGCTCTTCGTCGGCTACACCTACTTTCACTTCAAAGATCCGGTAACATATTTTCGTGACAAAGTTTATCCGTATATACAGGACAAAACAGTTGTAGCAATTGCAGACATGGCCCCTGTCCAGGGCCAGCCGCGCCACACCGTCTCCGCGCAACAGGTCATCATAGAGATGGCAGAAGCCGGTTTCCAGCTTGATGCCGAGCCAACTACTATTTATGACCAGTACCTGCTTATATTCAAAAAATCATCTCGGTAGATGGTACCGTTTTTACATTCCCTTCCTCTTTAATGGTTGCTAGAAAAACAATCTCCATGAGTACAAGTCTCAAAATTCAATTTGACAAAATAGAAATAAAGTATATAAGATCATGCTATTCAATGCTTTATAAAAGAAGGAACGGTTGGTTACAGTTGTTGGTATGATAAAGATGACTTATCCCCCTTTCATATTCAATATATTCAGTTTTAGTTTGTACTTTGTAATAATTTAATTTTGTTGTATATCATTACAATAGTGGTGTTATACAGAAATTGTATAATAACTTGTTAGGTGCTATGCAGATAATAAATATCAAAATACATAATTTTCGCTCCATTGCTGATTGTGATTTTAGTATCTCTAATTATTCACTCTTAATTGGTGCTAACAATGCGGGTAAAAGCAATGTAATGGACGCTCTTAGGATATTTTATGAAAAAGATATCAAATATCAAAAACAGAATGACTTTCCTAAATTCGAAACTAAAGATCAGGATTGTTGGATTGAAATAGAATACAAACTAACAGAGGATGAATACAACAACCTAAAAGAAGATTGGCGTCAGCCTGACAATAAACTCAGGGTTAGAAAATTTCTTGATACAAAAGAAAAAGGAAAGGACGGGAAACCAAAATTAGGTATTTTTGCTTATGACGAAAAAAGCAAATTAAGTGATGAGCCTTTTTACGGTGCTAAGAATGTTCAACAAGGGAAGTTGGGGGAGATTATATTTATCCCTGCTGCAAGTAAGCTAGATGAACATACAAAACTCTCTGGGCCATCTGCATTAAGAGAGCTCTTAAACGACATACTAAAAAAATTAGTTAAAACTAGTGCTTCATTTAAACAACTTACAACAGAATTCGAATCATTTTCTAGTAATATAAAGAACGAAAAAACAGAAGAAAAAAAATCATTAATGGGTCTGGAGAATGACATATCTTCAGAACTACAAGAATGGGGCGCTGGTTTCGAATTAAATATCAACCCTGTAACCGAAACCGACATTGTCAAAAATCTTGTGTCTTATAAGATTCTTGATAAGAATCTAAATGAACGAATGGATGCATCGCAATTTGGGCAGGGTTTTCAAAGGCATCTAATATTCACCTTAATTAGAACAGCAGCCAATTATCAGCCACCAACTGCACAAGGTAAAAAGAAAGAATTCAAACCTGACTTAACTGCACTTATTTTTGAAGAACCTGAAGCATTTCTGCATCCTATGCAACAAATTATATTATGTAGGAGCTTAAAGCTAATCGCTGCAAACGAAGGGAATCAGATATTTATATCCTCACACTCACCTAATTTTGTTTCACATAATAGTGGTGACCTTCCATCAATTGTGAGCATACACAAACAAGAAAAAATAACAGAAACTGGTCAAATTGGCACAAATAAATTAAATACCATTTTTTCTGAAAATCAGCTAATTAATGATACGTTAAAAGGAACACAATATGAGGCGGATATTGATGACCTAAAAGAAGAAATGGAAACAATTAAATATTTTCTTTGGCTCAACGCTGAAAGATGCGGAATGTTTTTTTCTAGTCTAGTGCTTCTAGTAGAAGGACCGACTGAGCGAATGATTATTGATTATTTTTTTGACATCGGAAAACTCGATATGCCTAAAGGTGGTGTTTTCGTTCTTGACTGTCTAGGTAAATTTAATATCCATAGGTTCATGAATATACTTGGACCATTAAAAATCAATCATGCTGTTTTGTTTGATGCAGACAATGAAAAGCCACCACATGAAAAAATAATAAAATTAATTAAAGGTTCTTCAAATGATTACACAAAAAAAATCGACGTATTTCCAGAGGATATAGAAAAATTTCTAGAAATAGAAAAAAGTAAAAAAGCCCATAGAAAGCCACAGCATCTCATGCTTAAAATTAACGAGGGAAAGATTGAAGACAAAAACATTGAGTTGCTATTGGAAAAGTTACGCACTCTTATTAACTAATATATGCATAATACTAATATCGCATCTAACAAATCACTGCACCGGAATTTTGCTACGCTGCGCTTCGCAAAATCCAGTGAGCTCAACCGTTATACACAAAACGGAAAACTGAAATGTCAGGAATAGATTCATTCTTTTTTAAAATGTGGGATCCGGTAAACTCAGTTAAAAAGAACATTGAGAAATGGACGCCTGATGAAAAATTAAGCTCAGAAGCAGAGTGTGAAAAAATATTAACAAGTCATTTAGTTGAGTGTTATCCAAATTTATTAATTCGCAATCAATTTCCATATGATCGCGTTAAAGCCGACATAGTAATTGAAAAAACGGTTGCAATTGAACTCAAGTATAAGCTTAAGGATGGGAATGAATTTAATCGCTTATTAGGTCAAATTGATCACTATCAAGATTGGGGAATAAATTTAATCGTAGTAATAATCGGAGATATACTATCTGATTATGCTCATCGAATCAAAAAGAAGCTTAGTCAATTATGGGAAGAAGGAGAATTCGCATATGTTAATAAGCTTATCTAATCATGTGTATAACAATGTAAATCAACCTGACATTATGTTCGCTAGCGCTCTCAAAACGACAGGTTATTTACGACGTTAGGCTTCACAAGGTGCAGATGAACAAATTTAATTTGATAGAAAATGCAAATGATTCTTTAGAGCATGCACTCCGGCATATGGGGCCAATTGAAGAAAAGGGTTTAGGCAATTGGAAGCGCATAATTGTCGATCTTGCTCATGTCGTAGAGCTCCTATTTAAAGAAAAGCTTCGCCAAATTCATCCCGCTTTTGTATTTACCCATATTGATAAATATCCCTCCCATGGACAGCATACGGTTAGCAGTGATCTTGCCTGTAAAAGATTGCAAAGAATTGGTAGCATAAACTTCACCAAAGAAGATCTAAACGCTATTCAGACTGCAAGAGAAAAAAGAAATGAAATTGAGCATTTTGAGTTTTCCATCTCTGATAGAGAGGCCAAAATTCTGGCTGGTCAAGTTCTCTTGTTTATTTTTAATTTTTCTGAAGAGCATTTAAGCCTTGGATGGAAAGTAACTCATCTTAACGAAAATAAATTTGCGCTTCTTTATAAATACTCTGAATTTTATAATAATTACCTAAATGCTGCCTGCGAAAAAATAGAAAAAGAGAATGTGGCTGTTATAAGATGTACTTCGTGTCATAACTTAACATTCGATATCGACAATGAAATATGCTTGGTATGCAGTCACGAAGAAAGCGTTCTTGATTGCAAATGGTGTCAGTCTCCATATATCTATTCATCTTGTGAATATGATGAAATGGCAGAGCTTTGCCCTGACTGCGAAGACAAAGACGGCTATGCAGCATCACACCATGAAAAGTACTAAAAAGCCTAACAATGCGCTGCACCGGAATTTTGTTACGCTACGCTTCACAAAATTCCGTGAGCTGGGTCGTTAGGCATCTATTTTATAAAGGAAAGTAATACGATGAAACAAAGACCATCATCCTTGTTCAAATACCGACCAATTAATTTATACACTCTTGAAAGTATACGTGATAACTATCTATACTTTAACGAAGCGTCGATGTTTAACGACCCATTTGACTGTATGTTAAACATTTATTATGATGGAGGTGGTAAAGATTTTGATTCTTATTTTACAAGAATGGGATTAGACAATATTCCAGATAAAAATCAAATGAAAGAAGCGTTAAAAAATTATGGGAGTCGTTGTTCACTTGCATTCAGAAACAAAACTTTGGTTAACCAAAGAATATTGTCCCTTTCCTCAAAAAATGATGAGATTCTTTTATGGAGTCATTATGCCGATGAGCACAAAGGAATATGTTTAGAATATGAGACTTTAGAAATGTATGATGATAATAAATCTATACACGGAATTTATTTTGATCCACTTCAGGTTAATTACCGAAATGAAACATTAGCAACAAATAATTTACTTTTTGCTTCAAAAGTTAATTACGATGACAAATTACCAAAAAAACATAACCTATTAACTGGTGATCAAAGTGAGTTCATAAAAAAGTTAGAAGACTTTATTTTTACAAAATATTCAAAATGGAACTACGAGGAAGAATGGAGAATTTTTTTACATAAAGAAAATATATCAAGTAATAATTGTGTAAAATTAGCGCCTAGTATTTTAAAAGGAATAATTTTTGGAATGAGAACTACTAAAAGAGATATTATCAATGTACAGACATTTTTATCTCAAAACCAAAACACTTCTAATGTTAAAATCTCTAAAACTATTCCACAACCAAATAGCTATGCAATAAACATTAAGAAATATGATTCTTTTTCAAAACTTTTAGAGGATGATTGATTACACTAGGAAGATGGTGTCACACTAACAAGAGAACAGGGTCAGGTCTTTATTCTTGAATTTTAATTTTTTTATAACAAATAACTGGAGCCAACCCCTTTATCTTGTGCGGTTTGATTACTTTTAGATTTTTTGTTTGTCTTATATTTTTCTATTTTTTATTTGCCATACGGGGTTGCTTACCTAAGCGTTAGGCAAATATCATGGACTGGAAGACGTTCATAGCAAACATAATAGAAAGCTTGACGTAGCCATATTCCTCATTTGACCCCGAAATTTCCTATTGGATATGAAAATAACTCTTGTAAACTTGTTAGTTATCGTATTTTTCACATGTTGCCTCAGTGAATTAGAAAGTGCGGGGCATAGTCATAGTATACACACATCTGCCAGTAGTATTCGACTCCGAACAACTGAAAACTTTGATGTAGTTAGTTTATTCAAACCCATACATCCTAAAATACCTGATTCTCTTGGTTTTGATATATACATGGCCCCTTTGATTATTCAGGAAATACCACCTGGTGGAGCAGGAGATATGACTGACCGGTTTGGTTTTGTTACTGCGGATTCTTCTGGACGCCTTCATATTGATTCGACGCGCCCTGTTGTTTATTATTCTCAGTCTTACGTTGATTTGGGTGGAAGCGTATATCAACAGATTTCTTACCTTTGGTGTTATGATAGGGGCAACACAGATTGTTTTGGGAAGAATATGGGAATTACAGTTCAAGGTATTCGTATGACGATGGATGGCACCGGATCCCCAGAGATAACTGAAGTCCTTGATGATACAAGCAATCACCGTATCCTTTATGTCTATACAACTCTAGAAGAAGCGGCAGTGAATGTATTTGGCAAACCGCTGCCAGGCAGAGAATATTCCATTGAACGCAATCAAGAGGACTTACCGGATGCTGTTGTTGCTCGGGTTGTAGAAAGAGGACCAGAACCTTCCGGGCCGTTTGTATATATTCAATCCTGTAGTCACGATATCACTACGCTACTTTGTCGTTGCGAAAATACCCAATTTTTGGATATAGGAGAAGATATACTCTACGAGCTTTTACCGATCGAGGAACTCAAGAATGTTGGAATTAATAATACGACCTGGTCAAAGGAAATCCTAAACAACAGGTATCCGCAGTCGAAGGAGGAAAAAAACTGGCTGTTGAGGGCCCTGCGGTTACCAACGGAGTTTTGATTTAGATAAATAGGAACAGCACCATTAAAAGCCTAACAAATCTGTGGAGCCAACTCCTCCGTTATTTACGATTCGGTTATCTTTAGGGCCTTTGTTTATCTTATTTTTATCTATTCTTTTATTACCATACGGGGTTGCTCACCTCAGACGTTAATAATTGGGGACAAACATTTTTTTTGGAAAATAATGGGAGGATTGTCATTTGCTACACATCTTTGTTGATGCTGATGCGTGCCCGGTCAAACAGGAGGTGTACCGTGTCGCAAGTCGATATAGCCTTAATGTCACATTGGTGGCTAACTCCTGGATGCGGACTCCGAACGAATCATGGATTGCACTCGAGGTTGTAGAGGGTGGATTAGACGTGGCCGATGATTGGATTGCCGAACACGTACAGCCCCACGACATCGTGATCACCGCTGACATTCTGCTTGCGAACCGCTGCCTGAAGAAAGACGCACGTGTAATTGGTACAACCGGAAAGCCGTTTACGGATAGCAATATCGGTGAGGCCGTTGCAACCCGAGATCTGTTGGCAGTACTTCGTGACACGGGAAAGGTAACTGGCGGGCCTCCGCCGCTACAGAAGCGTGATCGGTCTCGTTTTCTTCAACAACTCGACGAAGTGATCCAGACGATCCGTCGTAAGCATCCGTTCAAGCCTGCCTGACATTGAACGGTTCATCGCTTAGGAGCGCTTCTCTGTCTCTCACCGCTACGAATGCCTTTGGACACGTGTGGCTTGCCACCACGGAAGGAACCTTTATTACCGCCACTGCGGCGGCGCCTGTGAGCCTCAGGCCCGGCAGTCTCTTCCTTCTCCGAATCTTTCGCCGGTTCTGAAAAGCCATCAATACGCTTGACCAGAATCGTCTTTTTAATCAAGCGCTCAATTGCGCGCAGTAGTTTAACCTCTTCGTTCATCACCAGAGAAATTGCCTCTCCTGTACTCCCGGCACGACCGGTACGGCCGATGCGGTGCACATAATCCTCCGCGACATTCGGCATTTCGTAATTCACCACGTGCGGAAGACGATCGATATCCAAACCTCGAGAGGCGATATCCGTTGCCACCAGAACGCGCACTTTACATGCTTTGAATTCCGCCAGGGCAAGCGTCCGAGCCGACTGACTTTTGTTGCCGTGAATGGCAGACGACATTATACCGTTCTTCCCCAACTGTTTTGCCAGACGATTAGCACCGTGTTTAGTCTTGGTGAACACCAACACCTGATTCCAATCGCCTTCTTTAATAAGGTGAGACAGCAATTCGCATTTGCGGGATTTTGGTACGAGGTAAACAGATTGGTCAACGGTCTCTGCCGCTACATTCTGACCTGCCACTTCAATAAACTTTGGCTTATAGAGAATGGTATCTGCCAGCGCCTTGATCTCTTTCGAATAAGTCGCTGAAAAAAACAGTGTTTGCCGTTTCTTTGGCACCACGCGAATAATTTTACGGATGTCGTTAATGAAGCCCATGTCCAACATGCGATCTGCCTCGTCAAGTATCAGCACCTCAATACACGAAAGATCGAGGACTTTCTGACCAATAAGATCGAGAAGACGGCCCGGTGTACCAACAACGATGTGAACACCACGGCGCAGTTGTTTTATCTGAGGGTTAATACCAACGCCTCCAAAAATAATAGTTGAACGTATGTGCAGACCCTGACCGTAAGTCTCGATACTTTTGCCAACCTGAGCCGCCAGCTCGCGAGTTGGCGTCAGTACGAGAGCCCGCGGACGATGTCCGCCGCGATGTCCCTGAGTGCTTAAAATATGTAGAAGCGGTAGCGTGAAAGCCGCAGTTTTACCCGTACCCGTCTGTGCCCCGGCGAGTATATCCCGACCCTCAATAATAACCGGAATGGCTTTTCGTTGAATAGGTGTCGGCTCAATATAACCCTGAAATTTAACTCCGGTCAATATTTCCGGATGAAGACCCAAATTTTCAAATGACATAAAATTATCCTATGATCTGCCTAACCAACGTCAACGTGACCGATTCCCAGGCAAAAATTATAAATACATGCTGATGATATAGCAGGCGTGAAATAGACAATGGATTCATTGAGCAGGTATTATATAGGTATCACGCAAGAACATCAAACAAAGAAAATGCAAGGCCGCACCTTGGAAGAGAAACAAAAGGTACGTATTATTACCCCTTATCATACAGAAATGAAAAAAGGGCAGTGCCGTTTCCAGCACTACCCTTTTAAATTTAAAGAATTTTTAGCTTACGGCTTAAATTTGCCAAAACCGGGCCCTACTGGGCTACCATATTGTTTACCGTTAATACCAGCACAAGGATCATTCTCAACTGTCTGTATGGTTGCAAAAGAACCCCAGATAGAAATCCCTATTTCAGTTCCATCAGCAGCGTACCATGTTCCACCGTCTCCAAGCCCAACCCTATTGGCGTCAGCCGGTACGGCAACAATCTTGGTAAAGTAAACCCATTTACATTTATTGTACGTACCTGACATGTGATTGGTTATCCATGCCCCTGAGCCAATATAAGGACTGGAACGATCCAGACTGCCATCAGCATTACAATCCTTATTGCTCAACCATGCATCATTCCATTTCATCATCAGGTCGACATCACGATATGCCCAGTACCACTTGGTTTCAGCACTAGGGTTTGAGGCTAAATAAGTAGCGTCATCGCCATCATAAGGAGGAAAGCCTTCACGTGCAAAATAGGTGTTAGCATAACTACCATTGAACATGTGTGCCTGATAATTGTAGCCGTATGGATCATATCCCGTTGGAATAGGTTGTCCATAGAGATAATGACCAGGAGAATAGGTAAGAACACCATCTTGAATTGTAGTACACACGACATTGCTATTATTACTACCCTTAACGCCGCCTTTCCCCGCCATAACATGGCTGGAAAAAACAAGAACCAACATTAAACACCCAAAAACAATCATCAACTTTTTCATACTTTTCTCCTCTTTTTTAGAAAAGTGATAAAATAATACCTTATGCTAATACAATTGTTTGTGCGTGTAAACAAAATTGTCTCTGGCCAAAGCCTGCTACCTGCGACTTCTGAATCAGGATTTTGTTCCGTTCCAAGTTGTCGCAGGGATTATAATCTCCTCTTTAATGATGTTTCCGTTTCTTATTTCCCAGACAGTTTCATGCCTTGTACACTTTGCCCTGAGGGAAACGTTGCTTTCGAGTATTTGAGTTGGTAGTTTCAAATCTATCGCCTGCACCGGGCACGCCTTCACACATGCCCCGCACGTCCAACAGTCTGCCTGGGATCTGATCTCTGCCTTGTGCCTCTCATTACGGAACAGTAGATCGCCAGGACAGATCCTTTCACACAGAGTTTCTTCTGCCTTTCCACATCCATTACATACATTTTCATCTATAAATATACTCATTTTTTTCTAGATCCCTAAATATTACAGAGGGTTTCGTTCAGCGCTCTTTTGACAATTTTTACTCTGTCGTTCACCGGATCATAAATGGAATTAACAAATCCAAGCCAGTTGGTATCGTCTCTTTCGGGATAATCTGTTCTGGTTTGAAAAACCGGCCAGCGCGTCTCTTGTCTATAGAGAAGATGCTCTATCAAGACCTTTGCAACATCAAATTTGTCGATCAGCTCCAGGCACAAGACAAGTTCGTGATTATCCTTTGCACGGAGATCCTGCAATTTCTCCTCTAATGCCCTAAGCTTATCTCTGGCAATAATCAGCTTGGATTCTACCAACTCGTAATGTGCCGTTGCGCCACCGGCATATTCGTCCATTGTCTCATGAAGAATCCTTTCCAATTCTTCATAAGACATTCCCTCTTTGTCATTCATACAGCGCGCTATTCTCTCTTTCTCCTTATTTACTTCATCATCACTTATATGCAGCAATTCAATGTCCGCAATTTCATCAATAGCCGTTCTTACCGCTATCTTTGCCTCAACCCAGGCACCGCTTACATATTTCTTAGGAGCGCCGCCGGCAACATCGCCTGCGGCAAACAGCCCGTTTATTGTTGTCCTTCTTTCTCTGTCAATCCAATAGCCTGCCTGACAATGCCCTCCGATTATGACCGGCTCCATACCACTGATTTCCACCGGGCGTTTACCGGGGCTATATCCATCATTCGCCCACAAAAGGACTATTGCGGGATTCATGTTTAAATAGGCCGTCTTAAGCTTCTCTTCCGCCTCAACACTTAAGCCTCTGGTGTCCAGGCTGCATGGGCCCTTGCCGGACTTCTCTTCTTGCAATGTTGCCAATAAGCGATAGATAGATAGACATTTCTCCCCTCCAAGATGTTTATACCGCTTTTCCAGATATTCTTCACCCTGAGCATTTCTATGCATTATATCTGATCCCTGGACGATTGTACCTGTCGGGGCATTGACTCCTTTTACCCTTAAGGGAATAAATCGATTTTCAAAGCTCGTCATCTCCGCGCCAATACGAATACCCATTGCATAGCCAGTCCCTACGTTCCATGGACAGTACCATGTCGTGTTACGAGCATCTCCTTTTTTTATAGGCTTATAAATTCCCGAAGCACCACCGGTGGTTACGATTACCGCTCTGGCATGAACAACATATAGTTTGCCGTCCCGGCTATTGAATCCGTAAGCACCTCTTACCCGTTCTCCATCAAAAATAAAATTTGTGGCTGCTACCCTGTTTAATACTCCTACTTTCGCGCG
>Ga0257122_1002426_pt1 | contig 11692 bp, 13 predicted proteins | sample SI106_120metaG_FD_190146 | JGI IMG/M metagenome (GOLD analysis project Ga0257122, IMG submission 190146) | Marine microbial communities from Saanich Inlet, British Columbia, Canada - SI106_120 | ecosystem: Environmental > Aquatic > Marine > Inlet | place: Canada: British Columbia | collected... | reverse complement strand
CCTGAAGGCGGCTATCGATGAAGCACTTATTTGCAAGGAGACGGGCGAGGAGAAGTCGATCCTGTTCCACCTGTGCGGTCACGGCCACCTGGACCTATCGGCCTACGACAACTACTTCTCCGGCAACATGGTGGACTACGCACTGCCGCCGGAAGAAATCGCCGCCGCCATGGAGTCAGTGCCGCAGATCTAGTCCGTCTATGAAACGGATGAACCCTGTCGACGAAATCGGCTTGTTAACCACAGGCCCGACGATATGATCGCGCGCAACGGATTACCGGCCGCAGAGTTATGAACCTGTGGCCGGTTTTTCTTTCGATTTCCGATAGCGATTCCAGAGGATTCTGACCCTCAGGGGATATGGCGACCACCGGTCCTGTAGGCCACGGCGACAACTCGACTGCAGACTCTGCGGCCGGTGTGGAAACGCGCCCTGTGCCACAGGCCGGGCAAACTACAGGATTCCTGGGCCGTGCGTTTGAGTCGTTAGGCAACCGCCACTACAGGTTCCTGTGGCTGGGCGTGATGACCGGGATGAGCGGGACGCAGATGCAGTTCCTGGCTCGCGGAATCCTCGCCTTTGACATCACCGGTTCCTTCACGATTACCGGCCTGATAGCGGTCGGATTCGCGCCTGCATCACTCTTCGGCTCGTTTGTCGGTGGCACCGTTGCTGAGCGAGTGGAACGCCGCAGTTTGATCCAGATATTGCTATTGGGCCAGGTTGTGATAGCCCTGGCTGTCGCCGTCATGCTCATTGCTGATGTATTGACGTGGCAGTACTTGCTGGTGGCCTCGATGATTCAGGGTCTTTACTTTGCCTTCGTGATGCCAGCTCGGCAGTTGATGATTCAGAGGATCGTGGACAAAGATTTGATGTCCAACGCGATTTCGCTCAACGCTGCCGCAATGAGTCTCACCACGATGGTGGCACCGGCAATAGGGGGAGTTCTCTACGGGTTCATCGGGCCTGAAGGCGTATATCTGACGGTGGCCAGCCTGAATGTTGTAGCCATCTTGTTCATGACGCACCTGATCCAACCGCTCCAAGGCCATCTATGGCCGCAAACGTTATCGATGGCTTCCGATATGTGCGCGAGTACCGGGAGCTGCTATCTGTCCTGCTGTTCGCCGCGGTGGTGATGATCCTGACGATGCCGTTTCGGATGCTGCTTCCCGCCTTCGCCAAGGACGTTTACGGAGCGACGCCATTCGAGGTGGGCGTTCTGACAGCTATGACCGGCATCGGTTCGCTGTTTGGCGCGCTAGGGATGGCGTCGTTGAGGCGCGGGCAGCGGCGGGGAGCCGTGCTGATGGCATCGGCGTTCGTGTCTGCATTTGCCATGATGGCCGTCGCCGGTCTGCCGTTCTACTGGATCGGGCTGTTCCTGATGCTGTTCATCGGCATCAGACGGATACCTACCGGGGCTGAAAACCGAGCCGACTCGATAGGCGGACTCGTACGACTGGCTGGCGATGTTTCCGGCTGCCGAGAAGTACGTAACCCCTTCCGCCGCCATCGCGTCCACCGTCTGCGCTACGACGCCGTCCTGGAAGAACGGCTGCGTGAGGTAGCTGATGTCGTCAACGATGATGTCGGCACCGGCAGCCTGAAGGTCATGAATCCCGGTAGCCATCGAAGCCGGGCCCTGCGAGCCGGTCTGAAACAGAATCCTGGCCCCCGGAGCTATGCCATACACGATCTGCGCCATAGCTCGGCCCTCGTCGGCACCACCCTCGCACGGGCTCATATCCTGTAATACGACTACGCCTGCAGGTAGTGCGCCACTTGCGATGTCGGTGCCTTCTCCGCCCAGGCAGTTGTAACTGTCAGAGATGATTCCAACCGTCACTCCCGTTCCATCAGCTCCAAATGTCGAATGAGCGATATCGCCACGGACTCTGGCGTTAACGGACAGGGATTCGGCAGCGGCGTATGTTCCTGAATTGGAGGTCACGTACAGGTTGCGAATCCCGGCCAAATCGAGTTGGTCCGAAGGCTTTGGGCCGCCCGAACGTACGCTTGAGTCTGATGGGGCGGGCGACCGAACCGATAAAACGGTAACCAGCAACGCCAGTGCGATAAGGGCGATGAATAAAAGGCCCAAAATACTGGTTCGCCCACGGACGCGCATCAGCGTCATCCTGACCAAGGGATTCGACGATTTAGGTCCAACGCGAGATATCAAACACCCGACATCTCGGGACCAGATATTTGAGTGCGGCTTTCCACCCACCGCGACAAACTTCCAGACCGCTCCACTCACCCGATACACGTAAAACCATCCGCCGGGTTGGCCTTGCGTGCGGGAGCACAGTAACACAGGAGGCGCAGATGTAAATTCAGGCCGTCCTCCGGCGGGTGATATGTGACCCGACTTCTAAACCGAGCCGGACGTCCGTTAATCGGCCGGTATTTAGGAGTACCATCGGCCTCGTGTGCCCCACAATCCCCGCTAGTGACAGACCCTGTCTTAGATGAGCACGTCTCAATCCGATGACGTCTCATCAATAAACGCTGCTCAACAGCCGGACGACGCCTATAAGTGGAAGGCGTTCGCCGCGATTGCCATCTCGTTCACCACAATGGTGATGAGTATGCAGATGGCCTTCGTAGCGCTCTCGGCCATCGCCGAGGACTACGGAATCACACTGCGATCTGTCACCTGGGTTGTGATAGCGCAGGCACTTACCATCAGCGCGCTCATGCTGCCGATGGGCCGCTTTGCCGACATCATCGGCCGCAAGAGGGTCCACCTGATCGGTCTGGTGCTGTTCGCCGCCGGTGCCGCAGGATCAGCCTTCTCTCCCACGTTCGGCATCCTGATCGTTTTCCGCGTCGTCATGGCCGTAGGCAACGCGATGGGTCAGTCGGTCGGTATGGCCATGGTCGTATCCGTATTCCCTGAGCGCGAACGCGGCAAGGCAATTGGTAGCCAGACCACCGCAGTTGCGGTAGGTGGCTCGCTCGGACCCATCATTGCTGGTCTCGTCCTCCAATGGTTCCCGTGGGAGACGCTCTTCCTGATGCTGCTCGTGCCGATCGGCATCGCGTTCATCGCTGGACTCTTCGTTCTTGACGAGCAGAAAGTCAGCCGTGGTCGCTCTACGGAAAAAGCTCCCTTTGACTGGTTGGGCGCTGCTCTGTCAGCGATGGCGATCACATTGCTGGTCATCACCATCAACAACCCGTCAGGTGCAAGTTGGGTCTCGCCGCTCGTGCTTGGCAGCATCGCCGCCGTGATCGTGTTGCTAGCGGCGTTCGTGACATGGGAGTTGAAATCCAGTTCTCCGATGCTTGAACTACGCATGTTCAGCAACTACATGTTCACGCTGGGCATTTCGACCCGGATTCTGGGCTTCATGGGGACCACAGCGACCCGATTCCTGTTGCCGATTTTCCTGATCAGTTTCAGGGGGCTGACGGAGGGAACGGCCGGGCTGATCCTTTTCCTGACTTCGCTTGGAATGGGAATGGCGGCTCAGACGAGTGGCCGCTTATCCGATAAGTTTGGCGAACGCAGGTTCCTGATTTTTGGGTTCGTGATCCTTATCGCAACGGCGATTGCGTTTACGTTCGTCGACGGCGAAACACCCATGGGCACGGTGATGGTGATCGTATTCTTCAACGGTCTCGCCATGGGGCTATGGAACGTGCCCAACAGCAGCGTGATCATGGGATCAGTGCCGCCGTCGCGATTCGGCGTCGTGGGAGCTTTGACGAATCTCGCCAGGAACTTCGGTAACGTCACCGGACAGGCGATCGCGTCTACGATCGTGGTGGGCGTGATGGTGTCTCGTGGATTTGATATCCAGCTCGACGAAATTGCTGACACACCGGGCGCGGGTGCGGCCTTCGCAGACGGCTGGCGCGCCGCTTACATAGTGGTGACCGGATTCTCCGTGATCGGACTCGTGATGGCCATCCTCACGAAGCCGGGTCCAAGGGCAAGGGACGAGGACGGCGGCTAGTCGCTATGCGGGAATGCGCTGCGCCGTAAACTCCGTGATGCTGTTCCTAATTCCGGATTCGTCCAGACCGTGAGCAGCAAAGTGTTCCGAAGGGGTCCCGTAGTGCCGGTTCTCTTTGCGAGACGTGCCCAGCGAAAGCACACGATGTGGCACAGCCTGAAGTAGACCGGATACCTCCGCCGTAGACGTGCCTTCCAGGTATGGCTCTACCAGCACAACTTCCGGCACCTGCATGACCGCGCGTAGTGTCTCGCTGTCGAATGGACGGATCGTGTTTGCGTACAGCAGAGTGACGTCCAGGTCGGCCGTGGCGCGTGTCACCACGTCCAGCATCGGCCCCACGGCGACAACTGTTGGCGCGTCTCCGGAGCCTGTCCTGATGGTCGAAAAGCCCGGCCCGCCGGTCAGGTATGCGCTTTCGTTCGTCTGCGTTGAGAGTCGAATGTAAACGTTGGCGTCGTCAGTCACGGCAGCGCGGAGCTGCGCTTCGACCTCATCCGGGTGTCCCGGAACGTGAATACGCCAGTCCGGGAGCATTGCAAGCAGCTGCACGTCTTCCGGAGCCTGATGCGTACGACCCCAGTCAGCCTCGTCGTACGTCGCGCCAATCGACACGAGAATCCCGGACACGCCCTGGTGCCCAAAATCGAGCCTGATCTGCTCCCAGGGCCTTTCCACAAGGAAGGGCGCGTATGAATGTGCGATCGGCTTGAAGCCTTCTTTGGCCATCCCCGCGGCGAATCCGATGAGCAGTTGCTCCCGGATGCCCACGTTCACGACGCGGCCCGGGCTACGGTCGATCACCCCCGTGTCCCTGAACTGGGCAACGCCGATATCGGCAAGCACCAGTGCGACGTTTGGATCGCTGTCCAGTAGCTCGGCGGTTACGGCGGTGAATCTCTCTCGCATATTTGGCATGATTATTACTTCGACTCGACAGACGCCACTACGACGTGGGGCCGGTCACTGTGTGGGGTTACGAGGGCTTCGTGGATGGCGCCGTGATCCCGGCCGTCCACATCAGAGGTGGACCAGCCTTCGACGGCAAAACGAGAGCTGATGCCACCCGGCCACCCATTCTGGTCAGACTTGTTGTCGATCACGATAGCCGTGAGGCCACCCAACTTCAGGCGAGCCGCCATCGCTATTGCCTCGAAGCCGCTGCCCTCGTCCGACTCAGCGTCGCCGACGAGGCAGAAGACTTGTGAATCGGAGCCGCGGGCTTTCAGACCGTTGGCCATGCCGGTCGCTATCGGTAGACCGTGTCCAAGCGAGCCCGAACCGATCTCGACGCCAGGGACGAGTATCGAATCCGGGTGCTTACCAAGTATGGAGTCGTACTGCGCAAAGGTCGGCAGAGCGTCCACCGGTATGAACCCCCGGGCCGCCAGAACGGCGTAGTAGGCCATCGGGCCGTGTCCCTTGGACAGCAGAAAACGGTCCCGGGCAGGGTCGTCCGGGTGATCCGGGTCGATGTTCAGGACCTGGCTGTAGAGCACCCAGAGCACGTCGAGCGTGGACGTGGCGCTGAACGAATGCTTCTCGTCGCCGGTCATGAGCGTCATGAGCCGCGGCAGGTCTTCATAGCCGAGGCCGGTGTTTGAGGAAGATGTTGCGTTTGCCATTCGGCAAATTTACACCCGCGGTCAAGCGAATGGGTGTCGATCCGTCACGCTAGTGCCACGGTAGGGCCGATTAGTGCGCCCGGAATGTCCCTACCGGCATCCAATCGGAACAATCACCTGCACAACGAGTTGCTACACCTCATGATTCATTCCGAACCGACCAACTCAATCACCCGCGCTGGCCTCGCACAACTAACGACCGCCGCCGTTTTAGCGACGTTCCTGTCGTACACCACAGGATGGCGAGCATTACTCGTCCTCGAACTGGGCGGGTACATGCTGGCTAGCGGTGGCGCACTGGTCGTCTACGGCGGTGCTCGCCGAGATGTCCCATTCAGGAAACTGGCGAGTACGTGGCTGCCGATAGGAATTCCGTACCTACTCGCCTTCGCCGTGCTTTTCGGCGTGGGGTTGGCCTTAGCAGAAGATGGCGACAACCTCATCGGTGGTGCGCTGTTGCTGGGAGGCTACCTGGCGCTACCGGCGCGTTCTGTCTTCAGAGTGTTGGCGGGTTTTAGAGCGGGCTCACACGAATAAGACAACCAGAAACGACTTCATATCCGAAAGACACACAAGCACGAAGGATTTGCGATGCCGCAGACCAGTCCACCAAAGCCCACCGACATCAAGCCGCCATTCACTGAGGAGACGGCACGCGCCAAGGTGAAGGCGGCGGAGAACGCGTGGAATACGCGCGACCCCAATCGTGTGGCAATGGCGTATACCGAGAATTCCGAATGGCGGAATCGGGCAGAGTTCTTCACCGGCCGGGACGCTATTCGGGAGATCCTGAGCCGAAAGTGGGAACGGGAGCTCGACTACCGACTGATGAAGGAGCTATGGGCCTTCACCGGTAACAAAATTTCGGTCCGATTCGAGTACGAATACCACGATGCCAACGGCCAATGGTTTCGTACACACGGAAACGAGCACTGGGAGTTTGATGAGACTGGCCTGATGGCCCGCCGTGACATGAGCGCCAACGATGTGCCGATCGAGGAATCGGAGCGAAGGTATCGCTGGGAGCGGTAGGGATGGACTGGTGTTTAGAAAGCACTCTGGTGTTCAGATTGCAGGGGCTTCTCCCTCACCCCAGCCCTCTCCCGCTGGGAGAGGGGACGGACGAAGGCGCGTGATTTGTCCTCCGTCATTCCCGAGCAGTCGGGAATCCAGGGGGGCACCGTGCATAACGCGTCTTCGCCCCGAAAAGCGTCTCTAAATTCCCACCTGCGTGGGAATGACGGTTTAGCTCAGACCACAGAAACACCAATATCAATCGACACCCATCCCGCCCACTAACTCCGTCCAAATAGCCGCCCCGCCGGGCATAGCCACCCAGCAGGGTCAGTACCAGCGCTCCTTGTCGACGATATTGATGAACTCTCGGCCGTCGATGAGACGCCGGGCGTTTTCTGCCAGTATCTCGAAACGTCGTTCAGGTATGTTCTCGGCGTCTGATACAGCAACGTGCGGCGTGATTAGAACGTTATCCATCGTCCACAACCGGTGGTCCGACGGCAGAGGCTCGATCTCGAACACATCGAGTCCCGCACCGGCGATCTCGCCGCTCTCGATGGCGTCCGCTAGATCGTCAATCTTCGCCGTCATACCTCGGCCGATGTTGATGAAGTAGGCCGAGTTCTTCATCAGCTTGAAACGGTCAGCATTCCACATGAACTCCGTGTCCGGCGTGTGCGGCACTGTCGTAACAACGAAATCCGCCTCTGGCAGTAGCGCGTCCAGCTCTGAGGGATCGTGCAGCTCGGCCGGGGAGTCGATCTCTGAGCGAGGCTCCAATCCGATCACCTTTGCACCAAACTCACTGCACAACCGTGCCGTTTCCGCGCCAATCCCACCGACGCCGTTAATTAGCACCGTGGAATCTGGCAGATTGACGTATGCGTGCTTGCGGGCGTCCTTGTCCCACTTCGACTGCTTCTGCGCGTTCACGTAGTCCGGCAGGCCGCGGGAGAGCGCCAGCATGAACATCATGATGTGGTGGCTTATGTGGTCGAAGTAGATGCCCCGAGGGTTTGAGATCGTGACCGAGTGCTCGACGAGCTCCTTGTAGTAGTAGCCGTGGAATGGTCCGGCGTCCGGGTTTTGAAGCAATCGCAACTTTGTTGCACCCTTCAGGGCCTCCGGTGGCACCCATCCATACGCACCATCGGCGTCCTTGATCTCCTCGATCACCTCCTCGTCCGTCTCCGGTGCGACTACATCGAATTCCGGCATCGTGTCGGCCATACGGCGGGCGAACTCACGACGAAGGTCGTCGAGCGGAGGCAGGATCACATACTTGGGCATTTGATTTCTTCCTCTCGTCGGTTGGTAACTTGAATCAAGTGCAGTAAGAGGCGTTATCGAGGTCCATCCAGAAACCAGGCCTGCATTGCGCCCTTACCCCGGACTTCTATTTCGCCTCGTGGTGTCAGATGAAAGTCTTTGTTGATTAACTCATGTGCCCCGGATGCTATCTGGATCTTGCCAGGGAGGCCGTTCGACTCCATCCGACTGGCGACGTTCACCATGTCACCCCAGATGTCGTAATGGAACTTTTGATTGCCGATGACCCCACCCACCACCGGTCCGGAGTTCATGCCGATACGGAACTGCAGTCCGCTTCCAGGGCCATCGTTGTTGTTTTCCAGACCCTCAACGATCTCCAGCGCAAAGTTGGCCAGCGCGTGGGCGTGGTCGTCACGGGGAGACGGGACACCTGCGGCGACCATGTAGTTGTCACCGATAGTCCGGATCTTCTCCAGGCCGTATTTGTCGACCAGTTTGTCGAACTCGGAAAAGACCGCATTGAGTGAACGGACCATCTCTTCCGGGGTCAGCTCAACGGTCATGCTCGTAGACCCGACAACATCAGCGAAAAGAACACTGGCCGACTCAATTCGACGCGGTTGGACTTCGTTATTTTGCTTCAACTCCTCCGCGATATCAGCCGGTAACACGTTCAACAACAGCCGGTCGGACTCTTGCCGTGCCGTGTCCAGCAGATTGAAGGCCTGTTCCCGCTGGCCCACAAAGTAGCGGAGTAGGACAGCCGCCACCAGAGACGGCCCAAGGCTGTTCATGACGAACATGAAGGTCAGGACTCCATCCGGGACTCCGTTGTCTCGCTCAACAGCCGTATCCAGTATTCCGGCGACCGCGAGTAGGGCGAAAAAGAGGAAGAACCAGAGGGTGGCTTCTTTTCTTGAAGCCAGTGCGGCCGCCGTTAGTGGAGCGACGATCGCCCAGAGGCTCACACCGCTTCCCTCGACAAATCCGCCGAGAGAAAGTTGTAGTGCTGGCGATAAAGTCACGACCAGAAGAAAGTTCACGATTCGGAACGCCGCATGACCGCCCGTGACGGCGTACACGATGAACGATGTCGGCATCAAAATCGCGTAGGCTAACGGTATGAGTGACGGCCCAATGGCTCCGAACGACAGGTACAGCGCACCCCAGAATATTGCAGCCACTGCAATGCCCGCATGGGCCAGAACGATAACCTTACGTCTCAACTGATCCCCGGGCGCGTCGTCGTCACCGGAGGTGATGCGAGATAGCCGATCATCCAGGCCGTTGCGTATGGCGTACAGAGTGGAAGTCATCGTCAGATAGTGTGTTTCGGAAACATATCGAGTGTGGTGTGAGCCGACAATCTACACCGTCAATTGGGTTGATGTGCTTCCGGGCGAAGAACTCCTATGAAGGTGTGTTAGCTTCCGCTCAGGTAACGAAAATCGGGTCCGGGGCTACTCCGCACGGAGGTCTTGTGCCGAGATCCGAAACGCAGGTGCCGTCCGAGTATGAGCGGCGCAGGAAGGCGGACAGATGCCACGGCTTACACCAATCCTGGAACGTAACCAGGTTGCCGAGGACGGTCAGGCGGATTTCGATCTCGTAATCGGCTCCCGCGGGCGCATAAACGCTCCGCAGTCAATGATCATGTACTCGCCTAAGATCTCATCCCTTTCTACGGCGCTTAATGATCAACTGCGTACAAATATGTCGAATCACGATTATGAGATCGCTGCTCTCGTCGCTTCCAGCGAATTCCATATCCCATACGTTTGGAGCGCTCACTCGGTGATAGCTCTCACGGTCGGCGTTTCGGCGGAAGTGATTGAAGCGATTCGCAGCGGTGGTGATCTCGCCCCCTGCAGCGACCGGGAGAGGGTGATCATCGAAGTCGGCCGTCAGCTTGTTGCCAATCGCACACTCTCGGACGAAGCGTTTGCCGCCGCGAAGAGCGAGCTGGGCGAACAGCTTCTGGTAGAGACACTGATGACGATCGGTTACTACGTGATGATGGGCATGGTTCTAAACGGATGCGCCATGGAACCGGCAAACGTGGGCGTAGCACCAGAGCTACGTGAACGAAAATAGCAGCGCGGTCCATCAACTACACCTTCGGAGAACAAAACAATGGCGATTGAACTGGGCAAGGACTCTATCGACATCGGAATCGTCGTTCGTGATTCAGATGCGGCCCTGAAGTTTTACCGGGACACGCTCGGATTTGAATACGTCACAGCAATGCAGATGCCCGGTTCGACCATGCACCGGCTGATGTGCGGGACGACGCTCGTAAAACTCGTGAAGCACGACGTTGTGTCTGAAAACGCCGACCACAAGGGTGGTCCCGGTGGAGCGACCGGCATCAGGTACTGGACGATCACGATCCCTAATCTTGAAGAGATGACGGACAAATGCAGGGCAGCCGGTTACACCGTCGCCGTTGAGCCACGGGACGTTCGCCCGGGCGTGCGGATCTCGATGATCGAAGACCCGGACGGCAACTGGGTGGAGTTCCTGGAGAACAATGCCTGACCACATGATCACCCTGGAAAACGAGTTCGGACGCGCGGTGATATCACCCTTAGCCGGGGCGAGCTTGCGTTCGTTGCAGGTTCTCTCACATGGCGAACGACATGAACTGATTTCGGGTGGTGATCACGAGTTCGATCCCAGGCATGTCGAAGACGGAACAGGCTGTTTCGTCATGGCGCCGTGGCCGAACCGGATACGAGACGGTGAAATACACCTGAACGGCGAGATTGCTGGCACGGTTCCCGTCAACAGCGGCCGACATGCCATTCACGGCGTAGTACGGGACCGCACTTGGACCATTCTCGACAACTCCGAGACCAGCGCCCGATTAAGCATCGAATTGGGACAACCGTGGCCGTTCGCTGGCTACCTTGAATACGAGGTAAAGCTGGAGGGTCCGTCGCTGGTGCAGTCCTTCACCGCTACTACCGATTCTAAAGGGACGAACTATCCATTCGGCATCGGGTGGCACCCGTGGTTCGTGCGTGATCTGGGGAGTGGTCCGGTGGTCGTCCACATCCCTGAGCAGGAGATCGTGTGGGTACTGGATGAAGAGATGACATCAACAGGCAGACAGCTTGAGCCTGCAGGACCGACCGATCTACGAACCCCGGTGATTCCGGACGTTGGTTCGTTGGATCACTGTTTTCGGGTGGCCCTCGGCTCGACCTCGTTCCTGGGCTGGCCTGATGGCCCGACGTTGGCGATCAACTCATCGGACAACGTGTCACACCTGCAGGTCTACACGCCGGAAGGTGCTATCTGCGTGGAACCGCAGAGCTGCGCCGTGGACGCTTTCCGTCTGGCAGCGGAGGGGCATGAGGGCACAGGCGCGTTTGTCGTGACAAGCGCAGAGGCAGCAACCGGCTGGACGCGCTGGAGCTGGGGGTAGTTCGCAATGGCGGTGAACTCGGTTTGCCAGCCCCCTTCGAGCGGTTCAGGCTGGGTGTTTTGTCTGATTAGTTAACTTGTCGGTTGATCCAGTACCCCTCTAGATCACCGGCAATGGCTCCGTGTCACCCGTATCCTCCTGCCACGCGCGTATCCGCGCACCCATCGACCGAACTCGCCCCCCCTGTGCCGGGTCGTTGAACAGGTTAGTCAGCTCGTGCGGGTCAGCCGTCAGATCAAATAACTCCCCGTCATCACCTTCACACAGGTTCAGCTTCCAGCGGTCACCACTGACGATTGTCCGGCGAGGCAAAGCGATCATATCGTTGATGGTCAGCGTACCGAGATCGCGGTCACCGCGTCCGTTCCATTGCACG
>Ga0257122_1002423_pt1 | contig 11702 bp, 7 predicted proteins | sample SI106_120metaG_FD_190146 | JGI IMG/M metagenome (GOLD analysis project Ga0257122, IMG submission 190146) | Marine microbial communities from Saanich Inlet, British Columbia, Canada - SI106_120 | ecosystem: Environmental > Aquatic > Marine > Inlet | place: Canada: British Columbia | collected... | reverse complement strand
TGGCACTTGCTTGCCATAGTACCTTAATGCTGTTTGACCACTGTTCATATATATCAAATGATTCCGGGTGTGTAGAGGCCTGATGTAATACTGCCGCGCTTCCTCCCGGACTAAACTCTATCTCAATGCCTAAATCTTTCTGAGCCTTCTTACGTATCTGCTCCTGCAATGTCACATGAGTCCCTAAGACACGGAGTTTAGTCTTGGTTTTTACAATTACAGTTGGTGCATAGGACTGGAGTCCTAATGCACCAACTGTAATTGCAGAATTTTTTATAAATTTTCTGCGGCTTATTTCCTTCATATTTGAAACCTGCCTATCTTTCCTTATGCTATGGAGAATTATATATATCTACTTGCAAAAAAATTAATAATAAACTACTGCATAAGTGAGCAAGGGGTCAAGAATCAGACTAGTAATATTTTGGAAGAACATTGGCCTATCCAATTATGTGTTGGGGTGTTACAACATCTAGGGGTGTATGTTAGTATGGGAACTGTATGAAAGCAAGTTTAAAGTATAAGTATAAAAGGGCTGGGGTTAAGAATTAAGCGTTCTGAGTAAATTTAATTGCCCCCCCCCAATCTACAATTCCTTTTCTCGCTTTGTACAATAAATGCCCCTTGCATTTTACTGTTATCATATTGTAGTCAAAACGTAGTCAACCCCAGCACAATCAACAGTACTCCATAGGAATCAACAGGAAAAGAACAAATCCATAAGCCATTGCTAGCTAATGTGATAGCAACATAACAGACACTATATCAGGCAGTTATGAAAATTATAAAAAATACCATTTTTACGTCTCTTAATCAGTGGGTCGAAGGTTCGAATCCTTCAGGGCGCACTTTCTCCCCCCCCCCCTAAAATTTTCCCCTTTATGATTCACAAGCGGCCCTAACTCGGATGTTGCAGAAAACGAAAGTGGTAAAAATGAAGAATGAGATTAGCAAAATAGCCATTTTTAGAAAATTATCAATGAATTTTAATTTGATCCTTGAAGTCCATTATTTGACATTTTCAAACTAATACAAATAATAATCATGCAAAGCCGCTATGGTAATAAAGAAGGAATTAATTAGAGAATTGAGATCAGTTTTACGTATTTTAACATCGATTATGCCACCTGTCGCTCTACTTCTTCAAACTTGACAGATATCTTCTTTGATACTCCCGCCTCCTCCATGGTAACACCATAAAGAACATCTGCCACACTCATAGTCTGCTTACTGTGTGTTATAACAACAAATTGTGATACTGTTGCATATTCCTTGAGTATCTGAATAAAACGCTTAATGTTATTTTCGTCCAGAGCGGCATCAACCTCATCAAGTATACAGAATGGACTCGGTTTGGATTGAAAGATGGCAAATAGGAGAGCAATAGTCGTCATAACCTTTTCGCCACCTGAAAAAAGCATAATTGATTTAAGATCTTTTCCGGGAGGTTGAGCAATTATGTCGATACCTGCATCCAGAATATCAACACCCTCCTCCAAGATAATGTCCGCCCTGCCGCCACCAAACAATTTCCTAAATAATTCGTGAAAGTGGCTTCTTATTTCTTGAAACGTCGTTTCAAATAACTCCCGACTTGTAATGTTTATCTTATTTATAATGTCCGTCAAAGCCTTTTCAGACGTCTGCAGGTCTTCCATCTGGCCTGCAAGATGCGCCTCTCTCTCCTCAAGCTCTGCCTGCTCATGAATAGCTTCTAAATTCACATTACCCATTTTATCAACTTTGCCTCTTAGCTCATCAATTTCCCGTGATACATTCTCCCAATCCAGAGACTCGGCATCTTCTTCTCCATGCTCCATCGCAAACGCAGAAAGTTCAACCTGATAATCATCATGTATTCTTTCTTCCAGATCGGTAATTTTTATTTTAAATTCATTCTCCTTCAACCGCAGTTCATTTATTACATGCTCACGGCCTTTATGTTCTTCATCATACTCATCTACTTGCCTGCTTTTTTCAGTCAGTTGCCCGCTACAAATATTTTGCTCTTCCTTCAATCTCGTGCTTTCTTCATCCAATGCAACCTTTTCGACCTGAAGGTCCTCAAGCATTTTATTCAGATCGGTAATCATGTTTTCACTTACAACCGTTTTTTCCCGGCAATTCTTTATCTCGCTATAGGCGACGGTAAGTTCTTCTTTGTTCTCGTGCAGTTCCTTATTTAATTTCCCAAGAGATGCGATGACATTATCTTTTCTTTCTTCTTTTTGTGCCAACACGATCTTAAGTTCCGTAATTTCATTTTGTACGTCAACCTTACTGGATTCCTGATTGACCCTGTCATTATCTAAAACGACAACCTGCTCTTCCAAAACTTTACGCTGGTCATTTAAGGTTGTAATCTCATTGCTAATGTTTACTTCTCTCTGGTTAATGCTTTCAATGTGTTCGTTTATTTCCTGTATCTCACTCTGATTAACATCTCTCTCATCGTTAAGTTCAACATTTTTAAATTCTTCTTTCTGGAGGTGATTATCCTGTGAGACCTTAATAACATTTTCCGCATCTATCCCACACTTAAACTCATCGGCATTTTGAACAAGGTGTACAACCTCACTTTCCTTAATCTCCTTTTCGCTTAAACGTGCTTCAATCTCTTCTAAAAGCTTTGCAAGCTCCAATTTGATACTTTCGAGTTCAGTCTTCCGGGAAATAAGCCCAATCGTCATGTTTCCTTGACCAACAAGAATAGTTCCGCCAGGCTCAACTACCTCTCCATTTAATGTCACTATGCATTTTGCTCCACATTTATCATTGGACAGTTTCAAAGCAGTATCAAAATCCTCCACGATGATTGTGTCCCTGAAAACATATTCGACCAGAGATTTGAAACTATCTTCGCTCTTAATTAAATCAACAGCTCTGCCAACAACACCCGGAACATTTAAATCCATAGACGCATGAACACCTTCCACCCTTATATCTTCAAGCGGAAGAAATTTAACATATCCCTTATCCTGTTCTTTTAGAAAATTAAATGCCTGCATCACTTCTTTTCTTGAGTTAACAACAATTATCTGTGCCCTATCGCCCAAAACAGCCTCAATAGCAGGTACGTATGCGGTATCAACCTTTATCAAATCCGCAACCATTCCATGAATCCCACCTATCATTCGATTATCTTTTCCGGACTCCTCTAAAACTAGCTGCACACCGGAGCTCACTCCTTCAAAACTTTTCTCAAGGTCTTCGAGTGTCTCCAGACGAGACTCTTTACCACTCTTTAATTGTTGCATGCTGTTTATACTATCACCAACTGTCTGAATTTCAGAATTTAAAACCTTGATCTGTTCATTGGTACCCACCAGAGATAGCTCAAGATCTTCAATTTTACTTAGAACACTATCTCTTTTTTCCGTAAGGCTCCGCCGCTCATATTCAATACGCTCCAGTTCTGATGATATCTCTTCCTGACGTTTCAGTAATTTACTCCTCCTGTTACCAATTGTATCTCTTTCCGCACTTAAGCTGCCTACCTCATTTTGAAGGCTGGAGCCTTTGTGCAGCATGTCTATAACCTGCTTTTTATTCTCTTCGATCTGTTGCCGAATAACGTCATACTCATATAGATATTGTTTAAACGCTGTTTCCTTAGTTGATAAGCTACTATTTCCATCTGTTAAATCCTGCTGTATTTTTTCTAAATCCCGATTCAAATCACAAATACTACTCTCAGCAAATTCAATCTTATTTTTAAGTACATCAATAGATTTCTCATACTTATCTTTCTGTATATCCAGCTCCTCTATCGTCTTATGATTAAACCCTTTCCTATCGTGCGCACTGGTAATTTTTGATGCCAGACTGGCCATGTTGAGTTGACACTTCTCGACGCTCGATGCAAGTTCATTTATACTACCTTGCAAACGATCTCTTTCTCCTTTTAAATCTTCAATTATAGAAAGTGCTTCCTGACACTGGCCCTGCTCCTGCTGTATTTGTTCCTGGGCAATCACCCTTTCATCTTTAAACGTTTTATATTTCTTCAATGAGAGCTTGATTCTTAACTCTTTTAATCTAACAACGCGTTCATTATACTTACGGGCCTTACCTGCTTGAAGTTTTATAGAACGGAGTTGTTTCTGAACCTCTTCAATTATATCATTTACGCGGAGCAGGTTTTGTTCAACCTTTTCCAGTTTTAACATAGTTTCTCTTTTTTTTGTTTTATATTTGCTGATACCCGCCGCTTCTTCAAAAACAAAGCGTCTTTCCTGTGCGTTTACCTGTAACAGAGATTCGATCTTCCCCTGCTCCATAATTGAGTAGCAACTTCCTCCCACCCCTGTACCGAGAAAAAGCTCCTTAATATCCTTTAACCGACACGGTTGCTTATTTATTAAATACTCAGATTCTCCCGCTGCGTAAAGACGTCTTGTAATGCATACCTCATCATATTCTACCGGTAGTAAATTTTTGTCATTCAGAAAAGTAAGTGACGCTTCCGCGTATCCCATAGCGGGGCGTGAATTAGTACCGCTGAAAACAACATCTAACATTTCATTACCTCTGAGTGATTTTGCACTTTGCTCTCCGAGTATCCACTTAAACGCATCAACCACATTGCTCTTCCCGCATCCGTTAGGACCAACAACGCCGTTAATGCCCCTTCCAAACTCGAAGCATGTCTTGTCAGCAAACGACTTGAATCCAAATAATTCTAATTTTTTAAGTAACATAATAGATTAGTTCACTCCGTTTACAAAGTTAGATCCTTATTAGCCCCATAAAAAAGGAGCGTCTCCTTACAGAGACGCCCCCATTAAAACTCTCTCAATATTTGATCCAATTAATGTAGATTAAAATACTTTGCATTTACATACTCTTAAGACCTTTAGCTTGTAATATCCTACAAAACCATCTACTTTCACGCCATCCTACAGCCTAGAGAAATCTTATTTTGCCCTTGCTACTACTTTCTTTTTTGTAGTGGTTTTCTTCCTGGCTACCGGCTTCTTCGCTACCGACTTCTTCACTGTGACTTTTTTCTTAACAACTGCTTTCTTTTTCACCGTAGTTATAGCCTTCTTTTTTGTTCCACAAACTTTCTTCTTAGGTGCAGCTTTCTTCTCTGTAGTCTTTTTAACTGTTGTTTTTTTGACTACCGTCTCTTTAGCTGTTGTCTTTTTCACCGTGCTCTTCTTTTTTGTTGCACACTTTTTACGAATAACTTTTTTTACTACCATATTACACTGCCCTCCTTATGACAAAAATAGGACCAAAATAATCGAAGAGTTACTAATTACAGCTCAAGGCCTTCATTTCTTCACCTCTAACGTAACAGTTTTTTACAAACCTCCGCGCACTTTCAGCAAAATCCCTTATTTCATCTTCAGAATACGGCACAACGTCAAACATCGTTTTGTCCAGACAATTTGTCGGTCGAAAGGATTGCAAAATATATCTACTTGCACCAGTTATACTTTGCGCGATCTCGATAATATCAGATTTTGTTAAGAAAGCCGGGCAAACAGTAGTACGAAACTCATACTCTAACCCACTTTCCATTATCAGCTTTATGCTTCTTTCGAGATCTGACAAGCCACACAGAACACCGGCGACCTCATTATATTTTCCATCTCTCAAAGGCGCTTTTATGTCCATGGCGATACAGTCAATTAATTCTCGCTGTATCAAATCCTCTATTTTATCAGGATTTGTACCATTTGTGTCCAACCGAACCTTTAAGCCCATATTTTTAAATATGGTTATAAGCTCATCAAGATCATCATGGAATGTCGGTTCCCCTCCGGAAATGACTACCCCGTCCAGCCAATCTTTGTGCTTCCAGATCCTCTTCTCTACAGCCTCTAACGGTATACTTTCAAGCTCATTAGGGTTCTTGACCAGATGGGTAGCATGACAGTAAGGACATCTCATATTACAATGAGGAAGAAAAATAATGGCAGAAATATTCCCTTCCCACTCTATTAAACTACTTTCTACAAAGCCCTTTATCGTTATCGCCATTTTATTACCCCGGAAACAATATCTGTTTAGTTAAACGTTTATTTACAGCTTTTATTTGAAGCAGTAATATTCTCTTCGTGTCTATTGACCAATTCCTGCATCTTAGACCTGTCCCAATTGTTAACCTTATCTTGCGATGCAGTCCTTTTGATGCTGTAAAGATTTGATGCGTCACAGTAAGAACATTGATCTACTAACCTTGGGATAACCCGCTTACACTCATTACAGATAGTAAATTCCGGCGATATAGTTAATTGTGCCGCCTGTGTATTCTCAAAAGTCCTCTTAACAAGCTTTATAATACTGGATGCCGGAGGTCTCTCTTCTCCCACAAATGCGTGTATTATCGCACCTGATTCAATCATGCCATGGAACATACTCTGCACCTCTATTCGCTTAACCATATCCACCGGTGCGTCAGGACGCAGATGAACACTGTTGGTATAGTAAAATTCGTCTCTCTCCATGTGACCCTTAACCAAGTCTACAGCTTCCGGGAAATTTCTGACATCAATCTTGGCAAGCCTTCGACTTGCACTTTCAGCAGGCGACTCTTCAAGAGAGAATTTCAGATTGTGTTTTTTCCCCTCTTCTTTTACCTTGAAATACATATGAGAAATAATGCGCAAGCCGAGCTTAAGAGCTTCATCATCATCGTGCAATTCTTTACCAATCATAAACTGCAGACATTCATTCAACCCGATAATACCGACAATATAAGTTGCCGCTTCCAGATCTACATACGGTCTTCCATCATGAGCGGTCTTACCTATCTCCCACAACGGCATGTTCGGGGAAGACATCAACCTGGTAATAAAATGCTTCTTCTCGAAATGGGCCTTGATGGCAATATCCATACCCCTGTCAATTTCCTTGTAAAGTTTGTCAAGGTTCCCCCTGCCAGCACGGTAAGCAGCCTGAGGGAGACTTACGGTTATATTTTGAAATCCGCAAAACCTCATACTCTCAGGATGGTCAATCATGTAATTATCGTCAATAGTCGTACGCAATCGACAACATGCTGACAAGGTAATCTCATCCCTATCAAAAACGAAATAAGGTACCCCGTTTTCACTGGCAATCAGTGCAGCATATTCCAAAAGCTCAAATTGCTTAGGGTCTGTGTATGTCTCCTGGCTTATATGAAAATCACATTTGGGAAAGGCAAATACATGGCCATGACAATCACCATTTCTCCATACATCAAGTAATGCCTTGGTAAATCGCTGAGAAGCCTCTTCATACTCTCCATACGTCTTACCCGTATACTTCCCTCCAGGACCTACAGCCTTTATTTTTTTCAGATAGTTTGGTACCCCTGTGTGTATGTTAAAATCCAGGAATAATGTCTGGCCCCCACGGGAGAATGCACTCTGTGAACCGCTGAAGATTAAGTGCTGAGCCTCCTGCTTCATCTCTTCATCGCTCATATGTTCCACATATGGAGCATACATTATATTGACATAACCTATCCCCAGAGCTCCGGCATAATAAGCCTGCATCGAGGCAAGGAATGTATTTAAATGACCAGTAAGTGTCCGAGCATGTTTAGCCGGAGCAGAAGCGGTGTCTAAGTTCTCCAACGACAATCCATATTTTTTTAGGTACTCAAGAGAGTGGGACGAACAATACACCCTGGTTGGATAGCCAAGATCATGAATATGAACCATCCCGGAAGTATGAGCGTCTGCAACCTCTTTAGAGTAGACCTCCTGAAGGGCGTATTGCTTCATAGTATTTTCAGCAATTGCAAGATTAATGGCCTCAGGGTTGTTTGTAGCTATATTACTATTTTCCTTAACTTTGGAATAGATAAGCTCTTCAATATCATATTTTGGCATACCAAGACTGGCCTGCTTTTTAAGCTTTGCGTTGTAACCTCTCTCAAAAAGTTCGTTATCTACTAACTCTCTAATTAGAGCGGTAGATATCCTATCAAGGCCGGACGCAAAAATGCGCCTCTCAACAGCAGCTGCAACTTCCTGAGATATGGCTTCTGACAATTCCGCCTCTTTCTCCAGAGCAGTCGCAATTTTCATCCTGTCCCACGGAAATGATTCATCTTTTGAAACAAGATCAACCATTAGCGCGGCATCGGTTGTATCACCGCTTTTCGAGGTTTGCTTTCTCACTCGTAGCGATTTGCGAACCTTCGCCCTATCTTCTCTATACAAAATGTAAGCTTTTGCCGTTTTCGCATGTCCGTTTTTTATTAAAACCTCTTCAACCAGATCCTGAACATCCTCAATACCGGGTATATTTTCTTCAAATCTTTTTTGTAAAAAGTGGGTAACAACACTCGCAAGCTCTGTTGCAATAGACCGGTCTGCACCACCAACAGCTTTTGCAGCCTTAAAAATAGCATCTGCTATCTTGTTCTCATCAAATGACACCATCCTACCATCACGTTTTTGAATTGTTTCAACTGTCATTGTATTATTACCCTCCGTTTTTACTTATTTTTTTCTGTTTTATTTTTTTTGTTGAAGAGATTAAAGGTGTCAGTTCATTTATAAACTCGTTTATATCTTTAAATTCTCTATAGACCGACGCAAACCTGACATAAGCAACCTTATCTAAAACTCTGAGATGCTGCATGACAAGCTCACCAATAGATGTTGTTTCAACCTCCCTCTCAAACTTATCGTATATGACACTTTCTATTTCAGAAACAATGGTTTCAAGTATGTCTGTCGACACGGGCCTTTTTTCACAAGCCTTGAGTAAACCTGACAAAATCTTATTCCGATCAAAATTAATCCTGCTACCATCTTTCTTTATCACTCTTATCGGACTCTCTTCAACCCTCTCGTATGTAGTGAACCGCCTGCCACAATTTAAGCATTCTCTCCTTCGCTTTACACTCAAACCATCAGTCGATGCCCTTGAATTAATAACTTTGTCGTCGTCAATTTTACAAAATAAGCACTTCATAATGGTATAGTAGAAAAAATAGTACAAACGCTAAAAACAGCACCGCAATGTCAACATCTATGATGGTTAGCAAGTTACCATACAACATATAGAATGTCAAGAAGAATTCCAGGATTCAAAAAGTTTTATTTTCCAACACAAAATGTCGAAAATACAATGTCTAAAATATCATCCGTTACAACCTCTCCGGTGACCTCTCCGATAGTGTCTAAAGCTCTTCGCAGATCTATAGCTATGAGTTCATGACCAATATCCTCAGTCAGCGAATCCGATACCTGCTCTATAATCTCAAAAGTTTTACCGACCACTACTTTCTGCCTCATGGTAAAAACTATATCTGACGCAGAAACATCAACATTACTTTCAAGAATTTCAGAAACTAACGTTTTTTTTAATGTGTCCAATCCCTCACCAGTATGAACAGATGTTTTAATCACCGGGAAAGCCTTCATCTGTGATGGAAGGCTTTCATAACAGACATTTTGGTTAAGATCTGTTTTATTAATTACTATTATCTTATTCCTCGTAGTTATAGAGTCAAAAAGCTCTATCTGCTGGCCACAGATGCCCATAGAACCATCTATAACAAATAGCACAATCTGTGCGTCTTCCATGGAGTCATATGTTCTCTGTGCAATCTGAGACTCCAATTCACCCTTGTCAGGCACAACCCCAGCAGTATCTTTTATGCGGAAATTTATCCCTTCTAAAACCATATCAGCTTCTAATGTGTCTCTGGTTGTCCCTCTGACCTGCGTCACTATCGCTTTTGAACGATTTAATAATTTATTAAACAAACTTGATTTACCCGCGTTTGGCCAACCAACAAATACTGTTTTTACACCATAATGAGAGATTTTTGGTTTTTGCCCATCCCCGCTAACCATGCACAACCTCTCTTTTACATGCCAAAGTTCTTTCTTGATTTCATCAAAGGAGATCAATTCAATATCCTGATCATAGAAATCAATAGCAGCCTCTGTCCTGGCGCAGAGGTTCACCAATCCCTCTTGTATATTATGCATCAACTCTGTCAACTTACCCTTCAAGTTAGCAACGGACATTAACAACTCTGAATCCGTTTGGGAACGTATTATATGCATTACCGACTCTGCCTCGGCAAGGCTTATCCTGCCATTCAGAAATGCTCTTTTGGTAAATTCGCCAGGTTCCGCAATCCTTAAAGCGCTTGATACTTCTTCACTGTTTTCTCTGTCAGCATCCACTCTTCCAAATGCAAGCAGTGTTTCCATGAGCATCTCAAGCAGCGGAGGTGAACCAAAGGTATGGATTTCTACAACATTTTCCCTCGTATATGAATTAGGAGACTTCATGATATAAATAGAGGCAGGAACGCGGAGTTGTTCAGTTTCAAGGTAGAGGTTACCATGATAAGAGCGAAAGCCTTTATCACGAATAATCTCTCTTGCAGCATCAGGCGTAAAGATACTACCTAAACAATCAAAAACATCCTTACCACTAAGCCTGATAATAGCCCTGAGAGAGTGGCCGGAAGGTGTGGAGATTGCCAATATACCGTCGTTGAGACCAAAAGACATGATTTCCGTTTATCTGTTGAGGTAAGCTCTTATTTTTTTACCTTTGCCTTCGCATCAATCACCCTTTTCCCTTTATAGTAGACATCAAGCTTTTTAACACTTCTCCTAATTAGTATCTGTTCACCTATACTGATGATAGTACTCGTCGTCCAGTAAAGGGCAAGTCCTGAAGCAAAGTTATAAAGCATGATAGGAAACATGAGCGGCATCATCTGCATCATTCTCTGTTGCATTTTTGCCTGAGGATCATCTCCAGAGGTATTTTTCGGTGTTAGTTTCATTTGCACAAATGACGCACCACCCATCAATATTGGTAAAAGATTAAACCATCCTCCAATAATCGGTAAGGTGAATGGCAATTGGAATAGTTGATCAGCTGCAGACAAGTCACCGATCCAGGCCACGAAAGGTGCCTGCCTCATCTCAAAGGAGGACTGGAGCGTCCTGAACAAAGCAAAGAATACCGGCATTTGAAGCATCATGGGAAGACAACCACTCATGGGATTCGCCCCATGTTCCTTAAACAGCTTCATCTGTTCCTGTCCCACCTTCTTCTTATCACCCTTGTGTTTTACTTTTAACTGGGCGATAAGAGGCTGCAACTGCTGCATCCTGACCATCGACATCTGGCTCTTCCTGGTTAAGGGAAAAAGAACCAATTTTACGAGAAAGGTAAGCACTAGTATGGCAACTCCATAATTTGGAATAACGCCATACACCGTATTCAGTATCTTCACAAGCACCTTACATATCGACCTCATCATCCCATAGTCATAATCTAAAATCGATAAAAGCCCTTCGCATTGATTTAATGCCTTTGTCTCTTTAGGCCCAAGATAGTAAACATAATCATGCCGTTTTTCACCCTGCGGCGGTATCGCTATTTTTGCCGTATGAAGTTCTACGTTAAAATCAACTGCATGGTTATCTTGATAAACAAGATCAGGATTATCAAATGACTCAGCTGTCGCCGCAACTACCCTGCAGCCTGCCAGAGGCTCTAAAGCAACTGCAAAATATTTATTAGTAGTACCGGCTAATTCGATACCAACCGATTCATTTTTATAAGGCATATTTTTTACTTCTGTATGCGCAATCTTTGTCTTAGCCTTACCCCCCTTGCCCACGTCTATTCCAACTATTGACGCAAGGCTGGAAGTTTTGCTTACCTCGGGATAAACACCATTTGCAGCCGTTATTGTGTATGATGCATTGATG